>OUNM011176445.1_pt1 | contig 35741 bp, 30 predicted proteins | sample 1769961 | NCBI WGS metagenome assembly OUNM01 (sample SAMEA3914820, study PRJEB12502) | metagenome | biome: forest; material: soil | place: USA | collected 2012-03-12 | depth 0.3 m | reverse complement strand
GCGTGCTCCAGCGTCCGAGGGTCGATGAGCCGGTCGTAAAGCACCACGTCCGCCTTCTGCAGCGCCCGCGCCGCCTTTAGCGTCAGAAGCTCCGGATCCCCCGGCCCCGCCCCCACAAGGCTCACCTTGCCCGGCTTAGTCACCGCCAGCCCCGCAACCGCCTCATCCAGCAACGTGCCAAACAAGGCATCTGCGGCCGCCACGCCTTCTCGCTCCAACACCGTAGAAAGCTCGGAATCGATCACCCGCTCCCAAAACGCCTGCCGAGCCTTGTAGCCCTGCGCCATCCGCTCCTTCACCAACGGTCGCCGATCGCCCAGGTATTCGCACAGCTCGCCAAGAGAGCCCGAAAGAATCTCGCTCCTCACCCGGTTCCGAACCCGCTGGGCCAACGCCGGGCTCGCCCCCGCCGACGACACCGCCACCTGCATCGGCCCATTGCGAACCAGCGCCGCCATGATGAAGTTGCAGTTGATCGGGTCATCCACCGAGTTCGCGAGCTTGTTCGCGTCGTTCCCCGTCTTGTAAACCAGATGGTTCAACTCAGGGTCGTCCGTCGCTGCGATCACCATGAAATACGGTTCGACGTCCTCAACCCGGAAATCCCTTGCCTCCCAAGTCAGAGCCCCTTCGGCATGCCACTCCCGGATCTCCTTCCGCGCCTTAGGCGAGACCACCGTAATCGCCGCGCCCGAGAGCGGGAGCAACGACTCCAGCTTCTCAAGCGCGACCGCGCCCCCGCCCACGATGAGTACGCGGCGGCCGTTGAGGTCTAGGCAAACGGGGTGGTAGTTGACGTAAGGCACGGGTGTTGTTGAACTACGCCGAAGTAGCGCCGACCGGTTCGGGAACCCCTTCCGCGAACTTGGTCTGCATCAGCGCGGCGAGCTCCTCATTATTATGTCGATCCACAAAATCGCCGAAGAATTCATCGGGCTCCTTCTGCTCCGCATAGTTGTTCAGCAGATGCTCGATCGCCTTCGCGACGTTCGTCGCCGGCACCTTTCGCCAGATCGGACGCACAAACTTCGCCCCCTCACCCAACCGGCCACCGAGCGAAATATCGTAACCCTCCACCGTCTGCCCTGGCCCCTGCTTGACCAAGCAGCCCTGAAGACCGATGTCTCCAATATGGTGCTGACCGCACGAGTTCGGGCAGCCGTTCAGGTTGATCCGAATAAGCTCATCCAAAGCCACCGTCTTCTCAAGGTGCTCGACGATCTCAACGATCAGTTGCTTTGTCTCCGTCAGCGCCAAGTTGCAGAACTCATTGCCCGTGCAAGCAACCGCCGCCCGGCGCAACGGTGACAGACCCCGAACCTGGTAGCCCTGCCCCTCCAAAAGCCGGGCCGCCTCCTCCACCTTCGCCTCCGGGATTCCCGAGAAGAGGAAATTCTGCTGGTTAGTCGTCCGGATGATCCCGTCGCCGTACTCCTCCGCAATCCGGGCCGCCTCATAGCACTGGTCCGCCGTCAACCGGCCGCTCAGAATGACCGCTCCGATCCAGTACAGCCCTTCCTGCTTCTGCTTGTGAATCCCCATGTGGTCCCGGAAAGCCTTCCGCGGCTCCGGCCACTCCGTCGCCGGGTCGGGCGACCAGTCGAGCCGCGCCCGAACCTCCACCTCAAACTTCTCGATCCCCCACTGGTCAACCAAGAACTTAAGGCGCGCCGCCTTCCGGTTCTCCCGGTTGCCATGGTCGCGGAAGATCGTCACGATGGCGTGGAACACGCTTCGCAACTTCGCCTCGTCCTTCGGCACAAACATGTTCAAAGGCTTCGCAATGAAGGGCCGCGCCGAAAGGCCGCCACCCACGCGAATATGGAACCCCTCTTCCACCGTGCCGTCCGGCAAAGTCCGTCGGACGCCCGTCGCGCCGATATCGTTGATCTCCGGCTGGGAGCAGTTCTGGCAGCAGCCCGAAACCGCCGTCTTGAACTTGCGCGGCAGGTCGGCATACTCCGACGACTCCAGCCAAAGCCGATGGATCGACTCGGCGAAAGGCCGCGCATCGAAAATCTCGTCCGGCTCAATTCCCGCAACCGGGCAACCCGTCACGTTGCGCGGGATGTCTCCGCAAGCGCCCTCCGTCACGATCCCGACGTCCATGAAGCGCTTCAAGATGTCAGGAATGTCCTGCACCGTCAGCCAGTGGAACTGGAAGTTCTGCCGCGTCGTGATGTCGGTGATCCCGCGCCCGTAAAGCTTGGCAACGTCGGCCACCGTCCGAACCTGTTCGGCGGTAAGAATGCCGTTCGGCACTTTGATGCGCAGCATGAAGTGGCCCACGTTCGGCTTCTGCTGATACAGCCCGTACCAGCGGAACCGCAGAAAGTCATCGGGGTCGATGCTCTCAAAACCCTCGCGGGCGTACTTCTCGAAGTTCGGAAGCACCTCAAGCGGCGGCTTCTCCTGTTTGATTCTCTCGTTCTCGTTCATGCTCGTTCTCGCTAAGCTCTTAGTTGCCGGACGTGCAGGCCGCACTCCTTCTGCTCCGGGTTCTCCCACCACCACCGCCCCGCACGGACGTCTTCGCCCGCCACGATGGCCCGGGTGCAAGGCGCGCAGCCGATGCTCGGAAAGCCTCGGTCGTGCAGCAGGTTGTAAGGCACGTTCTCGGCGCGAATGTGCGCCCAGACATCCTCCTCGCTCCAATCCGCTAGAGGATTGATCTTAAAAATTCCGTTGTGGGTCTCGTCGATCTCGATCTTTGGAAGATCCGTCCGGGTCACCGCCTGAGCCCGCCGAAGACCGGTGATCCAAGCCTGCTTCCCTTCGAGCGCCCGGCGCAAAGGCTCGACTTTCCGGATGCCGCAGCACTCCTTCCGGTTCTCGATACTCTCATAGAAGGAGTTCGGCCCCTTCGTCGAAAGCAAACGCTCCACCTCGTCCGCCGCCGGGTGATAAGTTTCGAACTCGACCCCGTACCGGTCCCGGCACCGATCCATAACCTCGTAGGTTTCTTGGTGAAGACGCCCCGTATCGAGGACAAACATACGCGCTTTGGAATCGACGCGCGCGATCAAATCGACCAGCACCACGTCCTCCGCGCCAAACGAGCAGGCAAAAGTTACGTCCCGCCCAAAGGTCTCCAACGACCAAGCGACCACCTCTTCCGCCGAAGAGTGAGCCAACCGTGGCGCAACCTCGTCGAGGCTCACGTGAACCTGGGTCGCAAAGGCCGCGAGCTCTTCCTGGGGCTCCACAAACGAACGATCAGATGCCATCGCCATCCCCTTCTGAATATCTCAAGGTCCGCCAAAGATCTTCCCGGTCCCCCACCAAGGCGCCCGGAACCACCCCGCCCGTGAACAGCACTACAAACCCCTGAGCCGCCGCCTGCCGCCCCGCTTCGGCGTGGACCGCGTCCAGCACCAAGACGGAGTGGCCATACGTCTCGCGAAGCTCCTTCGCCAAACCATGCGCCTCATCCGCCGTCCCCGCGAAGGAGATCGTTCGATTCGCCTCGCTGCCGAGAACCCGGTTGCCAAACGACTGCTCGATCATCCCCGCCGCCACCGTCGCGTTCGTGCCGGGATCGACCAACACAAACGAACCGGTCGACGGATTCTCGTCGTACGGATCGACAAACAGCGGACTCGCCGACCGGAGCACGACACGCCCCAAATCGTTCGTGTTCAGTTCGTTCGCCGACCGCGGCTCCAGCGTGTCGACGTCGATCTGGCTCACCAGTCGCTCGACGATCACTGCCACCCGCCGCGTGGTGTGGAGAATCGCGTAGTTCCGTCCCGTCTTCAACGGCCGGTCGCCTAACCAGCAGACCACCGCCTCGAACCGATCGGTTCGAGCGGGAGGATTCGCGGGCGAAACAAGCATGTCGCCGCGACTCGCATCGATATCGTGCTCCAACTCAACCAGCGCCGCCTGTCCGGCGCGAACTTCCTGAGCGGGCAGCCCCGCCACATGGATCGAAGCCACCCGACTCGTCAACCCAGAAATCGCGACTCCAACCGGATCTCCAACTCGAATCTCCCCACTCTCCACCCGCCCCGCAAAGCCACGGTAATCCTGGTGGGGCCGGATAACCAGCTGAACCGGCAATCGGAAACCGCTGACCGCCCGCTCCGGAATCTCCACATCCTCCAGGAATTCCAGCATCGGCTGCCCTTCGTACCAACCCATGTTCGCACTCCGCTCCACCACGTTGTCGCCGAGCAACGCGGAGATCGGAATGAATTCCACCCGAGGTACTCCGAGCCGATCCGTAAAGTCGCGCAACTCACGCTCGATTCCCCGGAAGACTTCCTCCGAGAAGCCAACCAGATCCATCTTGTTGACCGCCACCACGATCTGGCGAATTCCCAGCAGAGACGAAATCGCGACGTGACGGCGACTCTGCGAAAGAACCCCCTTCCGCGCATCCACCAGAACCACCGAAAGGTCGGCCGTCGAGGTGCCGGTCACCATGTTCCGCGTGTACTGAAGATGCCCCGGCGTATCCGCCACGATGAACTTCCGCTTCGCCGTCGAGAAGTACCGGTAAGCGACATCGATCGTGATGTTCTGCTCCCGCTCCGCCCGCAAACCGTCGGTCAGAAGCGCCAACTCCAACCCATCGCTCCCCCGCGACCGGCTCGCCCGCTCGATCGAGCGCATCTGGTCTTCCATGATCGACTTCGAGTCGTATAGAAGCCGTCCGATCAGCGAGCTCTTCCCATCGTCCACGCTCCCCGCCGTGGCCAATCGCAACAGACCCGCCATCAGAAGTAGCCCTCCCGCTTCCGGTCTTCCATCGCCGCGTCTGACCGTTGGTCGTCCGCCCGTCCGCTTCGCTCCGTCGTCCGCGCCGCCACAACCTCCGCCAGGATCTCCGGCAAGGTCGAAGCATTGGACGGAATCGCCCCAGTGATCGTCGCATCGCCCACCGTCCGGAACCGCACCCGGCGAACCTCGGGCGCCTCCCCCGGGAGAAGCGTAATCAGATCCGAATAAGCCAGCAAGGTGCCGCCTCGTTCGATAACGGGTCGGTCATGGCTGAAATACAGCTCCGGCAAGGGAATGTTCTCCGCCGCGATGTATTGCCAAATATCGAATTCCGTCCAGTTGCTCAGCGGAAAAACGCGGAAATGCTCTCCGGGCCGATGCAGCCCGTTGTAAAGATGCCAAAGCTCCGGACGCTGGTTCTTCGGGTCCCACTGCCCGAAAACGTCCCGGTGGGAAAAGACCCGCTCCTTAGCCCGCGCCTTCTCTTCGTCGCGTCGAGCTCCTCCCAGCGCGGCGTCCACCCGCAACTCCGCGATCGCATCCAACAAGGTCACCGTCTGCAGCGTGTTCCGGCTGGCGTATGGCCCCGTCTCCTCAACCACTCGCCCCTGCTCGATGCTGTCCTGCACGTACCGCACCTCCAGTCGTGCCCCGAGCTCGACGGCGAACCGGTCGCGGAAGCTCAACGCCTCTGGGAAGTTGTGCCCGGTGTCGATGTGAAGCAACGGAAAAGCGATCGGCCCGGGAGCAAACGCCTTGCGCGCCAACCACGAGAGGACGATGGAATCCTTTCCGCCGCTGAACAGAATCACCGGCCGTTCAAACTGGCCCGCGGCTTCTCGCAGCGTATGAATCGCCTCCGATTCAAGCTCGTCAAGGTAGGCGGTACGGCTCAGGCCGGGGCCCGCTTCAGCAATCATGGATGAGTTAGTCTACTTAGTCGATAGGCTATTGGTTTCTTGGGCGCCAACCCCTATCGCTCAAACCCTTAGGATCGAAGGATCGGCCATGAATCGAGAAAACAATCGAAGGCTGTACACTAGAACGATGCTCTCTAGCCGCGCACGCTACGCCACTCGGGCGGTGCTGGACCTGAGCATGCGCGACGACCAAAAGATCACCCTGATCGGGGACATCGCCGACCGCCAAAACATCCCCCTTAAGTTCCTCCAGCAGATTCTCGTATCGCTGAAGGCCGCCGGCTTCGTCCAGAGCCGAAAGGGCCCCGGAGGCGGCTACGCCCTCGCCCGCCCACCCAAAGACATCACCCTCGGCGCCGTCATCCGCGCCATGGACGGCTCCGTCGCCCCGATCAGCTGCGTCAGCCAAGCCGCCTACAGCGAATGCGGCTGCCCCAACCCCGACGTCTGCGCCCTAAGAACCAAGTTCAAGGAAGTCCGAGACGCCATGGCCGAAATCCTTGACCACACCACCTTCGCCGAACTGGCGGAACTCCAGCGCAAGGCAGACAACCTGCCGCTCCCGATCGACTTCGCGATCTAACCTGGGAACGCGGACTTCAGTCCGCATCCGGCCCTAAGCCCGGAAAACGCCCCGATCTCTTTCCGCCTCGAAGGCCAGTTAACCCAGCCGCCTTCGTTCCTTCGGTAATCCCCACCGAACCGCGAAACACAAAACCTATTAATCCGTAGCCTAGTAGACTAATCGAAAGCCATGCAACGCGGACACATCGATCTCGGCACTGCGGCAGCGGGCGTGGCCGTCCTCCTCGGCCTTGCGCTCGGTCGCGGCTGGGCGGCTCAAGAAAACACCAATGACCGAATCCCGCTCCGCCTTGCCTACTTCCCCAACCTCACCCACGCCCCCGCCCTCGTAGGCGTCGGCGGCGGCCGCTACGAGAAAGACCTTCCCCGCTACGCCATATCATCCCGCGTCGTAAACGCTGGCCCCGATGCGATGGAAGCCCTTCTTGCCGGAGAGGTCGACCTCGCCTTCGTCGGTCCCAGCCCCGCGATCAACACCTACATCAAGTCCAACGGCGACGCCCTCCGCGTCATCGCCGGGGCCTGCAGCGGCGGCGCCTCTCTCATCGCGAGGGGAGACCTGCCCATCGCCAGCGTTCACGATCTCGATGGTCGCCAAGTCGCCATCCCTCAACTCGGCGGCACCCAGGACGTTTCTCTTCGCCACTTCCTCTCCCTAAACGGCCTCAAGCCTCGCGAGAAGGGAGGCACGGTGTCGATTGTCCCGGTCGCGAACCCGGACATCCTCTCCCTCTTTAAGCGCCGTCAAATCGACGCCGCCTGGGTCCCCGAGCCGTGGGCCAGCCGGTTGCGCTACGAAGGCGGCGGCAAGACCGCCGTCGACGAACGCACCCTCTGGCCGGGCGGTCAGTTCACAACCACCGTCGTCGTCGTGCGCCGCGCCTTCGCCAACGCCCACCCGGACGCCGTTGAGGACTTCGTCCGCGCCCACGTCGAAACCGTCGCCTGGATGCAGGGCCACGAAAAGGAGGCCCAGACGATCGCCAACAACGAACTCAAACGCCTCTCCGGCAAGGCCCTCAAGTCCGATGTGCTGGAGGAAGCCTGGCAAAACGTCGCTTTCACCACCGATCCGAACCCCGACAGCATCCAAGCCTTCGCTCTAGCCGCCCGCGAAGCCGGCTACCTCAAAGCCGGCGGCCCCAGCCTCACCGCCATGGTCGATTCCCGCCTCCTCGTCGCCGTCGCCGACCGGGGTCACAAGTGAGCAGTCGCCTCGAAGTTCGGGGCATCTGGAAGCGGTTCGACTCCGGCGAAGCCGGCGTCCAGGCCCTTGAAGACATCAACTTCTCCGTCCAACCCGGCGAACTGGTCATGCTCGTCGGCCCCTCGGGCTGCGGCAAATCGACCCTCCTCAACCTCGTCGCCGGACTGGAGACCCCGGATCGGGGAGAAATTCTCGTCGATGGGGAAAAGATCCAAGGCCCCGGCCCAGACCGAAGCCTTGTCTTCCAAGACGGCGCGCTCTTCCCCTGGCTCTCCGTCCAGAAGAACGTCGAATTCGGCCTCCGCCAAGCCAACGTGGCGACCGCGACGAGAAGAGACAAAGCCCAGCAGATGCTGGAGAAAGTCGGCCTCCGCGGTTTCGAAAACCGGGCGATCCACGAGCTCTCCGGCGGTATGCGCCAACGTGTCGCTCTTGCCCGCTCGCTCGTCCTCGAGCCTCGCGTGCTTCTCATGGACGAAGCCTTCTCCGCCCTCGACGCCCTCACCCGCGAAGACCTCTATCTCGAACTCCAAGGTCTCCAGCAGGAGATCGGAACCACCGTCCTCTTCGTCACCCACAACGTCCGCGAAGCCGTCACCCTCGGCGACCGCGTGATCCTCATGTCCGCCCGGCCCGGTCGGGTTCAAGAGGCCTTCAATATCGATATCCTCCGCCCGCGCCAGATCGACGACGCCGACGTAGCCCGTACCGCCCAAACCATTTCTGGCGCCATGAAACGTGGCCCGCGGAAATCGCAAGAGCCAATTCATGAGCCTTCTGAAGAAAATCGCCTTCTTTTGCGCGCTGCTCGTCCTGTGGGCGATCCTCGTTGAGCGCCATATCTGGGATCCAACCCTCTTCCCCTCCCCGCTCGCCGTCGGCCAAACCCTGATGGAGCATCTGCGGGACGGATCGCTCCTGGACGCCACCGCCGTCAGCCTTCGCCGCGTCATGCTCGGCTACGCGATCTCCATCCTGATCGCCGTTCCCCTGGGCATCCTGATCGCGCGCTCGAAGTTCGCCGAGGACACCGCCGGCGCCCTCGTCTCCAGCTTCCAATCCCTCCCCAGTATCTGCTGGCTCCCCCTCGCCCTCCTTTGGTTCGGTCTAAACGACCGGGCGATCCTCTTCGTCGTCGTCATGGGCTCCATGGTCTCGATCACCGTCGCCGTCCGCGACGGCGTCCGCAACCTCCCTCCCGCCTACGTCCGCGCCGCCCGCACCATGGGCACCAGCGGATGGCAACTCTACACCCGCATCCTCTTCCCCGCCTCCCTCCCCGCCGTCCTAACCGGCGCCAAACTCGGCTGGTCCTACGCCTGGCGCGCCCTCATGTCTGGCGAACTCCTCTTCGTCAGCCTCGGCCTCGGCCACATGCTCATGATGGGCCGCGAACTCTCGGATATGAGCCAAGTCCTCTCCGTAATGCTCGTCATCATGGCCATCGGCCTCTTCTCCGACAACATCATCTTCGGCTCCCTCGAACGGCACGTGCGCCGTTCCTGGGGCCTAGGAACGGCGTAGCTCAGAACCCCCTCGCCCTTCCGGGGGAGAGGGGGCAGAGGGTGAGGGGAGACAACCTTCCAACTACAGCGAGCCTAACGATCTTCCGCAAAACCCCGTAGAAACCTTCACATCACAGAAAAACTCTAGTTATCCGTAGATTATTAATCTATTAGGTATGCTCATCCCGTAGAGTGAAGCATCGATCCAACGGACCGGACTCCGAACATGCAAACCAAAAAGGCATTCACCCTAATCGAGCTTCTCGTCGTCATCGCGATCATCGCGATTCTCGCGGCGATTCTCTTCCCCGTGTTTGCCCAGGCAAAGGCCGCCGCTAAGCAGTCGGTCGGTCTCTCCAACGTCCGCCAGATCGACACCGCCTACATGCTGTATCTGAACGACAACGAGGACCGATACGTCCCGTTCGTCACCGAGCGTGTGGCGCCGGCTACCGTTCCCGATACCAAGGTAGACCGAGCCCCCTACTCCTACCGGATCACCCTCAACCCCTACATCAAGACCCAGCAGATCTTCAAAGACCCGTCCGCCCAGGCCTGGCCCGCCGAAGGGCCGGGCAAGTGGTACACGACCGACTACGGCAACAACCACAACGAGAGCAAGCTCGGTCCCCCCTACCAGGCCAAGGCTTACAGCTGGTACATCGACCACCCCGACTTCGGCTTCAACGACGACGTCACTCAGACGAGCATCGCCTCCCCGGCGAACTTCATCCTTCTCGGCGATGCCGCCCGCGCCAGCGGCGTCCCCTCCCGCGGCGGCATGTATCCGCAGTGGTGGTGGACCAACCCCGATGTCATCCCAGTAACCCCCGGCATCGTTGACGACAGCACTTACCCCGACGCGCTCCAACAGGCCCGCCCCGTACCCCGCCACAACAACGGCGCCAACTTCGCTTACGCCGACGGCCACGCCAAATACCGAAAGCTCAACCAGACCTGGCGTTCCTACAACGACAACGACTGGCGCCGCACCCCCACCCAACCCTAGTCGAAACCTCTTTCCTTTTCCCTCTTCCCTCTCTGCCCATGACCAACACCCGCTCGTCCATCTCCTTCCTCCGCCAAACCGTGGTGCGCCGAAACGTGCCCCAACGGCTCGCCGGGGCGGGCTATGCCCTCGTAACGGGGAGTTGGCTGGTCGCGACCCTCTCCCACTTCGGACCGAATGCCGTTGTGGGAGAGTCGCTCTTCGCCATCCTAACCCTCATCGGCCTCGCCTTTGCCTTCTATCGGGATAACGTCACGATCGATCACGCCGCCGAAACCGTGCAGACCGTCCGCGGCCTTCCAGGCCTTACCAAAGTAACGTCGAGATCGCTCCGCGATTTCGACCGACTCTTGGTCGAAGAAGAGGGCGTCGAAGACTATCCCGAAGACGCCATCCAACCCGTCCGCCGCGCCTGGTTCTCCGTCTACCTCGCCGACTCCCGATCGAGCGATAAGCTCCTCCTACTGTCGAAGCCCAGCGACGAGACTCCCAAAGCACGCGCCGCCGGGCTCAAAAAAGCCGACGATCAGGCCCAACGCCTCTCCCTGATCCTCGATCTACCCATCACCCACTAAGCCTTCATCCTTTGTCCAACAAGCTTGCGCTCGCCTACCCCGAACATCGTGACTCCCCGGGGTAAAATAGTAGACAATACGATACATATTTCGATCTTAATTCAAAATAATATGTTTTTGTTTTTGGAAGGCAAGTACCTCGCGTTTTAGAAAAATTTACGAGATTTCCTCGTAAAAATCCCGCGAAAATTAATCGACATTTAGATGCTCTTTTAAATAAACCATCGAAGCAAGGGGCCCTTCCCGAAAGATTCCCGCTTCTTCCATCGAACGAAAATCCGTGGAATACGGATACGCGGAGCACCAACCCAGAAATATCAAACCCAGAACAAAAATACTGTGTTAATATTAGATCTCCTGACTAGCAGATATGCCAGCCGGAACCTCGAGAGATCCATGAAACAACGCAGCTTCCTCCTCGGATGCCTCATCCTCACCTGCTCGATGGCTCAAGCCGTCGTCATCGATGACTTTTCCATCTCGATGCCCCGCGTCAGCCAATCGACCGTCGGCGGAAGCTTCTTCGTCCAGAGCCCCTTCGACGCCAACTTCGACTCGCGAGACCTCACCACCTGGGTCGACGCCACGGGCGACACCGGAGCCCGAGCCACCGCCAAGTTGGGCAGCGGCGTAGGCAGCTTCTCGACCGACGCCGAAGTCGATGGCCACTTCAGCTTGAGCTACAGCAATCCCCCCGGCCAAGGCAAGGACTACACCGCCACCAAGGCCCTGAAGCTGAATTTTCTCTATCTTGATCGCGACATGACGATCAAGACCTACGCCGAATCCACCAAGTCCGGCGTTGGAACCAAAACCGGTACCGAAACCCTCAACATCGCCCCCAGCGCCACCCCGTTCTCCGTAACGTTTCAAAACTTCAGTACGGTCATCGACTGGGACTCCGTCACCATCTTCACCTTCAGCATGGATCCCATCCAAGGCGGCGACTTCCAACTCTCCAGCATCGAAGCCGTCTCCGCCGCCGTTCCTGAGCCAAGCAGCCTAGCGGCCCTCGCAATGGGTGGGCTGGTGCTCCTCAAACGAAGAAAGCGCTAGCCATCGAGCGGACCCAAGCCAGGCTACAAGGGCAACCGCACAATAAAGCGAGTCCCCTTGTTGACCTGGCTCTCCACCGAGATCGTCCCTCCATGATTTCGAACGATCTGCTCACAAATCGCCAGCCCTAACCCCGTACCTCCCGTGGCCGAAGTTCGAGAGCGATCGACCCGGTAGAACCGTTCGAAGAGATGAGGGAGATGCTCCGGCGGAATACCGACACCGCGGTCGGTCACGACAAAAACGGCTTCCCGCCCCTTGCCTTCGAGCGCAACCTCCACCCGGGTTTGAGAGCCCGAATGCTTCAGCGCGTTCTCGATCAAGTTCGAGCAAAGCCGGAACAGCTCCTCGGAACAGCCTTCGAAGATGATGGAAGGGCTGGGCTTAAGATCGATTCGAGACTCCGAGGCGGGGAACGACTGCACCGCGTCCAAGACGACTTCGTCAAGGCGAAAGAGCGTCCGCTCCCCCGCCACACCACTGTCGGAGCGAGCCAACATCAGAAGGTCCGTTACGAGCGAATTCATCCGGTTGGCCGCTTTCTCCATCGCTTCCAAGGTCTCCGACTCTTCGCCCACGGTCCGGCGGCTTCGCTTCAACACGCCGAGATGAGCCTTGAAGATGGCGAGCGGGGTCTTGAGTTCGTGCGACGCGTCGCCGGTAAACCGGCGCTGCTGCTCGATCGAAGCCTGAAGCCTCTCGTTGGTCGCGTGCTCTTGACGATAGACCGTCTCAAGGTTGCCAACCATGCCGTTAAGCGTCTGTGCCAGAGACGCGAATTCGTCGTGACCCAGCGGCTTCAGTCGCTGAGCAAACCCCTCCCGGCCGATGCGAACGGCATCCTCATTGAGCCGCCGAAGCGGCAACAAGAGACGGGCGACGACCAGGAGAGAGGCCAGCCCACCCAAAAGAAGACCGAGCGGCACGACCGCAAGGAGAAGCTTCCAACGGAGTGTGTTGAGCTCCTCGATCGCCGGAAGCATCGCGTAGGACACCTGAACGACATCCGTAATCTTCCCCTTTCGCCTCACCGGAACGCTAAACACCCGGCGCGGCTCTCCATCCACCAGAACGGTTCGGAAAAGGTCCTCGCCCTTCGCCGCCCGCGCAAAACCTTCCGGATCGTATGCCTGCGAGTACGGCCCGGTGGCCCGCTCCGCCGGGTCTACCGGGATCGCCGCCGGCGCGATCCAATCCGGGTCCGAGCGCCGCGAAGCCGTCTGCGGCCCTCCGCCTCCCGGAGGCGAGCCTCCCGGAGAAGAACCGCCGGGAGGAGAGCCGCCCGGAGGCCCATCGCCATTTGGCGGAGCTCCGCCAGGCGGGCCTTCATCGGAAGGCGCGTCGGGGGGATGATCGCCACTTGACGGACCGCCTCCGTCGGAAGCAGGACCGCTATTCGAAACGCTCGAACGCCGCGTGAACCGGCCGCTATTCCCACGCTCCGCGACTTCTCTCGTAAAGTCCTCTCCGCGCCGTCTCAGGTCCGCGTCGATAGAAGCCTGCATCGCCTGACGGGACACGATGACCGAGACGGCCGCAAGAAAGGCAACGACAACACAGAACGCGAGGAGCGTGATTGCCGTAAGCCGTGCCCGGATACTTCGAAAGCGAAAGGAGGTCATGCGTCGACACGCAGAACATATCCGAATCCGACAGCGGTGTGGATTAGTCGGCTCTCAAAAGGCGCATCTACCTTCTTACGAAGGTTCGCGACGAAGACATCGACGGTATTCGTATGGCGCGGCTCGTCGCCCCACACCCGCTCTTGGATCGTCTCCCGAGAGAGGACCCGACCCTGATTCAAGGCGAGCGCCTCTAGCAAGTCGTACTCGCGCCGCGTCAAAGTGATCCGTTGCCCCGCCCGCGTGACTTCCCGGTTATTCCGATCGATCTCCAAGTCTGCGATGGCGACTCGGCTCGACTTGTGAACCTTATCCCGCCGCCCCAGCGCATGGACGCGGGCGATCAGTTCCTCCGTATCGAAGGGCTTTGGCAAATAATCGTCCGCCCCGAGATTCAGGCCCCTCACCTTATCCTTCACCTCATCGCGCGCAGTGAGCATCAGCACAGGCACCGTAATGTGGGCCGCGCGCAGATCCGTCAGCACCTGCCAACCGTCGCGCTTTGGAAGCATCACATCGAGAAGAACGACATCGAACCCTTCAAACCGCGCCGTGTTGTAACCGTGTTCGCCGTCCGGAGCCCAAGTGACGGAGTGCCCCTCATCTGAAAGGACCCGCACCACGGCGGCTGCGATGTCCTGCTCGTCCTCGACCACCAGGATCTTCACGCCGCCACCGCCTCGGGGCGGTTCGGAACCACCCACCTCGTCACCATAGCGAACAATGCCAACGCAGCCACTATCCATGGAGCATAGCCCGCCGCCCGTTCAACCCAAGGGCCGATCGGGTTTGGCCAACCTAGGGCTCTTTCGAAGAACCACGATGCGGCCGCGATACCGGTAACGATAGCCCCAGCCACTCTGAACTTGGGATAGACGGGAGTACCTGCCAGCAGGATCAACCAGGGCATTGTTACCAAGACTACAAGAAGCTGAAACGCCTCGATGCCTAGGTTGAATCCGAGGATGCTCGAGACGAGAGTCGCCGTGTCAAAGCCGAAACCCGACAGAGTTTGCGCGAAAGCGAGCCCGTGAACAAGGCCAAAGCCGACCGCGATCAAGACCTCCTTGCCGCGGAAAATCGGCTTGAAGGCGTGAACCGCCGAAACGAGAATCGAGAGGGCAATGGCAGACTCGATGACGGCGCTGGGAAGATGAACCCAACCAAGTGCGCCGAGCACAAGCGTCGCCGAGTGGCCGATCGTGAATGCGGTAACCACTTTGGCGATTCGCCGAAATGCCACTTTTACACCCGCGAAACCGCCCCACCGGCCAAGGCCCTTCTGTGTCGATACGGTGAGGAGCGGCGCCGGCAGCAACAAGGCGAGGAGAAAGAGCAGGTGATCGGTGCCCTCCGCAATATGTCGGACTCCTAGACGAAAGGTGGCGATAAAACCTTGGAGCCAGCCTCGCTGAGACCGATCGATCACGATCGACGGATTCGTGTCCCGCATCGTAGCCAAGATCACCGGCTTATCGCCCGCCGGACCATTGCGCAAATCGCTCTCAAAGGTGACGATCGCCTCGTGGGTGATGAGGTGGTGGAAGATCACGTCGTAGTTGAAGGTCAGCTTGTCGACCGGCGCGCCCGAAGGCGGGGTCATCGTCAGGCCGACCTTCACGTCCTGCACTTGCTGCAAGATGGGGGTCAGCTCCTCCACCTTCACTGTCCAAGGCCTCCCGTCGGGAGCGGTCGGACGGACATGGGACTGTATGTATTCCCTGAGCCCCACTCCATAGTCCCGCACGACGACCGTAGCGTTATTAAGGGGAAATGGCTTATCCCATCCCAGCTTGAGCTCAACCACCGGCAGGGTCAGTTCGGCATCGATTTCCGCCTCTCGCATTCGTAAAACGACCGCCGAAGTGGGCGAAGGATGCCCCCATGCCAAAAAGGCGAAGAAGGCAAAGACAAGGGTCAGCGGAAATCGTCTCATAGCGATCGTTGGTCGTAAGTGTCTAAGGGGAAGATGAAGATGAGATAAAGTTCTTTTGCTCCCCCTCCTCTTTGCCAGAGAAGAGGGGGGGAGACTGGAGTCCTAGAACCCGTAGTCCGCGTTGTAGTCGGTGAGCCGGTCTCGCCAGATCGTATGATAGTGAATCTGGCCCGAGATGACGATCCCGTTCTGGCAAACGAACTCGATCCAAACATGGGGTCCGTCGACCCGTAAGTAGTCGCCCTGTGCGGTGAAGACCGTAGTCGGTGCGGACGAGTTGCCCGAGTAGGCCACGTAAGTGCTACTCAACTCAGACTCGTACAGCGTTTGGTAGTTGTACGCGCTGGTCGTGCGCCCAAGAACCCAAGCCGCGATAACGTTCTTCAAGAGCGTCTGCTGGGCCGTAGTCAGGTTGGAAGCAAGCATCCCGCGTCCCGACGTCGGGAAGTTACTTCGCGCATCCTTACCCGGACCGATATACACGTCGGAGAAGCTGCTCGATAGCTTGGCCGAAGACAACTGACTCGTCGTAAACGACTGCAGGAATGCCGTGACCGCGTTCTTCTGACCTGCCATTGGCGTGTACGAAGTACCGCTCGACGTAAAGCTTGTAGGCTCAACCCCAAGGAAGTACGGCGTCGTAGTCTGCAACGAAGTGCCGGAATAGTAGTAGTTATGCGCGTTGTGGTGACCGCCGACCTGGAGCATCCAAGTACCGGAAGTCGAGGGCGTGCCCACGAACCCGACGTATTGGTAGTCCCCGCTGTATCCGCTGGTTAACGTCGCAAGGTAATTGTCGGCCGCGCGGATCTGATTGAACTGGGTCAGTTCTGAACCACTGGTCAACGCCGCGTTCACGAGGTTGTTCCAGGCCGTTTTCTGCGCCGTGGTGAGCGTCGAATACGAAACCCCGTTGCGCTGGCTCTGGGTGCCATCGCTGCTTGGCGTTGCCGGTAGGTTGATCCATTTCGCCGCATGCGTGGCATCTGCGGATACAACGGTAGCTGTCTGCTGGGCGGTGGTCAACGAGTTGATATACGCGTTCGCCAAATCCACGATGGTCGTCCCGCTCGATGTAACCGTCGCCGTTGCTGTCACCGTCTTGCCCGACTCGGACTCCGTAACCGTGATCGTCGCCGTTCCCGCGGCAACGCCCGTGATGACGCCCGCCGTCGAAATCGTCGCCACCGCCGTGTTGCTGGATGCGTAGCTCAAAGTCGACGAGACAAGCACCGTTGCGCCCGTCGAATCCTCCGGCGTGGCGGTCAGCGTCGTCGTGCTACCCACGGCAACCGAGGGCGTCGTCGATGAAAGCACGATCGAGTTGATGGTAGAGGCCATCGTGATCGCCAATGCGTTCGCCTGCCCGGCCGTAACCGTCACGCTCTTGCTGGCTGTCGCTTGGGCCGTCCCGGTGCCCATCGTTGTCGGATAGGCGGTCGCCGTCATCGTCAAGGCCGCGCCCGTCGGCAGGCCGGTGAATGCAAGCGTCGAGGTAGTCCCCGAGGTTGGACGCGCGACCGTCTTGGTGGAAACGGCGGTCGTTCCGTTCATAAACGAAACGGTGATGCTGTTCGCCGCCGCCGGAATGAGGCGTGAATCGCTGGTGGGCCATGTAATCGTGAGGGTCGCTTGGCCACGGCTCAACGAGTTGGCGGAAGACGAGCTTCCACCTCCGCCGCACCCTTGCATGGCGAAGCCGGCTACCGCGAAGGCGGCAAGAGCCGCCATCGCGATAACAATATTCTTCTTACTTCGATTGATTCGGAACATGGATCCTCCTTAGTTCACGACCACCGAGGTGGAAGTGACGGTCACGCCGACGGTCGCGGTCTTCCCGGACTCGGTCTCGGTAGCGGTAATCGTCGCGGTTCCCCCGGCCACGCCGGTCACGACGCCCGCAGAAGAGACCGTCGCGACGGCCGTATTCGAAGACGAGTAGGTGATCGTTGAGGTGGAGGTGAGGACGGTCGCACCGCTCGAATCCAGGGCCGTCGCCGTCAAGGCCGAAGTCGCGGCCACATCCAGTGAGACGGTGGAGGGCGAGACGGTCAGGCTATCGATCGTCGAGTCCATCGTAATGGCCAGCGCGTTCGTCGTCCCGGCCGTGATGGTGACGCTCTTGCTGGCCGTAGCCTGGGCGACGCCTGTACCGGTCGTGGTGGGATAGGCGGTGGCCGAAAGCGTAAGCGCCGTCGCCGCGGGAAGACTCGTAAACGAGACCGTCGAACTGGTGCCTGAGCTTGGCCGGGCAACCGTCTGGGTCGAGACGACCGTCGTACCGTTGAGGAACGAAACGACGATACTGTTTGCGGCCGCCGGAATCAGGCGCGAGTCGCTACTAGGCCAGGTGATGCTGAGAACGGCCCGGCCCGTTGCGGACAGGCTGGAGCTCGAAGAGCCCCCGCCACAACCGGCGAGCGCAGCAACGGCGAGAAAGGGAAGTACGGATCGGAGGGTTTTCATGGTCTTTCAGTTCACGGAGACACCCGCGTCCCCTTCGGTGGACACGGTGAGAGTGGCGGCTGCGCTCGTGACGCTTCCGGCGGTGTTCGAAACGGTAACGGTGTAGTCACCCGCGTGGTCGACAGTCGCCGACGAGATCGTCAGCGTGCGCGTCGCGGAGCCGGAAATCCCGGTCTCGCTGCCCGTAAGCGCGGTCCCGTCTTTCGACCAGGCATAGACCAAGCTGCCGCCGGTCGCGGTGACGCTGAGGGTAGTCGTTCCACCCAGCGCCACCGTTTTAGAAGCGGGCTGGGTAGTAATAGCGGGCGTTGAGATGGTGGATTTTCCACCGCCCCCTCCGCCGCAGCCGATAACGGCCAAGGCGACGAGAGCTCCAAATGGACCGAGCGATCGCATGCCGGAAAGCCTATTGGCTCGGCATTAAGATGATCTAAAGCTGTTTCTCAAAGCCATCGAATATAGTGTTCGATACCCCAAAGTCCCACTTCGCCCTAGGTTTAGGCGTATGCTCGTTTCATGCTTCCTTTGATTGCCCCACTTGCCTTCGCCGACCCGATCGACGCCGTCGTCCGGCGCGAGATGACCCGCACACAATGCCCAGGAATGACCATCGCCGTCGTCCGCGACGGCAAGCTGATGACCAAGCGTGCCTATGGCGTTGCCGACTTGGAACTCGGCGATAAGATGCAGCCCGATGACCTGTTTGAGCTGGGAAGCATCACCAAGCAGTTCACCGCTTTCCTCGCGATGCTCCTCGTGCAAGACGGCAAACTGGACCTTGATGCTTCCATCGCCGATTACCTCGACGGCGCGCCCGATTCCTGGAAACCTATCAAGGTTCGGAACCTCCTGAACCAAAACAGCGGCCTGCCAGAATACGTCCAGATCGAAGGCCTCGGCCTCATGGACACCTTCGATCGCGCGCACTGGATGGAGGTGATGAAGACCCAACCTCTCGACTTCCCCGCCGACACCGCCTGGGCCTACAGCAATACCAACTACGCGCTCATGGGCCTCATCATAGAGAAAGCTGGCGGCAAACCCTATACCGAGCAACTGACCGAGCGTGTCCTCCAACCGCTCGCCATGACCAACACCCGGTTCCAGGACGTCAATGCGATCTGGCCCCGCCGCGCCCACGGCATCATCCGCCAAGGCAGCCAAGTCATGCGGGTCTCCGGCATGGGCGGCTCCATCCAATCCGACGGCACCCTCGTTTCCAATCTCCCCGACATGGTGAAATGGGATGCCGCCCTCCGGGAACGAAAACTGCTCAAACCGGAAAGCTACGCCGAACTCTGGAAACCCGGCAAGCTCGCCAGCGGACTTGAAAAACCCTACGGAATGGGCTGGTTCCTTACCGCCCCCGAAGGCCCCGCCTACGTTGGCCATGCGGGCGCGAGCGTCGGCTACAGCGGCGGCATCGCCCGGTTCAAAGACGGTCAAAAGGGCTCGATCTCCGTGATCGTTCTCTGCAACCAGTACGCCGTTCAGGGAGAAGAGCTAGGCAAGTCGATCGCCCTCGCTCTCGACCCCTCCCTCAAGTTCCCAATCCCCACGCCCACGCCCGACCCGGACCCCTCGCGCACCGCCCATCTTCCCGAAGTCATCGGCCATCTCGCGGTAAACAAGGCCACCCCCGCCGAGATCAGCCCCTCCGTCTCCGGCCCGCTCGGCGCGTGGCGAACCCGCTCCGGCTCCCCTTACGCCGCCCTCGCCACCGTCAAAAACATGGCCTTCGCCCACGAAGACAACCTGGGTGCCTTCAAACGACTCGCCTACCGCCTAGACCTGGAGAAGTCAAAGATGACCGCCTACCTAACCCTAGACCCCGAGGGCAAAATCGCCGCCGTCCAACTCCGCCCCGATCCTCAGTAACGTCGGAAAGGAGCGCAGACTTTAGCCTGGGGGGCCTCCTTGGTCAATTCCACCAAGGCGGAACCTGCCCGCGGGCCGGCTCCCGCAACACGTTCGTCCCACAGTGAATGCCCCCAAAGTGGACGTGGTAGAACCACGAATCCACAAAGTGGAGGGTTAATCCCAACGAGTTCGCCACCAGCTGGATGTAGGCCTCAAAAATATCCACCATCCCCTCCTGGAAAGTGAACTTACGCCATCCATCCCGGAGATCATCGTTCGGGGTGAAGTTGCGTGGGTTGTCGCGCCGGATCCGGCGCTGGATCTCATCCTCTGAAACGCCTGGGAACCCATCCTTGAAAGCGTGCATCACATCCGGAAGATTCCGGATCCCGTCGCTCAGCCGGATGAGCAATGTCGACCCTGGTTTATACGTCGGCTCATGCCGCTCGATCCAGGCCGTCGTCATGTCGAGATGATTTCGCGTATAGAAACGGCTGTTAAGATTCCGAGAAAGATCCGGGCCCCAGTCGTAGGTCGCCAAAACCGCCGTGATCACCCGCGTCACATCGTCCGGTTTCATGCGTGGACCGTAAGGGCGCGGCACCAGCAGGTGACCGTTCAATACCTGTAGATTTACGACATCCGGGGTGAAAGCGCTCGTCGTATAAGTCCAGCGGTTGTCCTTCCACGCCGGAATACTCGACACTTTGTCGAAGACCACCGGCATCGGCAAGATCCGCGGGCTCCCGAACTGACTACCGATCCGGTCGACGTTCGGCGTCAAGAACGTGGCTTCGATGTAGTCGTTCACGCTCCCGCTTTGCTCCGAGTCGTCCCGCTCGATTGCGATCAACTCCATCGGCGAGATGTCCGCCGGATAGAACCGATCCGGCCCGGTGCCCGGAAAGTAGTCGATCCCATGGATCTGAAGCCCGTGGTGTGACCCCGGCTCCCCCCAAACTCCGCCGTTGTAGTACCGGGCGAGATCCTGATAGATTCGCGGCGGCTCCAAGATATCCGGAAGCCCGGCGGAAGCCGCGGTCCGAGGGTGCGTGTGGCTCCACACCTTCCCCCGCATCAGCCGCGTCACCGGTGAAGTCCCCTCGTTCAGCAGCCGGCTGGTGACCGGAGACATCAGCGGCGGATCGTCGCGGTTCGGATGGTTGATTGGCAACCCCGCCCGATACGTCGCGAACGCCTCCCGAATCAACGCCATCGCCAGCCCGGATGAAGCGATCAGGCCCGCAAAATTCTGCCCCGATCCGTTCCGATCCGGCACGAACGTGAGCATCTCATCGACATGCCCCACATCCAGCCAAGTTGTGTCCACCTCGAAAACCGGCTGGCGCTGCTTATAGAAGAACCGCCGGACATCCGGATCCATGTGGTCGTAAACGCCCCCGATCGAAGCGTTTCCCAGCACAATCGTTCCGAGCGGCGCGCCCGGAGACGGCGGGGCGCTCTCGACGTTCCCGCCATAATTCGCGCTCCGTTGAATCTGCTGCACCCGATAGAAAAGATCGTCCAAAGTCTGGGTCGGGACGTCCACCGTATTCGTTCCGATCGGCATCAAGAAGCCGCTCTCGTGCGCATTCTGCGGAAACAGCGTGGTGATCTGAGTGATTCGCGCCTCGGCATCGTCCGCCTGCGCCCGGGCAATGGCTTTAAGCTCGTCGGAGCCCGTCGCTGCATCGATGCGAGACCGCACATCCGCCAGCGCCGTGGGAAGTTCGGTCCGTGCCTCCGTCCACGTTAGCCCGGTATGCGCCAAAGCGCCACGGGTCACCGACGTCGTGATCCGATCCAGATACTCGAGCGTCGAATAGACATCGTTCATCCGGTTTGCCAGCTCAATCCCCTCCGGCATCTTCACCACCTTTAGCGCCCCGTTCGAGTCGCTAAACGAGATGCTACGGTCCCAAAAGTCGTTCATTAACCCGACGTTCCGGGCCGGGAAGTGGCTGATCACAAACGCTGAAAGATTGTCCGCGCTGCGAAGCGAGGCAAAGTCGGACCGCATCCGCGGCATATGCACGATCACGTGGCGCCACGTATCGGCCCCCACCACGATGCCCGGCTGGAACTGATCCTGCAGCCAGGTATCCGCGCCCGAGGCGTCAAGCGGCACGGTCACCAGGCTCAACCCCGGGATCCCCCGCACCGAATCCCGTACGTCCGTCAAAGACGCCAATGTGTCCGGGCGGTCGCACATATACAGCCGTACCGCGTTCACCCCGTTGTCGAGGAACAGGATCGGCGCGTTCGTCACCTCCCCCGAGTCGTGAACGACCTCGTCGCCCGCGGACGCGTCTTGACTCACCAACTGAAGGCTGAACCGCGACTGCTCGACCGCGTCCGTACTGGGATCGTACGTCGTGGCCATCGTCGTCGCGAAGCCAAAGGGCGAGCCCGGAAAGGTTCGGTTCTGAAGCTTGAATTGCGCTTGCGGCCCGGTAGGGGTCGGAAACGGGTGATCCTTGATCACGCCGTTTACGCGCGTGGTCAGGATCAGCCCCGTCGAATCGAAGAAACTCGTCCGCACCCCGTTGATCCCGCTTACGCGAAAGAAGAAATTCCGCCCGGTCGCCGCCGCCGGATTGTTGAACTTCACCGTGATTGGGACGAACTCGTCGTCCCGCCCACTTGGGTTGTAGTTCTCGTAGTCCAGCTTGACGCGCGACCCGGCCGTCACCGAACTTGGGAAAGTGCGGTTGTCCGCATCCACGTTCGCCACCAGCACCAGGCCGGGCAAGGTCTGACGGGCATCGTATTCGCTTTGCGATCCCGTTAGCCGCCCGTCATGGTCGTAATCGGCCCTGAGCTCAAAGTCCGCCATGGCCCTTTAGCTGTGCAGGGTGACCGGGTTCCCGGTGAGCATATCGACGATGTTCGGAACCTCGTCGACGTTCTCCACCAAGACCAGTTCCGTCGGAATGCGAACCTCCCACGGCCCAGACCCTTCTGGATACGGCACTCCGTCGTCCGTGAACTTGCCAAGGTTGGCCGAAATCTCATCGACGATCGGCACGTACAAGTCGTCGTTCCGCAACGGCGGATCGTTCCCCTCCCACACCTCGCCGTACTGGCAGAAGTAGGCCACCGCCTTCTCGAATCCGGGCCGCACCGGGATCTGCACCCGCGCGGCGCCCGCTCGCAGGAAGGCGGCGAAGTCCGGATCCGGGTCCTTCAGATGCAGTGCCATGCTCCACCGGGCATGCCGGCCCCAAAAGTACGGATACAACACGTAGACGATGTTCGTCCACTCGAAGGCGTTCTCAAAGAACCGAATCCAAGAGCCGTTCGTGCAGACCTTTTCCAGATCCATGTTCGGCTCGTCGGTCGCCTCGAACGAGTTGAAACCAATGCTGTCCGACCCGGTAAGGATCATCAGCACCAGCTTCTTGAGTTCGTCCTTCGTGATCCGCAGATTCTCCGCCGGGTTCTGGCCCAGATCGGCCGGGCCGTTCTGGATCTCCCTCGCCGCGATCTTCTCGTCGTAGTCCGCCTGCTGCTTCAGGTATGCGGCGATGATGCTGTCGTAAGCCGACTGCTGCCACTTCGCGAACGCCTCGTCCGTCAACTGGCAATAGACGTCCACGCCCATCGCAAACGAACAGACGTTCATCAGCAGATACGAAACCGATAGCTCCCGGTACTGGGCGTCTAGGTTCTGATAGTTCGGACCCCAGAAGCTCGATTGGTCGAATGACCGGGCGCCGAGCATGACGTGGAACGAGTTGGTCTGTCCCTGAATGAAAATCTTGCCCGACATCACACAGGCCGCATACGCCTGGTAACCGTCCGGAATATCGATCTTTCCCGCCCGTCCGTAGCTGTGCGCTTCGTCTCCGTCCTGCTTATCGAAGAACGCCACGTTTTGGAACTGCGCGGGCGGCGCCGGAACACCCGTCACGTAATATTTGGCCACGTAGTCGTGGTAATTCGCCCGGTCGAGGTTCGCCGGTTTAAGCGGAGCACCGTAGTACATCGGTGGCTCCGGCTTGATCAGCGTAGAATCGGGTGGCGGATTTTCCACCATCGCATACAGGAAGTACGCCGCCGGTTCCGGCACGACGAACTCGTACATCATCCGCTGCCCGTAGTTGTAAATCTGGGCGTCGTAAACCTTGTTCAGCCACCGATAGATGCCCCGGATATGCTTGTCCGGACTCGTATTCACAAAGGCGTGCCGGTTGATCTCCTGGATCTCCTGCAAAACCCGGTGGGTAACCGACTGCTTAATCGTCTGCCGAATGCTCTCCGAAGACTTCGAGGTCACCTCCTGCGAGAAAGAGATCGCCTTCTTCTGCGTCTCCTCCGTACTCGTGGAATAGTTCGCGTTTAGGTGAGCCGCAAACTGGACGGTCGGCCCATAAGAGCCGCTGACCTGCAACCCCGCCTCCAAACCAAACTGCTGCTTGACGGTCTTATCCGCGGCCGTCTGCATCTCGTTCCGCTGCGTGCTCTGGAGATCCTTCTCCTTCTGCGTGTCGGTGGTGGTTTCGGTCGTCGTAATGTCTTCGCTCGTATCTAGCCGACGGTGCTCCCGCTCCCGGGTCTCGCCCGCCAGCACGTTCTCCGTGGCTGCGAACTCCGCCAGCTCATACGCCTTTAGCTTCTGACGAACGATCAACAGATCGCCAATGCCCGCCTTGAAATCGCAGAAATGTCGGTTCAACTTCGGCGGCCGATACGCCCCGCCCGCCACGCCCAACGACGTGGCCAACTTGCCCAAATCGATCGACGATTTCCCCATCATCAGCAGCGACTGCGGCGTCTGCTTACTGGCCAGCTGCGCCCCGACTGTTCCGATCTGCCGCTCCAGCAACGCCACCGTGCCGACCACATCCAGCGAAGAGGTGTCTAGTTTTGCGGCGGAGAGCACCCGTGTCGTTGCCGCCGAGAGCCCCTTGACCGACTCGGGCGAAAGCACCGGCCGCGTCGGCTGGGTCTGCTGCGGGTTCACGCCGGCCGAAACCCTCGTCGCCGCCGCATTCGTCGGCGCCCCTGCAATCGACAAGACCGGCGCCTCCGATTGAGACAAAACCGGTGTCCCCTGTGCGAACACCGGCGCCTTCGGAACCTGCAGAACCAGCACGGAACTTCGGGTAGCCAACCCGCTCAACTCCGTGTGGGCCTCCTTCAGGTCTGCCAGATTCTTCGCCAACGCCGCCAGATCCGGTCCCGCCTCAACCGGCGGCGGGGCCTCCGGCAGCGAAGCGTTTGCCAGCAAACTGTTCTTCGTCCGAACCGGTCCCAACTTGCCGACCGGCGAAACCAAGATCGTCCGCGCCCCGACAATCTCCCCAATCAATGCCCCCTCAGCGAAGGTGGTGCCGTTCGCCACTTCCGTAACGAAGATCATCAACTTATGCGCCAACGAAAGTCGGTCGAGATTGACCGAGTCCTGGTTCGGCACAACCGTCTCCGCCAACAAAGTATCGGCGAGCCGCCCCAGCGCATCCTGAAACTTGCTATCCTTCGCCAAGGTGGCCATCGTCCCGCCGCCCAACGTGGCCTCCAGGCCGGAAATCGTGGCGGGGTCAGCTACCGGCGCCTTCGGGTTCATCTCCACCCAATCAAGCCCAGGCTGTACGTCGAACGGCAGGGTCTCGACACTCTTGATATAGCGGTCGGTCCCTCGGAACTGCGTCACCACGCGAGACCCCACGGAGACTTTCCCCGCGCCTTCGCTAAGAGCGGCACTCAGTGCGGACTGGCCCGTAAAGCCCGTGTAGAGCCCCACCTTCTGGGGTCTCTGAACGATCTTCTTCTGGGAGTCGGCGGGTCGGACGGACAAAAAACGGAAAACGTATTCTTCTGACATAGATCCCTCAATTCAGCGGTGAACGGGATGAACACCTAAACGAGGACTATCGTACACCGTACTTTTGTCATATTAAGCAGTTCTCAGGAATCACGATAGGTCTTCCGTCACGTTACACCTGCAAACCCATCCATTCAATCCATCAGTGGGGACCGGCTGATCGCGGCATACTACGAACACCTTGGTCCAGCTTCGAGATCGCCGTATCCTCATCGACGAGAAACCGGTTCTTATCTTCGCCGGAGAGATCCACTACTTCCGCCTCGATCGGAAAGACTGGGAAGACCGGATTGCGAAACTGAAAAATCTCGGCTGCAACGCCGTCGCCAGCTACATCCCGTGGCTCGTCCACGAGCAGACCGAAGGCCAATTCGAACTCCGGGACGTGGCCGATTTCGTCGACCTCTGCCACCACCACGGCCTCTGGTTCATCGCCCGCCCCGGCCCCTTCATCATGGCGGAGGTCAAGAACGAGGGCATCCCCTACTGGGTGACCGAGAAACACCCGGACGCTATCCCCGTCAGCTGGAACGGCGAGAAGGTCACCTCCAAGAACCTGGACTACCTCAACGAAGGCTTCCTAAAGGCCGTCGAGAACTGGTACGGCGCGATTATGCCCATCATCGCCGCCCGCCTCCAACCCAAAGGCGGCCCCGTCATCGGCGTCCAACTAGACAACGAGATCGGCATGCTCCAATGGGTCACCAACCAACCCGACCTCTCCGACGACACCCTCTGCGACCTCGCCAAATGGATCGTCACCCACCGCCCCGCCAGCCGCTACCCCTTCGATCTCAACGATCCCGCCGCCCGCGCCAAAGGCCTCCGCTCCCCAACCCCCGAAGTCGGGCCTAAACTCCTCCGCGATTTCGGCGACTACGAACGCAACCGCTTCGCCCGCTACATCGCAACCCTCCGAGATTTCTCCGAAAAAAACGGCGCCCGCGACATCCCCTTCATCGTAAACATCCACGGCAGCGGCGGCGGACGCGGCACCCAGTTCCCCATCGGCATCCACCAACTCTACGAAACCTACACCCAAGCCCCCGGCTACCTCTCCGGTTCCGATCACTACCTCGGCGAACTGACCCGCGACAACGCGCAAGACCTCTACGTCATCAACGCCTTCATGAACGCCGTCACCCTCCCCGGCCAACCGATCTCTTCCATGGAGTTCGAGGTCGGCACCGGCGACTACGGCGAAACCGGTGGCAACCGCATGTCCGGTGCCGCCGCCGATATGAAGGTCCGCCTCAGCCTCGCCCAAGGCAACCGCCTCCTTAACTACTACCTCCTTGCCGGAGGCCACAATCCGCTCCTCCACAACCCACCCGCCGACGGGAACGGCCGCATCGGCAACAACGGCGAACGCCAAGGCTTCGCCGCCCCCATTGATCCCGAAGGCAAACTCGACCCCACCTATTTCGCTCTCCAAACCACCACAAAAGCCGTCCGCGCCGTCGCCGACAAACTGGCAACGATGGACGAGGAACACGACGACATCGCCCTCGCCTTCGTCCCCGACTACTACAAGACCGACCTCCACCGCCCCGGGCCCATGCGCCAGATCGTGGAAAATCTGGAGTCGATTCGCGGCAGCCTCGAAACCCTTACCCGCGCCCTACTCTTCCTGGGCTATCGCTTCCCCGCCATCGACATCCAAAACCGCCCGATCGACAAGCCGAACCTAGCCTTCGCCTCTTCACGGTATCTAGATCCGGCGATTCAACATAAGCTGGTCGACTACATCCACGGTGGAGGCCATCTCCTCATTCACGGCGAGTTGCCGATTCTCGACATGGAAGGCCAACCCTGCACCGTCCTGTCCGACGCCCTCGGCATCCGCCACCGCGACTACCTGCAAGCCGAAGATCGGTTCTACCTCTCCCTTCAAGCCCAAAACGAACCGGAAATCCGCGTCTGGCGCGCCGAAAATTACGAAGCCACGAAAGCGGATACCTTCCTAACCGCCGTAGGCTCGAGCGCATCCGTTGGACTCGAAACCAAGCTCGGCAACGGCAAAGCGGTCGTCCTCGGCTGCAATTATCCGATGCACGAACCCTTTTTCCGAAGCCTCTTCGCCCGCCTCGGTGCAACCGCCGCCCTTCAACACGGCAACCCAAGCCTCGGTGTCCTGTTGACCTCGATGAGCAACCCGAACGGAGAGCGGTTCCTCACCTTGATCAACCTCGACCACGAGAGAAAGGAACTCCAAATCACCGAAAACGGCAAACCTCTTTTCGGCCGCTCCATCATCAAGCTAGAACCCCGAGGCACCCGGCTCCTCCCGCTCAACGTCCGTTTCGGGGCGAAAACGATCATTCACTCAACCACCGAACTCGTCGGAACGCAGAACGACGAACTAAGCTTCCGGGAGACCGGCGAAGAGGAATCCATCCTCTTCGCCTAACCAGTCACCGTCTCCGCATTCGGCCGCAAGCTCTTCCCTACATAAGTGATCCGCTTGCAGGGCTTCCCCGGGTCCCGCGACCCCGCTACCCAGCCGTCCGTAATCAGCGCCTCAAGCGCCTGCACCTGCTGCATAAACGCCGTCTTCCGATCCCCATCTTCCGCCAGAGGCTCCACGTTCCGTCCAAACGCCGCCAAGATGTCGTCGATTGCCGTGGCCCGCTGTAAAACGTTCACCACCGTCTCAAACGAGCCGCTAATCGGAAGCACCTTCCCCTCCCGGATATAGCATTGACGAGGCGAAACCCCGCCCTCCCCATAATGAGCCCGATCTTTCCAAGAAGCCCCGCTCAAGTCTAAAGTGAACACATTGCTCGTCTCAAACGGAGACCCCGCCGGCAAGTCGGAAAGGTAATCCCCAAGCCCCTTAATCGCAAACAGTGAAAAACCTCCCGTCCCCGTGGAAAGATCCTCATCGATAAAGCCGCCCTGAGCAAGCCACTGCCAAGCCTTCTCCGGCGAAAGCTCCAGCCCCACGTCGCGAGCGATCTCCTGGACGTGATCCTTGATGTCCGAGAACTGGGCGTTCGCGGTGTACCAAAAATCCGCAAACCGGATATGGCTCGTAATCCGCTGGGACTGCCGCAATCCAAACTGCTCCCGTAGCCACTCCGCCGACCGTCGCCCTCGCTCCATCTCTAGAATCGTAAAGGCGACTTCTCTCCCCGCGGCGTGCGCCATCGTCATCCCGGCCGATAAGATCGGATCGGCGAACCCGGCGCTCTCCCCTGCCAAGAACCAATTCTCTCCGCATTGGCGGCTACTCAAAAACGACCAGTCCTTCGTCGTGGCAAACTTCCCTTCCGCTTGAGCGTTGGTAATCAACGCGCTGATCCGCTCCTCCTCGCGCAACGCCTGCGTGTAAAGCTCCTCCGGCCGCTTGCCCGACTGTTTGTAGTAATCGGCGGGTACCACCAATCCGATGCTCGTGCGCGTCGGCCCAAGCGGAATGAACCAGATCCACCCGTAACCTAGGCTCATCACCTGAATCTTGGTGCCGCCGGTCCCAATCTCAACCGCCCACTCCGCGTTCTGCCAGTAGTCCCAGAAGGCCACATTCTTAAGCGTGCTTGGATAGTCACAATCCACTCCCATCGCCCGCCGCAGAATCCCGGTGTGGCCCGAGGCATCGACAAAGTACTTCGCCCGAACCGTCTCACCGTTGTCGAGCTCCAGCCCATCGACCCGGTCTCCTGTCTTCAAGACCTGCTTGACCGTCGTCCCCTGCCGTACCTCCACCCCGCACTCCGCCGCGTGGTCCAGCAGGATCTCATCGTAATCGATCGATCCACTTGGAACGCCGTGTAGCGCCGCTGCCCCTGATAGGCCGCCGGACGCACCTCGTCTATGAAGCGCTCCGAAGGAAAGAACTCAAAGTCCCACAACTCCGGATTCTTCCCCCACCGATTCGTCGAACCGATCTTGATCGGGAAATTCGCCGCCTCGACCTTATCCCAAACCCCCATTTCCTGAAGGATCACGGAGATGGCGGGCAGCTGGCTCTCGCCGATGTGGTCGCGCGGAAAGACCTCGCGCTCAAAAATCGCGATCTTCAGTTCCGGTCCGTATTTTCGAAGCAAAGTACCAGCCGTAGAGCCAGCGGGGCCACCCCCAATGATCGCAACATCGCAATCCATAGAACGACATTGTATTCCTTCTTTGGAATATCCAAAGGTTTTCGGTCGCCTCTTCCCTCTTCCCCTCAATTCCCCGAAACCGAATCCACCTTCCCAAACACCCTCTCCACCCGCGCCAGCGCCTCCTCCGGCAACCGCGCCCCCTCCAACGACCGGGCGTTCTCCCGTAAATGCTCTACGCTCCCCGTCCCGGAAAGCACGATGTCGATCCCGAGCTCGTGCAGGCAAAACCGATAAGCCGCCTCCTGCAAATTCCCGCCGAGAAACCCCAACGGATCGGAAGCATCCAGCTCATCCGGAATCGTGCCCTTCGCCACCAACTCCGCAACCAGTTCTTTCAAAACCGATGGGTGACTCAGCGCCCGCCGAACCGCAAACATTAAAAGCGTCCCAATCCCCCGCTCCCGCGTAAACGGCAAAACCCGCTGCCTAGCCGAAGGGTTCAGCAGGTTAAACCCAACCATCACCACCTCCCAAGGCCCGCCCTGAACGGCCGGACTCAACATAAGGTGCCCTGGGTCCGGGATGAAAGCTTCGGTGATCCCAACGTGGCGAATCTTCCCCTCCGCCTTCATCTCCGCCAAAAGCGGATACAAAACTTCAACTGCGTGCGGATACTCCTCCACCGAAACGCCGTGAAGGTGTAGCACATCCACATACTCCGTCCGCAGCCGCCGCAAACATCCCTCCACCCGCTCCCGAGTTTCGGCCGGGGTAGCAAACCGCCCATCCAGACTCGCCCCCACCTTCGTGGAGATGACAACGCTTGATCGGTCGACCACGGAAATAGCCTCCCCAACCGCCTCCTCCGTCCGATACGCCTCCGCGGTATCGATGAAATTAACGCCCAGATCCAGCGCCTCGCGAACGACCCGAACCGCATTCTCGTGAGAACCGCCCCGGCCCAATCCCAACCGGCTATGCCCTCCACACCCCAATCCCATCCGAGATACCCGAAGCCCGGTTCCGCCAAGTGTGGTGTAAAGCATGGTCTATCGAGCGGCTCACGGCTCTCCAACCATGATGATCCATCCGCGAGTAATCCCTGCCGTCCTTGAACGGCAGGGCTAGCCCCGGAGGCGCGGCACAGACTGTGGAGCGGCGGCTAGTCGGCGAGCTCAGCGCCAAGCGTAGCTTGCCGCTCGTCCGCGGAGTGAGTCATCGGCCCCATGATATGGTCGATGGCCCGACCGAGCGCGAAACCCGATGCCGCAAACAGGGCAAAGGCGACCGCCGTTCCCCCGTGGTTCGCAGCACCGGAAGACTGCCATTCCAGCCACATGAGCCAAGACGAAATGGCCGCCGTAGTTACCGTGAAGCCGCCCACCATAAACGGCCGCTCAATATTCTCCGGCCGTGCAAACATCAGAAGGACGCCGAACATCGCCACAAGCGCGACGAAAAGCGTTGCGAGAAAGAGCGTCATACCTCCTTAGGCCGCACCTCGCCGGGTAACGTTCCGAAAAAGTAAGAAGCACTTGGAAAAAGGAAGGCCAAAAATCCCTTCTTCCCTTCCCCTAGCGCTTCTTCCCGAACAGCCCGCCGAGCAATCCGCCTTTCTCCGGCCCCTTCGGAATCGGCTCGCCGCGGAGCTCCGCGAGCTCCCGGATAAGCTTCGCCTCGGCCTCGCTGATCTTCTCCGGCACCTTCACCGTAACGTTCACAACCAGGTCCCCACGGCGCCCTCCGTGAAGCGGCGGCAAGCCGGCGTTCTTCACCGAGATGCGCGTCCCAGGTTGGGTGCCCGAAGCGATCTCCAGTTCCACCGGATTGTCGAGCCCGTCGATCTCGATGTGGTCACCGAGCGCCGCCTGAGCAAAGCTCAACGAAAGGCTGGTGTAAAGCGTCTGGCCGTGGCGGTCGAAACGAGGATCGTCCTCGACGCCAAGCACCACGTAAAGGTCTCCAGGCCGCCCAAGTCCCCAACCATCGTTCCCTTGACCGGGCAGGTGCATCGTAGCGCCGGCATCGAAACCGGGCGGAACATTGAGCTTGACCCGCTCCTTCTTCGGCACCACGCGCCGACCGTTGCACTTCTCGCACTTGTCGGTGATCACCGCGCCTTCGCCGCGACAGGTTGGACAAGGCGATGTCGTGCGAACCTGACCGATAAAGGTGCTTCGAACCGACCCAACCACGCCCTGGCCCTTACAAGTCGGACATGCTGGCGGCGCGTTGCCGTCCTTCGTTCCGTTGCCCTTACACTTATCGCATTCGGCAAGCCGGTCGATCTCGACCTCTCGCTCTACGCCCTTCAAGACGTCGGTCAGCGTAAGGTGGAGGTCCAACCGAAGGTCGTCGCCGTCCCGGCCTCTTCGTGCGCCGCCCTGCTGGCCGTTCCCGCCGAAGAACATGTCGAAAAGGTCGCTAAACCCTCCCGCCCCCCCGGCGCCGCCAAAGAAATCGCCGCCACCCTGCTCATCGGAGTGGCCATAACGATCGAACCGCTCCTTCTTCTCGGGGTCAGAAAGGATGGCGTAGGCTTCGCCGATCTCTTTAAACTTGTCTTCCGCCGTCGGATCGTCGGGATTGACGTCCGGATGGAAACGGCGGGCAAGTCGGCGGTAGGCCGACTTGATCTCGTCGGCCGCCGCTCCGCGCGCTACGCCGAGCACCTCGTAAGGGTCGCGCCGCGCCATTAAGTTATTCCTCTTCGCCTTCTTCTTCGACCGATTCAGCTTCTGCGATATCGGTCAGCGAGAGCGTGTCGTCGTCGCCCGAAGCGGCGACCGCATCCTCGTCGGCATCCTCGTCTTCGTCCACGAGGTCAGAGAGCGAAATCAGGTCTTCGCCTTCCAGATCGTGGTCGTCGCCATCCGCCTCTACGGTCGAAATGAGCGCCGCTTCAGTCTCGTCGAGCGCCGGAAGGAGCATGCCGAGTTCCGGCGGCAGCGTATCGTCGACCATAAGGGTCGGGATCTCCGGAGCATCCAGAGCCTCGCTGCGGTTGAGGATCGGCTTGATCTTGCCGGCCGCAATCTCCGCAAGGGCAATCGTTAGGGGATGAATCGAATCGACCTGTACGAGGGGAGGCGCACCCTCCTTGAGCTGCTTCGCTCGCTTGGCGGCCAAGTTCGAAAGCACGAACTTGCCGTAAGGGTACTCGTTGAGAATATCGGGACTAGGCAGCATGGGGGCGTTACGGGACGTTCCGAGCGGAATTTATAGAATACCCACCAGGGGACCTCCAAATGCTTCGATTCCCAACAAAAGTCCCTACACCTAGGCAGGCCAGAAGTTGATCCCAAGCCAATACTCGGCGGTCCTCGCGACCGTCGAAAGATACGCTTCGTACTCAATCGGCTTGCGAACGAACGAGTTTGCGCCCAAACCGTAGGAGCGCGTGGTGTCGCTCAACTCATCCGAACTCGTCATACACACTACGGGCATGGTCGCAATGCGCGGATTAGACCGAACCGCCGCCAGAACCTCGAGGCCGCCCATTTTGGGAAGCTTCAAATCCAGAAGAACCAATCGTGGCGGTCTCGACAAACCGTTGACGCTCAGATCGCGGAGAAACTCAAGCGCTTCCGCCCCATCGCGGGCAACGCTGATCTCCATCGGGATTTCGCAACGCCGCAGGCCCCTCAATGTCAGAGCCTCGTCGTCCGGATTGTCTTCGACCACCAGCACGCTACCGTACGAATTCCCGCTCAACTGCTCTTGAATCATCGCACCCTCAAAAAACTACATCGGCCCCGACCGCACCCTTTCACGTTACCATTTTCCTATTAAATCATCCCATTTGAACTCACCAATAATCGGCGCAATCCCCTACCCGAAGCCGGTGTAGAATGCCGTCATGGTCCTCCGAAGAGCCGTCGCCACCGTCGCTTTGGCCCTCCTCGCGGTTTTCGTCGTCGCCAAATTCCAGGCCCCGCCCTTCGAAGACGAGATCCGCAAGTTCGAAGCCGCCGACAAAGTCAAAATGCCCGCCGAAGGCTCCGTGCTCTTCGTCGGCAGTTCCAGCATCCGCCTCTGGACCACCTTGGCAAAGGACTTCCCGGACTATCCCACCCTCAATCGAGGTTTCGGCGGCTCGCAAGTCGCCGACTCCGTCCGCCTGGTCGATCGTATCGTCATCCCCTACAAACCGAAAGTCATCGTCTTCTTCGCCGGCACCAACGACCTCGCCTCGGGCAAATCGCCGGAAACCGTCCTAGCCGACTACAAAGCGTTCGTCGAAAAAGTCCGGCTCAAACTCCCCACCGTCCCCATCGGCTACATCGCATGCACCCCCGCCCCCAGCCGTTGGAACAACATCAAAAACGTCCGTAAGCTGAACGAGATGATCAAGGGCTTCTGCGAAGCCACGCCGAACCTAAAGTTCATCGACACCTACCCCCTCCTCGTCAACAACATCGGCGGCCCCAGGCCCGAACTGTTCATCGCGGACAACCTCCACATGAACGCCAAAGGCTACGCCATCTGGACTCCCGTCGTAGCCCAATATCTCAAGGAAGTTTTCCCGAAGTAACGGGAACCCCTCGCCCCTCCGGGGGAGAGGGGGCAGAGGGGTGAGGGGTCCGGGTGCCTATCGAATCCTACAGCCGTTCAAAGTGCGGAAACAGATCCGCAACCTCCGGCAAATCCGCAAGCCGCACATAATCGCAAGCCTCCCCAAACTCTCCCCACATCGCCATCACCGCCGGATGCTGATGCGCCGCATCGATCGCCTCCGTGCTCACCCACTCAAAAATCTCGAGCAGCGTTCCATCCTTGCTGCGGAGCAAGACCGGAGGATAATCGTTCGCCAGCCCGATCTCCCGAAGTCGCGGCACGTGGCCGTGAACGAGCGCCAGCAACGCCTCCTCCTTCCCTTCCTTCGGACGATACAATGCGATGCTGAGATGAGCCATGTGCCGGAGGCTACCCGCCAAATTACTTCAAATAAGGCAAAAGTAGCGTCGCCATTCCCAAGAAAATCGAGATCCCCACAACGTCCTGAAACGCCGTCTCGAACGGCCCCGCCGTCAACGCCGGATCAAACCCTAACCGCTTCGAAAGTAACGGAATCAACGTGCCCACGGTCCCGGCGATGTTCACGGAGGCAAACATCCCCACCGTCACCAACGCCCCAAAGGTCCACTTCCCGTACCAAAGCCCTCCGATGATTCCCAAGGTGATCCCGCAGGTGGCGGCGAGGATAACCGTCGTCGCCATCTGGCGCATCACCGCGTGCTTCCAATGCGCCATCTGGACATGTCCGGTGCTGAGACCGCGAATGATAATCGCCGCGCTCTGCAGCCCCGTATTCCCGCTGATCGCGCTGATAATCGGCATGAAACTCGCGAGCAAAAGAACCTGTGCAAGGGTGTGGTCGAACGTCTTGATCACGAAACCTGCGATCAACTCGATGAACATCGTCGCGAGAATCCAAGGCATCCGCATCAGCGCAATCTGAGCCGGCGACTTCTTCTCTAACTCTCCTGCGTCTGTACCGGAAATATGGGCGACGTCCTCGTCCGCTTCCTGAATAACGACGTCGATCACGTCGTCCGCCGTGATCACCCCCAAAAGTCGGCCATGCCCGTCCACCACTGGCAACGCGTGCAGATCGTAGCGCGCAAAGATGCTCGCCACCCGCTCCTGGTCCATCTCGGGCGTCACCCGCGCCACCGTCCGGTCCACCAAGACCTCCAACCGCGCATCCGTATCCGCCCGCAAAAGCGTGTGAAGATCGACTGCCCCCTGAAGCTGGCCGGAAGGCGAAAGCACGTACAGATCGAAGATCGGCTCCACGAGGGGCTTCGCCTTAAACCGCGCCAACGCTTCCCCCGCCGTTTCCGCTAAAAGGACGTCCACGTAACCGTGCGTCATGATGCCGCCCGCCGAGTCGGGCGCGTACGTCAACAACTGAGTGATCGAACCGGGCTCCGGATGCAGCCGCAAAACCGCTTCCCGAGACTCCCTCGGCAAAGACCCAAGCACGTCCGCCGCCTCGTCGGCCGCCAAGAAGCTCAGGATCTGAACGAGCACTTCGGGAGAAGTCCCGATAACCAGCCGACGCCGCGTCGCCGCATCGACTTCGTCTAAAACCTCCGCCGACTCCTCGGTCGAAAGCACCTGATAGACCGCAAAGTCCTCGTCGTCCGACAGGTACCGCATCCCGTCCGCGATATCCGCCGGATGCACCGTACCAAGCAGCAACCGAAGCCGCTCCTCATCCCCCAGCGCGTCCTTGATCTGAACGCACAAAGCCCGAAGATCGTCGTCCGACTGAATCGCCCTTCTCCGCGGCCCGAACCGATCTTTCACGCAGATCAGTCTGCCGCAAGCAAGCCCGGTTCGGGGCAAAGAAAATTCTAAGGAGACATCAGAACCCCCTCGCCCCTCCAGGGG
>OUNM010428430.1_pt1 | contig 35742 bp, 34 predicted proteins | sample 1769961 | NCBI WGS metagenome assembly OUNM01 (sample SAMEA3914820, study PRJEB12502) | metagenome | biome: forest; material: soil | place: USA | collected 2012-03-12 | depth 0.3 m | reverse complement strand
GCTCTTGATGAAGCGGTCCCGATAGATGCCGATGTGCCCGACGGTCGCGAAGGGCAGGATCCGAAGCATCCCGCTCAGCATCCCGTTGCCGGCGCGAAGAATCGCCACGACAACCAGCTCCTCGCCCACCACCTCGCACTCGGTCTTCTCGAGCGGCGTCTCGACCTGCACCTTCTTGGTGCCCAGGTCGCGCGTGGCCTCGTAAGCCAGAAGCTGCGAGATCTCTTCCACGACCAGGCGAAAACTCAGCGCGCTCGTGGACTTGTCGCGCAGGACAGCCAGCTTGTGGCGCGCTACGGGATGGTCGATGACGGTGACTTGCGGTGATTTCTTCATTTATAGCCTCCTCGCCTGATGCGCCTACGGCGCATTCATCGGCGAATATTTACGTCTAAAAAACGGTTCCATCGCTCTCGATCTTGAGGGGCGGTCCGCCCCCGGGGCGCTTCTCGGCGGCTGCCTTGCGGCCGGCCCACCAGGTGCCGCCCTCGAGCACGCGCGCGAGCGGAAACTCGGCCTCCGATTTGCCGAGCTTCGCGCGAACGCGCGACGCGATCTCCTCGATCAGGACGATCGTGAGCGCGCGCCACTCGACCACGAGCTCCGAGTCGGCGCGATGGGCCTGCTCAGCGAGCTTCGGATCCCGGAGCGAGATGAGCCCGCGATCGAGCAGAAGCCCGCCGTTCCGGTACTCGGGCAGGCCCGTCAGCTCCTCGGCGCCGGTGATCTTGAGGCCGGCCTCCTCGATCGGCTCGACGAGCGAATAGGTCATCCACTGCGAAAGCTTGTGGAACGGCACGATCGATTCGTCCGAGTCGAGCCGACCCAGGAGCGGATGCCTCCAGGCGTCGCCGAGATCGGCCCCGCCGATGCGGATGCGGCCCGGCCAGATCGGGCCGAGGCCATCGAGCACGGCGCGCAAAAGCGCAGTCGCGGGGAGCGATGGCCCCGAACCGGGCTTTTGCTCGTTTGCCAGCGAGATACAGTAATCGTAGATATGGCCGGGGCGCGCGACTGAAGCCCCTTTCGGCCCGCCGAAGCGCTTGGCATCCGCGGCGATGGCCTGCCCCAGGCGCTTGAGCAGACCCAGGCGGCCCTCCAGCCCCGCCAGCGGGTTGGAGTCGGAGACCTGAAAGCCGCGCGCGAGCGTTTCGAGTGAGAGCTCCTGCAGGCCGTTCGCGTCAGCCCGAAGCCGCATCGCCGGATTGGAACTGAATGCGCCCGACATGAAGAGGTGGAAGCTCGCGACGGCGAGCCCCTCAGAGCGCGCGTAAGTCTCGCTTCCTTCCTTATACTTCCAATCCGGTCCCGAGCCCGCATCGAGCAGGACGGAGACGATCACCAGGTCGAGCTTGACCCGCGCACGCTCGGCGGGCGTGAGGTCCGGGATTCCTGCGATCGCCTTCTCGAGCTGCGCGAGGCGGTCGACTTTCTGCGCCTTCGACGGTCCGACCTGGAAGTGTCCCCAGCGCGCATGGAACGGGATTTTCAGATCCGGATAATTGGCGAGCGTCACATCGGTCACGTAGGCCGCGACCTCGTCGAGCTTCTCGGGATGGACAGCGAAGTGGGTCTTGCCCTTCATCGCAGCATCGTAGAGTTTTCGCGATCGCTCGCGAACGGCCTTGGGCGAAAGCAGGTAATCGATCGGCGGGAAAGAAGAAGGACTCACTCGTCGAGCCCCCGTCCCTTGACTCCCTTCAGCTTGTCCTTGTCGAGCACCTGGCCGGGCGTGAAGTAGCCCGCGGCCTTCTTGGCTTCCATCTCGACTTGCGCGTCTTTTGGAATCCGGTCCGCCGAGATCTCGACGCGATTGATGATCTTGATGCCGCTTCCCACGATGGCGTTGTACTTCATGTCGCTCATCGAGATGAAGTTATCGATCTTGGTGATGCCCAGCCAGTGGAGGACGTCCGGCATGAGCTCTTGAAAGCGCATGTCCTGGACGCCGGCGACGCATTCGGTGCGCTTGAAATAGGTCGCGGCGCTGTCGCCGCCTTCCTGGCGCTTGCGCGCGTTGTAGACGAGGAACTTGGTGACCTCGCCGAGCGCGCGCCCTTCCTTGCGGTAATAGATGATCGCGCCGACGCCGCCGCGCTGCGCGGTCTTGACGGCCTCTTCGATCCCGTGCACGAGGTATGGGCGGCAGGTGCAGATGTCCGAGCCGAAGACGTCCGAGCCGTTGCACTCGTCGTGCACGCGTACCGTGAGCTCGAATTTGGGGTTCGCGATCTTTTCGACGTCGCCGAACATGTAGATCGAGGTGCTGCCGATCGGCGGCAAAAAGACCTTGAGATCAGGACGAGTGACGAGCTCGGGGAACATCCCTCCCGTCTCCTGAAACAACGTTTTGCGTAGCTCGCCTTCGGTGGTCTTGAAGCGCTCGGCGACGGCCGGCAGATACCAGACCGGATCGACCGCGGCCTTGGTGACTACGATGTCCATGCTGTTCTTGACGATCTTGCCGTCGATCTTGAGCCTGCCGTCGCGGAAAAGCTCATCGAGCTCAGGCATGCGGATATGCGCCTTGGTCACGGCGATGCTGGGCCGGATGTCGAAGCCCGCTTCGAGATGCGCCCCAAAGACCTCGGTGATCGCGTGGCCCCACGGATCGAGCGAGACGATCTTGTGGCCCTTCTCGCCCGTCTGCGACCACGATGGGAAAGGACCGATCTTCTCGACCGGATGCGTGTTGGTCAGGTCCGGCCGATGGTCGGTCTGGAGGTTTCCGGCCGCCATCGCGAGGGCGCGGTACACGGTGTAGCTTCCGCTATGGGTTCCGATCGCGTTGCGATGATCCATGTTGGTCAACGACGCCACGACGGGCCCGCGCTGGGCGGGGTTCGAGGAGCCCCATTCGATGGGAGTGGTTTTTTTCCGGATCTGCCCGGGATGCGAAGTCAGAACGACGTGAGCGGAACGCTTCGAGGTCTTGGTAGTCATAAGTTCTCTCAGTTCATCCAGTTGCGATCGCTGTTCATCGCCCACTTGGTGGTGATTTTCTTGAGGTCCGTCCAGAAGTTCAGGCTCGCCGGCCCGGTGATATCGCCGTGGCCGAACTTGGAGGCGTTAATGCCGCCGAAGGAAAACGGCTCGCGCGGCACGGGCACGCCGATATTGACGCCGATCATGCCGGCGCGCGCCTCCTGCGCCACGCGCGAGGCCACGGCGCCCGAGGAGGTGAAGACCGAAGCCGCGTTGCCGAACGGGCTCGCTGCCTGGATCGCCAGCGCCTCGCTCAAGGTCTTCGCGCGCGTGATCGCCAGCACGGGGCCGAAGAGCTCGTCGCAGGCGGCCTCGCTGCCGGGCTTGACCCGGTCCAGGAGCGTCGGCGCGAGCCAGTTGCCGCCCTCGGCCCCGCTCGGCGCGGCCTGCTTGCGGCCGTCGACGCGGACCTGCGCGCCATCGCGTTCGGCGCGCGCGATGGCCGCGACGAGCCGCTCGCGCGACTCGCGCGTGATGATCGCCCCCATGTCCTCGCCGAGCCTCACGGCCGAGACCTTCGCGGCGAGGCGCTCGAGGATCGGCTCGACTTCGCCGTCCGCGCCGACGGCGATCAGCACGCTCGCGGCCATGCAGCGCTGGCCGGCGCAGCCGGTGAACGAGTCGGCGATGCCCTGCGCGGCCATTTCGGCGTCGGCGTCGGGCATGAGGATGATGTGGTTCTTGGCGCCGCCGAGCGCGAGCACGCGCTTGCCGTGGAGCGAGCCCTTTTCGTAGACGGCGCGCGCGACCGGCGTCGAGCCGACGAAGCCCACGGCCGCGACGTCCGAGTGCTCGAGGATGGCGTCGACCGCCTCCTTGCCGCCCTGGACGACGGTCAGGACTCCGTCGGGCAAGCCGGCTTCTTTCAATGCGCCGGCGATCAGCGCCGAAGTCAGCGGCGTCTTGTCCGAAGGCTTCCACACGAGCGCGTTGCCGACGGCGATCGAGATCGGGATCATCCACATCGGGACCATTCCCGGAAAATTAAAGGGCGTGATCGCAGCCACCACGCCCAGCGGCTCGCGGCGATACTCGCAGGTCACGCCGCGGGAGACTTCCATCTTCCCGCCTTCGTCGAAATTCTGGAGGCTCAGCGCGAATTCGAGGACTTCGATCCCTTTGAGCAGGCCGGCCTTGCCTTCGGCGAGCGTCTTCCCGCATTCGGAGGATTTGACGTGAGCGATCTTCTCGAGATCGCGGTGAAGGATGTCGCGAAACTTGAACATCACCTGGCAGCGCTCTTTGAGCGGAGCGCGCGCCCACTCACGGCCGGCTTCTTTGGCGGAGGCCACGGCCTGCGCCACGTCGCGGGCGGAGCTGGTCTTGAGCCGTCCGATCAAGGCGCCTGTATAAGGACTGCGGATCTCAGCCGAGCCCAGGGAACCTGCGATCCACTTTCCGCCCACCCAGTTGTGAACATCCGTAACCGCTGGAATTCGAATTGGATTTTTGGACCACATTGAATACCTCCTCGCCTGCCCCAAAGAGGGTAGTCTTGCGCGTTCGGTTGCCGGAATCAAGGCCTGTGGACTTAAAACCGCGGTCTTGCTATGAAAAGCCCAATTCCTATGCGTCGTACATTGATGAAGTCCAAGATCCACCGTGCAACCGTCACGGGGGCCGACCTAAACTACGAAGGCTCGATTTCGATCGACCCCGTTCTTCTGGACGCCGCCCGCCTCGTTCCTTACGAGCGCGTGGAGATCTATGACGTCAATAACGGCAACCGCTTCAATACCTACGTGATCCCCGGTCAGGAAGGCCAGATCTGCCTCAACGGCGCCGCCGCCCGCCTAGTTCACGCAGGCGACCTCGTGATCATCGTCTCCTACGCTGATTTCGAGGAAAACGAATGCCACGGCTTCAAGCCGCACAAGGTCTTTGTCGACGCCAAGAACCGCATCGTCCCCGAACCGATTTAGAACCTATCCGCTGCAGGCTTCGAAGTCTTTCGAGCAATCCAGGAATTCGACGACTATCGGCTCGTCCAAGCGAAGGAAATACAAGCCTCCTTCGTCGTTGTCCACGAGCATCCGGAAGCGAACACGGAAGTAATCCTCCGAGTGCAATCCCTTCCGCTCTTCGGTACCGCAGAAGATCTGGGCGTCGGCGACCGCCGTGACATAATGCGGATTGAGTTCAGACTCGGGAGACTTCTCGAAAAGATTGAAATGGACGTTGTCCAGGTGGCCGCCGACCAGGACGCCCTCGCGGCATTGGAGCGCGTCCCGAAGCTGTGGGCCGAGATCGTAGAGCTCGAACCCATCCGAGACCAGAACCTGAGTGAGATTCACCATCGATTGGCTGTCGTAGGTCTGGATGCTGAGTTGAGACTGTTTGCGGCTATAAATGATCTTTTGAGATACTGAGATCGCAAAGGTCTGGACCTTGGATCCGAGGATATCGAGCGCGGCATGATCCCTCCATCCGTGATGGTGGCCCAGCTCGTGGACCAGCATCGCCACGGCATCGGGCACCGAGAGCGCCTTCACCCCTTCGGGCGAGTCATTCTGATAAAGCATGTCGGTATTCACGTAGATCGGCCGTCCGACGACGAATTCGGTCACCGCAAGTCGGGGTCCACCTCCGGCCAACTGGAAGAGACTCTTATTCCTGCTGGCCGACACGAACTGAGGCGGCTGCTCTCGTGGAAGATCCCCGAGCATCTCCACGAGCAAAGTGCGCTCAGCCGGAGTCAGATCGCAGCTTACGTTCCAAAGGCATGCGTTGACGAACCTGGCCAGATTGACGAAGGCAAAGTCGATGTTTTTCTCGGCAAGCCCGCCGCCCCCTCGAACGAAGTCAGCGCGAACCGCGAACGACGCGGTCAGAAATGCGATCGACAGCGAGAGAATTGCTACAAATCTAGTCATTGGCTTGCTCCGATTCATGAGTCAGCGGGAAAAACTGAAGTCCCAGCGCGTATACTTCCTTGCGGTGCCCCGCTTCGCCGAGCTCGAGAAACGCGGCGATATTCTTCAGCGATTCGAAAATCAGGGTCTTGGCCTCTTCGATCCTGGAAGGATCGATCGCGAGCGTCGCCGCGACGAATTCACGTGCCTGGATCGGATCCCGATCGAGCGATTTCCCGGCCAACGCCAGAAGCTGGCGATGGAACTTGCGCTGGGCCTGCGAAGGCTCGCCATTGCCCGCGTTCAACGTCAAAGACGTCCGGTGAAGCTTGCCTGAGGAAACTTGGATGAGCCCGGCCCCGATGAGTCGCTCGAGCGCCGTCTGCGCCTGCGCCGGCTGAATGCCGAGGCGACGGGCGATCCACTCCGGATTGGCGTTATTGACCCGAAGCTTCGCGAGATTGAGGATCGCGTAATGGTACCAGTCCGAGATCTGCTCGAACTCGGACTCGCTCAATTGCCGCAACTGGTATCCGCTTCGCGCAGGAGCCGGCGCGGGCGCCACCTGGGCCACATCCACGTCCAGACCTAAAGAACGAGCGACCTTCAACGCGTTCTTCTTGGAGAAATTACGTCTTTGGGCAAGCACATCCGAAAGACAGGTCGTGGAGACCTGCAGGTCACGCGCAAAGGCCCGCAGAGAGTACAGCGGGTTCTTGCTTCTGCGATGCGTCAACTCTTCGAACAGAATCGTGCGGAAGGCTGAAATCGACATGGGCGCCCGTACTAAACAAGCGGCCTAAACTTAGCAAGCCGAAACGGGACAGCTGTTCCGAGCGGCCTCTAATTCATAAGAAGGTGCACAGTGCGCCGCAACATGCTTGAGAAGTTCATCGGATTCGATGGGTTTTCTCAAGATCGCGGCCACTTCTTCGCGGCAGAGTTCCATGTCGTGCACGCCGTCCCCAGGCACTGCGGCAGAAACCACGACAACCGGAACATCCTTGAACTCTGTGCTGTGGCGCTTCTTTTCGAGAAACTCCCAGCCATTCATGACCGGCATCATGAGGTCCAGGAGCACTACCCCGACCTCCTCGCGAAGGTGAAGAAACCCCTCCTCGCCATTGCGAGCGGTCAAAACTGAAAACCCCTCCCACTCGAGAAGCATCTTCAGAGACTCCCGGATATGATCGTCGTCCTCAATCACTAGTACCGGCTTCACGCCTGCACAATTGCCAGAAGCAAGCTGCAGTTGGCAATGTTTGTCCCGACCTGGAGGGCACATACTGTTCCGCAGCCTACGGAACAATTGATTTCACTGGGGGATCCGGATAATTTGCGATTTGAGAGGCTATTCATGTCGCAATCCCCCAATCAAAACGCATCGCTTTCCGCCCCCTTCTCCGCCCAGATCGACCGCGAGAAGTACATCGGCATCCTCAGATCCGAGGGCGTCTCAGCCGCATTGACGGCCCTGCATCGCGACATGGAGCGAAACGAGTACCAGACCTTCGAAGGTGAACAGGGCTGGAACTCCAACCTCTGGAAGAATCTCGCCGAAGCACGCGACTTTTCGAGGGAGCTATGGGAGCTCGCCCTCCGCGACCCCTCGATCAAAAAATAAGCTTCGGCTTTTGCCCTGATACTTTGTCGCGTCTCAGGGCAAAATCCTCGCTTATTTCATAATCGAGTTATTCGGCCTTCTTCTTACGTACTGAGATCGTGCGCGCGATGATGTCGTGCAGCGCCTTCTTCTCGGGATGGAATGCTGCCATCAAGTAGCCGGCGCCGAGCGGAAGGTAGGATGCGAGATATCCCATCCAACGAATCCAGGACTGCTTCTTGGTGATCGGCATTCCGTCCGCCGCGTTGACGACGTAAATGCGGAAGGGGCGCTTGCCTAGCGTCGTGCCGTATTTGAAGTGCGCGGTGACATAATAAGGAATCGAAAGCGCGATATAGATCGCCGCATTGAGGCCTTCGACTACGGCCCAATGGAAGGAGTCCGATATGTCGGTCGCTAGAAGAGTCTTCTCGCCCATCAACACGCGCGCCCAGTAGATCGCGCCGAGGATCGCCATCTGTCCGATCCAAGCTCCCAGATTGAGCACGAGGATATCGATCGAGCCCGCGAGCGCGCGCCACCAGAAGCCCGCGTAGACGACCTTATAAGGTGTCGGGGATGCCTGATCGGAACCAGCTTGAGGCTGCGAAATCTCCGTATCGCTCATTTCCACTCATGCGTACAGCGTCAGTGAGACGAAGGTCAACGAAGAACGGTTCGAGCCCGGCATGGTGATTGCTCCTCCCCGGCCGTCAGGGGGAAACCGACATGACGAGCACCACTGTCGCAATCACGATCCTAGCATGCATTACGGCAAACGCGTTCGCCGCCGACACGACCGCGGGCAGCAACCTTTCTTCCGAAGAATACAGCCGAGCCCTGAGCATCGCGCAGCGAAAGATCGAGAAGCGCAGCGCTTCCGCCTTGCTCGCGCAGAGTCGCGGCGGCGTCAACTCGGCGCTTTCGCACTCGCCCGGGCCACCAGGCAACGCACCGGTTCGCTACAAGGTCGGGGACACTTGGGACGTGGCTGCGTGGCATTACGGGATAGGCGCGAACACCGCCCGCTTCTCGGTCGCCGCGAGCGGGATCTTCCGCTACCAGGTCACAGCCGTCGACGAGCTGGGGCGCGCAACAATCGAGGTGGCCGAGCTTCCGAGCTCGAACACCCGCCTCATCGACCCCGCAGTGCAGAAAGTTCGACTCCAGCTGGGTGCGGCGCTCGGAGCCAGCAAAACCTACCTGGTCGCGGGCCGCCGCGTCGGCGTGACCACCGATGGCCTCAAGAGCACGGCGTCCGCGCTCGAGGCGTTCCCGCTCGATCCGCCTCGGACGGATCTCGCCGATTCGACCGAAGCGCCTGACCTCGATGACTTTCCGGCGTCCGTCAACGAGGGCGCCAAAAAATACGGCGTCGACCTCGCCGCGCTGGTTGGATCCGCTCACTGGTACTCGCAGGAGGATTTCTTCGGGCGAGGCATCGACTTCGTTTGGAAGGACGGAGAGCCGTGGCCGACCGTTCTTCGCACCAGCGGCGGAGTCGCCGTGCTGATCCGCAAGGGGGCCCTATGAAAACCGCGAAGCGCTGCTTCAAGAAACAATGGCTGCTTTTGTCGGCAGGCTGCACGCTCATCGCGGCCGTAACCTCCTCTTGCGGCGCCAGCAAGAGCGACGATGAGGCCAGCGGACAGGCCCCGGCCTCGACGGTTCCGGGCGAGAGCAACTTCGCCGTGCTGATCAACTCGGTCGCCCAAGCCAAAGTCACTCCCCAGCCTTGGGCCGGCTTCTGGTGGCCCGAGCAGGACAACGGGATCGCCTCGGGCAAATACGGTGGTGGCGGGAGTCCCGCGGGCAAGTTCGACGCCGCCCACGGTCACAAGACCAATGCGCAAGCCTGGGAAGTCGCCAACCACGGCACAGGACAGAAGCGCAATATCCAGGGCTGGGAAGGGCATTGCAACGGCTGGAGCGTGGCCGCCGCGCTCTACCCCGAGCCGCGCCAACCCTCCAAGGTCAACGGTATCGAGTTCTCCGTCTCGGATATCAAAGGACTGCTGACCGAAGCCGGGATGAACGCGAGCGCCGACTACTTCGGCGAGGCGATGAAAGACAGCAACTACGACAGCCCCGCCTATAAGGATACCGTGCCGGACCAGTACTTTCTGGTTCTCACCAACTACATCGGTAGGCGCGGCCAAGCGGTGCTGATCGACCGCGTGACCGATTACGAAAAATGGAACCAGCCACTCGCAGGATACAAAATCGAGTATCCCAAGAAGTCGGACTATCTCGGAGCGACGCCTGAGGCACCTGGCGTCTACCGTATCAAGGTGAACAGCACGATCTGGTGGATGAACGACAACGTCATGGGCGACGAGCCTTCGCCTCCGTTCAACTACGAAGAAACCCCGGATCAGACCATTCAATCCCGCTACCTCCAGATGGAAGTCTGGCTCGATGGCCCGGTCGTCTTCGACGACTCCGGCAAGATCGTCTCGAGCGGAAATCTCATCGTCACGCGCGATCCGCAGCACCCGACGTACTTCGTCGGCGGAACTTGGCTGATGGAAGGCTCCGGGATGGATGGATGGCCAGATTACATGTGGGTGCCGTTCTCCATTCTTCCGCCCAACCCAGAGAATGCCAACCCGGATGTGGACATCAAATGGCTTGAGACTCACCTCCTGCCCCCGGGCGGCCTGGATGATCCTACTTATACAGGCGGCACCGTCGAGAACGCCCCGCCGCCGCGGCCTTCGCACTCGCCGTCGCCTTCGCCGGACAACTCGCACGGCCCGAACCCTCAGCCGCAGCCGATTCCGAATCCAAATCCGAATCCGCACCCCAACCCGCAGCCGTTTCCACCTGGACCGGGGCCTGGACCGCAGCCGCCGCTTCCCCCCGGACCTGGACCTCAGCCTCCGGGGCCTGGGCCGATGCCTCCCGGACCGGGACCACAACCTCCCGGGCCTGGACCTGGGCCTGGCGGACCTGGGCCTGGCGGACCAGGACCTGCCGGACCGGGACCTGCCGGACCGGGACCGCAGCCTCCGGCGCCTCAGCCGTCGCGACCTTGAGCGAGGGCAGCGCGCCTAGCGCATCGAAGGCACGAACTCGGCGAGTTTTTCAGCGCCAAACACTCCGATTGCCGCCAACCGATTGTGCGCGCGGCATCGGAGTCTGAGATTATCTGCCGAGGTTTCGCCGCCCAGAGCCTGCGGGCGGATGTGGTCGTACTCGAGCGTGCGACGACTCCCGCATTTTCGCCCATCCGGACCCACGTACCCGCACCGTCCGCCGTCGCGATGCCAGACGATCCGTTTGATCTCGGCGAGGTTTCGCTGGTTTTGCGCCGGAACTGTGACCTGATTTGATTGAGGTTTTTTCGGCGTCTTTTTCTCAATGGCTTTCTGAACAGCGTATTCGATGACTTCTTTAAGGCTCGCGCCCGGATGCGAATGAGCGAGAAGCGCTTGAAGCTCTTTGAGTTGTTCGAGCATCTTTTCGTCGACCACGAGTCTCAGCTCCGAGTGAGTCCTCGAAACCGGCCGAATCCGCTCCGGGAGATGTCTTTCCGGCACCTTGGCCCGATCCAACAACTCGCGCTGCGCATCGCGAGTGGATTTGCCGTCGATGACATTTAAGATCTCACGCTTCTCGGCAAGCGATGAGATTTCTTCCTTCCGAAAAAAGCTCTGAGCTTGAGCCAGCAAGCTCAGATTCAAGCCCCCCGATTCGACTTTTTCCTCGAGTTCTGGAAGCTCGCGAAGCAAACGCATCGCACTGATCCGAAGGTGCGCGGATGTCTTGTCGTAGCCCAGCTCTTCGACACAGTAATCATGAAGACTAGATTGCGAGATCAGATGCAATTGCCGCCGTTCGACTTCACGGAGGTGATGTAAAACGGAAAGCGTCGCTTCTTTCTCGCGGGCGACCGCGCGCTGAGTTTGGACCAGGAGCTCTTCATCCGACAAATGTCTTAATTGCATGAAGGAGCCATAACATGCGTTATTGGAGGCCCCTTGCAGCCCCGGCAAGCGGCTTTAAAATTCGAAAACGAGAAAAATCCCTCGCGCATTTTCAAAACCGCTCACGAGCCTCCAGAAAGCTTCTCGCGCGAGATTTGCGGTGCGATATACAATCCGGTTGCTTGCTTCTCCAAAAAGTCGTCAAGATGAAATTTGAAAAAGAAATTCGACACAAGTCGTGTTTAAACCCCGCCACCCCTCCCCCTCGCCGGCCGAAACCCGGCCAAACGCAAGCGCGCGGGCCCGACACGCTGTGAAGCGCTCCCGCCGCAAGCATCCTCGTCCGTGCCCCCCCACTCAATCCCGCTTCTTCGCGTACGGCCCCACCTCGACGCTTCGGAGCTTCTCGTAATGGGTCATTTCCTTGCGACGAAAGAGTGTCCCACCAAATCCCGGTCTTCCAGCTCGCAGAATGCCCACGCGCCTGAAAATAAAAACGCCTAGCCAAACGAGCAGCAATAAATTCAGGGTGCTCATGGGCCTAGACCTACCCCACTCCCCACAGCGCATGCAACGCAAACGCGACGAGTCCCGCGCCCGGCAATAAGAGCCACGAAGGCGGCTTTTTCCAAATCGCAAGCGCGAAGCACGTCACGAATGCAACCAGCGGAACCGGGCCGCGTAGCGTGAACCAGGAGAGCCTCAGCGTGGTGGCGAGGATCGCGCCGACAACCGACGGGATCGCCCAGGCCGAGAACTCGTAGACCTCGGGCCGATGATTCCAACGCTCCCAGGTGCGCGGGACCAGATAAAGCGCGTTGATGTAACTCGGCAGGAAGATCCCGAGCGTCGCCATGATCGCGCCGAGGAGGCCCGCTACCTTATATCCGATGAATGTGGCCGTAATGACGACCGGACCGGGCGTGATCTGCCCGAGCGCGATTCCGTCCATGAACTGAGCGTGCGTGAGCCAGCCGTGGTGGGCGACGGCGTCGGCTTCAAGCAGCGGCACGACGGCAAGCCCGCTTCCGAAGACGAACGCGCCCGCCTTGAAACACGACCAGAAGAGCCCGCCGAGCGGGGCGGCGGCCCCAGCGGCGGCCCCCGCGCTTCCTGCGAGCGCCCGAGTCGCCGCCGGCGCAACCAGCGGCCAAGACCAAACCGGTAGCTTGGCCGCATGCTCGCGCGCCTGAGTCCGGTATCTCCAGATCCCGAGCAGACCGAAGCCGACGATCACGAGCGGCTCGGCTCGCGGCAGCCTCGACACGAGCGCCAGGCCCGCGAGCCCGATGAGGATCGACCGCCGCCGCTTGGTGCGATCTGGATTCTTAAGGTAAGGCTGGCTCAGCTGCCAGGCCGAAAGATAAATGACCACGAGAGCGGCCGCCTGCATGGCGCTCAGGGTTCCGCCCAGGCGGCTCATCACTTCAGCGCCGACATAGACCATGCTCAGACCGAGAACCAAAATGAACGCCGGAATCGTCATGAGCGTCCCGGCCAAAATTCCGCCCCAAACGCTCTGACTTGCCAGCTTACCGACCAGGATCGCCATCTGGGTGGACTGGGGGCCGGGCAGGAGCTTACAGACCGAATAGACCTCGGCGAACTTCTGAGGCGTGATCCAAGCCCGCTTGCGGGTGGTCTCTTCCTCGATCATCCCCATGACGGCCATGGGGCCGCCGAAGCCCAGGCAGCCCAGGGTACCAAAAACCCGGGCAATTTCCGCTAACCTGACGGGTTGCGACGCTTCTCGATTCAAGCTATGCTCGACCCCACTATGTTTGGAATCTCCGGCGAACATTTACTCATCCTGGGTATCGTGCTTCTCATTTTCGGTCCCCGCCGCCTGCCTGAGCTAGGTAACACTTTAGGCAAAGCGATCCGCAACTTCAAGGACGCGGTGTCGGGCGTCGAGGAAGCGAAGTTCCGGCGGATCGAAGAAGAGAAAGAGAAGAACGCCAAGGTCGCCGAGGCCAAACCGGAAGCCAAACAAGAAGAGAAGACCACCACGTGATGCTCGACGACAAGAATTTCACCAAGTATCTGAACCGCCACGAGATCGACGCCGCCGTTCAGAATCTCGCCAATCGGATCAACACCGACTACGAAGGCAAGGAAGTCGTCCTGGTCTGCGTCCTCAAAGGCGCGATCATCTTCACGGCCGATCTCGTCCGCCACCTCAAGGTCGAGCACGAAGTCGAATTCGTCCGCCTCTCGAGCTACGGCAAGGCCCGCACCTCGAGCGGAACCGTCACGATCCTCAAGGACATCCAGGCCGACATCCGCGGCAAGCATGTGCTGATCCTCGAAGAGATCATCGACAGCGGCCGCACCCTCAAGTTTCTCTTTGAGCGCCTGAAGTCCTCGGGTCCCGCGTCCGTCGAGATCGTCACGCTCCTCGACAAGACCTCCAAGCGCGTCGTCGACGTCCCCGTCAAGTACGTGGGTCGCGCCATCGACGACCAGTTCCTCGTCGGCTACGGCCTCGACCTCGAGGAGCGCTGCCGGAACTTGCCGGACGTATACTATCTGAAATACCCGAATTAAAAAGGGCGCCCGACCGAAGCCGAGCGCCCTAGGCGTTTTTCACTAGTAAGTGCAGCAAGACGAACACGCGTTGTTCGCGGACGACTCGTAGTTGGTCGCCCCAGGATCCATGCATCCGGTAAAAATGCAGGAGCTCGGGGTCGTGTCCGACGTGTTGCGCGAGTCGTAGTTGTCCGCCAACGAGTTCATGCAGCCCGTGTAACTGCAGGAGCTCGGGGTCGTGTCCGACGTATTGCGCGGGTCGTAGTTGGAGGCCGTAGAATCCGTGCATCCCAAGTAATTGCAGGAGCTCGGAATAGTGTCCGACGTGTTGCGCGCGTCGTAGTTGGTGGCCGAAGAATCCATGCAACCCGTGTAATTGCAGGAGCTCGGGGTCGTATCCGCCGTGTTGCGCGCGTCGTAGTTGTCCGCCGAAGAGTCCATGCATCCAGTGAACACGCAGGAAGACGGACTCGTATCCGACACCATATGCGAATTGTAATTGTCGGCTCCCGAGTCCGTGCATCCGATGTATTGGCAGGTGCTGGAATCCTCGTAAGGCGCATTAGGCTCGTAGTTACTGGCGTAAGGATCCTTGCAGGCTCCGTACATGCAAGCATCCGGGGAGTCTATCGTCGCATTCTCGTCGTAGTTGGCGGCTGTCGAGTCCTTGCAACCCGGGTAATCATAGGTGCAGACCGATGGCACCGAATCGTCGGTCCCGTCCTCGTCGTAATTGGTAGCCGCGGGGTCCGTGCAAGCCGAGAGCTTCTCGTTCTTACACTCGAATTTCGCGGTACAGGCCGTCACCCATCGTCCATCAGCATCCACTGAAGCGGAGTCGGTACACTCAAAATCAGCCTCTTCGTCCGGAACAGCTTTGGTGCAAGTCGGGTGCGCGGAATCGGAACACCACGAATCTTTCAGCTGAGCCCGCAATTGCAAAAAGGCTGCGTAATGGGCGCGCCTAGCTGCTTCAGTGTCGGTATCAGTGCTGCTCGGACCGTCAAATTTCTTAGCTTTGGACGTCACCGTCCACGTGTTCGTTCCACAGTGACCCTTTCCATCCCTTGGGCCTGCAATAATAGAAGCGGAATAGCCGTTAGTATCATATGTACCAGGTTGCTTATACCCGAAGGGAATCCCCGGACTAGGCGCCGCCAGGGCCGTGGACGAGACGATAGAAAACACTAGAAGAGGGACGTAGCGAAGACAGATCAGATTGTTGTTCATGCCAGAAATATCGGTCTGCCCGCGAATCAGCTGAGCCCATTTAACTATTGAGCGTCAAAAAATATTGGCCTAGCCTGGATAAGCTGTGTCTGCGAAAGGGGCCTCTCGCAGTGTTTCTCCAACCGAATAACAGTTCGTGACCGTCAGAATTGAAGATGCCGCGCAATCCCAGTAAACGATTTCGTGTGGAAATCTCATCCGATTATCGAATTCTGCTTCGTCGGATCCTATTGGATCGGACCAAGGCGAACCCTCGATATTCGCTTCGCGCCTTCGCTCGCGATCTTGGGCTTCAGCCCCCTCGCTTGAGCCTAATCCTTAACAACAAGCAAGGACTCTCCGAAGAAGTCGCAATCAAGCTCGCGGAGCGCCTGAAACTCTCTGGCCCGGCGGCGGAGCGTTTTTTGTTGATGGTCAAGGCCACCGATTCGCGCTCCAAAGCCGAACGGACCAAAGCCGCACGGCTTTTGGCCGAGCTTGAGGACAGCACCGACTCGGTGCAGAAGCTCGAGCAGGACGCCTTTAAGCTCATCGCCGACTGGCACCATTACGCGATTCTCGAGCTGATCACCCTTCCTCAATACAAAGGAAACGACAGTTGGATCGCTCGCAAGCTCGCGCTTCAGCCCTCTGAGCTCAAGTCCGCGCTGGATCGCCTCGAGCGACTCGGCCTGGCCGTGTACGAGGGCGACCGCTGGGCATCGACCGAGCTCAATCTCACGGTAGGAAATCCCGCCGATACCTCCGAAGCGCTACGAAAGTTCAATCGCCAGATCCTCCATAAGGCGGCTTCGGCGATGGATACGCAGGACTCCGCGGATCGCGATTATTCGACCTTGACAGTCAGCATCAACACGAGGGAGATAAACGAGCTTCGCGACCTGATTCGAACTTTCCGTAGGCGTTTCAACGCCGCCACGCAAGGCGACGGAAAGAATCCTAAAGCGGGTCACGACGAGGTCTACTGCCTGGCGGTCCAGTTCTTCCGCCTGACCGAAAAGGACATTTGATTTAACGGAGTTTGTGCATGAAGTTGAGATCGCTCATTGGTCTGGGAACGGTCCTCATGGCTCTGCACGCGAACGCGGCCCACGCGAGGGCAGCAGGCCACGAGACGGTAGGCGGCGGCTCCATCTGGGTGGACGGCCAAGAATACGAACTGGCCGATTTGCTCTTCAAACCGGTCAGTGCCGAGACGTTCAGACCCGACGGCGAGCTCGTCGAGGCGCTGGAGCTGACCCGACAGGAAGTGCGCGACTTCTTGAGCGCAAGCCTGGTCTCAGCCTCGGGCGAGTTCTTTGAGCAGCAGATCTTCAATCCGTACATCGAGTATCGCTTTGTCGGCAGCCTGCCTCCCGAGTGCGTGCCGATCCCGGACTCGCTCTTTTCGCCTCCTTCAAACGCAAAAATCATCCCGATCGGTTGCACGATCGGCTACCTGACTTACGTCATCCCAAAATACTTCTCCCAGCTCGGTCCACTCAGGCGCGCGATGTTTATCATCCACGAGAGGCTCCATGCCTTCGCGCCCAATCAGTCCGTCGAGCTCAAGATGGAGCTCGTCCACGCGCTCTACGTGCTCATGGACAAGTTCATGCCCGCCACCTACCACTGGGCGGAGCTTCAGGACCGATTTGCGCTCGAAGACGACGACCTCGCCCTGCTGAACCGTCTCTCGCGCCGGATCGCGCAGCTCAGCGACCGAACGCGCGCCACCGACCTGCAGACCTTTATCGGCTTCACGCGCGAGGGCGGGCTTTTGATCAACACCAATGCCAACCCGCTGGACGTGCCGGCCTGGTCCATCTCGCCGGGCGTGAAGCTTCGCTTAGGCTCGCGCGTCCAAATCGATGCGCCACGAAACCCGGATGGCTCCGCCCTGCACCTGCCGCCCAGCGTCCTCGAAGGCAAGGAACTCGAGCTCCGCAATACCAAGATCCTTTCGACCGGCGCGATCCGCGTCTCGGCCAATCGGGGCCTCATCGAGAGCTCCGTTTTCCAACCGCATGGGGCGGGCTCGACGATCACGCTCGAGGACGGCGCGCGCGTTCGGGGGCTCGGGATGTTCATGTTCAACGGATCGGTGACGTTCGCAGGCGATCTCGACGGCCAAGAAAAGGGCTTTTTTATCTTGAGCCGCACACCGGTCAGCACTCGGATCGCCACGCAGCAAGAGCTGCTGCAGTATTGGGTGCCGGAAGCCCACTGAGGGGAATCCCCATGTCGGTGGTCTGGCGCTCATCACGCCAGTTCTCTGCCACGAACGGCAAAATCGAGCCGACCCGTTCGTACCGATATCCGAACGACATAACACTCCGGCAAGTCATTCCTTAATCTTAATGTGTAGATTCCGATCCACACTCTGTGGAACACTCATATTTGAAGGCATGGAAAGCGATTCAATCGGCATTGGTCCTCCTCCTGGCAGGGACAGTCGCCTCCTGTTCGACCGCAAGTAGCCGATCCAGCGCGCGTGTCGAGCTTCCGAGGGACACTTGGATTTCGGTCGCCGATAACCAGGCCAAGCTCTACAAAGCAGGCGAAAGCGTCGACGTGGGCGGCGAGCCCATGTACCTCGAGTCGCCGGGCTACGTCGGGATGATCCTGGTGCCGATCAACGGATCGGCATCGAAGATCCGGCCGTCTTCGCGCCGAATCTCCGAATGGACTTCCGAGCAGGTGCAGGCCGATCTCGACCAGAAGCTCAGCTCGCTGGTCGAAGAAACCAACCGCGTGCAGGTGCTTATGTCCAAGCGGCAATCCAAGGAAGCACTCTCCTCGGTCTCGTCGCTCCAGCTTAGATATCCCAAGGTCGCTTACCTAAATTTTCTCAAAGCAAGCGCGCTCTACCTCGACGGCGATCGCGCGCAGGCCCGAGCGGTGCTCGAGCAGGCGCTCCTGGCTTATCCCAATCACGCCCAAGCCCGCGAGCTCTACATGAGCTTGGGTGGCGACGCGAGTCGCGTGCCCGCCAGCACGACACCTAAACAGCAGCAGCCAGAGGAGAAGTATCCATGAAAGGCCTCGTTTCCGGGACGCTGATCCTGACGCTCATCCTCGCGCTCACGCTTTCGGGCGCTGACGCGAGGATTTTCCTCAATCCTCACTCGATCGTTCTCGTCTTTGGCGGAACGCTCGGTGTTTTTCTCCTCGCGACCCCCGTGAACGGAGTGACGATGTCCCTTCGAACGCTCTTGGGGCTCTTCAAGCCCGAGCGCGAGATGCGGGAATACGGCGAACAGCTGACTCAGCTCCTTCGTCGCAAGGACGCACCGGTGGCCGACGCGCATCCGCTCGTCGCATACGCCCAGGAGCTCTGGGACAAAGGCGTCGAAAAGGATGTCTTCCGAGCCCTGCTCACCCGGCGCGCTCAAGAGCTCAACGGCGGCAAGGCCCAGGTCGTCGCCGCGCTCCGCAACCTAGCGAAATACCCGCCCGCCCTCGGCATGACCGGCACCGTGATCGGCCTCGTCTCGCTCTTCTCGCATCTGACCCTGGACAACCGGCAGGCGCTCGGCCCCAACCTCGCGCTCGCAATGACGGCGACTTTCTACGGTCTGATCGTAGCCAACATGTTTCTCATGCCTTTGGCGGACCGGATCCACGTTCTCCATCTCAAATCGGCCGAAGTTCATCAGCATCTCATCAAAGTGATCCTGATGATCCACCAAGGCGAAGGCGACTCGGTCGTCAAGGATGAGATCCATGCAGCCTGAACCAAGCCTCCTGCAAGAGCGCCGGGTCGAGACCCCGTCGATCGAAGAGGATCCATTGCAGTTCCTCTGGGCCGTGTCCTACTGCGACCTGCTCATGGTGCTGATGTGTTTCTTCATCCTCTTCTTCCAGCTCTCGTCCCCTGAAGCGCCGTCCGTGCTCGAAAACATCCTGCTCTCCCTCAAGGGCCAGAACATCCCGCAAGCGACGGTTCATGACGGCACCGGAGTCATGAGGACCGGCGTCGACGCGACGATCGGCGGCGGCTCCGACTTTGACAAGCTCACGCCCAACCTCTCCAAGGTCACTCACATCCTGAGCGAGATCGCCCAGAAGCTCAAAGGCCAGGACGTCAAGATCCTCAGCGATCTCGACGGCAAGGTCATCTCGATCGATCTTGCTGAAAACATCTACGCCATGGGCCAATACTCGTTTCCGCCCCAAGATCGCTCCAAACTCGAGGAGATCCTCAAGATCGTCCTGCCGTATGCCGGAGCGGTCAATTTGACCTTTGTCGGTCACTCGGATCCGACTCCGATCGCCGTCCACCGCGGCAAAGTGATCGACTCAAACCTCGTGCTGTCCAGCCTTCGCGCTACTCGGGCGGTCGAGATCGCCCTGAGGCTGGGATTTGACCCTCGCTGGACCAATAGCCAGGGAGCTGGCGAATACAACCGCAAAACCCGGTCCCTCTCGATCCGGGTCGCAGAGAGAAAGACATTATGATGAAAACCATTCTATTGTCCGCGCTTGTCGCGTTCAGTTTCTCGAGCCCTGGGGCTCTGGCAGCGTCGCAGTTCAGCGAAGAGACCTCGCTTGCGATCCAAAGGGCCCTCGAAGAGCAATTCACGCAGCTCCTCAAGGCCTACGACCCGGCTGGCGTCGCGGTCGTCCGAGCCGAGCTCATGAAGGATGTCGATAAACCCTTGCCGGGCACACCCTATTCCGTCCAGAGCCTCGTCATCAACGGCTCGAACGACAGGGTTCAGTTCAGCAAGATCCAGGTGACACTGCTCACCCGCGACGCAAGCGCTCCGGACGAGGTGCGATCCTTCGTGACCGACGTCTGCCGCAACTATGGTGTCACGCCGACAATCAGGAACGAGAAGCTCCCGGCCGAGATCAAGTCTCAGAGCAAAGACTCCAATCCGGCGGCGCCGATGACTGAACGCGAAACCATGGAGCGCCTGGCGACCGGACTCGACAAGCTCTCGAGCTCGCTCGAAAGCATCAAGATCGCGTTCTTCGGCTTCTGCGCATTGACCTTGGCCGCGGTCGGCGCGCTCGCTCTGCGCCGCAGTCGCCCTTCACGTGAACTGCTCCAGGCCATGGAGCGCAACTTCGCCCAGCTCGCGACGGCCATCGGCGAGGGAGCTTCTTCGCGCGAGATTTCCGGTGCGTCGGTTACCGCGGCCACAGGCCCTGCTTCGACAATCTCCCCGTCAAATTCGGGCAGGCTCGAGAAGTACTCCGACGAAGCCCTGCTCGAATGCCTCGCCGACTGCTACTGGTCGGAGCAGGATGGCTACGCCGCCTTTCTCTGGCGATCCATCCCATTCGATACCCGTCAGGGGCTGATCTCCAAAGCTCCATTTCTGGCCGAATATACGGGCTTCCTCAAGACCGTTCAGGCGACGGACTTCGGGTACATCGAAGACCCGGCCTACCTGACGCCGGCGGGATTTTGGAGCGCCGACAACTCGGCGATCAGCCGCGCGGTCGAGTCGCAGGCCGCGCTCTATCGCAAGCTTTCAAAGATTCGCGCCCAGAACATCAGCTTGAGCATCACCGAAAAGGTCCGGCTCGCGCAGGCGGAAGCGCCCCAGCTCGTCCCGATGCCCAAGCTCGCGGCGTCGGCCCCTCGCAAGCTCCGCGCGCGAATCGACCTGCAGATCCGCACGATCGAGGAAGAACGCGAGCTCCTCGAAGTCCCCTCGCTCACGCAAGAAGCCATGCAGAGCATCCCCTCGCTGGGCTGGAGCCGCAAGCTCGCGGACGCGGCTCTGCAGGAGATCTTGCGCGAATTCTCGGCCCGGGACCTGGCTTCCGCCTGGATCGCTCCTGGCGATGTCCTCGATCGTCTCAGTCATGCGCTGCCAGAGAAGAAACGCGAGAACGTGCTCTCGATCATCGCTAAGAACCCAAATCTGGCCTCGCGCCAATCCGGCGCTTTCTTCGCGCTCCATCGCAAGATCATCGATCGGCTAGAACTGCAGGGAGACTATGAGCAAAAAGCCGCTTAGCCCAGCATTTGTATTGGGTCTCATGCTGCTATCCCGGTTGGGCCTGTCCCCTAATGCGGGCGCAGCCGAAGCGACGCTCAGGCAGGAGTCGTCCGACTCCCGCTTCTGGGCTTCGGCCGAAACGGGTTACGCCACGATCAAGAGCTCGAACGGCGCACAGGTCAGCGCGCTTGCCGCGGGCATCGGCGCGAACTTCGCCGTCCTGGACCGGCTGGCTGTCGGTCTGGGAGTGCGCCAATCCTTCTCGCCGCAATCGAGCTTCTCGGCCTATTACACAGCCTTTGACGTGAAGGCGACCTACGCTCTGACCGGGGCTCCCCTGGTCCTCAGCCGCGAGTCCGTCACGATGGACTCTGAATCGGTCCTCGAAGGCAAAACTGCCAACGAGGGTGGGTTTAGGCTTCAGCTCGGGCTGGCCCAGTATTATCTCAACAGCTCATCCGGCGCGGTCCCCTTCAGCGGTATCGGGGCCCAGGCGCACTATGAGTTTCCGTCCGAATCCAAGCTCAACTACCTCATCGGGATCAAGTACGACCAGGTCGGAAACGGAAAGCTGACTCTGAGCCCGATCCAGCTTCTCGGAGGCATCGTGCTATGGCTCTGAAGAGGTCGCTTGCGGCGCTCCTGCCGCTCATCTCGCTTTTCTGGCTCACGGCCTGTGAGATGCCGTCGACCTCCGTGGACAGCTTGGTCAGCAACGGGAGCAAGGATAATGCAAATAATGCAAACACCGCTGTTTCCCGCCCCACCCTTGTCGCATCGGCCTCCAGCTCCTTCGGCACCGTCACCGTCAGCCAATCCAGTTCCATCGTGATCACCGTGGCTAACGTCGGCGGCGAAGACGCCACGATCTCGAGTCTGAGCCGCACGGGAACGGTCTTTTCGATCTCCGGCGACACCTGCACATCGACCGTATTGCCTGCCAACCAGAGCTGCAGTTTCACCCTGACGTTCACCCCGACCTCGGCAGGAAATTCATCAACGATCGTCACCGTTCTTTACACTGACTCGTCGTCATCGAGCTATTCGCTGAGCACGACTTACTCGGCGACCGGAATCGTGACGACGCCGAGCCTGATCGCTTCTTCGTCTTCGGCCTTCGGCACCGTGACGGTGGGCCAGACGGCTTCGAGCATGATTACGATCTCCAACATAGGCACGGCGACGGCCACGATCCAGAGCATCGGACTCGTCGGCGCGGCGTTCTCCAAGTCCAGCGACACCTGCACCGCGGCCACGCTCGCCGTCGGACAGAGCTGCACCTTCACCCTCACCTTCACGCCCGCGTCCGCCGGAAGCGCATCGGTCACGGTGACCACTACCTACCTCGATTCGCAATCGTCGGCCTACACCCTCGTCTCGAACTATTCGGGTGTCGGGCAAATCGCGACCCCGAGCTTCGCGGCCTCGCCCTCAAGCGCGGACTTTGGGGTGATCTCGACGGGCTCGAACTTCAGCCGATCCATCGTCATCTCCAACTCGACCTCGGTCAGCGCGATCGCGGGCACAGCTACGATCTCCGGCACCGATTTCTCGATCACCACCGATGGCTGCGACGGCCTGCCGATCGTCTCCGGCGGCTCGACCTGCTCGATCACGGTCCGCTTCGCCCCCACCGCGGCCGTCGCGCGCTCGGGCACGCTTACCGTGCCTTACACCGCGGCGGGCACCACCTACAATCTGACGGTCGCGCTGTCGGGCTCTGGCCAGACGCCGACGCCGGATATCAGCATCAACCCGAGCTCGTGGGACTTTGGGAGCGTCGCCATCAACGGCTCGAGTTCCAAGGCGATTCTGATCTCCAACGCGTCGGCATCGTCGTCGGTCGCGATCGCTTCGGTCACCCTGACCGGCAACTCGGACTACTCGGTGAGCGACAATTGCCCGGCCACGCTCGCGGCGAGTGCCAACTGCACGGCGACAATCACGTTTTCTCCCACGACCTCCGGCTCCAAAGTCACCTCGCTCGTCGTGAGTTACGGGGCGAGCTCCAACAAGAGCATCAGCATCATCGGCACCGGCTCGACCTACCTCTCATTCAACGGCCTCGACTCGATTGACCAGGTCGAGGGCCAAAGCATGCGGCTCAACTGGACGGCTGCGACAGGGGGCGCGGTCTCGGCCTACCGAGTCCTCAGATACAACGGCAGCGCTTACGTCGTGCACGCGACGCTGAGCTCGGCGACGCTGAACTACACCGACACCGGGCTAACTCCCGGCACGAGCTACCGCTACATCGTCAACGCGATCGATAACGCCGGCGTAAGCGACGGCAACACGACCTCGAGAACGGCGACGACGCCGACCTCGTCCTTCGACACGATCGCGACTCTCGCGATCCAGGAAGGCTCAAGCGGCACCCGGGCACTCACCTGCTCCGATGCGATCGGCAACTCGCCAACCTTCCAGCAGATCTCCCAGACGGATAACGCCGGCAACTGCCTGGTGAGCGGCGCGAACTTGCAGTGCTCCCCGAGCGTCAAAGCCGGGCACGCGACCTGGACGGACGACGTCGTCATCCGGTGCTCCATCGGCGGCGTGACTTACGATCGCACCGCGACCGTGAGCGTCTCGGACCTCAACCATGCGCCGGTGCTCACGTTGCCGGCGGATCGCACGTTTCCGAGCCCGATCTCACAAAGCTCGGCTTACACGATGACGCCGAGCTCGAGCGACAGCGACGGCGACTCACCGACCTACACCTGCCTGGTGCAGTCCGTCGGACTCTTGGCCTCGGACCCCGGCTATGTCGCGCCGAATACCCAATGCGCCTCGCTCCCGGGCTTCCAGGGAGCGACAGCGAGCTTTGACTCGAGCACGGGCCAGGTCGTCTGGACGCCATCGACCACGCAAGCGGGTACCTATGATTTCAAGGTGACCGCCGACGACGGCTACGGCGGTACCGACACCGGGCACCACTACGCAACCGTCTCTCCCTACTACGATTCCACCGGCCTCAATTTCCTATATCACCCGCTCTTCGCGGACAGCAAACAGGCGCCGGGCGTCACCAATCAGGTCACGAGCTGGGCGGACATCGGGCCCTATGGCTTGACTGCCACCTTGCAGGGCTTCGGAGCGACGCCCTGGTCCGGCAACGGCGCCTACAATGACCCGTATCGCCTGGTCTTCAATGGCACGGCCGGAAAGCTACAGATCCCGACCTATAACTACAACACCCGCCGGTTCTATTATATCTTCTTCCGCCTGCCCGCGAGCGCCGCGGACGGGATCCATCCACTCTTCAGTTTCAGGAACGTAGGACTCTTCGCCTTCGAAAAAGGCGGCCCCGGGCCGAACCGCTTTCTCTTTCTGCGCTACGACGGAACCACCGGAGGAAACGACTTCGGCACGTCCGCCTGGACTTATGTCCCAGGCCAGTGGAAATACCTGAGAATCGAGGCGGATATCGATTGGTCCGGAACAAGCGCCGGCACGCTTGCAATCGCAGATCCGATATCCGGCGCAGGATGGAACACCAGCTGGGTTAGCTCCCCCGCGAACGCGGGCACCGATTACATCGGCTACAAACCCGTGGGAGTCGGCTCGACTTACGCAGCCGAGGTCGACTCGACCGTCGAGAGGTTCTCCGAGTTCGAGATCACGGACATCTCCGCTTACCTGAATTACACCAATGAAACCCTCAACGATGGCAAGTTCTGGGCGCAGTACGACGCACTGGCCGAAAGCGTGAGACGCTTCAAGTCCGCTGATATCCGCCGAACCAACCTCGGCCTGTACTACGACGCGGCTTACGCTCAGTACGACATGCTCACGACCTACGATCCGTCGAGCCAATGCAGTGGGATGTATTGGTATCCGCTTCAAAGCCAAAATTCCGTGATCGATATTAACAACCGATGGCGGCTCCGGATCAATATGAACGGTTTCAGTAACGCGGGATGCGCGGCCGTCGAAGGGTTTCAAGGCACCGGCTTGACGACCGACCCCTATCGTTTTGTCTTCAACGGGCTCACCGACTATATGATCAACTCCGACAGCGCCCCGACAACCATGGCCTCGTACAACAACCAAGGCGACCAGACCCGACCCTTCACCGAATCGACGCTCGAGAACAGCTACGAGATCTGGTTCAATCCGGACAGCTCGGGCAATACCGGCTCCGACGCGTGGGGCTCGGTGCTCAACTTCTTCAACAACAACACCTCGGATACGACCAGCAAAGAGATGGTCTTTGGTGTCACGGTCAAGAACAGCGGAAATGGGACCTCGGTGCCCAATCTCTACTTCGAAAGCTCGACCGGCGGGGGCAACCTATCGATCACGACGGCCTCGTCGGCGATCCAGAACGACCAATGGAACCACCTGGCAGTGACCATCAGCGCTTCCGGGCAGATCAAGATGTACCGCAATGGCCACCCATTCTATACCTCAAGCGACGGTGCATTGACCTTCAACCCGTTCGCGAGCAGAGGGGGCCCTGCCACCGGCTCGCAGGGCTGGTCCTTTATCTTTGGCGCAATCTGGGGCGGCTTCCTTCCAGGGAGTCCCTCCGCCTTCAAAGGCTCCATCTCCATCATGCGCACCTACCGTGGCCACGCGCTCACGCCGGCCGAGGTCCTCTACCACTGCCAGCATGAGGCGAGCCGGTTTCAAGGTGTGAGCTGCGCACCCTAAAAGGGGGCCCCTCACTTTTAGTAGCTCGCATGCGTCAAAGCAGGCCAGCCAGAATTTTGTTCGGCTTCCGGGTATTCTGATCGATGAGCGTCCCGAAGACCTTTCGGCGCAGCCCATTTCGAATCAGCGCGTCCGCTTCCGCAGGCAGGGGGATATTGAGCCACGGAAGCTGCTCCGCCGGCTCGATCGACGGGAGCTGGAGCTCCACGGCCGTGCGAGGGCGATAGATTGGGAACGGCAGCGGCCCCGCGCCCACGAGTCCATGAAGCGTACTGAAGGGAAAATCTTCGACTTGCGCGCAAATCCCAGCTTTGACCGGATTTCGGTAAACGTACTTGAGAACATGGCTGTAGTAGCGAGTACTATCAATCAACGAGCCGAAGTAAGGGCCGCCGAAGACATGCCCGGACTGTCCGCAAAGATGATTTGCGGTCTGAGAAACGGACGACATGAATCGGTTCATTGTGAACCCGAGATCATGTTCTGGGACCGTCAGAAGCAAGTGAAAGTGGTTCGGCATCATCACGAACGCGTGGATCTCGGCGCCGTAGGTATGGGTCAAAATCGAGCATTCGAGGCTGAAAAGCGCCCACATTCTGCGCCTTTCAAGCGGAAAGTCCACCCGGTTATTGGTTCTTCCGGTGACGTGATAAGGAAGCGAGTTACTGCGAATCAGTTTTCTGCGAGGCATGAGCGGCTATGGGCAAGTTCGGGGCCCTAAAAGGCGGTCCCTCACTTTTAGTAGAGGAGCGCGTCATTTGACGCGTCGCTAGACTAAAAGTGAGGGACCGCCTTTTATTCAGCCATCGGAGGCTGCGTCAGCAGGTACTGCACCATCTCGCTGAGATTCAGCGTGCCATTGAGCAAATCAAAGACGCCCTTGGTAATCGGCATGTAAATCCCATGCTCCACGGCATATCGATGGACGGTAGCGGTCGTGCGCACGCCCTCGGCCGTGCTGCCGAGCTCGCGGATCACGTCCTCGAGCTTCTGCCCGCGAGCAAGGCCGCGACCGACGCGGTAATTGCGTGACAGCGGGCTCGAGGCCGTCGCGAGCAGGTCGCCCATGCCCGCGAGGCCGAGGAAGGTCGATTCTTTCGCGCCCCAGGCTTTGCCGAACCGAACCATCTCCGAGAGGCCTCGCGTGATGAGCATCGCGCGCGCGTTCCAACCAAACTTGAGCTCGTCGACGGCGCCCGAGGCGATCGCCAAAGTGTTTTTCAAAGTGCCGGCCCACTCGACGCCGACCACGTCGGTGTTGCTGTAAATCCTGAAGCGATCGCTCATCAGCACCGCGACGCCGGCCTCGGTGACCTCATTGAACACGGAGGCGACTACCGTCGCCGCCGGATCGCCGCGCGCGACCTCGTGCGCGAGGTTCGGGCCACTGATCACGCCGATGCGCGGGCATGGCAGCTCCTCGCGCAAGAGCACGGACATGCGCTTGAGCGTCCCCTCCTCGATCCCCTTGGTCGCGTGCAACAGGATCTCCTCGCCGCTGAAATACGGCGCGACCTGCCGAGCGACCACTCGCGCGACGCTCGAGGGCAGTGCCCAGATCACCGCAGAGACACCACCTTCGAAGACGCGCTCGAGCGACTGCATCGCGTGGACGCGCTCGTGAAGCTGGACCTCGGGCAAAAAGTCCGAGTTCATCCGGGTCGCGTTGATCTTTCGCGCCTGCTCCTCCTCCTTGACCCAGAGGCGGACATCGCGGCAGTTGCGCGCGGCCAGATTGGCGAGCGCCGTGCCCCAGGCGCCGGCCCCGAGCACCGCGACGTTGGAATTAGACCAGAAATCCTTTGGCATCGTGCTGTCCCCTCATCCCGCCTGGGCCACCCGGGCCACTCAGACCACTCAGCCCGAACCCGGGCGGCTCGGCCATGTTGGACAGGCTGTAGCCCGTCAGGCGGTTGCGATAGTAATAAAGCAGGTTCATGTCCTCGGTCCAGACCGCGCCGTCGCCGACCTTCATCACTGCCGCCTCGTGCAGCAGACCGAGCTGGCGGATCCCGTCCTGAACCCACGCTTCGATGTTCTGCGTGTGAAGCTCCTCGCTCAGATGAAGTTCGCCGCGCTTCTCGGCGTCGAGCAGGCGCTCGTGCTGGCGTTCGGCCTTCTGCATGAACTCCGAGTACGGAAGCGAGCGCTGCTCATGCGAAAGCCGCAAAAACCGATAAAGATCCAGATCGGGATAGCGATCGCGCAGCGCCTCGAAAAACACGAACGCGGCCAGATGCGAGGTAAGCACCACGTTCTCGCGATGGAACCGATCCACGATCCGGTCGCCCAGCGCGCGCGTATATTCGTGGTCGCGCTGGGGCACGCTCTTGAGCTCGCCGCCGGTCTTGAGCCAGCGCGATGGGTCGATGATCGTCCCATTGGGCCCGATGGAGCGGCCTTCTTCGTCCACGAAGTTGCCGAACACGTCCAAGGGCTTTCCGATGCGGACCGAGACGCCGCTCTGCCCTTTGAAGAACTTCCAGAAGAAGCCCGCGACCTTGGCCGGCTGCCAGGATTCGTCGTCCATCATGATGAAGCGATGCTTGCCGGCCTCCGCCAGGTAGTCCTCGATCAGGGACGAAGCCTCGAGCACGAAATGGTAACTCACCACCATCGGCACGACGTAAATATTGGGGTTAGGTTTGCCGAGCTTGTAGTTCTCGATCTGCGCGTCAAGCGCCGTGCCCAGAAGACCGAGCTTGAGCTTCTTCTCGATCGCGCCCGAGCGCGCGCGGCCGCCACCCGGAAAGAAGATCGAATGCACGCCTTCGCGCAGGATGCGAGTCGAGTAGTTCTTGAGGGTATGGATGTACACTTCGTTCCGCTTCGCGCGGTCGACCGTGTACGTGCCGAGATTGGACATGAAGAAGCTCAGCGCCGGATTGGAAAAGAGATTGAGTCCCGCGCCGTAGGAAAACGGCGGCAGGCTCATGAGGTAGATCAAGTAGCCGATCAGGATGCTGTCGACGTTGCTCTGGTGGGTGGGCACCATGAGGATCGTGCCCTTGCGCGCGAGCGCCTGGAGGTGCGGCACTTCGCCCAGGATCCTGAGCCGCTGGTCGAGCGCCTGCGTGAGACCCCAAGGCATGAAGTGCTTGAGGCTCGCGGCGTTGAGCATCCAGTTGAAACCGAAAGGCACGGCATGGGTGGCGAATTGGTAGATCCGATCGCTGAAGTGCCCGCCGATCTCCTCCGCGTAGTGGCGCACGACCCTATCGAGAAGCGCCTTGCGATCCGCTTGCGCCGACGGCCGCACGAGGCCGCCTTGGACCTGATTCCAAAGCGCGCGATCGCCCTTGTGGCGATGCTTGGTGAAGACATTGGGACGATTGCGCTTAAGTCGCATTCGCTCGGCATAGAGAGCCTCTCCCAGCACGAGATCGAGCGGCGCCTTGGAGAACTCCTGGGTCGTGCGCGAAACGACGTCATTCAGGATCTGCTCTCGTGCCCCATTGAAGCGCGAGAGCGGACCTTTGACGATCGGAATTCGTTCGAATCTGACGATGGGGTGGCTACCCGAGGGCTGAAGATCCTTCTCCATGCCCTCTTAGGTTAACCTAATTAGTCCGGTTTGGCATTCGGGTTTCTGACGGCTACGGACAGACCACTTCCTGGCGATATTCGTCGTAGACGCAGCCGATACCGGCAGTCGAGGAGCATTTCACTTCTTGGCGGTACTTGTCGTAGGCGCAACCCCCGGTCCCGCACTTCACTTCCTGGCGATATTCGTCGTAGGCGCAGCCCCCGCCGGAGGTCGAAGCGCATTTTACCTCTTGGCGGTACTTGTCGTAGGCGCAGCCCCCGGTCCCGCACTTCACTTCCTGGCGGTATTCGTCGTAGGCGCAGCCGCCTCCGAGGTCCGGGGAGCACTTCACTTCCTGGTGGTACTTGTCGTAGGCGCATTCACCCGCACCGCACTTCACCTCTTTGCGATATTCGTCGTAGGCACAACCCGCCCGAGCGTAATTACCCAACGACAGAACCGACAAAACAAGCAACAGAATCTTCATTTATATAATTCCTGTTTATAAGGCAAGAGGTGACCGGCCGACATATATACGGCCGATCACCTCTTGTCAAAACAGCAAGTCTGACCTCTGCTCAGCACCCCGCTGATATACGCTTGGCCGGTCTTTCCCAGTTGCATTCGGAGGCCGGAACGACCTCGAGGCGGTAGATCTCGTTTTCCCGATCCGCGGACTGGAACTGAAGGGTGTTTTCCGGCGCATCGAGAGAATCCTTTTCCTCATCGAAACCCTCCTTGAAGAGCGCCCAATAATAACCCTTGGATACCCTGAGCTGGGCTTCGCGCGCCACCTTCAAAGGCTTAAGCACAAAAGAACCGCCGTCGCACTCGATGAGACACTTGGCCGAGCCATCCTTACGGTTGAACTCGCAGCCAAACTGGTTCGTGAAAAGCGTATCGCCCCTTTGAGGCGAGCGCCCGGAGACCTCGGCGATGGTCCAATCCGAGGTGGAAATCTCGCCGTTTTCGTCGGTGTACTTGTGGATCTTCCGATTGAGGAGGACGTGGATTTCCTGCAGGTTCTGGCCGGGATGCTGAGCCAGATGCGCGGCCGTGTAGACGCGCTTCAGGCAGATAGGCTGACCTTCGGCAGGCTGAAAGGGTGAGCGATCTCCCGCGAGCGCGGCGACCGAAGAAAAAACGACGATCAGGAGGACGGGGTTCTTGAACATGAAGAATTCTCCTTTTAGGTAGAATCCCTCACAAGCCCGTTCGAGGTACCACGGCAGTCGCCATGACGCAAATGGCTAAATCCGGGGTACCATCACCAGGATCGCGCCTTCCGCAACGCTGATTGTCTGCTTGGGTCGGATCACCTGATTGCTGAGCCCCATGGAGGACGGCGCGAAAACGTCAAATTCGCCTTCGTACTCGAAACCCGATAGCTCCACGTCGCGAGCGATCCCCGCGATCGCGAAAATCGAAACGAGACTGCCCTTGGCGAGCGCAAGCTCGACGGGCGCGCCCGGACCGACCCAGAAATATCCGGCTTCGGGGCCGAAAGCCATGACCGGCCCCGGTTTGCGCCCCGGAAACGCGGCAAACTGGCCGATTTCCATCAGGCTCGCCAGCTGATGGTCCGCGCGCCCGCCGGTCAGTCCAAGACAGATGATTTCGCTAGAACCGGCCTGCGCCGCCGCATTGAGGGCGAAGTAGAGATCGCTCCAGTCCTTTTGCACCGGAAGCGTGAGGGAATCGACCTTTTTGAGGAGCTTCTTGTCTTGGAGCGAATCCCAGTCGCCAACCGCCAGATCCGGGCGGATGCCGAGCTTCTTCCAAAGGTCCAGGCCTCCGTCGACGGCGATCAAGAGATCATCTTCGTCCGGTTCGAAGGCCTTGACGCGCTTCTTGAAGTTGGCGAATGACTCGTCCAGCACTGGCCCGATCAGGATGGCGCGCTCGGAGAGCATGAGATCGGGCGGCGGAGAATTACGAGGTTTAGGCATCGTTCCCAGTGTATCATGGTTAAATGGCGATTGCTCCGACTCAGGCACTCCTGATTTCGCATGATCAGTCGATCCTCGACCTGATCCGCCTAGCCCTCGAAGGCCGATACGGAATCAAAGTCTCGACGGCCGCATCCTTCCAAGACGTACAGAAGGAGCTCGCCCCTTCGCCCGATCCCAGGTACCGGGTGGTGATCTCGGACTTTGCCCTGGCCGGCCGGCAGCTCGCTTCCTGCAGGCCGACGCTCGCGCGCGATATCGCCTACAGCTTTCTAGCCGAAGAGCCCCCGCTTCACGAAGAGCTCCCGGATGGGACCTCGCTCTTCGAGTTCATCAAGCTACCCTTCGACTCGAATGCGCTCTTCACCCACTTCGAGTCCCGCGGCATCTTCGCGCCTTTGCCGACCGCCGAATCGGATCAGACCTTCTGCCGGATCCGGACCACCTTTCTCCTTTCGGTCGTTCCGCTCTGCGGCGACATCTACATCCGCCTCTCCGACACCAAATACGTGAAGCTCTTCAACGAAGGCACCGTCTTCGACGAGGCGGACGCCAAGAAGTGGGGAGAGATGAAGAAGCAGGAGTACCTCTACCTGCGCCGCTACCACGCCGAGCGGTACGCGGACCGGCTCGCCGGCAACTTCAGGGACATCCTGCTGGCCGAGCGCCCCGGCAGCCCGCCGTGCACCGACGGCCTCGCCGCGCAGATTGCCGAGAACCCCGCCGTCGCCTTCGAAGCCATCAGCGAGGTGAGCGAGGCGATGGGCTTCTCGCCCCGGGTCCTCAAGCTGGCGAGAGCCGGCGTCGAAGTCGCCCTCGTCGCCGTCCAGAAGAGCCATAACCTCAAGCGAATCATGAACTCGATGGCCCGCGAGACCGGCCGCTACCTCTCCTACCACAGCTTCCTGGCCGGGCACCTGGCCTGCCTCATCGCCGCGCAACTCGAGTGGAATAACGAGGCGACCTTCGAGAAGCTGATGTTCGCTGCGCTGGTTCACGATTTCACGCTGCGAGGAACGCGACTGGCGGACGTCCGGGAGCTCAAAGATCTCGACAATCTCAACCCCAAGCCGAGCAAAGTCGAGCGACAGGAGTTCTTCGATCATTCGCTTCGCGCGGCGGAGCTCTGCCTGCGCTTCAAGGAGATCCCGCCCGACGTCGACTACATCGTCGCGTCCCACCACGAAAAGCCCGACGGCTCGGGGTTCCCGCGCGGCATCTCCGGCTCGCGCATCGCCCTGCTCTCCTCGGTCTTCATCGTCGCGCACGACCTGAGCGAATTCATACTCGACTTAAAGAGCGCGGAGGCGATCAACAAGGAAAACCTCGTCTCCTTCTTCGAGAAGCGCAACTACCTGTACACCAAGGACTCCTTCCGGAAAATCCTGAAGATCGTGCCCAAGCTCAAACTCGACTAGGGCGTGTCCTCAATCAATCTCCCCGGACGACCGAGAAGCTGAAGGGCCGGTACGCGAGCATCAGCCAGACGCGCCGGCTCGATTTGTCCACCTCCGAAAGCTCATAGAAATCGGCGATCAGCTTATCGATCTTCTTGGAAAGCTGCCGGATCGAGGCTTCCGAAAGAGGGGCGTTCAGAAGCCGGAACCTCTCCGCCGGACCGCGAAAACGCGAGTCGACGAACTCGGACTTGAGACGATCTCCGTACAGCTCAACGAGCGGTCCGTCGGGCAGCCACTTGACGTTTTCCGAGACCAGAAGCCGAACTTTGTTCTGCGGAAGCAGCCGAATGAGGCCGAGCTTATCGAGACGGAGGAAAAGCCTTGTCGCCTCGCCAGGTGCGAACCTCGAATGCGAAAGAATGCGCGGCGGGGCCTTGCCCGAAAGCAGGAGGTAAAAGCAGGCGAAGAGCTTGGCGTCCGCGGCCAGGGCTCTTTCCTGGGCCAGCGTGAAGATCTCCGTCTCCTCGTCGTCGCGCGAACCGGCGATACGCGCCAGCTCGAGGAAATCCACGCCCACGGCCGCGCAAACCTCCTCGAGGCGCGCGAGCGTGAAAGTCTTCTGCGAGAAGATCCGCTTGACGCTCGCCTCGCTGAGCGCCATCTGTCCGGCGAGATCCTTATATGTCATGCCACGCGACTTGAGGCAGCGCTTGAGGGCTTCGATAATCTGGTGGGTTTGTCCCATAGTGCGGCCCAGCCTATCCCAGAGTATCGGATTCCGATACTTAAATATAAAGTATTGATTAATCGACTGCCCCCGACCATAACCCCCGGCATGAACCGAAATCACCTCGTTCTGCTGACCGTGCTTCTTTCCACCCTCTCGCGCTCCGGCGCGGCGCTCGCCGCCAACGCCGACGGCGAGGACATCCCGGCTTCCGAGGCGCGCGCCTCGGAGCAGATTCTCGGCATGATCCAGGATCAATTGCGCTCCGAGCAGGCGCGCTCGGGCGGGATCGTCCAGCGCGACGCCCATGCCAAGGCGCACGGTTGCGTGAAGGCGCGGTTCGACGTGCTGGCGTCCGTCCCCGCCCCGCTCCAGGTGGGGGTTTTCAAACCTGGTGCGAGCTATCCTGCCTGGATCCGTTACTCCAACGGGTCGGGTCGCTCCAAAAACGACCGCGTCGGCGACGGCCGCGGCATGGCCATCAAGCTCATGGGCGTTCAGGGCGAAAAGATCCTGCCCGAGGAACGCGCGGCCAAGACCCAGGATTTCCTCATGATCAACCACCCCGTGTTCTTCGTTCGGAACGCGCAGGACTACATCGAGTTCCAGCAGGCCGTGATCGGCGGCAACCCGTTCAAGTTCTTCTTCCCCGGCCTCAATCCTCTCAACTGGCGCTCGCATGAAGGCGCGATCTCGGCCGCGATCCTGGCCAAGACCGTGCTGAACCCTCTCGACGTCCGCTATTGGAGCATGACACCGATCAAGCTCGGTAACGCCCAGGCGAAGTTCCAGGTCCGCCCTTGCGACGGATTTCGAATCGATTCGGGCGCGCTTTCCCTTTCGCCAAATTACCTCCGCGAGAACATGCAAGGCCGTCTCTCGGGCGGCGAAGCGTGCTTCGATTTCTATCTGCAGCCCCGCACAGATCCCGCTTCGATGCCGATCGAGGACCCGACGATCGAGTGGACCGAGAACCAGTCCGTCCCCGTGCGCGTGGCTCGCATCACGATCCCGAGCCAGCAGTTCTCCTCGTCCGGGCAGATGGAGTTCTGCGAAAATCTTTCGATGAACCCCTGGCACGCGTTGCCCGAGCTGCGCCCTCTCGGCGGCATCAACCGCGTCCGCCGCGTGGTCTATGACGGAATCTCGAAGTTCCGCCACGACGCCAACCGCGCTCCGCGAGTCGAGCCGGAGACGTTTTAGGGAGTGTCAGGCCGGACACTCCTACATTATACATATATTTTAGATACACCTCGGCTCTACCTCGTCGCGTGAGGTCATTCTTTATTTTTTCGGCCCAAAAAACCGATTAAATAGACATGAAGTCAACCACTGCCTCCACGAAGCGGCTCGGTACCCGTTATGCGATTGTCGCGATCGGGCTCGCGCTCGCATCCGATTCGACCGGCGCCACGCGCGACTCTGCCGCCAAGGTCGTCGCCGCCACCGACGACGGACCTCACTACTTCATGTCGGAAACGACAAGGAATGGCGAGCCGACGGGCAACATTGATTTCAAGACGCCACCCGTAACATTCGAGCGTCCGCTGATCAGGTTTCTCGGCTATGAAACACCGAAGGACTACGACAACCCGATGCACGGCGCTTGCGCCGGATACCGACCCAACCAGTCATCTCAAGGCTCCGACAAAGGCGGGACCTACACTCAGATCGGCGCCCCCGTGACGGAGAAGCTCTATGAAGCGACCAAGCAGGTGCCGCCTCTGAAGAGACTCAAAGACTACCATAACGATGCCGGCATCCAAACCGAGCTAATCAAAGTCATTCAAGACGAGAACCTCAAGATCCAGTCGGCTCCAGAATCGCGGACTCCAGGCCTGGACCACGACAATGATCCTGCGCCCATCGTCCCAGCCAAGACCTTCGACAAAAGACAGCCTCTATACTACGTCGAAGTCCGGATGGAGACTCGGGGCGAAAAGCAGAAAGACGAAACCTGGAGCCTCTCAGGAACGGCCCACATGCAGCTCATGCGCCTCGACCCGGGCAGCAAGACCTGGAGACCCGCCCTGGACGCGAGTCCCAGCGGCCGGGCTCAGGAAGTGGTCATTGATCTGAGCGGGAATCCCGCCGGAGGCCGGAAGGCCAAAAGCCAATTGGACCAGATGAAAGCGGGGATCTTAGCCCTCTTTGAGCAGCTCCACGGCGAAACCGAAAGAAAGATAGAAACAGAATCGCGAGAAAAGGCAAAAGCGGCCGCAGCGGCAGAGGCCAAGAGGAGAGAAGAGAGCGCAGCCACAAGCCTCGAGGGTTTTGGCCTTCCTCCGTCTTCCGTCGAAGTAGAATCTGCCAATTCTAAACTGGCCCCCTAGACTGTTGTTCAAGCTAAGGCCTGCGCAATCCTCTGATTGTGCAGGCTCATGTAAATGGCCAAGTGAAGTGCCAAGCGCTCAGGC
>OUNM010925041.1_pt1 | contig 35760 bp, 21 predicted proteins | sample 1769961 | NCBI WGS metagenome assembly OUNM01 (sample SAMEA3914820, study PRJEB12502) | metagenome | biome: forest; material: soil | place: USA | collected 2012-03-12 | depth 0.3 m | reverse complement strand
GGTCAGCGCGGCACGGCACTTTTCAAGGCGAGCGGCGGATGACATTGCTAGCACATAACCACCCTATGATGACTACATAGCGATTTGTTTGGCTCGTCCACTAGAGGCGGTTTGCTGCCGTCGCTACGGAAGGGCGCGTATCGAAATAGTATTTCTGTACGGAGTTTTACCTCTGTGCAGACCTTCATCCATCAGGACTCCGCTGCTGATTACTAAGATTTGCAGTGTGCGAGTCAGTTCGACGTTACAACCAACACCCCACACCCTGGATTTGTCTGTAATCTGGCGGTCATGGCGACGTTCCTTCATTCGGACTCCGCCGGGAAAATGCTCGTTTAATTCTATCATGAAACAGAAAATTCTCAGTGCTCTCTCCAGATTTAGAGTTTCTTCATTTCACTCGCTCCTAGTGCTGGCGCTCGTCCTGTGCGCGCGGGTTGAGGCCACGGATACGCTCTACTCAACGGGAAGCGGAAGTGCTTTGTATAGCATCGACCCCGGAACCGGCCTGGGAACGTATATTGGCAACTTTACCTACAGTGGCGTGTTCGCACTCGCCTTTAGCCCAAATGGAACGCTCTACGCGATGTCCAACGGATTTGGCAATGGGATGCTGGACCAGGTGAACCCTGCGACTGGAGCATCCACTCATGTTGGCGGTGCGACAGGGGTTTCCGGCATATTGGCAATGAAGTTTGCACCGGACGGGACTCTTTATGCAGCCAGCTTGAGCACGAACATGCTCTACACCATTGACCTGGCCACGGGCATCGCCACGCCAGTCGGTAACCTTGGTTTCTCGGGAGTCATGGACATTGCATTCGATAGCAAAGGTCAACTCTACGGCCTCTCCAACAATCTGTATAAGATCAACCGGACGACCGGTGCCGGGACCCTTTTTACGGCGCTCAGCGATGGGAACCTCATGGCACTGACAATTGACCCACTCGGGCGGTTTTTAGCCACAGATTACTCTGGCAATTCACCTCTTTACCAAATTAACACTGCGACCGGGGCGCTGACTTCCTTGGGGATTACAGGAATACCTTATTCGATGGCACTTACCGAACGTTTCCAGGATTTCAGTCCCGTCGCCACCACACTTGAAGTCAAGGGAGCGGCGGTGGCTGGGGCTGGTATTCCAAAGGGAGCGTTCTGGACAGCCTTGGGAGTGCCCTGCGTGACAAGTTCCGGCGACACCTTCTACGCGGCGACGCTGATGTCTGGGAAGGTTGGTCTGAAGGGTATCGTTTTGCAGGATGAAACGACGGGGGACGTCACTGAACTTGTCCAGGCTGGTGCAGCAGTTCCTGGGATTAGTGGCGCTACTTTTTCTAGCTTCAACGATCCCATCGTGGTCAGTACGGGCGCGGGACAGGAAGTGATGGCGTATCTTGCAACGATTGCCGGGGCCAGCGTGACGAAAGTAAATAATCAGGTGTTGGTTCGCAACTCGTTGAGCAGTGGTGCGATTTCCGGGACGGAAGTGTTGGGACAGGACGGCGTGGTGATTGGCGGAATGGGAATTGAAGTGTCGAAATTCACGTCAGTGGGACTTGGGCCGGATGGAACGGTATGGGCGCTGGTAACCCTGGTGCCAGGAGTTGGCGGAGTGACGACGACGAATAACATCGCCGTGTTGTCGTGGGCCCCTGGAGTAAGTGCGCCCGTGGCAGTGCTGAGCAAGGGCCAATCGCTAATCTTGAGCGATGGAAAGACACATGTGGTAAGCACAATTGCGACACTGGCATCTGCCCCCGGATCGCCCGGACAGGGGCGCTGGGAAGGCCCGGAAGGATTGATTGCTCGAGTGGGCTTTGTGGATGGAGTCAGCGCAATTCTGACGACGACAAGCAGTGGCACGTTGACCGAAGTTGCGCGGAATGGCGGGACGGTCACGTTGCTGGACCCGACCGGAGCCGTGCAGGCGACTGGCGCCCAATGGTCTAAGTTTGGGCTGCCTTCGCTGGACTTGAATGGAGGAACAACGTTTGCGGCCGTCCTGGCTGCGAAGGTCGGTGGAGTGACAAGCAACAATGCCACCGGTATCTTCCGTCAGGAGTCCGGCTCATCCCAGTGGACAGCGCTGGTGCGGATGGGGGAGGCCACTGGTCTCTCCGATAGCACTGTATTCTCCACGTTTAACGATCCCGTAAGCAACGGGGCGGGAACGGTTGCCTTCATTGCGACGCAAATTGCCGGAACGGCGAAGACGACGGCTCTGTGGAGTTCGGCAGTAACAGGGACGGGACCCTCTGCAAGCCGGGTGCTGACGCAAGTTGCCGCACTGGGCCAGACCGCTCCTGAAACCGGAGGAGGGGTGTTCGCCAGCTTTGTGTCTGTGGCATTGCCGGAGTGGCAGAGTGCCGGGCCGCTTCTGGTTGCGACGATGCAAACCGGTGCAAAGGGCGCGGCAGGACCTGGTGGCGTAACGACCGCGACCAAGACGGGCCTTTGGGGAGTGGACTACGGTGGGAACCTGAGGCTGCTATTGCAGACTGGATCGCCGCTGCCGGGAGCTCCTGTCCCAAGCCTTGAGGTGGGGAGCTTCACTGTGCTGAAGGCAGTGGCCGGATCGGCGGGCCAGGGGCGTGCGACCGATGGCCTCCGCGAAGTCACTTGCAACGTGACGTTCGTCAATGGCGAAACAGCAGTGGTGAAAATCCGGATTCCGTAAGCCGTTAGGTGGCCTGCCAGGATTCCTCCTGGCAGGCTAACCTTTATTGTTTGTGGTGAAGGAAGTCAGTGGCTGGTGTGCATCATGTCGGCGCGGCGATATAGGTAAGGTGGCTGATGCTCGCCGGCTCCTGCTCGCCGTTCCATTGTGCAGGTCAGTACAAACAGCTCATCGTCTCCCGCATCCCGGTCTGAAAAGGCGTCGATAGCCACTATTTTTCCTCAATTTGGTCATTTGGAAAAATTTGGAAATTTGGCCTTAGGAACTGTAGCGCCCAGCCGCTCCGCGATCGCCGCGCTATCATAGACGCAGCCGCCCCAGGCACCGCCGCTGAGATTCTGAAGGATAGCCCAGAGCCGTGTGTCTTCGGGTAAGTCTGGATGCGGATGCAGATCTTCTCGTGGCGTGCGTTGTGCCAGAATTTCGCGGCCTTCTTCCGGTGAAAAGCGTCGGCCGGATTCCCCGACAAGATTGACCGAGCCGGTCATCTGCACGCGATCCACGATCACTTCGATCCGGTCGCCTTCCAGTACTTTACCGATCGGCCCGTTAGCCAGGGCTTCCGGGCCAACATGGCCGAGGCAGGCGCCGGTTGAGACCCCGGAAAACCGAGCGTCGGTCAGCAGTGCGACGTGCTTTCCAAGAGGCAGCGCCTTTAGTGCGGATGTAACCTGGTAAGTCTCTTCCATTCCGGTCCCCATCGGGCCAACTCCACAAAGCACCATAACATCGCCTGCGGAGATGCGCCCTTCGCGAAGCGCCGCGATTGCCGCCGCTTCGCTTGTGAAGACCCGGGCCGGACCTTCGAGCCGGAAGATGCCGTTAGCATCCACGACGCTTCGATCGATTGCGGTCGCTTTGATCACCGAACCTTCAGGCGCGAGGTTTCCGGTCGGGAAGACAAGCGTTCCGGTAAGTCCGCGTTCCCGCGCGCGATCCGGCGGCAGGATCACGTCATCGGGATCAATCTCATCCATCTCCTGCAGCAGCGCCCGGAATCGCGTCCTGCGTTCGCTCTTTTCCCAGGCATCCAGATTCTCGCCCAAGGTCTGGCCGCTGGCGGTCAATGCCGAGCAATCGAGTAACCCGAGCGCACGCAGATGCAGCATCACTTCCGGCACGCCGCCGGCGAGAAAGACTCGAACTGTGGGATGTCCCACCGGTCCATTTGGCAGGACATCCACCAGACGCGGAACGGCGCGGTTGATCTCGATCCAGTCGCGAACCTTGGGGCGGGGAAGCCCGGCGGCATGGGCGATCGCCGGGATGTGAAGCAGCAGATTGGTGGATCCGCCGAATGCCGCGTGAACGGTCATCGCATTGCGGATGCTCGCCGGCGTGAGAAGGTGGCGCATCTTTAGGCCACGTGACTCCAGGCCGAGGACAGCTTGCGCTGACTGAACGGCCAGGCTTTTCCAAACGGGCTGACCGGAGGGCGCGAGTGCTGAGTGTGGCAGCGCCATTCCGAGCGCTTCACCGACCACCTGCGAAGTCGCGGCAGTTCCCAAAAATTGGCAGCCACCTCCCGGCGATGCACAGGCGCGGCAGCCGAGTTCCGCGGCTTCCTGCAAAGTCAGAAGCCCTCGCGAAAAGCGGGCGCCAATCGTCTGCACGGCGCCTGCATCTTCGCCCTTTGCCGGCGGCAGCGTCACGCCGCCTGGCACTAGCACGCACGGTAGGTCATGCATTGCGGCGAGCGCCATCATCATCGCTGGCAGGCCCTTGTCGCAAGTGGCGACTCCGATGACCCCACCCCGCCGGGGCAGCGAGCGGATGAGGCGGCGAAAGACGGTGGCCGCATCGTTGCGATAGGGCAGGCTGTCAAACATCCCTGTGGTGCCCTGCGAACGCCCGTCGCAAGGATCGGAGCACGCCGCTGCAAAAGGGACGGTTCCGAGGCGGCGCAATTCGCGCGCGGCGGCCTCGACCTGAAGCCCGATTTCCCAATGCCCCGTGTGATATCCCAGCGCGATCGGCTTGCCATCCGGCGCACGCAGTCCGCCCTGTGTGGAAAGAATCAGGATCTGCTTTCCCGCGGCGTCGGCAGGATTCCAGCCCATGCCGACATTCTGGCTGAGTCCGAACAAATCGCCGCTCGGGCTCTTCTCGAGCATCGCCTCCGTTAGCGGGAGCGCTCCGGCAGGCCCTTGCGCGCGCGTCTCGATTTCGAAAATGGCGTCATCGCACGGAAAGAGAGAAGGGGACATCGTAAAAAGGAAGGAGGCGTTGAGCGGAGGGGGGCTCCTGACTCTACCTGCGAACGAGGAGTTTCTTCGAGGTTGATCGCTGCCTGCTGATCTGGATCTGCCTCTCGCGCATCGCTTGAATTCGCGACGATTGAGTGCGGTTTATTGGCATTCGCGCATAGTGAACCCGAGCCGATTCGCGCGCAGCAGAGTCGCCCTTGGGTAAATAATCTTTTGCCCGAAAACTCCATGCGAGCTAAAACGCGCCGCTCATGTCGAAGCCGATTGTTGCCAGCTACTGCACGACCTTTCTCAAGCCGGAGATGCGTCACATCTACCGGCAGGTCACCGGCTTTCAGCGTTACAGCACCTTTGTACTGACCCGCGAGCGCAAGTGTGAGGAGCAATTTCCCTTCGACGATATCGAGCTGATCCCGCGGGCGCGGAAGAATTTCCTCAAGCGTTTTTGGCTGAAGTACATTCGGCGTCTTCCGGCCGTTTATTACCGGGGCGAATTGCAGGTCATCATCAAGCTCTTCAAGCGGCGCGAGGCGGACCTGATGCATATCTACTTCGGTCACACCGGTGTCCATCTCCTGCCGTTCCTCAAGGAATGGGACAAGCCCTGCGTGGTTTCCTTCCACGGGATGGACATCCAGCCGCGGCCGGACCAGCCGGGCTACGACGACCAGATGCGCGAGCTGTTGCAGACAGCGCCGCTCGTGCTCGCGCGTTCGCGGTCGCTCATGGAGCGCCTCGAAAAAATGGGATGCCCGTCCGAAAAGATCCGGCTCAACCGCACCGGCATCCCGCTCCAGGATTTCCCGGCCGTGGAACGACCGGCGCCAGAAGATGGCGCGTGGCGTTTCGTCCAGGCCTGTCGTCTGATTGCGAAAAAAGGTCTCAGGACCGCGCTGGGAGCCTTCGCTGAATTTCACGCCACGCATCCGGCATCGAAATTCACGATCGCCGGTGAGGGGCCGATGCGCGTCGAGATCGAGCAACTGGCTCGCGATCTGAAGATCTCCGATGCCGTGGAACTGCGCGGATTCCTTTCGCAGTCGGAACTCGCCGCGCTCTACGCGCAGTCGCACATCTTCGTGCATCCCAGCGAAATGACCGCCGACCAGAACCAGGAAGGCGTGCCGAATTCCATGCTCGAAGCCATGGCCACCGGGCTGCCGGTGCTTGCCACCTGGCATGGCGGCATTCCGGAGGCAGTGGAGCATGAAAAGACGGGCCTTCTCGTTGCCGAGAAGGATCAGCCGGCGCTTCTGGCCGCGATGCAGCGGATGACGGGCGACATGGAGTTCTACCGCTCCTGTGGACGCGATGCCGCGCGCTCGGTGCGCGAGGAGTTTTCCCACGAGCGAGCCATCGAACGCCTGGAAAGCTTCTACGACGAGGCTCGCACGATCGCGAGCGCCACCTGGCGGGGAACGGCTGTGACCCAACAGGCTGACGCCGCGAAGCCGCGAGCAGCCGCGGCGGGAATTCGCCCGCCGGATATCGCGCAGGGGCATTCGTTTGCCTATCTCTTTGAGCGGTTTCCCTCATTCGTTCAGACTTTTGTGTACCGCGAAGCCGTGGAAATGGTGCACCAGCAAATGGCGCCGCTGCTGGTTTCCATTCGCCAGCCGGATGATCCGGCGAACCTCGCGGAAAAGCTGGAAACCGAAATCTTCTATCTTCCGGATGAGAAGCCGCTGCGTGCGGAAGTGGATCGGCAACGCGAGGCTGGGGAACTCGCAGGCCCCGTTCGAAAAGCTATCCCGCGTCATCGTGGCGAGAACGATTCACAGCGGATGTTCGAGGCGGCATGGCTGGGGCCGATCCTGCAGAAGGCCGGCATCCGGCATGTTCACGCCCACTTCGGCGGCATGGCGGCCCGGACCGCGTGGTGGCTCCGCAAACTCTATGGCATCCGCTACTCGTTCACCGGGCACGCCAACGATATCTTTTGCGCCACCCAATTTCCGGTCTCCAACGCTGCGCTCGTCCGCGACGCGGAATTCGTCGTCACGGAGACCGATTTCGCCCGCCGCTGGATGGAGGAACAGTATCCTTTTACGAAGGGAAAAGTGCATCGCGTTTTCAACGGCATTGCCTTCGAAGGCTTCCCGCTGCGGGAGCCCGCAGGTCCGGTGCCTCGGATCCTTTCCGTTGGGCGTTACGTGGAGAAAAAAGGCTTCGGTGATCTGATCGATGCGTGCGCGTTGCTTCATGCCGAAGGCCGTTCTTTCGAATGCCTTATCGTCGGTGGTGGCCCGCTCGAGGTGGAACTCCAGGCGCAAATCGATCGGCTTGGGCTGCGTGGCGTCGTCACGCTGGCCGGACCGCGTCCGCAGTCGCAAGTCCGCCAGCTTCTCGCCGGTGCATCGGTTTTTGCTCTCGCCTGTGTTCCCGAAGCTGGGGGCGGAAGCGATAATCTTCCGACGGTCATCATGGAAGCCATGGCGTGTGCGCTCCCGGTGGTCTCGACGACGATTGCGGGCGTTCCCGAAATGATCGTAGACGGCGAAGACGGCCTCCTGGTGCCGCCGAAGGATCCTGCAGCGATAGCGCGTTCGATTGCCCGCTTGCTCGACGATCCCGGGTTCGCCGAACGGCTCGGAAAACGTGGGCTGGAAAGCGCACTTGCCAAGTTTGACATCGCAAAGACGACCGCCCAATTGAAGCGGCTGCTGGCGCAGAGTGGAGACGTCTCTGTACCGGCGGCGGCACGCGCCGTGGCTCCGGATCTCCCGCCGGACCAGCCGAAGGGATGGCTCGCCCGGCTGTTTAATAAATGATTTTTGTCGAACGGATTTCGGGGCTGCGTTGACAAAAAAGCGGGGACAGGGAGGCTTTAGAACCGACCGACGACCGATCTCCTGCTGTCACCCCGCAATCATGATCTCCGTTCGCAACATTCTGTCTGTGCGCCGTCCGGTTGTCTGCCTGCTGGTCGCGCTTGTGACTGCCGCACTGTTGGCCGAGCCCGTTTGTGCAGTCGAGGCGTACAAATGGTCGCTTCAGTACCTCATCGATAACAGCCGCACGGTCTTCGGACGGTCGCAAAAGGTTTCGCCCCGTCACAATCGCGGACTCGCCATTTCGCCCGATGGCAAGTTCCTCTACGCGGGCTACAGCCATAGCTACAATAACGCCGGCGAGGTGCGGATGATTTCCGCCGATACGGTTGATTTTGACCGGGCTTCCTATGTGGTGATCCAAGGGCCGATGGGAAAGGCAATTGCCACGGATGACAAAGGCCGCGTGTACATTTCAGACGAGACCTCGATTCTCGTTTACGATGGCGGATTGCACGCGCGTCAGTTGGATATTCCGACCAACGCGTGCGAAGGAGTGGCTGTCACTCGCGAAGGGCGGGACCTCGTCCTCTACACATCCGATCGCGAGCAGGGGACGCTCAATCGAAAAGTGCTCCATGAGAAGGATGGCGTCGTCGTTTCGGCGACTTCATCCGGTTTCGATGGAACCGGCACCTTGAAAATTCATGGTGCGACCGATCTGCGCGGTTTGAAGGTGGACTCAAAGGGCAATTGCTGGATAGCCGATTTGAAGGGCTCGAAAGTCTGGAAAGTCTCCCACGATGGAAAAACCGTGAACTCCGCTTCGGTGAACACGCCAATGGACGTGGCTTTCGACAACGGCCGTGTCCTCGTTACCCGTTACATGGACCGGGTTATCTCCATCCTCGACGAGAATATGCAGGTGCTCGGGACGCTCAGCGTGCCGTGGGAGGAATTGGAACTGGCTCCCCTGGGTAATAGCCGCTCAGGTGCGCTGAGCGGGATCGTCACGGTGCCTGGCAAATGCTTTTATGTGGCCAACGAAGCCGGGCTGACGGCGAATCAGCGCTCGACCTACGGCCGCGTGGACGATCAAAGCGGCGTGGTGGGCGGCAAACTCTACAAGGATATCTTCGAGGACGATAATGAGCCGATCCTCAAAGCGACGGTGATCAAGGGCGGGCAGTAGTTTGCCCAGTAAAGAGGAGCCGGGGTGAGGCTCCCCTTCAGGTGGAGTAGAGCGTTTGCCGTCTTACGAGACCTTCCGGCGGCGGCGCAGACCGAGCAGCATGGTTGCGCCACCGAGCAGCGCAGTCCACGTACTTGGCTCCGGCACCACTGACATCACTTGCAGCGCGATGTCCTGTCCGCCGGTGAAACTGTCGGAAGCGTAATTGGCAGAGTAACTGACGAGGAATTGATCTCCTCCAGCGGTGATCAGGCCCGTTCCGTTCCCTTGGTCCACGGCATTCGAAAAGGTGCCATTGATCGTGCTCCCTGCCTGGTTCACGACCAGGAAGAAAATGTCACCGACCGCAGGGGTGTAACCAAGAGTAAGCTGCAGATCGCCACCGAGCGTGATGGCCCCGCCCGTGATACCTACCCCTGGATACTGGGTGCCGAAACTGGTGCCGGCCAGCGTCAAGGCCAAGTGGCCGCCGGAATTCAGCGTGAGTCCATTATTCAAAAGCAGGAACCCGGTCCCGCTCTGTCCCGGCGTGAGTGTGCCTCCGGTATTCACAGTCACCAGGCCGCCTACTGTCCCGGTACCGCTCAGGGTACCGCCGTTCACTGTGGTCGCATTGGTGATCGTGCCACTGGCCACGATTGATCCGGAATTCAGAGTCACCGTCGTGCTGGATACCGTTCCACCGCTGGGGACCTGCAGCGAGCCTCCATTGACCACGGCTGTGCTGCCGGCGATGCTGCCGCTCACCACCAGAGCGCCGCCATTCACGGTGGTCGTTCCTGTGTAGGTGTTCGTGCCGGACAAGGTTTGTGTTCCGGCCCCGGACTTGGTGACATTCATCGTGTAGTTGCCGTCCTTGATCACCCCGCTGAAGGTGCCGGATCCACCGGCCACGCCGATATTGATCCCAGACCCTGCATAGTGTCTCTGGATGGTGCCGCCACCATTCAAAGCATCGATTGGCAGGGTTCCGTTGATATAATCCCAGACGTCAAACGTTGCGCCGCTGGCAATGGTCATAGAAGCCTTGTTATTGGCCCAAGCGCCGAAACTGGTCGCATAGTCCAGTTCGAGGATGCCTCCTTCGACGTCGATCAGACCGCCCTGAGACATACTCACAGTCGTGGCGTAAGGGGTGGATTGGCCGCCGAGCCGCAGGGTGTTGGAGCCGGTGATCAGCAGCGTGCCTGCGCCGCTGATGGTCAGCCCGCTATTGGGCGCTTCCCAGCCGCCGCTGTTAAGGGCGAACTGCAGAGTGGCGCCTGAGGCGATCGAGATGGCGGAGGTGCGCCAGCCGCCAGTCCCGTTGCCAGCTGCGCTTGCCGGATTCACGCTGATAAGTGTTCCAGCACTTACGGTCGTTGCTCCCGAGTAAGTGTTGGCTCCGGTCAATGTGAGCGTGCCATTCCCGGCCTTGGTCAACCCGAACCCGGTTCCAGAGATCGCTCCGTCGACGGTCAATCCGCTTCCACCGACCGTAACTGTTGGAGTGGCCGTCAAGGTCACGGCGCCTGTCCCGAGATCCAATGCATTAGTGCCCGTAAAGGTGAAGCTTCCCGCCCATTTCTGGGCGTAGTTGAGAGTAGTGATTGGTGCGCCGCTGGTGTTGTCGATCGTCCCGCTGGCAATCGTGAAGATATTGTTGGAACCCGCATTTCCGAGCGCTGAGGCATTGGCGAGGTTGAGCGTTCCGGCATTGAGCGTGGTCGGCCCGGAATAGGTATTTGCGGCCGTGAGCGTGAGAGTACCCGCGCCGCTCTTGGTCACTGCGGTCGCCGAAGTGCCATTATCGGCGATGACCGCGTTGATCGTATTCGTATTCGCCGTTTGGATGATCACCAGTTCGGACGAGGAGCTGCCGGCTCCCCCTGTTAGCGTTCCCGCGCCGTTGATGGTGAGATTCTGACTCGATAAGATGCCGCCCGTCGAAAGTGTCGTTCCGGTCGGGACTGAGATATTCGTCGCAGTCGAGAGGTTACGGATTGTCGTCGGCGTAGAATTCGCTGCGAGGGTGTAAGTATCGCCCGCTGTGGTGGTGGTCAGGTCCGCATTTCCCGTCAGCGTCATCGTGCCTCCTGCGGGGACGGCGGTATAACCGTTCGAGCCCGTGATGGTTGACAAGCCAACAATGTTCCCGCCCGTCGCGCTGATGGCTGCCCAGTCCGTTCCGCCCACGGTCGCGTAAGCTCCGCCAGTGACAGCATCCGTGAGGACCGTCCCGGCAGTTCCTGAGGTCGTCGTGATCCCGTTCGTCGCTGAAACCGTCCCGGCCGGCAGCGTGAAGTCTGTCGTGGCACCGGTGGTGTGAGTAATCGCTCCGAGCGTCAGGAGGAGCGTTTTGCCATTGGCGGCGAGTTGCACGGAGCTGGCGCCGGAGGTGAGCGTCAGCCCGTTGAACCGCTGGCTGTTGGCCGCGGAGGTGCCGCCCTTCAGCTGGAACGTCCCGCCGGTCAGCGCCAGGGCAGAGTTGTTGGCGGCACTATTAACGATATTGGTCGCAGGCGCGCCGGCTACCGAGAAATCGAGCGCCAGCGTGCCGGAGTTGACCGTCGTCGTTCCGCTGTAAGTGTTCGCTCCCGACAAGGACTGCGTTCCCGAGCCGGTCTTGGTCAGGTTGGTCGTGCCGGAGGTGTTCTTGATTACGCCCGTGAAACTCGCTCCGGTGCCGTTATCCACGCCAATCGTGAGCGTCCCGGTCGCGGCCTGGTTACGGTCGATCGTGCCGCCCCCCGTAAGGTTGTTTACATACACGCCAGGGTTATCCCACATGTCAAAGATGGCGCCGGTGGCAACCTTGAGATCGGATTTGTTATTCGTCCACGTTGCAGCTCCGCCGTAGCCGAGGAACAGCGTGCCCTGCTCGATGTCGATCAGCGCCCCGCTGCCAAAGGCAATGGCGCCAGATCCGAGCCAGTACATCGACCATGCGCCGGCACCGGTCTTTTGATACGTTCCCTGGCCGGTATAACCACCCAAGCTCCCGTGGTGGTTCGTATTAGACCCGCTGGCGACGGATCCAGAATTGTTTTCATTGATGACCAGTGTGGCGCCGGCGTTGATGACGGTGGCGGTGTTGCCCAGCGTCATGTTATTGGCGGTATCGGAGATCGTGACTGTTCCCGCTGTGATCGTGGTCAGGCCGCTGTACGAGTTGTTGCCGGAGAGCGTCAGCGTTCCGTTACCTACTTTGGTCAAACTTCCGGATCCCGTTAGCACACCGGAATAAGTCGTGTTGGCGTTGTTGCCGCCTACCGTAAGGGCAACCGCCGCTGGCGATGCCGCGTTGTTTTGTAGAGCCAGGTTACTTGTGCCTGCCAGTCCGCCGATCGTGAAGGCGTTGGGCGAAACACTCGAATCGAACGCTACAGACCCACCCGCGAGGGTCAGCGTGTTGTTCAGCAGCGCCAGGGCATTCGACAAATTCAGGGTGCCTCCGCTGACCGTCGCCGGTCCAGTGAACGTATTTGCCGCAGTGAGAGTCAGCGTATTGGTGCCAAGCTTTGCCAGTCCAAGCACGTTGGCGCCGCCATTCGTATTTGCGAGAACGGCGCTGTACGTGAAGTTTCCTGGGGTGGTGTCGAATCCAATCGCGGAGCCGCTCTTGAAGCCGCCCGTTGCGGTGCTCAATGCGAGGAAGTTTGCAAAATCGGTGGAAGTGAATTGTGCCGCACCGACATAGAAGGCAGCGGTTCCTCCGGAGCTGACCACCAGGTTCGTGGCTGTCCAGTTCGAGGGAACGTTGTTGTAGAAGGCAGTCCTCGTGGCAAAGTCCACTGTTCCGGCATTGATCGTCGTTGGGCCACTGTAGGTGTTAGTGCCCGAGAGCGTCAGCGTGCCGCCTGCGCCATTTTCTGTCAGCCCGACAGTGCCGCCGAGATTGGCGCTCACCACACCGCTGGTGGCGGTGTAGGAAGTGGCAGTAAGACCGCCGTTCTGGATCGTGCCTCCGCCGATGTTCACCGCACCGACGGTTTGCGAGGTGCCGCCGAGATCGAGGATGCCGCCGTTGGCAGTGAGAGAACCTGTTGCCGCGCCGAACGTGCTGCCGGCAGCGATTTGCAGGGTGCCTGCGGTCACCGTGGTGCCGCCGGTATAGGTATTATTGGTCCCGGTCAGCGTGAGGGTTCCCGTGCCGGCTTTGGTCAGGGAGCCTCCCGTGCTCACCAGGTTTGCCGCCCAGGTAACGTTCTGGCCATTGGTGTCCACGCTATATGCCTGGTTCGCAGTGGTCGCGAATTGGGGCGAGTAATCGGTGGTATTCGCAGCGGAATACTGGAGCGCACCACCTCCAAAGGTGATCTGGCTGGAGGAGGGGATTGCACCGGCAGCGCCCAAATTCAGGCTGCCGCCATTGAGATTGGTCTGGCCGGTGTAAGTGTTTGATCCGGTCAGTGTGATGACGGCCGTTCCCGCCTTGGTTAGCGAGCCCGCTCCGCTCAGGATACCTGAGTAAGTGTTCGCGGTATTGTTCCCGCCGACCGTCAGAGCAATGGGCGCCGGGCTCGCGGCGTTGTTGGCCAGCGTGAGATTTCCGGATCCAGCGAGTCCGCCGAAGGTGAAGGCATTGCCTGTTACCGATTTGTCGAAGACGATGGAGCCGCCGGCCGGCGTCACCGTGCTGTTCTGCACCGCGAGCGCATTGGCCAGGGTCAATGTTCCGGCGCTCACGGTAGTCGTTCCAGTGTAGGTGTTGGCACCGGAGAAAATTTGCGTGCCCGCCCCAGACTTGGTGACGTTCATCGTGTAACTGCCGTTCTGGATCACACCGCTAAAGTTACCGGAACCATCGGCTACGCCAATATTGATGCCGGAACCGGCGTAATGTCTCTGGATGGTGCCGCCGCCATTCAGGGCATCGATCGGCAGCAATCCGTTGGCATAATCCCAGACATCGAAGATCGCGCCGGCGGCAATCGTCATCGAGGCCTTGTTATTGGCCCAGGCACCATAGCTGGTTGCATAGTCCAGTTCCAGGGTTCCGCCTTCGACGTCGATCAGGCCGCCCTGCGACATGCTGATGGTCGTGGCGTAACCAGTTGTTTGGCCGCCGAGCCTCAGGGTGTTGGTACCAGTAATCTTCAGCGTGCCCCCGCCGCTGATAGTGAGCGAATTGTTGGGAGCCTCCCAGCCGCCGGTATTCAGCGCAAATTGCAGCGTCGCACCGGGTGCGATCGAGATTGCGGAAGTACGCCAGCCTCCGTTGCCGTTCGCATCGGCGCTCGACGGATTCACTGTCAGCAATGTTCCCGCGCTCACGGTCGTGGCCCCCGAGTAAGTGTTGGCGCCAGTTAGGGTAAGCGTCCCATTTCCCGCTTTTGTCAGCCCAAATGCTCCCGTGATCGGGCCTCCAACCGTCAGGGTATTGGCACCAACTGTCACCGCGGAACTCGCACTCAGCGTCACCGCTCCGACTCCAGTATTGAGCGAATTACTGCCGACATAGGTGAAGTTACCGTTCCATGTCTGCGGATTGTTGGTCGCCAAGGTGATGTCCGCTCCGCTGGTATTATCGATCGTCCCACCCGCGATTGTGAGGGGGCCAGTACCAATCGCCGAGGCGTTGTTGATATTCATCTGCCCGGCGCTTAGCGTGGTTCCTCCGGAATAACTATTGGCCGTGCTGATCGTCAGTGTTCCCGCTCCAGATTTGGAGAGCGATCCGCCACCCACAATGCTGCCGGTCCCGCTGAAAACGTAGGTGCCACTGGTATTGGCCACCGAAACTGCCGACGGCGCCAGCGTGCCAACCAGGTTTACAGGACCGGGGGTGGCGGTGCTGTCGAACGTGACGGCGTCGTAACTCATGAAGACGTCGTTGGTTCCGCCATTGTTGAAGTTCTTGTCCGTACTCGAGTTCACGATCCAGTTCCCTGTCGAGGAGCCATTATCCCAGACGAGGTTTGCGCCGCCATTCGTGATCGAAAGCTGCAGATGAGTCCCCACAAGGGCCAGCGAACCGGTTACACGGCTGGCGCCGTAGGCCGAGAGATTTAGTGAACCCGTTCCGGCGCCTGCGCCGATGCTCCCGGCCGTGAGTAGGTTGATGGGCGTTGCCCCGGTCACCGCTGGCAGCGAGGCAAACACCGGTATGACTGAGTAATTTGCCGCCTGATTGAATGCCCCTGTCACCGTAGTTGTCGCACCAGGGACCGCCGCCAGGGCCAACACGGCCGCTGCGTTGTTCATCGTGAGCGCCGAGAGCGTCTTGCCCGTACTGTCGATCTGGAGAGTACCTGCATTCACCGTGATAGCGGTGCTTGGGGCCGTGCCGCGGGCAAACTCGAGAGTGCCGGAATTTACCGTCGTGGCGCCCGTATAGGTACTTGCCGAATTTAGGGCAAGCAGGCTGGTTCCCCCGACGGTAAGAGGCATGCTTCCAGACAAGACGCCCGAGACGATGCTGGGGGCATTTGCATTGATTGTCACCAGCGCACTGGAACTGACATTTGCTGCGACATTCACCCCGCCCGAAAGAACCACCGGTGTGCCGTTCCATCCCGCTCCTGAATAGGTGCCGGATATCGTGATCGAACCCGTACCTGCATTGGCGGTAAAGCCATTCAAGTTGTACCAAACGCCCGAGCGGCCGAGAGAAATGTTTAGATTGATCGGACCATTCACCGCACTCGTGTCGACCGTCATCGTGCTGCCATTGGCGGCGTAGTGGCCAAGATCACCTGACAGGGTCACGGAGGAGCCGCTCAGGGTCACGCTCGGGGTCGAAGCGCCGACCTGGAGTCCAGCATACAAAGTCCCTCCGCCGACCTGATTGTAACTTTGACTTCCGCTCACTTTTGCGTCGGCAAGGAAGTCAATCCCTCCCAACGTCGCATTGATACTGCCAGTTCCCGTGACTCCGTTTTGAACAACGCCTCCTGAACTATTGAGGTTATAGACCAGGTTTCCATTGTTCACGATGGTAGCGGAGTTGAGTGATCCGGTCGACCCGCCATTGCCAACCTGGAGGGTGCCACCGCCGATGGTGACTGTGCCGGCGTAAGTGCTCGCGCCCGTGAGGATCAATGTGCCGTTCCCAGCTTTCGTGAAGCTCGTGCCGGATCCAGAAACCACGCCGCCGATCGTAAGTGGACCGCTTCCGTTGACTGTCACTGTGCGATTTCCTGAAAGAGTTACTGCTCCAGCACCGAGGTTGAGCGCATTACTGCCGGCAAAGGTAAAATCGCCTGCCCACGTCTGCGCATAGTTGGAGGTCGTGATCGATGCGCCGCTGGTGTTGTCGATCGTGCCACCGTTAATGACGAACGTATTCGAGGCATTTCCGAGCGCAGCGCTGCTATTGATGTCGAGTGTTCCGCTGTTGAGCGTGAAGTTATTGCTCGCTCCGCCAAAAGTATTGGTTCCGGCAAGGATGAGTGTGCCGGTTCCCGTCTGGGAAAGATTGAATGCGCCTGAGATGACAGAGTTCGCGCCGAAATTGAGGGTGGCGGAGTTTCCGATGTTGAAGGCTCCACTTGCGCTGAGCGCCACGGTGGTGGTTCCGACACCGGTGGCAGTGCCGACGTTGACACCGACAGACCCGCTCGTAGCGCCTGCCACGTCGATGAGTGTGCCGGAATTCCCCAAAGCATCGGTTCCGGCGCCGTCGCCGTTGAGAGTCAGGGTGCGTGGCGTCGTGGTTCCGGCCGCATTCGCATCGATGCTGAGCGTACCGGTCCCGACATTGAAACTCAGGCTCCGAACCGCAAATGAACCGTCCAGGGTTGTTGCAGCGCCCGAATTGAACAAAAGATCGTCGGTCAATGAAGGAATGAGATTGGTGGACCAATCGGCTGGCAGATCCCAGCTTGTGCCGCTTCCGGTGAAGGTATTTGCGGCATTGGCGTCGTGGGAACTCGCGAGGACGGTGACCAGTGCGGAGATCGAGGAAGCAACGATCAGGGGAAGCCGGGACCTGGAGCCAGGAATGGAGCGGCGGTTGCGGGCTGGACGAGTATGGAGGACGGAACGAGTCTTTGACATGGGGATCGAACGCTGCGAATCGATTCCCGTCGACTACCAGTCCGCGGGGAGTTCGCTGTGCGGCGGCATGTTAGATATGCTCGTAAACTCGGGTGGGGTAGTCGGCAATATTGCCGACAGGAGGGCCGGGCAGCCTTGTAAGTCCGCAGCCGCCGTAGGAAAGGAATTGCTCCGTAATTCTACTTACGCAATAAGCCGCGATGATTTTTCGATCCTATGGGATTCTTGCAGTCATCGCCATCGCAGCCGGCATGATGGGGTGCGCGTCGGTGTCGGTAAAAAATGAGCGCACGGCCCGGCCTCGTGAACCGCTTCATGCTCCAGATCGGATCTACGTCGAGGATTTCACCGCAAACGAAAAGGACTTTCAGATCTCGGCTGACCAACGGAAATCGGCCAACGAAATGGCGGCGCACGCGTCCGACCATCTTTCTCAGGCGCTTGTCACGCGGATGAACAAATTCGTCATGCCTACCTCACGGGTGAAGACGGGCGAACTGCCGCCCTCCGGATGGCTCGTTCGCGGACAATTCGATACCGTGCGGAGCGGAAGCGTGCCCTTGCGCATCCTGCTCGGGCTGGGCTCGGGACGGAGCACGATGAACACCACCGTCTATGTGTATGATTTAACTACACGCGGTCGGCCGTTCCTCTCCTTTCAAACGACTGGCGGCAGCGGTGCCGAGCCCGGACTCGTGACGATCCCTCTGACCGGGCCGGTCGCATTGCCGATGCTTATCTATAAGATCGGGTCGAAGACCTACAGCGAAGCGAAGAAGGGAGTGAACGACGATGCCGACCGGACGTCCCGGATGATCGCGGCGGCGCTGTCGGAATACCTCGCGCGCAAGGAGTACATTCCGCAGGGCTCCGCCCTCAAGGCGAAGCGAGATTGGCAAAGCAGCTTTGCCGTGCCTGAAAATCCCCTGAGAAACTGATCGAAACGACGCCGGCAGGTCGGCTCAATGAAGCCTTGCTTCGGCCGCCGGAAAAGTTGAGATTCTCGACCTGCTCGCGCGGGCTCTTTGAGTTCTGGAATGACACTGGCCCGAGCCCCGGTTTCGTCTCTTAGCAAAAGTTTGTGAAAAATTTCACAAAGTGCTTGCGCCCCCTCTGAATCCTCTGTTTGATGTGCGGCGCTACGGTACCAAGTGCGTGACCTCCCGCAGCCCCCTGCGTCGCACAGTTAGCGGTTGCGCTTAATGCGAGACCCGCCTTGGTCGCCGGTCCCTGTTTGTCATGAACAATTTCTTCGCCTCATCGTCGTCTTCTGTCCGCGTCTTCCGGCGTGCGATCCTTTGCGTCGCCGCAATGTTCGTGTTGTCTGCCTTCCCGGCTCGTAGCATGGCTGCGGAATCCGGGGCGGCTGAGAAAGCGAAAACCGAGCAGGTCGAGGGCGCCAAGCCCGCTGCTTCGGAGGAGAAAAAGGAAGAGGCGCTTCCGGCTTATGCGGTGCCGCTTTACTACGGCATCGGCGGGCATCCTGGAAAAAGGGATGCGGAGGGTCACTTGCTCGAGAAGCCAAAGTTTGGCCCGTTTGCGGTGACTAACTCGATGCTGGTTACCTGGATTGTTGCCATCTCCATCCTTCTTTTCGCCCGAGTTGCCACCCGTAACATCAAGCAGATCCCGGAAGGTGCGCAGAATTTCTGGGAATGGCTGGTAGAGGGGCTGCGTAACTTCCTTGAAGGAATCATTGGACGCGACCTGGCGAAGAAGACCTTCTGGTTCTTTGCGACGATCTTTATCTTTATTCTGGCGACTAACTGGTTTGGCTTGATCCCCGGTGTAGGCACGATTGGCTGGGGTGTTCCGGACGAACATGGTGAGCTCATGCATATCGCGCAGCCGTTGCTGCGTGGCGCGAATGCCGACCTGAATATGACGCTGGCGATGTCGATGATCTTCTTCGCCTGCTGGATCGTCTGGGCGATTCAGTCCAACGGTTTCGGTGGATTTCTCCTTCATATTTTCGGCCCCAAGGGTGAGACCAAGGGCTTTATGAAGGTGGTCATGGTTATCGTCTTTGCGATCGTGGGTGTGCTGGAAGTGGTGTCGATCCTCTTCCGTCCGGTTTCTCTGTCCTTCCGTCTCTACGGTAACGTTTTCGCTGGGGAGAACGTCCTCGAGGCGATGGCGCATCTCAATCCGTCCCTGGCCCCGATTATCCCGATTCCATTCTACTTCATGGAATTGCTCGTCGGTCTCGTTCAAGCGCTGGTGTTCATGCTCCTGACCGCGGTGTTCACGCTGCTGATCTGCACGCACGGAGACGAGTCACATCACTAATTTCCAAACTTTCGTCCGTCTGACCATGGCAAGACTGTGGGGGCGTCGAAAAAACCAAAACCAATAAACCAAGTAGTAACATGAGCATTCTTCCTGTGGTCGCTGAATTGACCGGTAATCTTCACGTTGGTCTCGCCGCAATCGGCGCCGCCATCGGTGTAGGTCTGATCGGCATGAAGGCTTCGGAAGCAGTCGGCCGCAATCCCGGCGCTGCCACCCCGATCCTCATTCAGTCCATTCTGAGCACTGCCTTCGCTGAAGGTATCGTGTTCTTCGCGATCTTCCTCGCGCACTAAGTTATCCGGCGCGCGGGACCGATCTCCGGTCCCGCGCTGCCAGTTCATGTTTAGTTTTTCCTCTGACTTATGCTTCTTCCTATCGTTCTCGCCCAAAGCGCCGAAGGCGGCAACATGCTTGAGCAGACCGCGATGCGGTTCGGTTTCAACGGCTGGCTTTTCCTGTCGCAGGCCTTCTCTTTCACCGTCGTATGCGTCGTTCTCTATAACTTCGCTTACAAGCGCATCCTGAATGTGCTCGAACAGCGCCGTCAAACGATCGAACAGGGATTGACGGACGCGGCCAAGATCAAGGAAGAGCTCGCTTCGGCTGAGCAGCGTTCCGCAGACATCGTTCGCAAGGCCAGCGATGAAGCCCAGAAGCTCATCGAAGAAGCCCGCGCGGCCGCCAAGTCCTTCCAGGAGAAGCAGAGTCAGCAAGCGGTTCGCGAGGCCGAGCAGATCGTCACCAAGGCTCGCGAAGCCTCCGAACTCGATCGTCAGCGCATGTTTGCCGAACTGAAGCAGGAAGTCGCCCGCCTGGTGGTGGACACGACGGTGAAGGTGACTGGCAAGGTCCTCTCTCCGGACGACCAGCGCCGCCTCTCGGAAGAAGCGTCCCGCGAAATCGCCGCCTAATCCGACGACACCATGAAACTCAGCAAGGAAGCGCGCAAACTTTCCCGAGAACTGTTCCGGGCCAGCTTTACCGATGGCCGCCTGGACCAGTCGAAGGTTCGCACCGTCTCCCAGAAGGTCATCGATTCCAAACCCCGGCACTACATCGATATCCTGAAGGACTATCAGCGCCTGATCCGTATGGAGGTCGAGAAGAATCATGCGGTGGTTGAAAGCGCCGTGGAACTCGATTCCTCGACTCGCGAACAACTCGAACAGACGCTCCGCTCCCGGTACGGTCAGCACCTGACTACTGAGTTTCGTTCCGCCCCTGAGTTGATCGGTGGCCTGCGGATCAAAATCGGCAGCGACGTGTTCGATGCCAGCGTCCGCGACCGTCTTGCGCGCCTCCAAAATCAATTCGCCCAATCCTAAACTTTTTCCCCACTTCTTTTCTCTTTTTTTGCCATGAGCACCATTCTGCAAGAACTCGAAACGCAAATCGGCGGTCTCAAGACCTCCACCACGAAGACGAATGTAGGTGTCGTTCGTGAAGTCGGCGACGGCGTGGCCCGCATCGAAGGATTGAGCGACGTGATGCTCAACGAGATGATCGACTTCGGCGGCGGCCTCTTCGGCATCGCGCTGAACCTCGAGGAGACCGAAGTCGGCGCCATTCTGATCGGTGACGACAAGGGCGTGACCGAAGGGACGGAAGTCAAGACGACCGGCCGCCTGCTCTCCGTCCCGGTTGGCAAGGGTCTGCTCGGTCGTGTGGTCGATATGCTCGGTAATCCGATCGACGGAAAGGGACCGATTAATGCGACGACCACCTATCCCGTTGAGAAGATCGCTCCTGGCATCATTAAGCGTAAGTCGGTGAGCCAGCCGGTTCAGACCGGCATCATGGCGATCGACGCGATGATTCCGATCGGCCGCGGTCAGCGTGAGCTGATCATCGGCGACCGCGCGACTGGCAAGACCACCATCGCGGTGGACGCCATCATCAACAACGCCCGCATCAACAAGCAGAACGAAGGCAAGCCGGACTTCCGTCCGATGTACTCGATCTACGTGGGCGTCGGTCAGAAGAACGCGAATATCGCCCGTACCATCTCCGCGCTCGAAGAAGCCGGTGCGATGCAGTACACGATCATCGTTTCCGCTCCCGCTTCCGAAACGGCGACGAGCCAGTACCTCGCTCCGTTCTCAGGCGCAGCCATGGGTGAATGGTTCATGGATAACGGCATGGATGCCATGATCGTTTTCGACGATCTCTCCAAGCACGCCGTTGCCTACCGCCAGGTGTCGCTCATTCTCAAGCGTCCGTCCGGCCGCGAAGCCTATCCGGGCGACGTGTTCTATCTCCACTCCCGCCTGCTCGAGCGCAGCGCCCGTGTCAGTGAAAGCGCCGGCAACGGCTCGCTGACGGCGCTCCCGATCATCGAGACCCAGGCTGGCGACGTGTCGGCCTACATTCCGACGAACGTCATCTCGATTACCGACGGCCAGATCTATCTCGAAACCGACCTCTTCTACCAGGGCGTCCGCCCGGCGATCTCCGTCGGTCTCTCGGTCAGCCGCGTCGGTTCCGCCGCTCAGATCAAGGCGATGAAGCAGGTTGCCGGTAAGATCAAGGGTGACTTGGCCCAGTTCCGAGAACTGGCCGCTTTCGCCCAGTTCGGTTCCGACCTCGACGCCAAGACCAAGCAGCAGCTCGATCGCGGTCAGCGCATCGTCGAACTCTTCAAGCAGATCCAGTACAATCCGCTCGCCGTTGAACATCAGGCCGCGATCCTGTGGGCGATGCAGAACGGCTACTTCGATGACGTCCCGGTGGACAAGGTCAAGGACTTCCAGCTCAAGCTGCAGGACTACCTCGTGACCCGCAAGGAATCGCTCCTCAACACGCTTCGCGAGAAGAAGGCGATCGACGATTCCCTCACGGCCGACCTCAAGGCTGCCGTGACCGAGTTCAAGCAGGGTTACCGTCCGTAACCTGCTCTTTAACCTAAAAATTACGTAAGCGAATGGCAGCCAATACGCGCGACATCCGGCGCCGGATCAAGTCGATCAAAAACACGGCGCAGATCACCAAGGCGATGCAGATGGTCGCCGCCTCCAAGATGCGCAAAGCGCAGGCGGCGGCGCTGGCCGGGCGTCCCTATGCTGGCTTGCTGAACAAGGTGCTCGCCTCGGTGGGCGCGCTGGTCACCGACGACAACTCGCATGAGCTGCTCCAGAACCGCCCCGGCGGCAAAGAACTGGTTCTTGTGATCAGCACGGACAAGGGCCTGTGCGGCGCTCTCAATACGAACCTCATCCGCGAACTCGCAAAGTTCGATCCGGAGCAGACCATGTTCGTTGCCGTGGGCCGCAAGGGCATGCAGTACCTTGTTCGCAACAAGCGTAACCTTCTCGCCGAGTTTGAACTGAAGGATAACTTCACGTTCCTCGATTCGAAGTCCGTTTCCCGGTTCTGCATCGAGAAATTCGTCAGTGGAGAAGTCAACCGCGTGTCGGTTCTGTTCACAGACTTCGTGAATACGCTGACCCAGGTGCCGCGCCTCCGCACGATTCTGCCGGTCAGCAACCTGACTGCGACGATCGAGGTGCCGAAGAATGTCGCTGAGGCAAACGAAGCGCCTTCGGTCGATCACGGTGCCGCCGCGACTGAGTACCTCTTCGAGCCGACTCCGGACGCCGTTCTCGGTGGAATCCTTCCGCACTACGTTCACTTCCAGGTTTACCAGATGGTCCTCGATTCGCGCGCTTCCGAGCACTCTGCCCGGATGGTCGCGATGAAGAGCGCGACGGATAACGCGAAGCAGCTCATCAAGGATCTCACGCTGGAATACAACAAGGTCCGTCAGGCCGCGATTACTACAGAACTCCTCGAAATTACTACCGCACAAATGGCGCTTGGCTGACGCCTTGCGGCTGCGACGCACAGGCCGAGGAAAGTCCCGGCCTTGGCGAAGCGCCCGCGCATTCAACCTCCCAACTCTCAATCACTACAATGTCCGATACCACCGCTCCTACCGCTAATACCGGCACGATCGTCCAGATCATCGGTCCCGTCGTCGACGTGGATTTCTCCGAATCTGGAAAACTGCCGAAGATTTACGAGGCGCTCGAGATCACTTTCGACGTCAACGGAACTCCGACCCGGCTGGTTCTCGAGGTGCAGCAGCATCTTGGCGAAAACTGGGTTCGCGCCATCGCCATGAGCACCACTGAAGGTCTCAAGCGCGGCCTCAAGCTGACGGCCACCGGCGCTCCGATCTCCGTCCCGGTGGGCGAGGGCGTTCTCGGCCGTATCTTCAACGTCACCGGCGACCCGACCGACGAGCGTGGTCCGGTGCCGCACACGAAGCGCTATTCGATTCACCGCCCGGCTCCGGCGCTGGTTGATCAAGATACGAAGGCGACGATTCTCGAAACCGGCATCAAGGTCATCGACCTGATCTGTCCCTTCACCAAGGGCGGCAAGGTCGGCGCATTCGGTGGTGCGGGCGTCGGCAAGACGGTCGTCATCATGGAGCTCATCAACAATATCGCCAAGGGCCACGGTGGATACTCCGTGTTCGCCGGCGTGGGTGAGCGTACCCGTGAAGGCAATGACCTCTACCATGAAATGGCCGAGGCCGGCGTCATCAAGCTCGACAAGATCGAAGAATCCAAGGTCGCGCTCGTGTACGGCCAGATGAACGAGCCACCCGGAGCCCGTCTCCGCGTCGCGCTTTCCGCGCTCTCCATGGCGGAATACTTCCGCGATGAGAAGAACCAGGACGTGTTGCTCTTCGTCGACAACATCTTCCGCTTCTCGCAGGCCGGTTCCGAAGTGTCCGCTCTCCTCGGCCGTACGCCGTCGGCGGTGGGTTACCAGCCCACGCTTGCCGCGGAAATGGGCCAGCTCCAGGAGCGCATTACCTCGACGACCAAGGGTTCGGTCACGAGCTTCCAGGCGGTTTACGTCCCTGCGGACGACTTGACCGACCCGGCTCCGGCGAACACCTTCGCGCACCTCGACTCGACGATCGTTCTCGAGCGTTCCATCGCGGAACTCGGCATCTATCCTGCCGTTGATCCGCTGGCTTCGACTTCCAAGGCGCTCGCGCCGGAAATCATCGGCCAGGAACACTACGCGGTCGCCCGTGGCGTCCAGCGCGTGCTCCAGCGTTACAAGGACCTGCAGGACATCATCGCCATTCTCGGCATGGATGAACTCTCGCCTGAAGACAAGCTCACCGTCTTCCGTGCTCGTAAGATCCAGCGCTTCCTCTCGCAGCCCTTCCACGTCGCCGAAATCTTCACCGGTACTAAAGGCCAGTACGTTTCGATCGCCGAAACGATCCGTGGCTTCAAGGAGATCCTCGAAGGCAAGCACGACGATGTGCCCGAAAGCAACTTCTACATGAAGGGCGGCATCGATCAGGTGCGTGCCTAATTGGCCGAAGGGACTTGGAATCACGCCCTTGCGGATTCCGAGTCCCGGTTTCAAACTCTAATTATCCATGCCTCTCCGACTCGAAATCGTTACGCCCGAGGCGCAAGCCTACTCCGACGACGTGGACATGGTGGTGATCCCGGCGCTGGAGGGCGAGATGGGCATCTATCCGATGCACGTCCCGCTGATGACCCAGATCAAGCCTGGCGAACTCGTCGTCACCAAAGGCCGCGTAGTCCAGCATCTGGCCGTGGGCGAAGGTTTCGTCGAGATCACGCAGACGCGGGTGAATGTCCTCACGGACATGGCCATCGAAGCGAAGGAAATCAGTGAGACCGCCGCCCAGGAAGCGGTGCGCCGCGCCCAGGATCGCCTGAAAGAAGGTAATCTCGGAGGCGAAGAGGTCGCAGCCGTTCAGGCCTCGCTGCAGAAGTCGCTCGCCCAGCTTCACGTGAAGCGCCGGCACCACAGCTAAAACGTCCGCATCAACGCTCCTGCGGCTGAATTCGCGGGAGGTCGATTGAAAATTCAACAGCACGCTCCGGTGATTCGTTTCGCCGGAGCGTTTGCTTTTCCTCGAGGGAGAAGGGGATTGAAGCTTCAGCGTTCGGGAGGACTTGCGTTCTTCGTGCATCGGCTCGATTGAGTTCCATGCTTATGGCGCGCTGTTCGCATTCTCTGTCTCCCCCTCTGTCTGCACGCTTTGCACGAATCGCCGGTCGCTAATTCCGGCAGTTCCTCTCCCGCAATCTGCCCTTTGGTGCATCCGTGACGTCCACGGTCGCGCCTTCCTCGCCTACACGCTACCTTTTCCTACCTCATGTCATTAAGACCGGAGATTTTCGTTTCTGCTGGCTCGGAGCTGACGGCTGCGCGCACGGCTGCGAAGCAGGCGCTTTCAGATCTAGGCGCGGTGCCAGTGGAGCATCTCGATTACTCGATCGAATACGGTCCGCTGCAGGGCGTCTTGAATCAGACGATTGGGCGATGTGAAGCAGTGATCCATCTTGTCGGCCCTCGGTATGGGCTCGAGCCGTCGGAGCGAACCCTCGGTGCCGCCCGCCGATCGTTCGGGCACTATGAGGTGGACGTCGCGAACTCCCTCTGCAAGAAGCTCTACTTTTTCATCGCAGCTCCGGATTATCCATTCGACCGTATGCCTCCGGAGAGCCCGGTTGCGCGTGAACTGCAAGAGAGCTTCCGCTCGGCTGTTGAAAACAGCGGAGCCGAAATCCAGATTTTTTCAAACCCCGAGGATCTCGCGCGCAAGATCCGCGCGCTTCGCCAGCGTCTGATCGTCCGGCGTCGGCTGGCAGTGCTACCACGAAGCTCGCTGGGCAATAAATTCATTGGGCGCCGGCAATTGCTGGGAACGCTGGCCGAGGAATTGCACCCCGGCCGCTTGGTCGTGCTGCATCCCGCCGATATCGCTGCAGCCTATGGCGGAACCGGCGCGAGCACGGTTGCGATTGAGCTTGGCTGGAAGCTGTACGAGGAAGGCGCGAGAGACTTCGTGTTCTTCCTGCCTGCCGGTCCACGGGTGGACGTCGAAGTCAGCCTCGCCGCCTTGGCTCGCAATGATGCGCTCGGATTACTGCCGGATGAAGTCGCGGCTCATGGCACGCGGCTGGATGCGGTCCTGAAATGGTTTGAAGCGAAGGAGAATGCAGGCCGCTGGGTCGTGATCATCGATGGGATAGACCACATTCCGACGCGCCTGCAGATCCGGACTTTGCTTCCGCATTTTTCCCAGGGAGCCGTGGTGCTCACGAGCCGCCTCACGATCTGGCCCGGAGTGTACGCACACGCCCTGTCTCCTCTGGCTGCCGAGCCGGCGCGGGAACTTCTTGCCGAGCAATTGCATGATGGCAACGCCTCGCTTTCTTATGCGGATCGGAACGCATTGGACCAGCTCGCCGAAACGCTCGGGCGCCTGCCCCTGGCGCTGAGTCTTGCGGCCGGCTATTTGCGCGAATCGGGATTGAGTGTCGCAGATTTCCTTCCGAATTGGCAGCCCGATCCGCGCCAGCTTGATCGCCCATGGAGAAGGCTCACGCTGGCCACGCTCATCGAGCATAGCGTTTCGGAGCTTCCCGAAGCCGCGCGCACGCTGCTGCAGATGCTCACGTGCCTCGCGCCCGAGCCTGCGGCCATCCCGCTTGCATTGTTTGATTATCGCGGCGACTGGCAGGAAATCCGGAACCTACTGGGAGTGCTGGCGCGACGGGAGCTGATTCATCTCGATGACGCATCCGGCTTCGCCACGATGCATCGCGCAGTGCGCGAGATCGTCCGGGATCGCCTGCGGCCAAACGACGTTACGGCCGCGCTCGGTTCCGCCCGTTCGGCGGTCGATGCAGTGCTCCGCCGCGGGATGTCAGGCATTGCGGGGAACCTGCTGCGGGAACGTCTGGTGCCACATTGTCGTGCGCTCCTGGGCCAGCTCAACGGGCATCCGCTGGATGAACATGCGTCGTTCCTCGCGCAGAGCCTCGCGCATTGGCTGAAGAATTGCGGACGTCCAGCCGAGTCCGAACCGCTTTACCGGCGGGCTCTGGCGGTCGATGAAAAGCATCGTCCGGATGACCGCGCGAATCTCATCCTGCGCCTTCGCGATCTTGCATCGGTGCTGCGCGGTTCGCTGCGGACGGCTGAAGCGGAACCTCTCTATCGCCGGGCCCTTGCCCTGAGCGAAGCGCAAAACGGAGCGGATCGACCGGATGTCGTGACCGATCTGCAGAACCTTGCGCTCTGTCTGCGTGCGCGGAATTCTCTGGGGGAATCCGAGACGCTTTCGCGGAGGGCCCTGGAAATCGAGGAACGTTTTTCGGGGCGGCATCATCCACGCACTGCGATTGCGTTGAACCGCCTGGCTGGCGTTCTTGAACTTCAGAAGCGCTTCGGCGAAGCCGAGGCCATGTACCGGCGGGCTCTGGAAATCGATGAATCGGTCGCGGGGCCGAATCATCCGCGAGTGGTTGTGCTGCTTCACAATCTGGCCGGAGTGCTGATGGCGAGCCGCCGATACGTCGAAGCCGAGGAATTGTATCGCCGCGCGCTCGCGATCGACCGTGAAAAGTTTGGGCGCGATCACCCAGAGACGATTCCCGCAATGAAGAGCCTGGCTTTTGCGCTCGATGGGCAGGGGCGTTCCGCAGATGCGGAGAGCCTGCTTCGGCGCGCGCTCGCAGCGGATGAAACCAACTTCGGATCAACGCACATCGAGGTTGCGGCTGACTTGGTCAATCTCGCCGGATTGCTTCACTCGGATGGGCGATTTGTGGAAGCGGCCGAATCTCTGCGTCGGGCGATCGAAATTTTTGTTGCGGCCCGGTTCCGGTTCCGCGGAGAACATCCGTATCTCAAGCCGGCACTGGAGCTCTATGCCGAGGTTTTGAAATCCGAAGGCGCCACCGAAGAAGCGGTACAAGCCGAGGTGGATCGCCTTGTTCCAAAGATCGTCTCCCGACCTGGCCGGACGGCTTTGCCGGAATTGGCAGAGCTTGCTCAGCAAGAAGTCGTGGAGGATTGAATGGCGGTTGGTTTTATAGCCCGTTAAAATCGGGAACGGCCGATTTCATTGGACCCGCCAGACGGGGAGAAAATATTGGCCCCCGCTGCTGCAGACAGCAGCGGGGGCGCCTCTGGTAAGAGTATCCCTTTAGATACTCTTACCACCTCTCAACTATCTTTTATTAGTTCCGGCGGCGGCAGCGCTGGAGCCCTGCCAACATTCCGAATCCGCAGAGCAGAGCTGTAAGCGAACTTGGTTCGGGAACCGCCATGAGTGTGACGGCCCCAGGGATCTGTTGGCCATAATCGATTGTGTACCGGCCGCTATCCACCAGCGCGCCCTCCGTCAATCCGCCAAATGTCCCGGTAAGGTTATCGGTGTATTGCGCAATGGTCAGGTTGCCAATGCCGCCTCCCGTGCCTAGGTCGGTGATCGTAAGGGCACCGCCTCCGAGGGTGAGGCTGCCCGTCACGTTCAGGTCGTCTGTGGTGCTCGACGTGCTATTGAGGGTCAGGGTATACGTTCCATTCAGGTTGAGATTGCCTCCGACTTTCAAGGTTCCGATCGCGCCGACACTTGCACCCGCGGTGATCGAGCCGCCGCTGTTTACCGTGACCGCCCCCGTCGTCCCGGTGCCCACGAGTGTGCCTCCACTATTTACTGTCGTGAAGCTCCCGCTGATACTCCCACTCACAATCAGGCTACCCCCGCTGACCGTGGTCGCTCCGGAGTAGGTATTGGTGCCGCTGAGGGTAAGGCTTCCTGAACCGGACTTTGTCAACCCACCCGTGTTGTTAACTGCAAGATCGGCCGCTTGCAGGGTATATTGGAACGTGCTCGCAGCGGTTGCCGCGCCACCGCCGTTGAAAGCAAAGTTCAACGTGTCGCCCACTTTAAAGTTCTGGCCCGGCGAGGTTAGCGTCACACCAGTAATCACGCCGTTGCTGATATTGGCAACAGCCATGGCTCCGGTTCCGGAACCGCCCGTTACGGACACTAGCGGCGCACCAATGTATCCGCTGCCGCCATTGCTTGAAATGCTCAGCGTGCCGCCAGGCGTATAAATTCCGTTTCCGGAGGTGCTCAGCAAACTGGCGGCGATAGTGGCTGCGTAGGTTTGAGTATTCACGGTCAGCCCTCCGTTGAACATATTGACACCGGTGAGGTTTGATTCCATCAGCGTTACGTTGTTGATACTGGCCTTGAGAGTGCCGCCGTTGAGGTTCACGTAGCCGCTGCCGCTGCCCGAGGCCGTCGACTTATAAATCCCCCTGGCGGCGGTAAATTCGATGGTTCCGCTGTTGAGATTCAGATATGCGGTGGCCGTCCCTTGATTGACCAAACTAATTCCGCTGGAACTTCTCGACTCGAACGAGGCATTGCCTCCTGCGGAGGTGCCAATATTGAGCGTTCCAGTAGCGGTCCCTGCATTGCCGATAATGATATAATAGCTGCCGCTGGTGGGGCCGTTAAAGGTTCCGCCGGTGAATGTGGCGACGCCTTGCGGGCTTGTGCCGCTATTTGCGCCGACCACGAAATAGCGGTTAGTCATATTAACGATGCCGCCGGTTTGGGTGAAGACGCCCAACCCTCCAGTGTTGTCACCAATCCGAAGGCCATACCCGGAATTTAGGGTGCCGTTGGTGAGAAGGATGGACCCATACCCCCCGTTGCCGATTTCCTCATAGTTGCTGTTGAGGTTCAGAATTCCAGAGGTCTGGTTAATCGCGCCCGCGCCGGTGGTGGCTCCGCCGATAACGGTAGTGCCATAAGTCACCGTGCCGCTGCTGTTCATATTCAAGACCGCCTGATTTCCCGCAGAGGTGCCCAAGTTCAGGGCGCCGCTGCCGCTTGATCCGCCAGCTCCGCTAAAGGTCACTGTACCCGCGTTAATTGTGGTGCTCCCGCTGTAGGTGCTCGATCCGGTCAGCGTTAGCGTTCCGGTTCCGCTCTTTGTCAAACTGCCCGTCCCGGAAATGACGCCCCCGACGGTAAGCGTGCCGTTTGCCCCGGTCCCGTTGACTGTCACAGTACGCACGGCGGATCCCAGGCTCACTGCGCCAGTGCCGAGATTAAGGGCGTTGGTGCCGGCAAACGTAAAATCGCCGCCCCATGTCTGGGCGTAGTTGCTCGTTGTGATTGCCGAACCACTCGTGTTGTCGATGGTACCGCCGTTAATGTTGAAGGTATTGGCTGCATTGCCCAAGGCGGACGCGTTATTGATATCGAGCGTTCCGTTGCCAGTCAGTGAGAAGCTTTGCCCAGCTCCGCCAAACGTGTTGGTCCCGGCGAGGATGATCGTACCGCCGCCTGCGGTGAGGCTGAATGCTCCGGAAATTACCGAATTTGCACCGAAATCGAGCGTCGCAGATGGATTGCCGACAGAGAAAGCTCCACTGGCTCCAAGCGCCACGGTGGTCGTCCCCACACCGCTGGCCACGCCGATATTGACCGTTCCAGTGGTGGCGGCGCTCAGGTCGATCAGCATGCCTGAATGTCCCAGCGCATCATTGCCAACGCCGTCGCCGTTGAGAGTCAAGGTCTGGCCAGTCGTGCCGGAGGCATTGGCGTCAATGCTCGCAGTTCCGGAGCCGATATCAAAGCTCATGCTTTGGACGGTGAAGGAGTTATCCAGCGTGGTCGCATATCCGTTGCTGAACAGGAGATCATCGGTGGACTGCGGAAATGCTGGATTACTTGTCCAGTCGCTTGCCTGGTTCCAGGTAGCGCCGGTACCGGTAAATGTAACCGTTGCACCCATCGCAGAAGCGCTGAGTGCAAGAGCCGTTGCAATCGATGCTGCAAGCGGGAGCGAAGCGGGACCGGTCAACGTCCAAAGACGGGAGATGTGCGAGCTTGAGGCGGGTGCTGTGGAGTGCATGGTTGCGGACTCACAAAGCGAAATCCGCGGACGAAAGCCCTCACGTCCCGATCACTTTTTTGAAAATCTGATCTTCCGACCTTCCGAAACTCAGCGCATCACGGCTGCGTAGTCCCAGCATCCGAGGTCAAAGCAACCGCCTCTTTCACGAGCACCCGGGCAATCGCCCAATCGAACCAGCTTCCCTTTACTTGCCCCCGGGGGTAGGGCGAATCCGAAACAAATGGCGCCCCAAAGAGTTGCTGTGCCAGATGCAACTCGGAGCGTGCCTGCCCTGTTTTTCCAAGCTGATGAGCCCCGAGAGCGGAGATGGCGTGTACCGCTGCGATCCGCGCATCGCACTGATCGGGAAAGGTCAGGCTCCGTTCGCTCCATGCCAGAGCCTCCTCAAACTTCCCGCAACGGTATTCCCTTAAACCCAATGCCATTGACATATAGCCGCATTGAAACGGGCCGATTTCACGGACTTTGGAAGCATCTTCCAGCGCCGCGGCAGCCGATTCTGCAGGCTGGCGCAATTTCTCGAGCGATGATTCATCCGCCGGGAGGAGCAGGGTAGATCTGAGGAGACTGGATGCAGCCAACGGTGTCTCCAGTCTCCGGTAGTAGTTCAACGCATCCTCCCGGAAATGACGATAAGCGTCGTCATCTCCCGCCTCTACCAGCGCCGGAGCAATGGCTAAATATATCCTCCACGAGTAAGCGTCGACGGCAGATGTTGATCGATCGAGACGGTTGGCCGCGAGAAACAGCTTGTAGTAATCCGCAGCGCGGCGTTGGCGTTTGCGAACGGCATTCCAGTCCCCAAGCGAGCGAAAGGTATTCGCGGCTTCGATCGCCGGCTCGAGCGAATCCAGGGGGGTGCTGGATAAAAGGGCGTCCGCATCCGCTGTGCTTCCGGCCGAAAGCAACACAGCAGCTTCGGATATCGATTCTCTTGCTTTCCTTTGTTGTAACAGGTGGTTTGCCTTGGCCTCCGAGATTTCAGCTGCCTTCCGAAGTCGTTCCTGCGTTTTACGAGCTTCCCGTTCACCGATGTAGAAGCTGTTCGAGACCACCAACCCGGATACCAGCGCCAGCGCCACCGCCGTACCGGATGCGAAAACTGCTTTATTACGTCGGACGAGCTTTTCGAAAAGGTAAAGCCGGTTCGGTGGACGTGCTTGGACTGGTTCGTCGTACAAATAGTTCTTAAGATCCACGGCCAGCCCATTGACTGTGTCATACCGAAGTCGGCGATCCTTGGCCAGGGCCTTGAGGACGATCCAGTTCAAATCGCCATGGACGGCGGCGACGAGATGGTTCGGAGCCATTCCTCGGGCTGCCGCCACAGAGGCTGACTGCTCGTCGTCCATTGCCGAAATCAACGCGGACGGCGCGGGCGGCTCTTCCTCCCTCAGGATTCGCAAGGTTTCAAACATCCCTGCTTTCGCCAGACGCACGCCGTCGAAAGGGGGCGCTCCCGTCAAGAGCTCATAAAGCAGCACTCCGAGGCTGTATACATCACTCCGGGTGTCGAGATCCTGACTGCCGTCCGCCTGCTCCGGACTCATGTACGCAGGGGTGCCGATAAACTGATCGCGTCCGGTAAGGGACGTTTGACCGCTCGGCCGCCCGTCGACTGCCATCACGATGCCAAAGTCGATCACCTTGGGAACCGCCATTCCGTCCTGCGAAGAGACCAGGATATTGGAGGGCTTGATGTCGCGATGGATCACTCCCTTTTGATGGGCGTGCTGAATGGCGTGGCAGACTTGAATGAAGAGTTCGATCCGCTCCCTCAATCCGAGTCGGTGGGTGTCGCAGTGCTCGGTGATCCGTTTTCCATGCACCGGTTCCATCACAAAAAACGGACGGCCGCTCTCGGTCGCGCCCGCGTCCAGGACTTTTGCGATGTTGGGGTGATCCATCATTGCCAGCGACTGGCGCTCAATTTCGAAGCGGGCGACGACCTTCTCGGTATCCAAACCCAGCCGAATGATTTTCAAGGCAACGCTGCGCCGGATCGGCTGCCGCTGCTCTGCCAGATACACGACTCCCCATCCTCCTTCGCCAATTCTCTCCACGAGCGTGTAAGGGCCGATGTGCGAGCCCAGCCCTTCGGTTGCGTCCTTCGGAGGGATGGCAGGTGATGCGTTTTCCGGTGTGGCTTCAACGGCTTCCAGTGCGACGGCGGTGCGTGCTTCTGCGGCATCTCGAAAGAAATCGTCGGCTGCCGCCGTGGCGTGAAGCCACCGGGTCACTCGTGCCTGCTGGGCGGCATCTCCGCCGCACGCTTTGTCCAGAAACGCCTGCAGCGTCGCCGGATCGTCGATGGTACGAGCCGCTTCGAACACTGCCTTCTCTATTTTCCTGCCAGATTTGCCACTCACTGTCTTGACGTCAGAAGCGCCTCAGCTGGCAGTGCCTTGCATGCCTTCCGATTCGCAAATCATCTCGAACAAACATACTTTTGCGAAAGCCCAGCGTCGTTCCACCGTGGCTTCGCTTACCCCCAGGGCGCGGGCGGCCTCCTTGTTGGAAAGGCCTGTAAAAAACTTGAGCATCACGATCTCTGCGCTCTCCGGATCCTCCCCTTCGAGTCGTTTCAGACTATCATCGATCATCAGGATGCGCTCATCCGGCGTGACCGCCTCAAGATCGAAGTCTGCAATATCCAGCCGAACTCGATTGCCGGAGCGTTTCTGCGCGGACTTTTCTCGCGCGCGTTCGATGAGAATCCTGCGCATCGCCTGCGCCGCAGCCCGGTAGAAGTGCGCCCGATCCGTCCAGGTGCGGCCCGCTTTCTCCAAACGCAGCCACGCTTCGTGAACCAGGGCGGTTGGCTGCAGTGTCTGGCCATCCGCCTCACTGGCAATCCGTAGCGCAGCCAGCCTGCGAAGCTCGTCATACACCAAGGGCAGAAGCTGTTCGGAGGATAACGACATTGCGATAAAGCGTAAATCAAATCTGCAGATAAGATCAATTGGCGTCTGGGCGTGCACCAACTCTGCGCGAATGCATCACAATTCAACAAAATATTCGGTCACAAAAGGCGGCAGGAAGGGGAGCGCAACATCGGGGCAATGCCGGCCCCTTTCTGACATCCTGCGGAAAGATTGCGGGTTGGAGCCTTGTTCGAGAGCCATCGGCGTGCCAATTGCCCGGTGGTTTTACCTTGAAGGACGTGCTTTTATGTGCCTGGCAAATCCGCGAAACGATTGAGAGCCAGACTTGCGAAAACACGGGAATCCCGTTAGTTAGCCGACGCGTCATGATGAATCGCCGTATTCTCTCCCTCGGTATCAGTCTGGTTTTGAGCATTGCCGTGGCTCCGCTCGCCCCGGCCGCCCCGAAGAAGTCCTCTTCCTCGAGCAAAGGATCGGCTGCCGCAAACAAATCGGAGCCTGTAGAGGCTTATCCGGCAGTCGAAGACGGTGCGCTGCCGACCATTCACGCCGCTTCGGCCATGGTGATCGATGCCCAGACGGGCAAGGTGCTGTACGAACACAACGCCGATCAGGAACGCCCGGTTGCCAGCACGCAGAAGCTCCTCACTTCGCTGATCATCGCGGATGAGGGGAATCTCGATGCCACTGTGCACGTGGAAGCGTCCGATACCTGGGCCGAGCCATCCAAGCTCGATATCAAGCCCGGCGAAGCCTACCGGCGCGGCGATCTGCTCCGCGTCCTGCTCGTCAAGAGCATGAACGACGTGGCTCGCTGCCTGGCCCGCGACAATGCCGGTTCGCTCGAAGCCTTTGCCTCCAAGATGAACGCGAAGGCTGCTCAACTGGGCATGTCCAATTCCCATTTCGTCAATCCGAACGGTCTGCCGATTCCCGGCCAGTATTCCTGTGCACGCGACATGGCGAAGGTTGCCATGGCGGCCTATCGCAACCGGACCATCCGGAGCATCGTCTGCCTCAAGGATCTCACCTGGCGCTCGCCGAGCGGTCACGTCTCCGTGTTCCACAACACCAACAAGGTGCTGCGCAACTACGCGCTCTGTAACGGAATGAAGACCGGCTACACGGAAGCCGCCGGACATTGCCTCGTTTCCAGTGCCGCCGGCAATGGACGCGAAGTGATCTCGGTCGTCCTCGGCGATTCGCAGGAGGTCTGGGCCGATTCCTACCGCCTGCTGTCCTGGGGGATTGCCAGTCAGGGAGTCGCCTCGTCGAATTGATCAAGCGCAACGGCACGGAGCGCCCGCTTTCTTCTCGTGCCTTTTGCGTCGTTCGTGGTTCATTCCACAGCGCTGCGCCCTTGCGGACCTGTGTGTCACACTCGCGCAATCCGCTTTGATTCGCCGTTTTCACGGATTTAATTCTTCTGAGGTGCCACCCCCGGGCATCCGCCACGAAACCTCAACCCAACAGTCCTGATCGTCATGTCTCCTTTCGAGGCCGAACTCGCCGAGCTCCGCGAGCAGGCATTGCTCCGCAAAATGCGGGCGGTGGAATCGCCGCAACAGCCGGAGATGGAATTCACCGGCCGCCGTCTCATCAGCTTTTCTTCGAACGATTACCTCGGCCTGGCCACCGAGCCGGCGCTCCGTGAAGCGGCCAAGCAGGCGATCGACGACTACGGATTCGGCTCCGGCGCTTCGCGGCTGATCAGCGGCACGCTATCGCCGCATCTCCGGCTGGAGGAAAAAATCGCCGAGTGGAAGCGAGCGGAAGCGGCGCTGACTTTTTCGAGCGGTTACGCCGCCTCTGTGGGAACACTGGGCGCGGTGCTACGGAAGGATGACGTCGTCATTCTCGACAAGCTTTCCCACGCGAGCCTCATCGATGGTGCCCGGCTTTGCGGAGCGCAGATCCGCGTTTTTCCGCACAATCATTTGGGCAAGCTTGAGAGCCATCTGAAATGGGCTCGCGAACATTACCCGTCAGGGCGCGTCCTCGTGGTCACGGAATCGGTC
>OUNM010113880.1_pt1 | contig 35778 bp, 50 predicted proteins | sample 1769961 | NCBI WGS metagenome assembly OUNM01 (sample SAMEA3914820, study PRJEB12502) | metagenome | biome: forest; material: soil | place: USA | collected 2012-03-12 | depth 0.3 m | reverse complement strand
TCTCGCCCTGCACCACGTCCTGCAGGTCGGCCTGCAGCTCGCGCATCTCCTTGATCTCGCGCGCGCGCGCCTCCGAGAAGCGGCCCGGCATGCCCACGTCGGCGAGCAAAGCACGCAGGTGCGCGATGCGCGCTTTGGGGGTGTCGGCGCCGTGCTTCTTGAACTCGAAGGCCCAGACTTTGCGGAGGCCGCATTTGGCGAGGTGGGATTGCAGGGTTTTGATGAGGGTTTCGTCTGGGGTGTCGGCAGCGGAGGTGGTGGTGGGTTTGGATTTGTTGGTGGAGGGTTTGCGTTTTGGAGGTGGGGGGGCGTCGTCGAGGACTGAGGAGAGGTCGCTTGAGTCGTCGTCGTCGTCTGAGGCGGGGGCTGGGGCGGCGGGCTTGGTTTTGGTTGGTTTGGCTTTTGGTTTTGGCTTTGGCTTTGGTTTGGATGGTTGTTTGCGCTTGGGCAGCTCGACGGTGATTACGTCGGAGAGCTCGCTTGATGAGTCGTTGTTGGCGATCTCTTCCTTCTCCGTACCGAGTTCAATCACCGGGGATTTGTCGGGGACATCGGACAGGGGGCTCTCGCTGTCTGTGTGCTGCTTGGATTGTGGCTTCCCGGCGGGTTTTGATGGTTCTTGATCCTCTTCGCCCTCGCTGGCGGCTGAGTTGTCGTCGTCATCGTCTGAAACCACCTTGCTCCTCCCTTTCGGGCCCTTTGCCAGCTTGCGCTTCTTGGCTGGGGGCGGCGTTGCGTCTTCCACGTCGCTGACGTCGCTGAGTTCTGACTCGGCATCTGACGGGGTTGCTGCCTTCTTTGCACGCTTCTTTTCTCTGGTGGCCGCGGGTTTAGGAGCGGGCTTTGCCTTTTTCTTAGGTGTAGGCGCGGCAGGTTCGGGGGCCTCGGCGTCGGCAGCTTCGAGCTCGTTCTAAAACGGCACCGTTAGTATCCGTGCTGGCTTTCTGTCGCCATAATTGAGTGGCAGCCGCGTACCAGTGTGTCCACAATGATCTGCTTGCTCTTCGCCTTCCAATCGCCTCCCTTCAAGAAGCCATCGTCGAGCTTGAGGTTGGACTCGGCAACTTGGCGCGCATGGTTGACCGTCAACTCGTCCCTCTTTGGGCCATTGTAGATCTGGCGTACCACGTCGGCAAGCTGTTTGGCGATGGCCGTGTCTGTCGGCTTGGTGGGGGGCATGGCTGATGGTGGTTGCGCGGAGCCGGGGTTGATGGAATTGGAGATAAAATAAATTGCTTGTCAAATGCCTCTAAGTCTGCAGGATAATAGAGAGCCTTGGGGTAACTAGACGAGTCTGCGCAAGTTGATGGCCTCCAATTGCGTGACCTCGACCACGGCCTGGACTCGACTGCAAGACACGTCCGTCGCGACGCGTTGTGGTGGGGAGATCAAGCACACAGCCGGGCAGGGACCAGGGTGAAGCTTGCCAGTGCCGCGCCCCACTTCTTCCTGCCCGGAGGGGAATTGGGGAATTGGGAAAACAGCCAAACGTCGGCCCAGGAAAGTCACACTCGCCAACAAAAACCAGTCCACAGTCCACGGTCCACACAGGACGCCTCAAACCGGGGTTTCGATTTTTGGGACAGACTGGAAAAGTCATATGTTGATGGTTGATATCAACCAGGGCCGGAAGCCGAGGTGATGATCAACTGCGGACTTTTCGGGAAGAAATATGGACAACACTCCACCAACTGGGCGAAATGATTCCATCTCGATGATCTGTCTGCCTCGGTACCTACCTTACTATGTTACAAGTTCGCGACAATTCAGGGTTGTTTCCAACGCCGGCCGACGGCAAGTCACCTAAGTCATCAAGCCAAAGAACTTGAGCATCACAGGCTCATTGACCGGCGCGATGTGTCCAACCCCCTGGCCAAAGAAGCCCTGCAGCTGCGTTCCGTCGCCATACACCTCCTGCGTATACGCAGCCGAAGGCACGCCAGAGTTGGTCTTGTTCAGCTGCAGCCCCAAGACGTTGGCCCACTGCGCCAGCGCCTCCTTGGCACACTCGGGGCGGACGAGGGTGTCGGCATTTCCGTGGAAAATCTGCATGCGCGGGCGGCGGCCGGTGTATCCCGGGTACGAGTTCCGCACAAAGTTGCCCCATTCCTGCGGCGTGTGGCTGATCTGGCCTTGTGCGCAGGTCTGGTTGGGGGACATCGGGGTTGCCGAGGCGGCCCCGGCGAAGCACGCGTGCGCTACGCCCGAGAACGCGGCGCCGGCTGCGAAGACGTCCGGATAGGAGCCGGCCATCACGTTGGTCATCATGGCCCCAGAAGAGCCGCCCATGACGAAAACCTTGGAGGCGTCGCCTTTGTACTGCGTGAGGGTGTAGTTGACCATGCTGACGATGCCAGCGGCGTCACCGCCGCCGTTGTGGGTCAGACTCGCCGGGTTTTGGACGTCCCAGCACTGCAGAGAGAGTCAAAAAGGAGTTCGACGATCAGGAATGGAATAATTCCACTTACGTTGCTCATCTTGGTCGTACCCGCGTAGATCAGGATGAATCCGAGCTGGTCGGCGTACGAAGGCAGCTTGGTCTGGGAGTACCATCCGGTTGCAGATCCTCCACAACCGTGGAGCTAGTTATGATGTGGGTTTAGTATTGATAACAAAAGCAAGACGACTAGTCATTCCATAGCTAGGTGCCTTACAGCAACAATAACGGCTGGCGACGCCGCCAGCTTGTCCGGGACATAGATATACATCTGTATACCCGTAGGATTCGCGCCGAAGCTGGTGACTTGTTTCAACGACGCGCTCGAGGCCAAGCCCACAAAGGCGGCAAACTTCAACAGTGACTGCAACATCATGATGGGCAATGTCTTTCCGCGAACACAAAGCACGATTGGTCAGAAGGGGATGATTCTGATTGTGATTTTCCAAGCTAGATCATGGCAGCATGAGACTCCGACCTTAAATGTTCTAACTGACGACCATGGCCCTATCTGCGTCGGAGAGGATTACACGAATGGAGCAGCAAACAATCTGGTTTCGAATCTTGGGTGCCCCTCTTTCAGAGAGGGTTGGAGTTCGGCATGAGAGATCGGCATGGGAGATCGGCTTTTAACACTCGCGGACGACACCAGATTCTCCCTGGTATTCTTTCCGCAGTTCTAAATCCGAACCGGCGGCTCCGTGCGGAGCTAGAAGTCCGTTCTTTCGGAGTAGCTTTTCACTCTAAATTGGCCCTTGCCTAACCATTCGGGATTCAGGCTGTTCGAAATCAGGGGTAGACGTTGAAGCTTGCGAATATAGCACTTTATCCAGCCAGCCATTGCTGTGTCCTGGTGCCGCACCAATCGAAGATTGTTAGCAAGGGGGCTATAGCCGACAAGACCTGTACACGCACTGTTTTGACCGAGTACCTCGGCACATCCAGCAATGTCTTGTCCGTGCCGAGATTCAAGACCGGAAATGAGTGGCAAACACTGCTCAAGCGGATGTGAGCTGTGTCTCTGTCTCTTTCCAAGACTCTTAGGCGGAAGGGCTGGGAGGCGGTGGGGAACTCCGCGCCAAAGTAGTCCCCAAGAAGCCAATCTGTTCAAGGCCAAAGACTTGATCACCTGAACAGAAGTGCATGTCTGGCGCACAAGACAGACGAAAATACACTATACGCGTGGGTCAATCTTCAGGAAGAGTTGCCCGGTAAGTGACTCCAGGGCGGCCAGTTTGAACAGCAAAACATCGGGTTGTCACATGTTGGTCGATTAGCTCGCCTGCAGTACCTATTTTCTCACCCCCGTTGTCAGGAGAGAACAAGTCGATCTTAAGACGCTGTTGTACAGTTCACGACCTATTCGTTTCAGACTGACCCTCCCAACTTTAACTCCTCCACCACCAAATTGCTGAGCGGATGGAGAGTTTTGACGTTATATTAGAGAGTTACTGACTCCCAACGTCCACCATCCTCGTTTTCTTGCTCTTGCAACTCCCCTTCCCCGACGTCTCCAGAACGGCGACACTGAGCTGCGGCAGACTGAACGAGAACGTGCCATTGTCGCCGGCCTTCAGGGTCGTGGTCGTCTCCTTGACCACATTGGCCTGCGTCCAGGGGTCGTTATAGCCGTACGGGTTCTCCGGCCCAGTGAGAACCGTCAACGTGGCCGTCGCGCCCTTCTTGTAACCCTCGAGCTGGAGAGATACGGGCACCGGGGCGGTCGTGTTGTACACGGCTGCCTTGAAGACTGTGGTGCCTTTGTTGGTGCTGCCGGCGACGTAGTAGAGCGGGCCGAAGCTCGCATCCGTGGCTACCGGAAGCGTCTTGGTGATTACGTGCTTTCCCATGAGCTAAAAGATATCTCATGTCAGCGTCTTCTGCTTGCGGTGCTAAGGAGGGACCTATTCTGTTGAGGCAACTTACCCGGAGCATGTACCAGCTCACCGACCGAGTTGTCAAGGCGGGATCAGCCGCATGTTGCATCAACGTGACAGCCCACTGCCACCTGTTCAAGTTCCTCATTCCGGGTGCCTAAAGTAGCTGGTTTAGTGGAAACGAAATGAAATTGAGACTGGGAAAACTCACGTAGGTCGCTCCAATGACCCTGTCCGAGTTACGCTCAGCGCCAATGAGAAAGATGGCCTCCGAAACGGCACCTCCCCACCAGGGCCATGGCTGGAGGTCACCACTCCAGTCAATACCGCCATTAGGATGGACGGCGGCGTACTCCCCTACACGGCGGTTAGATATTCCCTAGTAACGATCACCATACAGGACTTACCGATCAGAGTCAAATTGCCCTTAGTGAGGTGGTCGAACATCCCAAACGACTGCACAAAGCCATCAGGCGTCAGGTACGAGTGGGAGTCGCCAGCAGCGGGAGCCGGAATGACCATATCGTCAAAGACGGAGGGCGACGCGATGACCTGGATCTTCGGGTACTTCTTGGTAAAGGCATCAAGGAACATCTGGAACCGATACTCCTTGTACGAGTCGTATGCGGTCGGCCGCCCGGCAAGCCAATCCTCGTTACCGATTTCGACGTATTTCACGGTCCAGGGCTTGGGGTGACCAAGCGAGGCACGTACGGCACCCCATTTGGTGTGCACGTCGCCCGTCAGAAACTCGAGCTCATCGAGAGCGGACTGGATGTATGGCCCGAGGTCGGCTTCGGAGATGTATGTGCCGTCCAGCGCAAGGCCGTCCCAAACAGCGACGACTATGCATTCGGTTAGGAAGAGACGGAAAGGAGGAAACGGGCTGGAATCTTACTGGGCTCCATGTTCAGGTCATCGCACCATTCCATGTACTCGACAAGACCGAGCCCGGTTGTCAACTGGTATCCCCACACACCAGCCATGCCCGGGCGGTCTTTGAGGGGACCGATGGTCTCGTTCCACTTCCACCATGTCTTGGTGGTCAGTCCTTCCAGCATGTTGCCGCCTGGGAGCCTGAAGAATTTCTTGGGGCCGGTGGTATTAGCTGGTCGAGCTCTTGTTTCAAGCCAAGGGGCGGGGGAAACTCACAGGGTTGAGCTCGGCGATAGCCTCCATGAGGTCAACCCTCATACCATTGGGCCGGTTATTGTACGTTGGCGGAAACAAGCTAATCAAGTTGAAGTCCAACGACCCTTGCTTGACTCCCTTGTAGCCAAAAACAGTTAGATTTTGTTCAACAAGTTTAACAGCAGGCTGCTCGAGTACTGACCGAGGCTTCGAACGTGATGGCAAAGGTGTTGTTGCTGTTAGGGGCAGCCTTTTTCGGCACAAGCGTGAACTCGTGCTGAACCCACTCATTGGCGACGCTGCGGGAGACGATATCCACAGATCCGAAAGTCTCTCCCGTCAAATTCGACTGGAGAGATGCCGTGAAGCTGCCGGAGTAGGAGCCTTTGACGTAGAAAGAGCCCGTGTACTTCTGGACCTTCACATCAATGCCCCAAAACCCGCTGTTAGTGAACCCACTCTTTCCAGAGCTGGGGACAACATTCAGCGAGTTCGGCAGGGCCGTCGACAAAGGCTTGCCGAGCTGCTTGACGGAGAGCTTCGCTCCATTGACAGCAGACCAGGAGTCTAGCGAAACAGGATACTGCTCGGTGGCCTGGAAAGCTCGGTTTTGGATGAGCTCGGCGTAGATGCCGCCGTCACCGGAGTTGTTGATGTCCTATTCGAACTCAGCATGTGTTCGTTCGTGAGTTAGGGGTGTAAATCCGTAAAGTGGAAGACCAACCTCGTGCATGATGCCATACATCATTGCCGTTGTCGAGTTGCCGCCGCCGCCGCGGACAAGGAGGTTGACGGCCGAGCATGACGACGCGAGGGCCGACGCCACCGCCAACTGGAGCAACCTCATAATGTGATGAGCCTTACGGATCGTCGAACCGTGATTGAGTCGACAAGCACGTCTGTTCCTGTCACTCGAAGCTCATTGGGTCACGCGTCATCTACGACCATGGGAAAGCCAGTAGCGTTTTATACAGGTAGGTAAGTATATTGTGCCTCCCCTATTCAGCCTGACTATTCCGACCTCCACGCGCGATGTACCGCACTTGAGCAACAACCTCAACCGGGAACCTGGACTCTGGGCTCCATCGCCAGCGGTCCTATAATTCTGGCTAAATGGGTAGGTTGCCCTGGGGTGGGTCGAGCCTCGTGGCGAGCAGGGATAACAACGACAGCGCGTTGGACAATTTCAGGGTTAACTGAGGTGGACAGGTAGGCGATGTGACGCAGTCTGGAGCTTGTGTCGTTTTTGGTGAAAGCGAATGAGACTCCCCCGCAGTTCTTCTGCACGGCAAGTACTGTAAGCTCGGTTTATGGACGCTGATCGGCTTATACCTGGCCTGCCACTCCTTTAGCCGAGCCCGAGTTGTAAGCGCGCAAATCGAGACCATGAGCTTAAACCTGAGCTGCCAACTCTTTTAGCCGTTATAAGCGCGCAAATAGTTCTTGACCAAGTGCTGATTCAGGTCGCAAAACGTCGGTATTTGCCGTAACACGGTCTCACAACAACACATGATTTTGTCGGTGTCTCCTCCACGCGACATTACTTGGACCGCGGCAGCGGCCGTGCCAGCACCCTCACACACTACCTCGACTCGGCCGCCATATACCAAACGCCCCGTGTTGGAGAACTTGCGTTGAGGCGGCCCAACTGCGTCGGTCACATCGCACACAGAGGACAGGGGAAGGGTGAACAGACCGTTTTGTCGAATGAGCCACTGGAATGAGGGTTCAGTAGTACAGCGGTGTTGATTGAAGGCTGTAGCATAGGAGAGAGGGGGGGGGGCTGTCTAATATACACGGAGAGGAGGTTCCTCATCAGGACCTTGCAAGACTTATGGTATCTGATCCTCGACACGTTTTTCGAAGCCACCCGTACAAATCACTTTCGGAGTGGCCACCCCCGGACCCATTTCTATCCACCCCCTATTCCAGATGAGGACCTGCGGTCCACATCACCTGGCCATCCAGGCCTGCTCATCGGCCCCATCCATGCACTCGTGGATTGGATGCTCGGTAAGCCACTCCTCTGCCGTGCTTTTCAGACCGTGTTCGTCGTAGAACTCGTCCAGGGAGCGGTTTAGATCTATTGTGCATCGTAATGCACATCGAGGTCAGGAGAAAGCCGACAAGAGGGGGACAGGAGCCATCCTACCGTTGAGCGGCATGCCCTGCTCAGACGGCTGTAGAGAGAACAACTCGTGGTACTCGTTGATCAGTATGAGCCGACTCGGAACCGGGGTTCCTATGGAGGATCAGCAAGAGTTGGTTTTAATTGCAATGGGTTTTATTCCGACTTGACTTTGGCGACGGTGTAAATGTGCGGCTCCTCGACCTCTTTCCCTTTGTCCACAAGTTCGCAGTAGTATTGGTCAAAGTACAAGCGCGCCAGTTCCTGCATGAGAAACGTATTTGGCATAAACACAGGTCCGTTAGACACCTTCTGCTCGTTTGGTTAGCCTCGAATTAATAGAGCCACATGGCAAAAGAGATGATACAGCCCAAGCGGGGGCCGATCAAGTTCAACATACCAGCATTGGGTTGTGCGGCGAGGGGCTTTTGACACGCGGGTACACGAGACCATCATCGGCCACATAGACTGCCTCAGCACGTAGATCGTCCGGGTGGCTGTCCATCTCTCTGCAGTCAAACAGGCTGGAAACGCGATGCGGACTGTAATAGTGCATCGTTGCGGGGAAGGCCGCGTAGATGGCCCTCGCCTCGGACGGCATCTGCGAGATGGCGCGGCGGAGAAGCGGCACACACGCCCGCGGTGCCATGTGCGCGAGTCGCTGCGCAAGGAGGCTTCTCATGACCGGGGTGAGCATGGCCGGGGATGAGATGCTGCTTAGAGCTGGCCAGGACGTTGGTTGGAGCTTGCGGGGTGGGAAAAAGCAGTTCAAGAAAAAAAGAAAAAAGAGATTGTTGTCGAATTGGGAGCAGCGCCCAATCATCGCTCGTTGGTTCCCAGCCCCGAGTCACGACAGATGCAGCCGACAATTTTAGAGCCAATCAATAGACAGCTTTACGGCACCTTTCCCAACGCCTGGAAATGGCTCGAAAAGTACAATGTTAGCAATGCCAGCAATGCTAGCAGGGCTAGCAAGGACACCAAGCCTGGCGAGTCTAGCAAGTCGCAGTCTCGCAGGCATCCTCTTCCTCCTCTATTAGTCCCCTCACAACTTTACGAGCAAGCGAGATAGAACCGTGCCTACTATTAGCTCTTCTTGACCCGACCCAGAACCTCGTCTTAGCAGAGCCGCCAAGGTTTGGGTCGTCCGCCCCTTTGACGCTGAACCCCCTCTCAGTATCGCCGGTTGCCCCTTGTCAAGGACGATGTCAGGCCTGAAACCTAATTGGCGAAGAAGAACAGCTTTCCCTGCTGGGACCGCGCATGGTGATGACGGGCGGCATTTGACCCTTAGTTCAAACAAGCGCCAAGGGCCAAGACAACTCGACCTGGGATGAACTCAACCCTGGGCAGGGGACTTGAAACCCGGGAAGCTTAGACCGAACCTTGTATTTCCTTTCAGAACCCCCGAGCCAAGAAGCCATGGCCAAGCAGATGGGACGATGGCCAGTTTCAGCGTTCCAGACCGCGAATCACGGCTTCTCGAGTGCGGATATGTTTCCCAGGATGTTTCCGTACAAGGGGGAAATCAACCGCCCAGCTTTGAGTGCGTACGTAACACTTGGTCTAGAACCCACGTCTTGTCAAGCGGCGCGCCCGATTTAGCACAGCAACCCAGGGTCCACCACGCCTCGAACCCTGGGTGGTTTCGAGATGCCGCGACTCCATTCCCTCGCCCCTTGGCTTGGCACAGTTGTTGTGAGCACGGATGCACAAGGTTGCCGCCAGTATAACCTGATGACACGTCCTTCATCAACTCACAAACACATCTGGAGGTAGTTGCCCTTCGCTTGAGGCATCATGTGGCGACTGTGAATCATTATTTCCTTGTTCAGCCCTTCTTTCTTCGAAATCCTGGGTGACCTTTCAGGGCCCTTCGTTTTAATGCCGGTTATTTTTGCTTCGTTACGCTGGACGTACTACAACTCATAACCATGTCGATCGCTTCTTGCCCAGTGTCTGGCGTGGCTGGCGGCCAGTGTCCCGGTGGCTCAATTACAGGCCGTAGCAGGTCCAGCAGCCGCATTGGCCCTCGCGGCTGCTCGTTCTCGGGGTACACCCAGCCGGGTGACATCCATGCTGCCTTCGATGTAAGTTTGCATTGATTTTGGTTCTCGGCTTTGTTTGTGCTAACGGTACCAGATTCCGAGAGGAGTCGACCCCGAAGACTGGTTGCGGATGCGGTAGGGTTGGCTTAACCCGGTGTGGTTGGCATGTCCAGTCAAGTTAACTCTAAGTCTCTATCAGGGAACGCAAAGCCATCAATGAGATCTTGTACTCAAATATCCCGTCAGCTCGGGATATTGCCACAATAAAAAACATCGACACGCTCAACGCAGCGGAGCAGGACCTTCTCGCCGTCGCTCTCGGGGCTCCGGCACGCCAGGTCATGATACGAGCCGAGGAAATCGGTCAGAGAACAGGGTGGAAAGATGGACACCTCAGTTCCGAGCACGGGTGCTGCCCTCCGGACTACAACGAGTCACCCGCTGCGCTTGCCAACTCGCCAGGGCGGATATGGTCCGACCTTTGTGAGAGAATGCCAGGATGCGTTTCCCGTGGCCGCGTCCGCGAGTCCGTCGTCGCCCTGCCTCTTGTCCAAGGCACCGAGAACAGCATCCCGGATCAGGCACTGTGGGCTGCAGTTGTCGCTTTGGGGATGCTCTGCTCGATATACCGGTACGAGGAGAAGAACGACGGACATGAGGGTGTGACGATAAATCCCTCCAAGTACCAGCCGAACTGCGAGATGGGAGACGACCTCGGGGAGGAGCTTGTCGGCATCCCGAGGTGCATTGCGTTGCCATATTGGCAAGTCTCGCGGCGTCTTGGCCGCTCGATCCCACATCTCACGTTCTTCGACCAATCTTCCCTCAACATGACCCTCAGAAACCCCGCCTCCATCTATCCATACGTTGGCAGGTTTGACAACATGGACATGCGCTGGCCCATGTTTGGCGAAAGGACGGAGATGGCTTTCCAAAAGGGCTGCGCTGACACATCAGGTAAGGTACTCGGGTTTTATTATCATGTGAAATATTTACTGACCAAGACCAGCATCGTTCCAACATGGCCCTGATGCCATTGCCGCATGCCAAGAACACGTCATGAACCGAGACGTAGAGGGCCTCCTCCGCGAGATGGTCCGCCTGAAGGAAATACTCGAACGCATGCCCAACGCGTTCCACTCGATCAACACCAACCCCAACTCTGGAGAGAACTACGTTCCCGGCCATCTTTGGGTCCGCTGGGGCAAGTTCTCCGGGCCTTTAAGCCGTCGGGTTCCCGCTTCCTCTGGCCTCCAGTTCCCGCCATTCCTTATCATGGACGCGTTCCTGGGCCGCAAGAAGTACGATTCGTTCCTCGGCAAGGAGGGTCTTCACCTGCGTGCCTGGCTGCCCTCAAACTGGAGGGCGTTTATCGCCGCCATCGAGTACCACTACAGCATCTCCGAGTTTGTCAAGCAGTCGGGCGACCGCAGGTTGATGGGTGTCCTTGACGGTATTATCGAGGCATACACGGGCGAGCGTGGCTTTATGGGCACGCATCGGTACAAGGTGTTTGGCATCCTCGAGATTGCAAGCAAGTCAGGTCGGACGGAGACGAATGGGCTGTCGGGAGCCCCTGACGCGAATGCAAAGCCCTGGGAGGAGACACACAAGCAGTTTTCCGAGGCGATGAAGGAGCGCTTGGAGCCGTACCGCGGCAACATGGATGACATGGTCGAGCCGCACGAAATGCGCGGGAGCTTCCAGGAATGCCGATACAGTTCCCGAGTCATTGGCCGTTCCTTCGTCGACAACGATCCGACCCGGTCCACTGCCATGGTCACCCTGGACCTCGAAGACACTGGAATCACCTTCCAGCCCGGCGATCGATTAGCCGTCATGCCACTGAACAGCTTGGGCGAATGTGCCAAGGTGGCTGCCGCCTTGGGCCTCGCGGAGTATCTCGACTATCGTGTGGCGCTGAACCCGCAATGGCAACGGTTCGCGCAGCACGCTGGGTCAGTACGGCACACGCCTGCTCCGCAGTTCACCGTCAGGGACATATTGAGGCGCGGACATCTGGCCCCCATCACGAAAGAGCTCGCTCTCAAAGTCCACGATATGCTGCGAGCATCGTCCAATACCGTCCTGCAGGTGCTCGCGACAACCGAGTGGCCGGTCCGCGGGTCTCTTGGCGACCTCTTGCAGGCTGCTGTCACGGACACGAACCCGCACATCTGGGATAGGGAGTTTGACCTTACCGGCAATCTGACATGGCTGACCGACTTGGTTTCCGTCGAGGTACCAAGGACGTATTCCATCTCCAACTGCTCCTGGGAGCTTCTCCCTTCGACCGTTGATTTGACGATCTCTCGGGCCGAGTACAAACTGTGCTCGACGTTTGCTGGCAACAGCGAAGTGATTTGTGCAGGCGTCGGCAGTGGATTCTTCAACCCCTTTTTGTCATCTAACGACGAACTGATCGAGACGCACGAGGACATCCTCATCGGTGTCTCCCGGCCTCTCAATTTCCAGCTCCCGATCGACAGGGCAGCGCCGTGCGCCTACTTTGCCGGGGGTAGCGGCATTGCGCCCTTCAGAAGCTTCTGGCAGGCTCGGCTTGCCTCTTCTGACAACGCGGCCGGGCGCGACATTCTCTATCTCGGCGTGCAGAGCCGCGAGAGGTTCTGCTACGAGCAAGAGCTTCGGGCGCATGTCGACGCTGGCCTGATGGAAGTCCACGTTGCTTTTTCCCGTGACTCTCGCGGTCTGGTATACGACCGTGGATCCAGACAACTCATCCAGAAAGAGATGCCGCCGCGATACATCGACTCGCTGATTGTGGAACAAGCCGCCACAATCTCGGAACTCGTCATGTCAAAGAAGCAGGGAGGCCTAGGCGGGTATCTCTACGTCTGCGGCTCGGTAGCTGTGTTTGACTCCGTCATGGGCGGCATCAGGAAAGCCATCTACAACCACTGCAGTTCGAGCATGGAGGCTGCCGATGTGATTCTCAACAAGGCCCTTGCCGAGCGGCGGTTCATGATTGATGTCTTCATGTCGCCAAAGCCACTCCCCTGCAACCTCCCCACAATCCCGCTCTCCCAGCTTGCACGGAATACTGGCCATCGTCCCGGCGGTCGCATGTGGATTGGGGTTCACGGCAGCGTTTACGACGTCACAGACTTTGTCCCGATGCACCCGGGCGGCACCATCATCATCCAGTCCAACGCGGGTGTCGACTGCTCCAAGACATTTGACAACCTTGCTCACACAAACAATCCTGAGGTTAGCAGCCTCCTAACTAAGTACTTCGTTGCCCAGTTGACGCCCAAGCCTGATTATCACGGGCTATCTGATCTTTACAACCTGTGGACTGCCTACCTCCGAACAACTGTGGAGACCCTCGTCGCCCATCGGTTCGAGATGTATGAGATTATGGGTGCCAGCGATGACGGGACCAGCGACAAGTACCTCCGGGGCGCTGAGAATCTCTGGTCACGCGAGCACCTTCCGAACGTTGGGTTGGGTGTGCGGATGTTCTACGGTACGTAACCGATGAACCCAAGGCTTCTTTGACCAGGAACCCCTTTCCATTGAATACAGCTTGACTGTACAGTTGGGATTACAATTCAACGAAGAACTTTCTAATCGTCTCCTAGATTATCAGTCTCGCCTCCTGAAGGGGGGTTTTTCGGCCCTGTTTGGGCCGGCACTTCAAGAGCTTGTGCTCAAACTCTCCTTCTCCCTCGCCGACGTCGCAGTTTCTGGTATTGATACGCGGTTGCCAGATGTGCTTGGAACTATTGCTCGGGCCAAGACATCTCAAGACGCGATTGCGATCTCGCAAGAGGTGGCTCTCATTGGTCAGTTCGTCTGCGAGAGCAGCAGCAACATCCGCTTTGTTGAACGAGGCGTCTTCAACTACGCAACAAAGAGTGTCGAACTCGACATTGAACTACTTGAAGACATCCGCGAGGAGGCATGTCATGGCATGGACGCGTTTGACAGCCTCGCTACCATGAGCGGCAGCAATTCAACCCAGGATGTTGCCGTTCTCGCAACCTTCTTGCTGCAAACACTCGAACGGATGGCAAAGCGGTTGGAAGTGTTTTACTCCAAGCTCGCCCGCCTCAAGGTCTGCCAACCAGAGCTAGAACCCAATCCAGCAAGAGCACGCTGGAACCTCCTACGAACCCGGATTCGTGACGGTTCTTTCTTCATCCTGACGCAGGAGCGAACCTTGGGCGCCGCCTCGTCTTTTGTCTCCGCTCAAACTCGCAACGGCGATGTCGACTTCGACAACGTGATGAACCGCATCCAAGCAAGCATCAGGAGCACCCCCAAAATGGCGCCAGCGCCGCAAACCCTCACCGCGATGCACCTTGCCAGGACAAATACGCAGCCCGTCGAGACTAGCGCCCTGGCCGCTTACGGCAACAACACAGCCATGCGAGCCATGTCAACCTTCATTGACGCCAACATGCGCTCCATTCGCAGACTCAGCAAGATCCCGCCGATGGCCTTGAGCTTTGAGCAGCTGCAGAAGCAGTTTGAGGGTGACCGAATCGGGAGGCTCCCGACGCCGCCATCGAGCTCCAACCCATCAAGGTCGCCTCGGTCAAACACACCCTCGCATGCCACATCCCTGGAAAGGATGATGGCGGGCCCGAACGGACGCCTCCTGAACAGTCGAACCAAGCCCACGGCACCCGCGTATGGCAATCCATTCCCAAATCAAATCATGGACATGGCGAGCATGACAATAAAAGGTCGCTCACCACCAACACCGCCCCTCGAGCCAATGGCGGCGATGGTTGCAATGATGAGCAAGTTGAACATGCCGTCCCGGGGAAGATCGATGCCGGCCTCACCTGCGAGGTCGCGCAGTGCCAGCGTAATGTCCGCGCCGACAAGAGATAGGAACGGCAGTGTGGATAGGCATCTGCCGAAACTGTCGACGAATTCGTTGCGGAGTTTTAGACTTGGGAGCGGGGAGGGTAGGGCAGTGAAAATTGCTCCCACCTTCTAAGTCATGTCGCTGTGGCTTCATAGAGATGGGTCTATCTGGCCCTGGCGTAATGTCAACTGCAGGTCGGTTAGTTATCTGCAGGTCGGTTGTCTGCAAGTTGGTTGTCTGCAAGTCGGTTGGCTGCAGGTCGTCTGGCTGCAGGTCGTCTGTCCGCAAGTCGGCTATCTGCAAGTCGGTTGTCTGCAAGTCGGTTGACTGCAAGTCGGCTGTCGTCTGCAGGTCGGTTGTTTGTCTATCTGTCCATGACGGAGTGCCAGGGCCTTACAGATGGTGTTGACGACGTTAAATCAAGAAAGTAGGGTTGCTGTGGGAAGAGAGGAGGGCGGCGGCCGCCCACGTGCTCAGCTGGCCGTTGATCCTGGCCATCCGACACAGCCGCTTGTCATCAGGGCCGCCACATGGCGTATTTCGCGGCGGGTTAGTGTTAGAGTGTCATTATTAGGCCGAGACCTTGTCTGAATCAATCGTGCTTTAGGATGGTGCCTGTTCATCATCCAAAGTCCCTCTCTTTTCCAGTGCCTTTCCTGCTCTGAGTCCCGAGTCCCGAGCTCGCAGGAGATCTTCAACTTCACTCCCCTATAATCACCGCCAACACCCAAAATCACCATCCAATGGCCTCAAACGACATCGGCTCCTTTAGGAAGGAAACCATATCCTTCACTGCAGAGCGGTTTTACGACGGCAGAATACCTGTACCTTTCCACCGTCTCTCTCAATCGGGCCGGCGCCTCCTGTGGCACCTTCAAGGCCCCCTAAGGTCGGCCATCTCGGTGATGGGCGAAGATTGCAATCCGGACGGGCCGCGCGAACCCTACATACACGGCAACGACCGACACCCCATCAGCAACGATCCCATTACCGAGCAGCCCATGATCATTGTGGTTGTCATTGAGAAGGCCCTGGACGACTGGGAAGACGAATGGTGGGACCACAACTACGAGCGCGTCGGCGAGAGTATACTGCCCACTCCAGAGGACCTGCCGCAAAGGTCTGGGCCGCTGCTGGTAACGGCGTCAAATGGCGAATTCGTCTCGGTTCATGACTATGTGTCGGTGGTGCATCTGTGGTTGATGAAGCGGCGTGAGAAGATCCTTCAGGCGCGGCATGTTGCTGACCCCGACTATGTACCGGGGGCTTTCGAAGAGAAGCTGTTGGTGTCGGTGCATGACGCAGAAGTGGTCGATGCCGGCGACGAGGAGGAGGTGCTTCAAATGCTTAGGGAGATTTTTGAGAGTAACAAGCGCCGCGAGGGGAACAGTCGCCTCCAGGAACAGGAACCTGCCAGTTGCTGATGATTGTACTACATCTCTGTGCTTTGATGGGACAGAAGTCACAGCACCCCGATGGATCAGGGGGCAGTTTTCTTCTCCCCGATGAGGGTCAGGTTGAACAAAGCATTCTGCTTATTAGAGCGTCAAGGAGGTCCAACCTTTCACCTTTCCAAGACCTATTGACAAAATGGGCTTCTGAAGCATGACCTGGATGTCGAGAGAAGTCAGCTGAGGGGAGAGAAACCTCCCTCCGCAATCGCCGGCCCGAGACCTCGTCGGAAGGCGGGCCGTGTGGGTCGCACGCCAGCGAATCATCACCCCAGCCTCCCCATCGTTTCGCTTGTCTGTGCCCGAGTCCGAATCGAGGGGCCCTGATCGCGCCGGCGTGCCGGGACGGTTTGGTGCGGCGTGGCTTGTCCCAGGCCCAATCAATACTAGCGCGCGCGCCGTGGCAACGTTCGCGACAGTTCTCGCCCTGTTTTCCAACGGCCTGCACGTATCCTCTCCCCTGTCGGGCAGAGGGTGAGTGGAGCAACCCCATCCTTCGTGGAGATTGAGCTGGGGAAAATGCGCGTAAGCGACGCCCTTGACTGTGTACAGACTAGTAAACTGAAGCCGAAGTCGCTTGGCTCGTAGCCGAGGGGGTTTCGGTGGGGATGCAGGAGGGCGGTCCTGGGCGGAGGCGAGGCACAGATTGCTTTATTTCTACGGATCTGGACAAACCAGAGACTTGGTAATATCTCCCTTCCTATCGTCATGGATTCAGTCCTCCCGTCTTGTCCAGCTCGGCCCGAGACGATTCGAACGCTCCCGAGGGCGTCTCCGTGTTGCGGTTGAGGTTGTCAACAACACGATATTGCATTGATATTATCATTTTCATCATCGTTGACCTTGCCCCGTTTCCTGGACCGGCCCGTCCATGGATGCTCGCGGTTTGACCCGGCATGGACGCTCCGACCCGGGAGTTCCAAACTATGGCCCGCACCTGGGCACGGCGACATGGCTGTTGACGGTGTTTTCGGGAATATTCCTTGCGTTGAGGGTGTACTGTAAGCTCTCGCGCGGCCGTCGGCTCTGGTGGGACGACCACTTCCTAATTGCCAGCTGGGTATGTCCATCCCTTACTCCCGGGGTCCACACGGGCCTGGGCAGTATTGCTTATTCAAGGCACTGGCACAGGTTACGATCCTGGTCTCGACGGCATTTCTCGCCGAAGGCATCAGAAACTACGGCATCGGCTTGCATTATTCCGATATGGACCCGGAAAAGATGCCGACCCAGGCTCTGATCTCGTATGTTGCCGGCTTTTTCACCATTCTGGGCACGATCTGGAGCAAGACTTCGTTTTCGATCACCCTCTTGCGCATCTCGACCGGGCGGCTCAGGTGGCTCGTCTGGTTCATCATCATCTCGGTGAACCTGGTGCTCGGTGTTTCGGCAACCATCCATTGGACCCAGTGCTGGCCGCTCCAAAAGCTCTTTTATTACAACATGGAGGGCACGTGCTTGCCGCTCCATGTTGTGCAAAGTTGGCAGATCTTTGCGTCCGGTACGTTGCTACGCCGTGGCGGGGAAGCTGTGGTACTGATGATTCGTGCTTGTAGTGTATTCCGGTATACTCGATACCGTTCTCGCATTCCTTCCGTGGAAAATCATCTTGGGCGCCACGATAAACAAGAAGGAGAGAATCGGCGCACTCTTGGCTATGAGCATGGGCGTGTTGTATGCTTCACGTTCCCGCCTTGATGACTCGCAACAACTGACGAACTCTCGTGCTCTAGTTCTGGGATCATGTCTTTCTTAAAGATCCCCGCTCTCAGTGACATCTCGGATAGTGGCTGTACGTCTTCCTGATTCCCAATGCAGAGCCAGACTGACAATTCACAAAAGCCACGACTGTGGATTTGAAGATCTACGGCACAGCCGAACCCGCCGTCACGATCATGGCGATATCGATTCCGGTTCTTCGAGCCTTCTTGCGACGAGACGCCCCGCCACAGCCGGTTCAGTTCATTCAGTTTGCCGATATCATACCCGAGTTCACTCCCCTCGATTCGATCGACGAGGGGAAGGGGAAGGAGACCTCGTCCGGGCATTGGACTGCTTCAAGCTGAGCCTTGATGCATGTGCGAAAATTGAGCAGGTTACAGATTGCATCAAGTCTCGATGTGGATATCTGGGAATGGCCATTTGCAACCTGCCGGTCCGCCTTGACAAGGAAAATTCGCGTGGTTCCCCATACAAGGTCCTTGCCGTGTTGGCGCCGTGGATCCATGGCGCCCTGGACCCGCCGAGAGTTGAGCCGAGAAACAAAGGCGTTTTGAGCGCCTCCAATGGAGAGGCAACTGCAGACGACGCTCACCATGCACGCCATGCGCTGTTTTACGTTCAAGCCCCCTTTCGATCGCATACTACCTACCTCTGTCTTCAAGATGATGGGTATTACGGCAAAGGAATCGGCGATTTTAGGTGATGTGATGGGTGGCTGGATGGGTAGATTGACCCCTGATTTCAGCTAAGAAAATAGAGTCCCAACTTTTGAGGCTACCAAGATCCAACCCTATTATTGGTCAATTTTGGCTGCTGCTGGACGCCTGCGTCTCAATGCCTAACGACCTATAGTTGACTAGGTATTCCTCGTTGCGAAAAGCAACAGCAACTCAACTACTTTAACGGTCGAGCCGGGTTTCAAAAGACTCTAACGTTAAATAGCTAAGCTTTAATAATCTTTAGGATTCTAGTGCTTCTAGCGAAGACAGCCTAGCCTAGTCGTACCTCGCAACGACGACACTAAAGGAGGATGCTCGACACGGATGGAAGCTTGGAATCATCCACCAGGAAGGACGGTATACTCGGTAGTGGCGATATTGCCTACACCACGAGACGCGCCAGGGGGTTATCAGGTCGGTATACTCGAGAATGCAAAGGCGCAGCTCGCGCGGCAGGTCTGTTAGAGTTCGAGTTCGAGTATCCCTGGTGGCTCCAGCCCCTGCCCCTGACCGTGACTGGATCCAGCAGGTGACAAACCACAGCACGGCCCGGGAACGTTCTCTGGTGAGCCTGCTAATATAAGACAGGAGCGACCCAAGTGTGATAAACTTCATATTTTAAACATTGAAACCCTTAAGAACCGTTGATCCGACTCTGCGCCGACCGGCCATGGGGATAGACCTGTCGACTAGATGATGGTGATGACAGCAACCGGCGCCTCAGCAAACAGATTGGGTGGGTGATTTAACACACCCAAACGTCGGTACACCCCCTGCCGGCCTTCTGCCTCTCGCAAGATCAAGGACTGGCCCGGCTCCTTTCCACGCCTCCGTGCGCTGCTATCGGTGCCCAACAGCACACAGCACACACCATCCCCCGGGCGCATCGGCTCCGTTCCGTCAAAAGCACAATTTATACCAACACTCTGCCAGAGATGGTCACGATTCTGGTCCCCAAATCTGAGCATGAAGACGCCGTCGAACGTGTCGCCAGGCTTGATGACAACAGCACCGCGCACGGCTGCCTCGAGCTGTACCTGGCCGTCGACAATAGCCCCAAACTCGTTACCCTTCTTCTTGGAACAAAACGTGCCCTCGACAATGACCCTCAGGCGGGCGTCCAACCGGAAGTTGTTGGTGCAAGCATACATCAACCATGGCCGCCCCCGTGCCCCGGGATCATCCCGAGACATCCAGGACCACGATGGGACTCCAGGCCTCCTCCTCGCCTCAGTCGACCACAGTGGAAGCCCAATCCAAAGGAGTCCCCGCGGTAGGTCTTCCAGCCATAGCCCGGCCAGATACGTATCACCTGTGACCTCCTGAATCCGCCGGGTGATGCCGGCTATCGCGTACGGCCGGTCCGACTCATGCGTAATCGCCAGGTTCGAATACTGTCTCACCACGTCCAGCCACAGGTCACGCGCCTGCTGCGTCGAGCACCGTCCGCTTGCGAGCCGGGAAAATCCTTGCTGTATTCTGCCCATGGATCTATCTTCAGGTTCCGGTGCCCAACAAAATGGCTCGGAGCTCTTGTATTCTGCCCTGGCTTGCCGCATCCGCGGCAACATGGACGAGTAGCTGTCCATGTTGCCACACTCGCAGCGCAAGCTCTCCTGGCACTGCCACAGAATCTCACATTTGGTGAAGAAGGCGATGCGGAGAGACAGCAGCCTCTCCTGGAACGCCCATGCGCGCCCAAGAAGAGGGGTGGCGACAGTCCAGCCTTGGCCCCCGCTCGCGAACACGCACTGATGTACATGCTCGTGCGAGTGCCGGACGTGGATCGGAGCCAGATTTGCCGATGGTAGGTTGATAGCGTGGTTGGTCATAGGCCTGTACTCATCAAACGAACGGTAACCTGTGCCCGGATGAACGACTCCAACAAAGGCCTGCCGCTCCTGAAACAGGCTGGCCGAGGGATTGGTGGCCGCTACGGCGGCGATGGTGAGATAGCTGTACGAGTAGACGTCGGCCATAGTTGCCGACTGCTCGATCCAGTCTTGCTCGTCGTCCTGAATGATGCAGAGCGAATCGGCCCACAGGTAGCGGCATCCAAGAGCTCGCGTTAGCAAAATTGCATCCTGGAACAAGGCCGGGAGCATAGTCCACTCGATCCCCCTGGTCCTCGATGCGTAAGTGTCCCTGGTCGTGCGAAGCGGACGTGTGTCACGCCCAGGAACCCCCCAGCAGTAGCTCAGGGTGGTGTATTTCGGCAGTATCGAGGTCGTCTCCATCGTGTCTGTCTCGACAAGCCTCGGAACCTCCCCTAGCGACAGGTCGAGAAGTCTTCTAGGGAGCCTCTTAGGCCGTCCGGAGCACGTGGGGTGGTTCTTACAACCATCAAGCCATCTTGTCAACATGTTGGCGGCAGACTCGACGTCGGTGTCGCTAGCCACTCGGGAAGCCCGACCAAAAGCATCACAGATAGCGGATCGCGGTTCTCCTGTTGCTGGTGAGCAAGCATTCTATCGCTGCAGGCGACGGTTGGAGTCCACATGTGGTGACTACACGCACCCAGGGCGAGCTTACCGGCATCAACGTAGAACTCAAGCTGAGGCTGGATACCCGAGAGCATATAGCACAAGCTCCACGAGGCACCGATCCAAGTCACAGCCAAGGTTCTCTCCGGTCGTAGCTCGATGCAGATGTTGTGATGAAGTCTCCGGATCTCGTCATCATCGACAACGCCTCCGTCGTCAGAGTCCGTTCCCTGAGACAGAGGTTCAAAATCTTGGGGAGCCTGATCCCCCCAAAAGCGCAGCATTCCCTCCCTCAAGACACCGCAGAGGTTGCAGCCGGCATCCGCGGCCGCGGCCACTTCGTGGCGGGGAACCATCCGATAGCGCGGAAGCGGGGAGAGCTCACGCGATTGGTCCTCTCCGTGGGGACCCCGGGTCGTTCCGAACTTGTCATAATCCAGGTCAAGGCACGCTGGGCACATAGCTGGAGCCATGGTGGCAGGCCGGGGACCGAGTCTGTCTTGAGGGCTAGCGAGGCGCGCCGGTGGTGTGTCGACTGTGCGGGAGGGAAGCGGGGGTTGGATGCTTGTTTGTGCTACGCGGAACTGCTTCGCACGTCGCGGCTGTGCTAATGCATCCAGCTCTTCCCATCCATGCCAAGTATGTATGTATCCAGTACATGGACAGATTCGGTGCCTCTTAGCAGTATGAGTCAATCGCTGCGTGCACAAAGCCGACGAACCGGAGGAACCGGCATCAAAAGGTTTAGGGTCGTGAAGACTTTCTGTCATTGTTTTGGCTTCTACGTTTCCATTTGTCCACTGAGCTTAAGGACTGCAGAGCTGCCCAAGCCGCCCAATGTTCCATTGCTGGCGAGCGGGAGAAGGAAAACACGGCAGGATTCGAGTTGGAACGCGGCTAGCCACGACTTGGGAGGGTCCTATTGCGAGGACGTCTGCAGGCCATTTCGCCCAGAACGCAATTTCTTTCGAGAAATCTAATGCCTCCAGCGACAAAGAAGGCACAGTACCCTAGTATCAGCAACATTGCCGGGGAATTTTGAGTATTCTAACAAAGTAGTGGGCGGTTATGACTTTAAACCCGACGTCTCTTGAATGTATGGGGGCTGTTGAGGGTCAACAGCCCGGCCCTGTCTGTGATGATTTGATTTTTCCGTGCAAGCATTGCTTTCTCATCCACAAATGTCCACGCAAAGCATTGCTTTTCTCTTTGCTCTTTTGCTTTATATCCATGCAGCCCGACATCTACCAGCTGAGGACTCGTCCTACACGTTCCGCGGCGAGGGATGGATGTATGTAAACCTGCTCAAATTGACTTACACGGGACCCGACGGCAAGATGCAGGGTGAAACTTGCTCAGTTACCCCCGCGTGACGATCTGGCTCCACCAGGCCTCTAAACGCGGCAGTCAACGGTAGCCACCCGGATCTGGAGTCTTATTTGCCATCCCCAGCATCACATCGTTTGAAACGCAAATACTGGATGCATCGTCGACTTGCAAAGAACAACCACGTCCGTCAACACAACACACAGCCATGGCAGACACCAAAGAACTCGCCGTCGGCTACACCCGCGCCAACGACACCCAGTCCAACGCAGGCCTCTTCCTCCTGCAACGCCTCCAAATCACCCCCGGCATGCACGTCCTCGACGTCGGCTGCGGACCAGGCAACCTGACCGCGCACATCGCCTCGCTGGTCGGCGCCTCCGGCCGCGTCGTCGGCGTGGACCCCAGCGCAGAACGCATCGCGCTCGCCCAGCAGCTCGCCCTGCCCAACCTCTCCTTCTACGAGGGCCAGGCCGAGGACCTCTCGCGGTTCCCCGCCGCCAGCTTCGACGTAGTCTTCGTCAACTCGACGCTGCACTGGGTGCGCGACCAGCCCGCTGCCCTGCGGGAATTTGCACGCGTACTGAAACCCGGCGGCCGCCTCGGCATCTCGGGCGGCTCCGGCGACTATCTCACCGCGCAGGAACGCATCAAGGCCGAGGTGCTCACGCGGGAGCCATACCGGCAGTATCCCGAGGAGGCGCCGCCTAAGTTTCTGGGGAGGAGCGAGCTGGAGGGTTTGCTCGAGGATGCGGGGTTTGCGGAGCGGGAGATTGTTGTTAACAGGATTGTGAAGGCGGTTGGGGATGCGGATGAGATGATCAACTGGTTGGATACCAGTTCGTCGGGGAAGACTTATGGTGGGATTCCGCTGGATTTGCGGCCTGCTGCGAGGGAGGAGATGAAGGTGGAGTGGGATAAACTTGCTACGGAGGAGGGCATTCGCATGGAGATGGAGTTGTTGGTTACGGTTGCTGTTAGAACATGACCCTATTCACTCTGTTTCAGAATTCAAGTCAATGTCCACGACAATCTCGAGCCGCGTGTGGTGTGGTGCCAAGGTGGGCAGCCCGATCTCAGGGGCTCAGCGGCAGATCTCTGCCCCGCTTTCGCGGTTGTTTGAGCGGATTTGAGCTTGTTCGTGCACATCTGGAGACTGAATGTTACGGTACCGGACAGGCAGTTGCCGGCCGAACCTGCACGCTCCGGTGGGGGACAAGGCAGTGGCTGACGATGGCCTGACGCGCCCTGCACTAGCTCTCGTGAATCTTGGTTTCTCCAATAGTCCGTCTTCGTTCGTTGTACAGTAGGCACACAGCAGTGGAATTGAGGACTCGTACGTTTCCTGGTGGCGCGCCAGTACCATGGCGCCTTCACAAACACTTGAACGGTTCTCGAGCTCGAGCAAGCCCATGCCCACCGCAACCACTGTGCCGACAACACCATCCTCGCCACCTGAACTTGTGGTGTGGTGGGCTGAGCCAGAAACCGAGGATCCAGAAAACCCCATGAACTGGTCCCCACTGGTGAAATGGGCCAACATTCTCACTCTCTCCGTTATCAGCTTTCTGGTGTAAGTCAAGGAATGACAGCAGTCTGATCATTACCACACCAACACACTCAGCATAGGTACTGACCACTGCACACTCCTTAGGCCATTCGTATCATCAATGATTGCACCCGCTGTTCAACTGATAATGGATGACTACCACAGCACCTCGATGACATTCTCAACCTTCTCCGTTTCAATCTTCGTGTTGGGCTTTGCCTCCGGACCGTTGCTTCTCGCGCCGCTGAGCGAGCTCTACGGCCGCGTAGTCATCTACAACGTCACAAACGTTATGTTCCTGCTCTTCACCATGTTGTGCGCCGTCTCGCCAAACGAAAGCACCTTTCTAGCGCTTCGGTTTCTCTCGGGGTTTTCGGGAGTTGCTACCATCACCATTGGTTCTGGGACCATTGCGGATCTTATGCCAAAGGAGGAAAGGGGCAGGGCTGTGTCGGTGTGGTCGGTAGGAACCATTCTTGGCCCTGCTGTTGGGCCCATTGTCGGCGGCTACATCACCGAGGTTGCTGGGTGGAGATGGATGTTCTGGGCCATCTCTATTGTTGTGAGTTGCGGAAGAGCCTTTGAGAAAAAATCCGACCAAATCAGTATCGGCTAACATTGATTAGATTGGCGTCGTCGACATCATTGCTTTGTGTGTTTTGAGGGAGACCTACCCTCCGGTGTTGCTGGGAAGAAAAGCCGCCAAACTGAGGAAGAGGACAGGGAACGCCAGCTACCGCTCAAAGCTCGCTTCCAATATCACATCTGCAGCATTGTTTAAGCGAAGCATCATACGGCCGTCCAAGATGCTCCTCTGCTGTCCCGTCGTCACGATTTTATGCACCTACGTGGCGGTGCTCTACGGCACTCTCTATCTACTCTTCGCAACATATTCGTTTGTGTTCAAGCAAGTCTACGGGTTCTCGACACTTGCTTCCGGGCTTGTCTTTTTTCCCGGCGCCTCTGGCACGCTGCTTGGGCTTCTGTACACGGCGAGTCTCAGCGACAGAAGGGTCAAAAGTCGCATGGCGGCGGGGAATGTAGCCACCCCTGAGGACCGCCTTCCCCTGGTCATCACGCTGCCCGGGGCTCTGGCTTTTCCCATCGGGCTGTTTCTCTATGGATGGACCGTGGAAGGGCGGGTGCATTGGATCGTTCCACAGATCGGAACGGCCGTGACCGGATTTGGGTCCATCTTGGTCTTCATTAGCATCCAGACGTACTTGATTGATGCTTTTGAGGAGTACGCGGCCAGCGCTGTGGGCGCTAATGCGGTGCTGAGGGGGACAGTTGGGGCCCTTCTCCCCCTGAGCGGCCTGAACTTGTACGACTCACTTGGGTGGGGTTGGGGAAACACTTTGTTGGGTTTCATTGCCCTGGGACTTGCGCCAGTGCCGTTGATCTTTGGCATGTACGGTGCTAGGATACGCAAAATGAAGGGGTTTGAGGTTAAGGTGTAGTATATACGTCGTGTAGGTAGCTTCAAGCTCCCGATACGTTTCTGCGAGCGTCCAATGACACAATTATCTGCCATGATCTGTCTCTGGATCCATCCCCCGCAACCGCGGACTTTACAACCGACTGCTGTTAACCACCAAGCTCTCCTGCACCAACCCAAACCTCTCAATCAGCTCCGCTCGTGAGAAATGTTCCAAGCCAAGCCGGCGCAAGTTCCTTCCGGTCTCAAAGTAGTCGACGCCCGTGGCCATCTCGGCGAGGGTGATGACGGCCTTGATAGGAGATGCGTCGATCCCTAACTTCTCGGCGAGACAGCACCAAAAGACCAGCAGATCCGGAACATCTTCTGAGACGTTTCGATTCTCGAGACTGGATGGTGCCTTGAGCTTGTTGTGTGGCGGGGAGTTCTGAGCGAGATCGACGAAATCCGCAAAACTCTGGCCGTAGCACTCGTTGGAAATTTCCACCGCGCTTTTTAGCCGAAGTCCAAGTGCTTCCCCTATCTTGATGCGCACCCGGTCGACAGCGATCATGGCGTTGGCGACAGAGGGAGTTAGGCCATCGCCGTAGAGGCAGAAGTCGCCCGAGGTGTTTTCGATGCGGCCGGCGTTCATCAACATCATCAGGGGGTGGAACACCCCGTTGACGTTTGACAGGCAGACCTCGATGACGCTGCTGCACCATTTGAGCTGCATTGGAAAAATGCTGGCGACTGTCTCGTAGACTGCCGGGTTGAGGTCTCTCTGCAGCGCGGCAATAAAGACGACCTCCTTCTTGCCCAGCACCGTCAGCCCCCCTTCCTCCATCCTGCAGGAGTATGGCGATAGATTGGTCTCAAAAACACACCCAACCTCGATGTCGGCAATTAACGAGAACAAGTTCCCTGGTATTGCGATGACGGCGTGTTGTTGTAAAGAGAACCTGCGGAGTTCTTGCAGGACGGTCTCCTGACCGGTCGATGGAACCGTGAGAATGAGGATGCGCGAGAATGCGACGGCCTCGGCCATGTCTGACGTAACTCGAAGGTTGGTGGAGCCTTCCATGAGGCCGCTGGCTCGCAGATGGCCGTTTCGTTTGACGTGGTTCGCGTGCCGTCGGTGAGTCGGGTGCGAATACAGCAACACGCCTGTCCCGTAGCTCTGCAGGCCAGCAGCCAGGGCGAACCCCGCCGGCCCGGCGCCAATAATCGACACGGTGTGCTGGATATGCATAATGCTGCCGGCTTCTCAATGAGTATGGTCCTTGGAATAGGTGGCTAGAGGGGGAGGAGGATGATACGAGGGAACGGATCGGTATCGAGAAGGAGCTTAGTTCAAATCCCCGAGAAAGGGGCAACCATCCGCGGCATGCCCGATATACATCAGGATGATCAGGCCCTGAGCCATGCTCCACGAGTGAATTTGGGCGCTAGGGTCTCGAAGATCACTGTAACCTAAATGCCGACTTCGTTGTGGGGTGGACGTAATTATGGCAGATTCCACCATCCTGGGGCGGCAGGTGAGCAAGTTTGCTCTGTTTAGTATGGTTCTCGGAGCGCCACGTTTGGCCTTGGCCTTTTCGAACCGACCCTCTCTTTCCCACCGAGGAGATGTGCGGCGGTCTAGGCCACCCCATCTTACAGGTCTTTCCCTCCTTGCGTTGGCCTTAAGAGCCACCGCCGAAGAGCTCCAGCAGCATACGGCAACAACAAAGTCACACGGGCATCCTTAGCGGCGAAGAACCAAAATTATTCTGTCAAGTATTGCCTTTACTCGTAGCAGACGGCGACGACCAGCCCTACCACGCAAAAGCCTCCTCAACCAAGTCAACCCTAAACCCCTCCCTCGCGCACTTCACAACCTGCCTCGTAACCTCATCCGCCATACCCCCAGGCGCACAAACCAAAACACTCGTCAGACTCCCAACCTCCACACACCCCCTCAAAACCCCCCCAACATCCATCCTCCCCGTCCTGACCCCTGCCGCCGCCGCAGGCCCACTCCCACCCTCCTCCTCCGCCTTCTCACCACCCCCATCAACCTCCTCACCAGTACACCAAAACAACCCCTCCACCCCCCTCCCTTCCAAATCCGCAAGAAACTCCCTCCGCACATACTCCAACAACCCCCTCTCCCTCACCGACCAAGCCAAAACCACCCTCTGCGCCCTGCTCTCGCCACCCTTCTTCTCTCTGCTCTCACGCAAATGCTGCAAAAATCCCAGGATGTGTGTCACACCTATCCCGCCCGCGACACACAATATCGTGTCGGCGGCGCGCAGCGGGTGGAGCGTGGCGCGGTGGCCTGCGTAGGGGCCTTCGGTGTGGACTTTGATGGATAGGGGGGTGGAGGGGGAGGATTGGAGGAGGGAGGGGAGGCGGGAGGTAGCGCCTTTGTGGGGGCGGATTAGGAGACGGATGGAGGGGGGTTCATTATGGGAGGGGGTGATGGCTATGTTTGTTGGTTCTTTTGAGGGGCTGTCGCTGGATGGGGATGGGGGAGTTGGTGGGGAGGTTGTTGTGGTCCAGGCTGCGATGCTAAACGGGTGGCTTTCCCAGAACTTTGGGAGTCCGCTGATGTACACGAAGGTGTGCTGGGCGGGGCCGAATGCCGACGCTGTTGCTGCGCGGGGGAAGATGGTGATTTGCAGAGCGTTGCAGCCTGGGATGGCTTCGACGAGGGCTTTGGAGCCGCCGAGCGGGTTGTAATAGGCCACTCGGGCGAGCCGGGCAAGGCGGTCGGCGGACCAGAAGGCGAAGCAGAGGTACAGCCAGACCTGGTAGCCGTAGTCGAAGCCGAAGTGGGGGACCAGATGATACCAGCAGCCGGCCAGCGCGAGGATGACGAGGGCGATGTGGAGGAGCAGGAAGGTATCGTAGAAGTTGATACGCAGCGGGAGAAAAGCGAACGCGACTGCCAGGCTCATGGCGATGGTTGCGATAATGCCCCAGTACTGTCAAGCGGGTCAGCTTTGGGAGTTCTCATAACTGTCAAGGATGAGACATACGTAGAAAGGCTCGGCGGCTTTGGCAGCATAAGCCGCCGCTCCCTCGTAGCCCGGCTCAAAGTAGGCCACGGTGTAGGCGATGGAATGCACCACAGCTTGCACAGTCGCCACCCGGGCAGTCCACCGATGCAGCGTCATGAACGTTGTCTGGCTCCAGCCGGTGAGCGCGATCAACAAATTGTTCCGGCCCGCAAACAGGATGGCGATGCTCATGTTCACTAGGCTGAGGGTGCCAGTCCGATTTCCCACATACTCGCATGTTTCGAACTGCGGAGACATAAACCAGAGGTTGGGTGAGAAGGTGCCAAAGGAGACGGCCGAGAACACGACGTTCAGGACGACATAGACGCCGATGAAAATGCTGAGGGCTCTGCCGGGCAGGTATCCCACTTGTCCAGGAAGGGGCTTGAGCCGCCGGGACCCCAAAAGGGCAGGGAAAAAGACGGATGATTGTAGCTTGGACCAAATGGCTGAGGCCTGTAACTGTTTGTAGGGCTTGGGGAGGAAGCTTGCGAATTGTGCAAGCAGGCCGTATGCGATAATGATGCCGATGACGACGAGGTAAACAACTAGCCTGTTGGTTTTGAGTTGTCAGTCTCACGCTCGGAAAAGAGGAACCTGACAGCGTAGGAGAAAGGAGAGGACATACGAATACTTTGTGTGGAGATACTCCTGCCTCGCAAACTCCCCGAGCGTGCCGTGCGTGGAGTAGTAGAGGTCGGAGTTCACCAGGCTGGTGGCGTTGAGCCATGTGGCATCGCTGGCAAGCTCGACGGTGGGAGGCGTCGCAGGCAAACTGTCGTGAAAAGTCGGGGTTGACGCACCGGAAAGGGCTTGGACGCTGAAGCACTCGGCTTGCTTGTCGCTGGGGTACCCGTCGGCGTTGCAGTTCTGCTGGATGCAGTATGCCATGGTCTGGAGCCAGGCCGTGTTGTTCGCGTAGCACTCCGGGCTGGTCATACCCATTGGAGCCGCGTCTCCCGCATCCCCCATATCCATACCTCCCATGTCCCCCATACCATCATCATCGCCAAAAGTCGTACAGCTGAGATAGAGGGACGAGAGCGAATCGTGGCATGCTTGGCAGCACAGGTCCGGATACAAGGAGATCCCAAAGCCAACGATGCCGGGTTGGTATCCGGCGGCGGTGTGGGTGAGACATGAAAGTGACAGGAGAAGGAAGGTAAACATTGTGGCGGCCATGGCAAGCGGGTCACAAAGGACACTGCCGATCAGGCAATATTGGGGATGGTGTTCTCGTTTTCTCCTCAACCACCAAGAGAAGCAAGCGGCTCGGCACGCACAGCACCTGCAGAAAAGCGGCAGCGGAAAGCTTATAAGGTTCCAACTTGGCACAATCCCGGGCTCTCAAAACCCCTGAAAAGCGTGCTGGCTCAACCCATCAGCTCCCACGGAGCTTTGACGGCCGACCCAGCAAGCCGTCCCACGGCGAAGCCCCTGACGGCGCGTGAAGGCCACATGGCACCTTGCATTTGCAATATCTTCCGTTCCAACTTGCTGCTGTTTTGAGTGCCCCGGTAGTGCGGGGAGGTGCAGTACCGGGCATGGGCATCGCAGGTGAGTGGGATTGAGCGTGTTTCGACCGCCTTGTCGGAATGGCGCCACCGGTGATTGGCCGCAGCTTCGAAGGCTGCGGGTGCGAGAGCAGGCGCGGGCGATTGAGCAAGTTTTGCGCAGCTTAATATGCACGGCGCCTATCCTGTAACGTGAGGAGCCAGGGTGAGCGGCTTGCCGGATGGATTTTGAGTTTTCCCGGCGAGGAATGGGAGGGAGATATTGGCGTGGGGTGGCTTACACCGGCAGTTCCCCGGGATTTGTTGCCAGTGCGAGAAAAAGCCGACTGCGTGGTTGGTGGGAGCAAAGCCAGGTGGGGTCTTGAATCTCAACCTCACACTCACCTCACAGGCTCACCCCCACAGTTTGATGCACGCTCGCACGTCAACATCACAACCCACCATCTCCACCATGCCACCCACCCACACTGTCCACACCTCCCATCTCCTCACAGCCCTAACCCACCTCCTCCTTGCCCTCCCCACCCTCGCGTCCAACCCCTCCCTCCCTTTCGTAATCAACACCTGGGCCGGCCCCTTCACCGCCGCCACCGACGCCGCCTTCCTCTCCCTCACCACCCACCCCTTAACCACCACCTCCGCCCTCGACGCCATCGAAGCCGGCTGCGCAACCTGCGAACAGAACCAATGCGACGGCACAGTCGGCTTCGGCGGCTCGCCCGACGAGTCCTGCGAGACCACCCTCGACGCGATGATCATGGACGGCGACAGCATGCATACGGGGGCGGTGGCCGGGCTGCGGCGGATCCGTGACGCGATCTCTGTTGCGCGCGCGGTGTTGGTGCACACGCGGCATTCGTTGTTGGTCGGGGACCTGGCGACGCAGTTTGCTGTTGCGATGGGGTTTGGGCCCGAGGGGGACTTGGCGACGGCGGAGAGCAGGGAGAGGTGTGAGGTGTGGAGGCGGGGAGGGTGTCGCGGGAATTATTGGGTTGGGGTTGAACCGGATCCGGAGGTTTCGTGCGGGCCGTACCGGCCTGCGGGCGGGTTGGTGGGTGTGGGTGCCGGGGACGGGGGGCAGTCGTCGCATGACACCATTTCGATGGTTGTGATTGATGCCGCGGGGAGGATGGCGGCGGGGACGTCGACGAATGGAGCCGCGTTCAAGGTTCCGGGCCGCGTGGGGGACGGGCCGATCGTCGGGAGCGGGTCGTATGTGGATGGGGAGGTGGGCGGGTGTGGAGCGACGGGGGACGGGGACATCATGATGCGGTTCCTGCCGTGCTACCAGGCAGTCGAGAACCTGAGGCGCGGCATGACGCCGACCGAGGCCGCCGAGGATGCCGTGCGGCGGATGCTGCGCAAGTACCCGCGGATATCGAGCGGGGTCGTCGTCGTCAACAACAAGGGCGAGCACGGCGCGGCGGCCTCGGGGTGGACTTTTTCGTATGCATATCGCGGCGGGGGGATGGAGGCGGCCAAAGTGGTCAGCATCCCGCCGTTGGATACTGGTATGGTGGTTGACAGCAGCGGAGATGGGCCCAGCGAAATCTGAGGATGAACCGTAGAGAAAGAAAAAGGAAGAAAAAGAAGAAAAGAGTCACAGAATCACTGAATTGTGCCGCGACAAGTCCTTCATACCTTCTCACAGCCAGCAGACGAGACTGGTTTCATCAAGTTCGACCCATGATCAGGGCAAAGTTCTGCTTTTTTCTGTGGCCTCACGGTCGACCTCATCCAGGAATTCCAGGTCCTCAAGAATTGGAGGTTCCAGATGCCAGGCTCCAGACTCCAGGCTCCATGGTCCCCAATCAGCACAGGCCAACTGGCAACGGTCGTGCCCCGGAATTGGATGGCTTGGCATGCAGGCACCCGGCCAGGCACGGCGCAGGGACCAATTGGGGCGCCCCACATCTCCGGCGCCAGACCCGTTTAGGCGACGCCAATCTCGTCGGGCCCTGGATAATCTCGTGGCGCTTGCCCTCAGTCCGCCGCAACCCTCGATTCCTGGATTTTCCCTCACAGCCCAACGTCGAGCGACATCGCCGTCGTCTCGTGTCAATTGCCTCTCCGGGGCCTGCGTCGGTGTCTTCACCACCATGGTGCCGTGTCATTCATTTTGCTTCTGTTGAAACTATCACAACAGGGACCAGTCATTCTTTAACCCATTTATCGACAATACAACACTTGAAACATTCGCGTTTACACGAATACGCCGACGATCATCGATTGCGGCCCGCGACGATCCATTCCTTTCGAACCCCGTCCTTCCGTTCTTTCCATCGCGCGCGGCAACCATGCGCAGCACTTTTCAACTCTTCTTCACTTTGGCCGCCGCTGCCACGGCGCGCGCGGCCGGCGGGACCGTTTGGGTGACCCCCCACGAGCAATATTCTTCTTCAGTCGGCGTGCTTGGCTGCAAGATCAACACCAATCGCGTCGCGTACTGGCCGGCGTCGGTGGATTGCGACAACATCTGCGTGTCGCTGAGCTACGAGGGCAGGACGGTCCACCTCTTGCGCATCGACCAGTCCGAGGGCGCACACGATGTCAGCTACGATGCCTGGAACTACCTCCTCACGAGCTACTCGGCCGCCGACAGGCCCGCGACCGGCGGCGCCGTCGCCATGGAGTACCAGGACGCCGACCCCTCCGCCTGCGCCGACCTGATCTACACCGCAGGCAACGCGCTGCCGCTGAGCGCCCCGAACAGCATGAACTTCGTCGCCAGCTGCCTCTCGCGCGACACCTGGGTCGGCCGGAACCACCTCCTCTACAACATCCTTGATCCCATTTGCACCTGGGGCAACGACGAGACCTGCACCCTCGACTGGCCGACCGCCAACCAGCCCGCCTGCCCGACCCAGCTGGGCACCCCCACCGTCCTGTCGGGCGATCCCGTCTACAACATCCAGTACATGACGGGGAATAAGGTCCTGGCCTCCAACGGAGTCGTTGTCGCGACAGGAGGGCCGAGTTATGCCTTGGATCTGGGTCAAAAGTCGGGTGGTTTTGCCGCCAGGGGCGATGCTGTTACTGTCCTGGCGATGACGTTGTTTACTTCTTGGCTTCTCTGCTGGGTATGAGCCCAACGCGGTGCGGTGCTGTTGGGCCTTTTTGGGCGGTGGTTGTTGGCTTTTGTTGGATACCCCTTGCGCATGAATACACGCTTTTATGATGATTGAGTCTCTTGATTCCGCTGTGCTTCGAGTTGTGGCCCACTCACAGCTTCTCAGTCCCGCAAAGTCCTGCAGGGATGTGGATCTCAGACCTTGGGTCAATTATCTCCAGTATGATTTGCGAAACACTGTCTGACTGGTTCTCTAACTGGCCTTCACCACGATTCCAATTATATCTCGGCATCCAATGCCGCTCGCTGATCCTACCTCTTTCACCCATGAGGCCTATAAAGATCAACCATCTCCCCTCCGGCAACCTGGCGTCCACCACCTCAAACACTCTCAACCGGCCTATTCCCTCCCTCTCAACCTTCAACAACCGCGACCTCAGCCTCCTCCTGTCTTCCCCCCTCCGTCTCGGCTGGCTCTTCCGCTCTGGTGGCCTCCTCTCCGGCCTTTCTCCCGAAGAAAAAGCAGCGGTTGGTGATCCCAAGATCAGAAAGGTCTTCGACCTACGCCCGGAAATGCGAGGGAAAAGATGCCGTCGTTGGAGGTAGAGGGGGGTAGAGACGGTGTGGGTGGCATCTGAGGGGGTGAGTGTGGCGGTGGGGTTGGAGGAGGTTGTGGAGGGAGGGGTGGGAAGGGGTAAACAAGGTATTCTAAAACTGGGCATAACTCCGCTAACTCCTGGACCTTTCCAATAGCAGGTAACTGGGCCGCTGCCGACGACATGTTTTTGAAGCGCTCTTGTACTAGACCCTGTGGCTCGCCCCCCACGGCGGCGGTGTGTTGGTCAACCGGACGCACGATAGCATCAAGGGGCTCGACCCGAAACTGGTGGCGGTTGCTGCCGAGCTGTCCGACACGGAGTTTCTTGAGGCCGGGAAGCGCACCGCACTGGTTGCGGGAGGCCGCGATACTTGTCGTAGTTGGCGATGGTGATACCCCGTGGCCACGGGTTGGAGGCGACGACGCCCCCTAGTGGTGGCTGCTGCGCATCATGATGATCTCGTCGTTCTTGGTCGATTCGGTGCTGGTGTGGAGGGAGCTGAGCTTGTTGAACATGGTGAAGGATATGGAGACAGTGTCGACTGGTTTTCCTCGACCATAGTCGATGGCCTTGGTTCGGTTAGATGAGGACTCGGAGTTTGATGGGGGGGAAGGGGGTTGGTGAAACGTAAGGTAGGTGCTTACCCGTGCCGTTTGATGCAGTGTGATGCTGTGGTCGTTTCTGTCCGTTGCTTTTGTCATATACACGCTGAGGGTGTCAATGACACAGATCATGTTGTCCCGCGCAGTTCCAAGCCGAGCAGCCAGGGGCTCTTGGCTGTCGTCGGCAAAGAACCGGCCTTCCTTGGTGCAAGACGAGGGCGTTCTAGGATATTTCGACGGTGTCTCGTCGTCATCATTCTCGTCATTATCCTCGTCCGTCGTACTCGCCCCAGTGTCGGGCAAGGATTCGTCGGGTTTGGTGCGGGCAGGAGAAGTAAACTCCACTGGCAACTCTGTTTGCCTCGGCCTTTGCGGAGTAGGTGGTCTGGCTTGTTGATCTTCCTCCGCGTTTTGGGCGTCCTGGGCCTGACCCGTACCGCCGGTACCGGGGTCTTGTTAGATATGACCAGCATGCTCAGGAAACGGCTGTCGAGAATGGCCAGTCATGTTGGGCGGAATGACTCGAGTCTTCGTCGTTTCTCTGCAAGATGCTGCTAGCCTAGGCACCGCAACTGGCCATGACGCGGACTAGCTTAGGAAATGCTTGCTGAGCTCTGGTATTACGGTTGGAGCGAGGGGCCTCGGGGGAGAAGAAACAAGGTTGCCCTCGCACCTCCAAGTCCATCCATGATCCCGGGGCCACCGAGGAACAAAACTTGCGCGCAGGAAATCAGCGGTCTAGAGGAGGTAGCAAGATGAATTACGCCCCCTTGCCGACCACGATCGAGACACCACGCCAACGAACGGCGTGAAGGCATCCCTGGCCCTTGTTAGCCACCCCATCGCTCGTGCGCAGTCTGCCGAGCGGCACCGACCAGCTCACCAAGGCCACCCGTGACCCGCTCCGGGCTCCGCATCACAACCACGCTGCACCGAGCGGAACGAGGGGCCCATCCCGAGCTTCCCCTGGCGAGCTGGTATTCCGCGTACAAGGCAGCGCAGAGCGGAAACCAATGCTCATAAGAAGACAGGAAATAGAGAAAAGACATAACTCTCAACGTAGGAGCGGCATCAAGCGGCGCTACTTGGCAATTCTGTGCTTACCGCGTGGCTGCTGACCGAACGGCAGCTCAGCTCACCAACGCCAGTCTGACAGTACATTCTGCTGTAAGTCGAAGGCTGTCGCGCAGAAATGCGCTCCCTGAAACCCTAGTAAACAAGGGGTTCTCGACCTATTACCGTCAAGAATCCGCGAAAGCTGACAAGAGCTGATGTGCACGAGTGCCTCGGTGAGAGGAGTAGATGCTCCGTGCGGGCGGCACTTTGGTATTCTCGAGCTCGCAAGCCCGTCACCAATCCGGAATTGGTGCGCCATCCTCAACCTCAAGGTTAGCGTCTGCCTGTGCGTTGCGATGCAGCCGCATCCACCGTTGTGCTCGGACCCCGTCCCGCGCGGTACGGGACTTCTCGATCGACCTGATCGACGATGTCTGGTCCCAGAGACCCCGACGGAACCCTCTCGTCCGAGCACTAGCGGCTTCTTCTGCGCCACAACACACTAAGGATTGACTTGGCTCGCCTGGCCGAGCGTGCCAAACCCAAACCGTTGCACGATGACAGAAACCCCCACAACTCCCCACCCCAGTATGCAACCCCATCCAACCAGTCTCCCGCTCCCGGACTTCTCCATCCCGTAGCCATGCAGATTCTCAGCACTAGCGTACCTGACAGTCTTCTATTGCACGATCCGCCTCCTTCTAACCTTCTAGCTCGCTCGTGGAATCTTCTGTGGCGTTGTTGTGCGCGTCGATGAAGAGC
>OUNM010353537.1_pt1 | contig 35897 bp, 21 predicted proteins | sample 1769961 | NCBI WGS metagenome assembly OUNM01 (sample SAMEA3914820, study PRJEB12502) | metagenome | biome: forest; material: soil | place: USA | collected 2012-03-12 | depth 0.3 m | reverse complement strand
GCGCACCGGTGCTGACGCGCGTCGTGAGGAGCGGAAAATCGCCATCTTCGGGCAGATGCGTCTGCCGCACATTAAAGTTCCAATCCTTGACCCGCGACGTGCCGAAAATGATCGGCCGCCCACTCTCTCGCGTGCCGGAGGTAAACAGCACCGCCGGCATCTCGCCATGCGCCAGCCGCTGGCTCCAATCCCAGAGCGTGACGCGCTCGAGCTCATTGTCGCCGAGAGCCAGGCTGTTCTCCACCCATTGATCCTCCATGGCTTGACCGCGATCCTTTCCCGAGAGCACCGGGATGCAATAGCCGAGCAAATCGTGATACGCGAAGGCCGCCACCACCGAGCTTAGACTGGTGCTTTGCACGACGGAGCGCAGTGTTTCTCCGCTCGGAGGATGGCGGCTCCCCGCTGTCGGATACATGGCGTGCACATAAAACATCGCCCCGTACGAGCCGCCCGAGGTGCCACTGATGACTCGAATTTGGTCGGGCAGTTTTTCGCACCCGGGGATCTCGCCCAAGCGTGTCAAAACCTCCACCTCCCACGCGCCGGAATGAATGCCGCCGCCCACCGCGGAGATGCAAATCGTGCCGGGCTTGAGGCCGCGATATTTCGGCAATTGATTATCCGGCTGCGCCTGCGGGTTGAGATCCCCCAGGATTGAGCCGGCTCGCGGCAGATCGGCGTCGGTCTGCATTTTTCCCACGGGGATGGTCTGGTAGACATAGTCGCCCCGCCACCGATTCGGCCCGATGAGTAGCCACACCGCGACAATGAGGATCAGCGACGCGCGGTAGCGGTCGAGATAGAAGGAAAGACCGGCGAGGAGCCACGAGAGCGGCAGCAGTGTGAGCAGCACGTAGAGCGCCGCCGGCAGCCGCTGCGGATGGCAATATCTGCCGATGATCCCGTAGGCGACGAACGAGAGCAGGCAAAAGAGCACCGCCCGCCGGTGCCCGCGCGCCACGCGAGCGCGGCCGCCGCCAGTCTCATTCAAATAGCCCGGCCCCAGCCGGCCCAGGATGCGGTGCCACAAGCGGTCCGGATCGGCCAGCATCGGCTTGCTAAAAGCACGGTCAAAAAACATTTGCCCCAGCACTGCGGGCACCAATCCTGCCACTCCCCAGAAGATGTAAGCGAACCAGCTTCCCGGCATCTCGCGCGGGCCATCCGGCAGCCATTGGATCGTGGCCGGCATTTCGCTCCGCAATTTCAGGCAAAGTACGATCGTGAGAATCGGCCCGAGATAATAGATGCCGTACACGACCACGCGCAGCAGCCGGGGTGCGGGAGCAAACTTTTTGCCGATGCCAAATCGATACACCCCGTGCTCCAAAACGATCCGTGTGTTTTCGCAAAAGCTCAACATGAGGAATCCGAGGATCAGCGTGATGGCCCCAAACTCCCGCGGGCCGGTTTCATAGGCGCCGCGAATCAGCGCCACCGGGCCGAATTTGCAGAGTACGAAGAAAGGCAGCGCCGCGACGATCAGCGCGACGATCAGCGGAACACGCAGCAAATTAAACCATAGCAAACTTGCACCGACGATCCGGGCCAACCAATGCACCAACTTTGAAAAAGCGTTCATAGGTCTATGCGACCAACTCCAATTACGCGGGAACAGAACGCCAAAATTAGGGGCTAGCTAAAGGAACCCGTCAATTTGAATTATCGGCACTGCTCCGCGCTCTCCGCGTCTTCCGCGTTCTCCGCGGCTATTCCGAACCTCGCAATTCAGCTGGCTCTACGGCTCCCGCTCCGACTCCGGAATGTGAATCACCGTGAGCGCCGCAGAGTCCCACGCCTTGCTCCCGCGGTTGTTATTCCACGTGATATAGAGCTTGTCGCCAGCCGGATCGACCGCGGAACTGTAGCTCCCCTTCAACATGTTGCCATACTTCTGCGCATAAAAGGGGCCGAGAAACGCGAGCACCTTCTTCGTCTTGGTCTTCACGTCGAATTGCACCACCGCGCACCCATCGCGGTCACTGCCGCCATGCGCGCCAGGGACGTAATAGAGATAGCGTCCCGTGGGATCGACATCGAGCGAGGCGATGTAGCTCTGCGATCCCACCGCGGCGGATCCGAGCGGCGTGCACTCCTCCGTTTTCGTGTTGAAGGCGTACAACGTCGCCGCCTTTCCCGCATTGCCCTCGGAAACCGTGTAGATAAATCCGTCCTTCGTTTCCTGCGTGGCCGAGCGGATGTCGATGGTCCCCGGGATAGCCTCGGGCGCGCCGCCTTTCGCCGGATCGAACCGTTGCAGTTTATCCGATTTACTGCCGACAAAATACACCCGTCCCGTCGACGGCGCGAAAGCCATGTAGCGCGCCGGACCGTCCGGACCGGCATAGAGCACCTTTTTCTCGCGCACGTCGTACGCAAAAAACTGGATGCCCGCCGCATCGCTGTCGCTGCCCGGCGCCGTGCCGCCGTAGAAAATGAGCCGTTGTGGATCGAGCACACTGCACGGGATGCAGTGCTTCGGCACTGGCCCATGCGCGACGACCTCCGCCTTTCCGTCACCCGGATGGCAGCGCACGATCCAATCTCCCTCGTAATGATGCGCATCATCCGTGATCTTCGTGGAGCCGCGATGCGTGGAAAAATACAGCCATCCGTCGCTGCCAAGATCGAGCCGGCTGTGAATCTTCCCCGGCGTGTAGTGCCCCTCGGGAAGTTGCAGCAGCTTTCTCAAATCCACGAGCTGCCGAAACTGTTTCGTGCCCGGATCATACTCGTACACGAAGGCCGTCCCGAGCGCGTGATGATCGCCGACGGATGCATAGTATTTGCCATTCACCGCGAGGCTGTCGCCCCACGTTGACCACGGATTGCCCGGATAATCCTGCCCCGGGAAAAACGCAAAATCCACCGTCGGCGCGGTTTTTGCGATCGGCACATCCGCCGGAGATCCTTCCGGCCGCTCGAGGAATTTGGGCGACTGGTCTGTCACACTCGCCACACCATCCGGCAGGCTGGGCGGAAAGGGCACTGCCGGCAACGGCGCCTTTTTAGGGGCTTTCGCCGCCGGCGCGGCGGCAGGCGCGGGCAGCGGGAAAAGTGACAGCAGAGCGGCGCAAAACGCCGCGCGGTTCGGGGTGATCATGGTTCGTCGATGGTAAGAATCTGGCCGGCCTTCACGCCGGACTTTTTCACGAGCGCGCCATTTGGCAGCCGCACCTCCACGTCCGCCGCCGGCGCATCGCCGAGGCCGAAGTGGCCAACCGCCGGCTGCCCGCTCGCATAGCCAAAGCCCGTCGAAATTTCCTGGCAGCCGAGCAGCGCACCGCTTTCGCCCGAGTGTCCAGCCGCGTACACGCACACGCGGGAACCGAGCCCCATCGCATTCACCGTGCGGCCCTTCACACGTACGTCCAGCCACGCCTTCGCCGGGGTCTCATTGTGCAAGAGCCGCGAGTAATTGCCAGCGAACCAATTCACGAAAAAGAGGTCGAGCCGCCCGTCACCGTCGAAGTCTCCCGTCGGCCCCGCAGGATAATAAACCATCGGCATCGCAATGGGCCGCGGCGGCGAAAAATGCGGCACCCCGTCGCGCATCCCGTCGTGGTGATAGATGAGCGGCGTCACGCGCCCATCATCAATCCACGCAGCCGACACATAGATGTCCGGCCACCCGTCATTATCGAAATCCTGAATCTCCACATGCGGACAGCGCACCGGCACCACGTCCGCCAGGCCAGCTTCCTTGGTAATTTCGCGAAACTGCGGCAGGCCGTTCTTAAGCCCTTCATTCAAAAACACCCGATTCTTCGCGTGCACCGAATGCGCGCTCACCACGAGGTCCAGCCGCCCATCGCGATTCAAATCGCCAAACGCCACGCCGCACGGCCAGTCCTCGTTGTCGAACGGCGCATACTTAAACACCGGCGCCAGCTCCACCGCCTCACGGTAGCGATGCCCCGGCTGGCTCAGAAAGAGCCGGTTGCTATGACCGACAAAAAAATCCGGCTGCCCGTCTTCATTCAAATCCGCCACCGCCACTCCGAGGCCAAAAACGTCTCCCGGCAAACCCACCTCCTCGCTCACGTCCTTGAATTTCAGCCCGCCCTCATTTCGCAGCAACACCGAGCGCGGCCCGCGCGTGAACTTGTCCTCCACGATCAGCAAATCGAGCCGCCCGTCGCCATTGTAGTCGAACACGGCTACGTTGCGCGAAGTGAAGAGCGTCTCCGGGCACGCCCCGCTCTCCGCCGAAATATCCACGAGCTTTCCCGCGTCGTTCCGAAACAACTGGCTGTGCCGCGTCTGCGCCGATTGCTGTGGCTCTCCGCCCTTCCCCGCTTTCTGCTTGGCGTTGTTGGAGACGTAAAGTTCCAGGGTTCCGTTGTTGTCGAGATCCGCAAAGACCGCTCCGCTGGTGCGCGCAAATGTGGTCACGCCCGGAGCGTCCATGATGGAAAAGCGTCCCCCACCGTCATTGTGAAAGAGATGGGGCGGCACCGGTCCCGCCGCCGGCGCGTATTCCGCATTGGGCCGGTCGCAAAAGCCGCCCACAAAAAGATCGATGCGCCCGTCGCCATCGAAATCGCCCCACGCTCCGCCATGCCCCATCAGCCCCGCCAGCGGCGCCCGCAACCCGGCGGCTTCCGTCACGTCCGCAAACCGAATGGGCGCCTCCGCCGCATCCGCGCCCGCCAGGCCGGAGAGCAGAGCACAAAGACAGAGACGGAAAGTCGGGAGGTGCATGGCGGGAAATCGTGACAGACAAATGAGCCCGGAGCAGCCCCGGCATTAGACGTTCGTAAATCTTTCACCCCGGCGCATCTCGGCGCGATAGGCACCGCGCCTATGTCCCGTTTTTAAATTGCCTGCTTTCCTCTCCGTCCGTCGCCGATTAAACTCACCATTCAATGTTCAAGCGCAGATACTCGAAGCCCGGTTCCGCTCCCGCCACGCTGAGTCCTCCTCCCGGTGCCAATCAAAACCCGGTGTTCCACGTGATGGAATTCGACGAGCAATCGTTGAAGGAATACACCGTGAGCTGCGTCGAGGATTTCCCCGAGTGTCCCGGTGATGGCAAGATCCGCTGGCTGGAAATGAACGGCCTCGGCAATGTCGAGGCGCTCAAGAAACTCGGCGAACGCTACGATCTGCATCCACTCGCGCTGGAGGACGTGCTCAATTTCGGTCAGCGCCCGAAAATGGAGCCCTACGGCGAGCATCTCTTCATCGTGGCGCAGATGATCTATCGCGATGCGGAGCGCTGTCTCTGCGGCGAGCAGGTCTGCCTTTTCGTCTTCGATCACATCCTCATTTCCGTGCAGGAGGAAAACGAAAACGACGTCTTCGAGCCCCTGCGCCAGCGCATCCGTGCGGGCGGCGGCTACGTGCGCAAGATGCAAGCCGACTACCTCGCCTACGCCCTGCTCGATTCCATCGTGGACCACTGCTTCCCGGTGCTGGAGGAGGTCGGCGAGGCGCTCGAGGAATTGGAGGACGACGTGCTCGGCAAACCAAATCCCGACCTCATTTCCCACCTCCACAATTTCAAGCGCATCCTCATGCAGATGCGGCGCCAGGTTTGGCCCGAGCGCGACGTCGTGAATGCGCTGCTCCATACGGAGCACCCCGTGGTGCGGCGCGAAACGAAGGTGTTCCTCCGCGACCTTTATGATCACACCGTGCAAATCATGGACCTCATCGAGAGCTACCGCGACGTAGCCTCGGGGCTCATGGAAATGTATCTCTCCAGCGTCAGCTTTCGCACCAATGAGATCATGCGCGTGCTGACGATCATGTCTTCGATTTTCATTCCGCTCACTTTCGTCGCCGGCGTCTACGGCATGAATTTCGACAACATGCCCGAGCTGAAATCGCAGTGGGGCTATTTCGTCTGTCTTGGCGTGATGGCGGCCATTGCCACCGCGCTCGTGTATTTTTTCCGCCGCAAGAAGTGGCTTTAAGCGGACGCCGCGCCGCATCCATCCAGCGCCGCCATGCCGCTCACGCTCCACCGCTCCCACCACCTGGAAAGGCTGGCTGAGGCGCTGGGCGCCTGTCTCCAGGCCGATCCGCGGCCTCCGCTCGAACCCGAGCGCATCGTCACGGCGAGCCTCGGTTTTCGCCGCTGGCTGGGGCACCACCTCGCCGAGGCTCTCGGCGTGGCCATGAATTTCGAATTCCTGTTCCCCGCCGATTTCGTCGCGCAGATCCTCGCCGCGCTCTCGCCGCAGCGTCCACCCTCGCCCATCTATCAACGCGAAGTGCTGCCCTGGAAAATCCACGCCGCGCTCCCCGGCCTTTTGAGCGAACGCGATTTCGCGCTGCTCAAAAATTACGCCGGCGACGACCCGCTCATGCGCTGGCACCTCGCCTCGCAAATCGCCGTCGTCTTCGATCGCTACCTTGCCTACCGGCCCGATCTGCTGCTGCGCTGGGAGCAGGGAAAAATTGGCGAGGGCGAACGCTGGCAGGCGCGGCTCTGGCGCAAAATTGCCGATGGCCACCCGCATGGCCCGGCCCTGCTCCGCGAGTTTGCCCAGTCTCAGCGCCCGCAGTCGCTCGCCGATCCCGCCATCGACGATCTCCCGCTTTTTCAATCCCGCCCGGCACGCGCCGTCCCAGCCCCCAAGCCCCTCGGACGCTTCTCCATTTTCGCCCCCACCACGCTGTCGCCCTTTTATCTTCAGGTGCTCGAAGTGGTGGCCCCGCACGCCGATCTTCACCTCTATCTCCTCACGCCAACGCAGGAATATTGGGGCGACGTCTACAGCGAGCGCGAAAAGGCCCGCCTCCGCCGTTGGATGACCCGCCGCGGCGCCAATGCCGGCGCCCACACTTTCAGCGCGCCCCATCCCCTGCTCGCCAGTCTGGGAAAAGTTGGACGGGAATTTCACGAGGCCGCGCTCGATCTTTCGCCCGCTGGCGAGCGCGATCATTTTGCAACCGGCGCGCCCAAAGCCACCGTGCTCGGCGCTCTGCAACATTCCATCCTCACCCTCGACACCGGCACCGGAAAACAACCCATCGCCGCCACCGATCGCTCGCTCCAAATCCACAGTTGCCACTCACCCCTGCGCGAAGTGGAGGTCCTCCACGACCAACTCCTCGCCCTCTTCGAAGCGGATCCCACGCTCGAGCCGCGCGACGTCCTCGTGACCGTTACGGACATGTCCGTCTACGCCCCGTGCATCGAAGCCGTCTTCGACGCCCCCGAGTCCGACGCCGTCCGCTTCCCTTTCTCTATCGCCGACCGCACCTCCCGCGCGGAGAATCCCGTCGCCGACGCCCTCCTGCGCATCCTCGCCCTCGTGGAATCACGCTACCCGGCCAGCGCCGTGCTCGCCCTGCTCGAATCCGCTCCGATTCGCACCCGCTTCGAGCTCGCGGAAAACGATCTCACGCTCATTCGCGATTGGGTGTCCCGCAGCGGCATCCGCTGGGGCCTCGATGAAGCGCACCGCGCCAGCCATCATCTGCCGCCCACGCGCGAGCATACGTGGAAATTCGGGCTCGACCGCCTCCTGCTCGGCTTCGCGCTCCCATGCGAAGGTCCATCCCTCTTCCACGGCATTCTGCCCGATGACGACGTCGAGGGCGAGCAAGCCGTCGTCCTCGGCCGCTTCGCCGCCTTTTGCTCCACGCTCTTTTCCGCCGGCCAGCGCCTCGCCTCGCTGGAAGTCCCGGCCGCGGAATGGCGTACCGTCCTGCATTCCCTTCTCGCCGAGCTCTGCGCCGGCGAAGGCGAGTTCGCCGAGGCCTACCGCTTCACCTCCGCCCAGCTCTCGCAGATGGCCCGCGCCGCCAGCGATGCCGGACATACCGAGCCACTGCCCTTCCGCGTCGTGCAGTCCTACATCGCTTCTCTTTTCGCCGGCGACGAAAGCGGCGCGGGCTTTCTCCGCGGCGGCATCACTTTTTGCGCGCTGAAGCCGATGCGCGCCCTCCCGCATCGCATCATCGCCGTGCTCGGCTTGAATGGCGACGCCTTCCCGCGCACCACGCGTCCACCTGCCTTCGATCTCACCGCCGCGCAGCCTCTGCCCGGCGATCGCACCCTGCGCGATGACGACCGCTACCTCTTCCTCGAAATGCTGCTCAGCGCGCGCGACACACTGCTCCTCGGTTACTGCGGCCAGTCCGCGAAGGACAACTCCCCACGCCCGCCCAGCGTGCTCGTGCAGGAATTACTCGATCACCTCGCGCAGCATTTCACCCCCGCTCCGCCATTCGACAATATCGCCGCACAGCTCACCACGGTGCATTGCCTGCAGGCTTTCCATCCGCGCTACTTCACCGGCGACGCCCGTCTTTTCAGCTACTCCCAGGAAAATGGCACCGCCGCCGCGCGAGCCCTCGGCGCTCGCGATCGCGCTCCGGTCTTCCCGCAGATCCTGGCCCCGATGGCCGTGGAAAAGGACGTGCCGCTCGCGCAATTCATCGATGCCCTGGTTCGCTCCGCCCGGTTCTTCGCACGCCAGCGCCTTCAACTCGCTCTCCCCTTCGAGCAGCCCGCCATCGAGGACACCGAGCCCATCGATTTCGACGGACTGGATCGCTACGCTCTTTCCAAGCAACTCACCGAAATCCGCCTCGGCGGCCGCGACACCGAGTCCATCCGCGACGCCGTGCACGCCGCCGGCGCCCTTCCTCACGGCTATGCCGGCACCAATGCGTTTGCCGATGCCGATACCCGCGCCGTCATCGTCGCCACGCACATTGCGCAGCATGCTCCCGGGCCGATTCTCCCGCCGCCCGCGATCCATCTCACCGCGGGCGACTGGAACCTCTCCGGCACGCTCGGTCTCTTCACCGCCAGCGCCATGGTCTGCCACCGTGCGGCCTCGATTCACGGCGGCCATTTGCTCTCCGCCTGGCTCTCCCATCTCGCGCTCTGCGCGACCCAGCCCGACGGCTATCCGAAGCGCACTGTTGTTGTCGGCACCGACGACGCCTTCGCTTTTTCCCCGCTTTCACCCACCGCGGCCACATCTGCTCTGCTCCCGCTGCTGGACCTCTACACCCGCGCCCATGCCGAGCCCCTCCCGCTCTTCCCCAAAACCTCCCACGCCTTCGCTGCGAAATTATCCGCCGAATCATCGGAAATCGAAAAAGCCCTCACCGCCGCCACGACCGCGTGGAAAGGAAATACGTTCACCTCGACTCCCGGCGAGTCCGGCGACCAATGGAACGCGTTGATCTGGCAATCGCATCCAAACCCGCTCGGTGAGGAATTCCAGCGCCTCGCCATGGCCGTCTTCGGCCCGCTGCTTCAGGCCCTCGCCGGTGAAAATCCGACCGCAACCACGAGCAGGAAGGGAGGCAAAAAGTGACGCCGCCTTTTGAGCTTCTCGACACGCCGCTCCCGCCCGGCGTCACGCTTCTCGAGGCCAGCGCCGGCACCGGAAAGACCTACGCGCTCGCTGCCATTTATCTGCGCCTCATCGCGGAGGAAGGGCTCACCGTCGGCCAAATCGCGGTCACCACCTACACCATCCCCGCCACCGAGGAACTCCGCTCCCGCATTCGCGCCCGCCTCGCCGAGGCCGTGCAAGTTTTCGACGGCGCCGAGGCCAAAACCCCCTTCGTCGCCGCGCTCATCAATCGGCACTCCGCCGATCCGAAAGTCCGCCAGCTCCTCGCCGACGCCCTCCGCGACTTCGACGAGGCGTGCATCTCCACCATCCACGGCTTCTGCCAGCGCATCCTGCGCGAGCGCTCTTTTGAAAGCGGTTCGCTCCCGGACACCGAACTCGCGCCCGATCAAAGTGCGCTCGTCCGCGAAGTGGCGGAGGATTTTTGGCGGCATCATTTTGCCACCGTGGAAAACGCGGCGGCTCCACTGGCGCTCCTGCTGGATCTCACACCCACCCGTCTCGCCAAGCTGTGGGAATCCGCGGCCCGCCAGCCCACCGCCACGCTCGTGCCTGCGCCCGATACCGCGGCAGCGGCCCTGCAAACCGTGCAGGATTTGCTCGCCGAGTTTCAGGCCCAATGGCCCGCCTGGCGCCCGGTGGTCCAGCGCCTGTTTGTGGACGCACCTTCGTGGGCTATCGGCGGATGGAAGGACACCATCCGCAACGCCGAGCACCTCGCGCGCGTCGATCAACTCGCCGCCAATCTTCTCTCACCGCTGCTGGGCTACTCCGCGCTGCGCCATTTCCGGCCCAGCCATATCGCGGCGAAGAACGGCATCAGCAAACGCACTCCACTCTCCGATTTCGCTTTCGGCGATTGGGGCGAACGTTTCGCCATCGCCGCCGAAAATTTCGCTGCCGCCACCCGCGCGCAATTTCTCGCCTGGGCTCGTCCCGAGCTGCATCGCCGCAAAACCGCCGCGGGCCTCATGTCTTTCGACGATTTGCTCACCCGCCTGCACGACGCCTTGCATCGCCCCGGATCCGCCGCCCTCCTCAGCGCGGTGCGCACCCGTTTTGGCGCGTCGCTCGTGGACGAATTTCAAGACACCGATCCCATCCAGGAGGCGATTTTCCGCCGCCTTTTCGCGGAGGACCCCGAGCATCGCCACTTTCTCATCGGCGATCCCAAGCAGGCCATCTACGCTTTTCGCGGCGCCGATCTGCATACGTATCTCGCCGCGCGCCGGCGCGCCGGTCGCGTCTTCCTGCTGGATACGAATCATCGCTCCGATGCCGCCCTCGTGGAGGCCGCCAACGCCCTGTTTCTGCGCCCGGCGGCGCCCTTCATCGACAATATCGAATATCCGCCCGCCAAAGCCGCGCGCGATCCCCATGAACGAAAATTTCTCATCGCTGGCACCGCACGGGCCCCGCTGCGTTTTACGTTTTGGGATGAAGCCGAGCCCATCCCCTCAAGGCGCGCCGACGCCGAACTCCCCGCCGTTACCGCCGCCGCCATCGCCGATTTGCTCGCCACCTCCACACTCGATGGCCGTGCCCTCAAACCCAGCGAGATCGCCGTGCTGTGCTGGAAAAATGCGCAGTGCCAGGCGGTGCAGGCCGCCCTCGCCACGCGACGCATCCCCGCCGTGGTGCTCAGCAGTCTGAATGTCTTTGCTTCACGCGAGGCGCGCGATCTTTTCGTCGTACTCTCCGCCCTGTGCCGCCCGGCCCATGAAGCCGCCGTGCGCGCCGCGCTGGCTACGAGCCTCTTCGGTTTCGACGCCGCCGCCCTCGACGCCCTGGCCGGCGACGCCATCGCCTGGGAAACACGGCTCGCGCTCTTCGCCGACGCCCACGTGCAATGGCGCGATCACGGCTTCATTCAGATGTTCCGGCATCTGCTCCGCGACACCCACGCGCGCGCCCGCCTCCTCGCGCTGGCCGACGGCGAGCGCCGCCTCACCAATTTTCTCCACCTCGCCGAAATCCTCCACACCACTGCCCGCGAGTTCTGCCTCGACCCCGCCGGTTTGCTGCGCTGGTTCAGCGGCGCCTTGGAAAATCCGTCGTCCATCGACGAATACGAACAGCGCCTCGAAAGCGACGACGACGCCGTGACGGTTCTCACCGTCCACAAAAGCAAAGGCCTCGAATGGCCGGTGGTTCTCTGCCCATTTCTTTGGACGAAAGCCGATCTCCAAAGCGGAATCGAAACCGTCTTCCACGACGAACGGGGCCAGCCCGTGCTCGACCTCGGCTCCGCGAAACGCGACGACGCCCGCGCGGCCGCCGCCCATGAGCGCCTCGCCGAACACCTACGCCTCGTCTACGTCGCACTCACTCGTGCCCGCCATGAATGCCAGGTGATCTGGGGCCGCTTCCGCGAATCCGAAATCAGCGCCCTCATGTGGCTCCTCGAACCACCCGAACTGCGCAGCGCTGCTCCGCAAAAAGCGCTCACTCCTTCCTCCCCCGTCGATCGTCTCGCCGCCCGCGCCGAGTCCCTCGACTCCGCGCATCTCCGCCGCACCCTCGATCATCTCGCCTCCTCCGCCCCCGCTTCCATCGCCGTAGAAAATATCATCCTCCCCGACCCATCCGCCCCACCCGCGATCATTCGTCATTCATCATCCGCCACGCGTCCTTCCCCGCCCGCGGCCCGTCCTTTCACCACGCCGATCAATCGCCTCTGGCGCGTGAGCAGCTTCTCCTCGCTCGTGGCCGGCGCCGAACACGAGCGCGATCGCGATTTCGATGATCGCCCGCGCCTCGACGCATCGCAGCTCCGCGGCATCCACGCCTTCCCGCGCAGCAATCGCGCCGGCATCTGCATCCACGAGATTTTTGAAGAGCTCGATTTCACCGCGCCGCAGACCCTGCCTGCACTGGTCCCCAGCAAGCTCCGGCAGCACGGCCTGTTCAGCGAGGAAAACGCCGCCTCGCTCATCGAGTGCGTGCACCACACGCTCGCCGCTCCACTCGGCACGGCCACGCTCGGCAGCATCCCGCCCGCCCGCACGCTGCGAGAGCTGGAATTCCAGCTCCCCGCGCGCTTGCTCACACCCGCCCAGCTCACCGCCGCCGCCGGCGCCGGCCTGCAATTCGAGCCGCGCCGCGGCATCCTCACCGGCTTTATCGATCTGATTTTCGAGCACGAAGGCCGCTATTCCATCGTCGATTGGAAATCGAATCACCTCGGCGCCACCGCGGAGGCCTACACCGCGCCCGCGCTGCAATCCACAATGGAGCACCACCGCTACGGCCTGCAATGGCGCCTCTACGTCCTCGCGCTGCACCGCTTCCTCGCTTCGCGGCTGCGCGACTATTCCATGCAGCGACACCTCGGCGGCGTCTTCTACCTTTTCCTCCGCGGCATCACGCCCGGCCGCCCGGAACTCGGCATCTTCCACGCCACACCCACCGCGCCGGAAATCGCCATGCTCGAAAAAACCTTCCTGCCGTGACCATCGCTGCGCCCCTTTCCGAATTGCTCCTCCGCCTCAATGGGCCGCGCGTCGCGGAACTCGAACGCGCCATTCCCGCCGTATGCGACGCGCTCGAAGCGGGCCACGTCTGCCTCCCCCTGGCCGAGGCCGGCCTCGACGCCACGCGCCTCCGCGCCTGCGCCGTCGTCGGCACCCCGGGCGAATTCAAGCCGCTCATCCTCGACTCCGCGGGCCGCCTCTACCTCCACCGCTACTGGCGCTACGAACATTCCCTCGCCCTTGCGCTCCGCGCCCGCGCCGCCGCTCCACCCTGCGCCCACGATGCGCAGCTTCTGCGCGAAACCACCCAACACTATCTCACCAACGCCGGCGACGCGCAGCGCGCCGCCGCTTCCGCCTTCGTCCAAAATACGCTCGGCATCATCACTGGCGGCCCCGGCACCGGCAAAACCCGCACTGCGGCCATGGCCCTGCTCCTCCTCGCGGAACAATGCGCCGCCGCCGGCCAGCGCGCGCGCTTCGCCCTCGCCGCGCCCACCGGCAAAGCCGCCGCGCGCCTGTCGCAATCCCTCGCCTCCACGCTCGAATCGCTCCCCGTCTCTCCCGCGATTCGCACATTGCTTCCGGCGAGCGCCAGCACGCTGCACCGCTTGCTCGGCAGCCGTCCCGGCACCACGGAATTTCGCCACGATGCCAGCAATCCGCTCCCGCTCGATGCCCTCATCGTCGACGAAGCTTCCATGGTCGCGCTCCCGCTCATGGCACGCCTGCTCGCCGCGCTCCGGCCCTCCACGCGCCTGCTGCTCCTCGGCGATTCGCACCAGCTTGCCAGCGTCGAGGCCGGCCACGTGCTCGGCGATCTCTGCGCCAGTCCGCTGTGCTCGCACGTGACTGAGTTGGAGGAAAATTACCGCTTCTCCGGCGACAGCGGCATCTACCAGCTCAGCCGCGCCGTGAATGCCGGCGATCCCAACGCCGTCCATACGCTGCTCGCCGGCCCCCCCGCCGATCTCACCGCCGTCCATCTCCCGGCCCCCTCCGCACTCCTCGCCACTCTGCGCGCCCCCGTGCTCGATGGCTTCCGCACCTTCCTCACCGCCGCCACTCCCCGTGAAGCCCTCGATGCCTTCGACGCCTTCCGCATCCTTTGCGCCCTGCGCGAGGGCCCGTACGGCGTCAGCCATCTCAATCGTCTCGCGGAAGAAGTTCTCGACGACGCCGGCCTCATCACTCCGGCCCGCGCCCACTACTCCGGCCGCCCCATTCTCATCCTGCGCAACGATCCCGCCCTCGGCCTTTTCAACGGCGACATCGGCATCATCCGCCCCGACACCGATGGCCAGCTCCGCGCTTTTTTCCCCGACGACACCGGCGGCGTGCGCAGCTTTTCCCCCGCCCGCCTGCCCGAGCACGAGACCGCCTTCGCCATGACGGTGCACAAATCCCAGGGCTCCGAATTTTCCCGCGTCCTCATCGTTCTGCCCGATGGCGAGAGCCCCATCCTCTCCCGCGAACTCCTCTACACCGCCATCACCCGCGCCCGAAAATCCGTCGCCCTCTGGTGGAGCGAACCCGCCCTCGCCGCCGCCCTCGATCGCCGCGTCACCCGTCACAGCGGCCTCGTGGATCAACTTACCACCGCATCATAAAACAAACGCCCAGCGCTCCCGGAACGGCGGACCACCAATGTGGCTCACGCGGCCCTCCGCGTGATTTGAATACAAAGCGCGAAGCGCGTCTCTCCGAAATGAATTAGCGAAGATAGCAGTGGAAATTAGCGGTTTAAAAACACTCGCCTCTTTTTTGAACCGCTAATTTTCACAACCATCTTCGCTAATTTCTTTTTCCAGGAAGGAACGCCACACTCCACGCTTCCACTTCATCCATTCAGCATGGGCTGCATTGGACGTTGGATGTTGAACGTTGGACGTCGGATGCTGTACACGCCGCCCCCTATGTTCAGCCACGTCGTCATTTTCTGGACCAAGCCCGAGATTTCCGGCGCCGCCGATGCCCTCATCGCCGGAGCCGAAAAATACCTCCGCCCCATCCCGGGTGTGCAGCATTTTCACATCGGCAAAATGGTCCACAGCGAGCGCTCCGTCGTCGACCAGACCTACCAGGTCGCGCTCAATCTCGTGTTCAACACCAAGCAGGAACAGGACGCCTACCAGATCCACCCGCTGCACCTCGAATTCGTCGAGAAAGCCTTCAAGCCAAACTGCGCCCGCGTGGTGGTGTACGACTTTGAATAAGCACGGGTGATTTTTCACCGCGCCCGCGAACCCTCTTGCCAATTTTGGAACGATGGGGCTAGCTCCCCGAGCGCAGACACACGAGCCGGCAGCCGCCCGATTTAGCCTGCCGGCGCGACAATTTTCGGAATCGAAGTGATCACGCCCGTTACGAGTTTACCCGTTTATCGATCTCCGCTGGGGGATACGGCCCGCTGGCATCCGCGCCGGTTCGCGATCACGTTTCGTTCCGCAAAACCATGAGCGAAACGAACCCATTACCCGGCTCGTCTCCTCTCCCCGGCACTCCCCCGCCGGATGGTCCCGACGACTCCAAGGCCACCACCACCGCGCCGGGCAGCCACCGATCCGCCGGACACTCCGCCGCGGAGGAGGTCCTGGATCCCATCAGCGCCGACCTGATGCGCCTCCTGCCTCTCGCCGACGGCAAGGCGCTGACCATCCAGCAGATCGCCGATCATCTGCGAGAGCGCGGCTGGGCCCTGCTCACCCTGTTTCTCGCCGCGCCTTTCCCCATCCCAAATATTCCCGGCCTCTCCGTCCCCTTCGGCATGGCCATCGGTCTCATCGGCTGGGCCTTTATGCTGCGCCGCAAGCCCTGGCTGCCGCAGTTTGTCATGAAGACCAAGCTGGACTTCTCCACCTTGGAAAAGGTCCTGCCCTTTATCTCGCGCCTCATGGTCCGGCTCGAACGCTGGACCAAACCCCGCCTGCGCTGGCTGGTCAGTGGCCCCACCATGACGAGCATCATCGGTCTCGGCATCGTCTCCGGGGGGTTCTTCCTCGCCCTCCCGCTCCCCATCCCTTTCACCAATGGTCCGCCGGCCCTCTCCATTATCTTCCTCGTCGTCGGCATGCTCTGCCGCGATGGCGTCATGGTCATCATCGGCCATTTCCTTGGGCTCCTCTCCTGGGCGTACCTCGGCATCTGGATTTACCTGCTGCGATCGGTTCTCTGGCCCTATCTCGAGCATGCGTGGGTATGGATAAAAAATCTGTTCTGAACCCTCAAAATTGAAAAATCCCATTTGCCTTTCTGTCACGATTCTGATTTCACCGCCTTACCACATGAAGAAACTCCTCCTGAGCCTTACTACCCTTGCCCTGGCCGGCACTGCTCTCGCCGACATTCAGGATCCCCCGATGAATGACCAGGGTCCCACTCGCAAGCTTTCCCGCGGCGCCGCCAATATCGCCTTTGGCTGGCTCGAAGTCCCGCAGTGCATCGCGCAGATCAATGACCGCGAAGGCAATGCGGCCGCTTTCTCCTACGGCATCATCCGTGGCGTGGGCCGCACCCTCGCCCGCGTCGGCACCGGCATCTACGAAGTCGCCACCTTCCCTTTCCCGACGCATCGCAGCTCCTACCACCCGGTGTTGCCCTCCGTCATCCCGTGGATCCACGGTGGCTATGAGGAATTCCCGCCGGAACTCGGCTGGAACACCCGCAAGCGCTACAACTCGGTCAAATACGGCTACTAAGCCCCGACCCGAATCTCTTTCAAAACGGCTTCCATCCCACCGGATGGAAGCCGTTTTGCTTTGAACGGACCACCAGCCCGTCTCCTGCGCTCACCTTCTCGATCCGTCTTCGAGCGGCGGGCAGACAACGTGGGCCGGGTTTTTCAACCCGGCATCAACGCCCCACCAAGCGAGAGAGACAGGAACTCCGGGACGCAAGCTCTCCTCCTATCTGTGCTATCTGCGTCATCTGTGAAATCCGTGGTAACTTGACCGCTGATTTCACCCATGACGCCGAGAGCACGGATACAATGCGGTGATTCCCTTTCGTACTTTTCGTAAATTTCGTGGACCACTCCTCCCCATTCCTGGAAAGAGATTCCATTCATCCACACCACGCCGCCTTGCCTATGCCCGCTGAAGTCCAACTCGAAATCACCGACATCGCCTTCGGCGGCTCCGGTGTCGCGCGCCTCGATGGCAAAGTCTATTTCGTCCCCTTCACCGCTCCCGGCGACGTCGTCCGCGCCCACGTCACCCGCGACAAAAAGAAATTCGCCGAAGCCCGGCTGCTCGAAATCCTCACGCCGTCCCCGCAGCGCGTTCAGCCGCCCTGCCCCTACTTCGGCCGCTGCGGCGGTTGCGCGTATCAACACCTTCCGTACTCCGAGCAACTCGCCCTCAAGCACCGCCAGGTCGAGCAAACCCTCCGTCGCGTCGGCCGCCTCGCCGAGGTTCCCATGCGGCCCATCGTTCCATCGCCGCGCGAATACGCCTTTCGCAATCGCATCCGCGTCCACGTTCAAAACGGACGCGCCGGCTTTTTCGCCCACGGCTCCCACGAACTCGTCCCCATCGCCCGCTGCGAAATTGCCCAGCCCGGAGTCAACGAAGCCCTGCAAAACCTGCAGCGCCGCATCGTGCAGGATGGCGACTACACCCTCGTTGGCCGCCAGCAGGGCGAGTTCTTCGAGCAAACCAACGACGACGTCGCCACCGAACTCCTCGCCCATACCGATCGTTCCGTGCTGCCCGGCCAGGCGCTGCTCGTCGATGCCTACTGCGGCGCCGGCTTTTTCGCGCACCACCTCGCCCCCAAATTCGGCACCGTCATCGGCATCGAGGAAAACGAACACGCCGTCGCCCACGCCCGCCGCCGCGCGCATCCGAACGAGCGCTACCTCGCCGGCGACGTCGCCGCGCTCCTCGGCGAAATCCTTTCCGCGCACGACATGCGCCACGCCACCGTGCTCCTCGATCCGCCCGCCGCCGGCCTCTCCCCCCGCGTCGTCCAGCTCCTGCAAGGCACCCCTCCCGCCGAAATCCTCTACGTCTCCTGCGACCCCGCCACCATGGCCCGCGACCTCGCCGAACTCTCCCGCACCCACCGCCTCGAATCCGTCACCCCCTTCGACATGTTCCCCCAAACCGCCGAAATCGAAACCCTCGCCCTCCTCCGCGCATAAATTTTGCGCCCCTTTGGAGAGGAACGACAAAGGTGCACCTGCTCGCGAGCGACATCGAAGCAACGTAGCTGCAGCCGGAAGGCTGCGGAGAGCGATTGTAGAAACAGAAAAAGGTGACAGCCCCCCGAGAACACCCCAACCCTCGAATCAAATCCTAAATCGCCCCTACTCCGGCCCCGCCCCCACCACTTCCAGTCGGGCCGCTTCCGTCCGCGCCACCATGAGATCCGCCTTCGTCGGCTTCCGCGGCTTCTCCGTCTTCGCCACATACCGATTCAGCGCCTCATCGTTGCGCGTCACGCGCCGCAGCCCTTCCAGCGTGCGCCGGTAACCGTCTTTGAAATACGACTGCGCCCGCTCATCCCACTGCACGAAATTGTCCACGCGCACCGACGCTCCATCATCCAGCGTCATCAGCAACGTCCACTCGCGAATCAAATTCGGCACCGCCGCCAGCCGGATCGACTCAATGCTGTAGCGATACGGCCCATTCTGCAGCGGCTCGATGAAATTTTTCCGAAAGTCCGCAAACATCTGCTCATCGAATCCCTCCGCATTCTCCACCGCAATCGGCGCCCGCCAGGTGTCCGTCTTGCCTCGCGCGGGTACGGATTCCGCCGCGGGCTGCGACCATCGGTTTGGCATTTGTACGACCACGTCTCTCGAAGCACATCCTGCGAAGCTTAAAATGGTGAGGATAGGGATGAGGAGTGGAGACGCTTTCATCATTCAGTGGACGACCTTGTTCAAGGGATATTCGATAATCCCTTCCGCGCCAAGTTCTTTTAGGCGCGGAATGATCTCCCGCACCACACTTTCATCAATAATCGTCTCAACGGCCACCCAGCCTTCTTCCGCCAGTCGCGCGATCGTCGGACGCCGCAGCGATGGCAGCGCCGCGAGCATTCCATCCAGCCGCGACTCCGGCAGATTCATTTTCAGCCCCACTTTGTCGCGGGCTGCGAGCGCGCCTTCCATCAACATGATCAGCCGCTCCAATTTGCCGCGCTTCCACGCATTCGCGTAGGCCTTCTTGTTCGCGATGAACTGCGGCACGCTCTGCATCAACTCTTCCACGATGCGCAGTTTGTTCGCGCGCAGCGACGACCCCGTCTCCGTCACGTCCACGATCGCGTCCACGAGGTCCGGCACTTTTACTTCCGTCGCGCCCCACGAGAATTCCACCTCCGCCTTCACGTCATGCTTCCGCAAAAATTGCCGCGTGAGTTCCACCGCCTCCGTCGCGATCACTTTCCCCTCCAAATCCTTCACCGTGCGAATCGGCGAATCCTCCGGCACCGCCAGCACCCAGCGCGTCGGCTGCGCGCTCGCCTTGGAAAAAACAAACTCCTTCAGCCGTACCACGTCGCTCCCATTATTCTCGATCCAATCCTTCCCCGTTAGCCCGCAATCCAAAAAACCATGCTCCACATAGCGCGAGATTTCCTGCGCGCGCAGCAGCCGCACCACCATCTCCGGATCGTCCACCGCCGGCTTGTAGCTCCGGCTCGACACCGAAATCCGAAACCCGGCCTTCGCCAGGAGCGACAAGGTCGCCTCCTGCAAACTTCCCGAAGGCAATCCCACGCGCAGTTGCTTCAATTCATCTGACATAGAACCTCAAGTCTCTAATCACCTCCCCTCACCGTGGCAAGTGTGGAGGAAACTTTTGCCCTCATCGCCATCTGCGGCATGCCGCTCCGACAATGGCTAGTTGTCCTTCCCGGCAAAATTCCAAAAAGAAATCAATTCGCGCAATGGGATGGAAGTTTCAAAGCGGTTCACCTCGCTTGGCCGGTAAACCTTCACCGGAACAGCCGTACCCGCCTTCGCCGCCAGCACCTCAAACACATTACTGGCAGTCACTTTGTGAAATCCGGCTGTTCCGAATTCCTCAATGACATCCCCCTTTTTTAGGCCGGCGCGTTCCGCCGGTCCCTGTCCTCCCGGGAAAAGATCCACCACCCTCGCACGCCCGTCTTCGTAAATTCGCCCATCCACGACCAGAAAAGCCGGCGCTCGCGGGATCGAAAAGCGAACCACTTCCCCATCATCCGCCACGACCCCATTCACCCCGATGGCGAGCAAACTGAACAGCAACCACCACCGGAACCCAAATTCCATCCTCGCCCGGGTCGACATCAGCCACCGGCCTCCGAATCGCCAAGGAAGAACATCGTCAGCTGTAGTTACCACAATCGAATCAGTGGGGCCCATGCCTCGATGTTTCGGCGAAACCCCCTTCGCTCGGCAAGCGTTATGCCCCGAGTTCGGCGATTCGGAAGAAGCGCCGCTGGTTCATCTCGCCTCCTCGGCGAGCGCGTGCTTGACTCCTGGGCGCCCCGCTCCACTCCACACGGCAGCATTTTCCTTATCCTGAATGAAGCGCACCACCACCACGGCCACCGTCCCAAAAACCACAACCCTGTCCAGCGACCGGCGGGTGCTGATCTTGGTGGATGAATCAAACATCACCAGCGCGGCCAAGGGGGCGGGGCGCAAACTGGATTGGGAAAAGCTGCGGGAGCATCTGGCCGCGGGCCGGGAGGTCGTGGAGATGGTGGTCTACGCCGGGTTGCCGCCGGCCATGCCGGAATGGCAGGCGGAGCGGGACCGCAAAAACAAATTCCTGCACTGGCTGCGGCTGCACGGGTTTCTCGTGGTGACGAAGGATGGATCGCCGGCCGATGGCGAGCACTACAAGGCCAACGTCGATGTTCTCATGGCCATTGATGCCATGGAGTTGTCCATGGAAATGCGCCCGGATGTGGTCGTGCTGGTGACGGGCGACACCGATTTTGCCCATTTGGCGCTGCAATTGCGGCGGCGGGGCATCCGGGTGGAAGTCGCGGCCACCGCGGCGACCCTGGGGGCGGGGCTGCGAACCGCCGCCAATGCCTGCCTGGACCTGGGGCCCATGCTGGAGGAGTTTGACGTCTTGGGGTAACCAGCCGTGGCCGCCCTCGCAGAAAAATACTGAAAGATTTTTCAAACTCTCTCTTGCCAAAAGAAGTGAACTCCGGCACGTTGCGCGCCCTTTTTCGGAAAACTATTCACACTTTCATGTCCACAGAATTGATGCAAGAACTGCTCGAAGCGGGCGTCCACTTCGGCCACCAGACCAAGCGCTGGAACCCGAAGATGAAACCCTTCATCTTCGAGAAGAAGAACCAGATTTACATCATCAATCTGGGCGAGACGGTGAAGCAGTTGCACAACGCCTGCGAATTTCTCGCCAGCGTCGCCGGCAAAAACGGCAAGGTGCTCTTCGTCGGCTGCAAAAAGCAGGCGCAGGAAGCCATCAAGGAAGCCGCCACCGCTTGCGGCCAGTACTATGTGAATCAGCGCTGGCTCGGCGGCACCCTCACCAATCTCAAGACCATTCGCCAGAGCATCGCCCGGCTGAACTGGATCGAGAACATGGAGAAGTCGCCCGAGTATTCCAAGATGGGCAAGCAGGAGATTTCCGCCATCAAGCGCGAGGGCGCCAAGCTCCTCCGCAATCTCGAAGGCATCCGCAATATGGATCGCCACCCCGACGCGCTCGTCATCATCGACACCCCGCGCGAGGCCAACGCCGTCGCGGAAGCCCGCCGCCTGGGCATCCCGGTCGTCGCCATCGTGGACACCAACGCCGACCCGGACGTGATCGACTTCCCCATCGCGGGCAATGACGACGCCATCCGGGCGATCCGCACGATCCTGCAGAAGATCGTGGACGCCATCGTGAGCAACAGCTCCGCCGGCGCGAAGAAGGCCGAGGCCGACCTGGCCGCCGTCTCGGAGTAAGCGGCAACCGAAAAAGTTTTCTCTATCGGGAGACGAGGGCCGCAAGCTCTCGTCTCTCGTTTTTTTCCCATCGACTACCTGACTTTCCAAAAAACCTATCAACCAACACCACATTATGAGCACTCCGATTGATGCCAAACTTGTTGCCGCTCTCCGCGAAAAAACCGGGGCGGGCCTGCTGAAATGCCGCGAAGCCCTTGTCGCCACCAGTGGCGCGATGGAAGCCGCCATCGATCTCCTGCGCGCCCAGGGCGCCGCGGGCGCCGCGAAGAAGGCGGACCGCGCCGCGAATGAAGGCCTCATCGCCCAGGCCATCCTGCCGGGCGCCAAGGTCGGCCTCCTCCTCGAGGTCAATTGCGAAACCGATTTCGTCGCGAAGAACGAGAGCTTCCAGGCCCTCACCGCCGACTGGGCCAAGAAGCTCGCCGAAAATCCCAGCACGGATCTCGAGCCCGCCCGCATCGAAGCCGTCACGAAGATCGGCGAAAACATCAAGATCCGCCGCCACGACCGCATCGAGGTCGCCGGCAGCGGCGTCGTCGCCGCCTACATCCACCTCGGTGGCAAGATCGGCGTCCTCGTGGAAGTCGGCGCCGGCAAGGACGCCACCACGGAAAGCGACCAGTTCAAGCAGCTCGTCCGCGACATCACGCTCCACATCGCCGCCGCCAAGCCCATCTGCCTGCGCCGCGAAGACGTGCCCGCCGATCTCGCCGATCGCGAGCGCGCCATCTTCCGCGAGAAGGCGCCTAAGGACAAAACGCCGCAGCAGATCGACGGCATCGTCGAAGGCATGATGCGCAAAAACTTCTACGCCACCTCCTGCCTGCTCGAACAAGGCTTCGTGAAGAACCCCGAGCAGTCCATCACCGCGCTCGTCGCCGACACCGCCAAGGCCCTCGGAGACACCGTGGAGATCCGCCGCTTCGTCCGCTACCAAGTGGGCGAATAAAGCCACGCTTCGCGCAACGTTCACTATTCACACCCCATGGTGCCTCCGGTGCCATGGGGTGTTTTGTTTTTCGAGGCAAGGGCACCGCTTACAATTATGCGTCGGAAAGGACACGAATGCGGGAGCGAGGCGAATTGAGCACGGCTTTTGCTTCCCATCCGCGCGGCACAAGCGCCCGTCCGCGCTAAGGTCATGCCGTAAGGCTCAGTATCTCTTTCCAATGAAAAACAATCGTATTCTGGTCAGTCGCATCGCCCGCACCCTGTTGATTCCCACGGTCGCTTTTTCACTCTCAACCAGTGTCACTTACGCGACCGATGTTCTCAAAGCTGACAACGCCACCGCGCTGAACGCCTCGGGTTCTTGGGTTGGCAACACCATCCCCACATCCTCGGACATCGCCGTGTTCGGCAGCACCATCACCGCGACCCACAATCCCGCGCTGGGCGCCAATACAACTTGGGACGGCATTAAGCTCAACGGCGCGTTGGGCATCCAAATCATTGCCGACACCCCAGGCGCCACGCTCACCCTGGGAGCCTCGGGCATCGATTTCACCGGCGCGGTCAGCGGGACCACCGCAACCACCGGTTCCGAACTGACCATTCAGCCTCAGATCCTGCTCAGTGCCAGCCAAACGTGGAACGTCACCAACACCCTTAACGCCAATACCATCGGCACCGGCGGCCAAGGCGACGACCTTTTCTTCGGCGCTGCCGCGCAAGGAACTACCTTGAACCTCGGCACCAACACCGTGACCATTCAAGGCGGCGGCACCGTCGGCATCGGCTCGGGATATTCCGTGAGCGCCGGCGGCACCTTCAATGTCACCGCCGGTCAGCTTTTTCTGTCCTCCAATTCGAATCGAAGCACCATCTCCTCGGCCTCGGTCATCGTCGGCACCGGCGCCACTTTCAAGCTGATGGGAAATTCGGCCCTCCTCACGGGCAATGCTGTGGAGCAGGCGGGCTCCGTCACTCTGAACGCCGGCACGCTCGCCTTTGGCAACAATAACACCACCCGGCCAAGCGTGGTGAGCGGCAACATCAGCGTCACCGGCACGAGCGCGATCCGAACTCAAAATACCAACTCCGGATCGAGCGGCGCGGGGGCCATCAACACCATCTCGGGTAATATCAGCGGCTCCGGCACGCTCACCATCGACACCTCCCAAAGCGCTGCCCAAACCTTCACCATCAGCGGCGTGATTTCCGATAACGGCGGAGTCCTGGGCATCACCAAGACGGGCGGCCAGTCCGTCATTTTCAGTAACGCCAACACTTACACCGGGACCACGTTCTTCAGTAGCGGCACCATCTTCGCTGGCACCAATACCTCCTTTGGCACCGGCATCCTCGATTTCAACACTACCGGCGGCACCATCGCCTCGACCGATAGCACCCCTCGCACGTTCACCAACGCCCTTTCGCTTTCCACCACCGGCACCTTCGGCACCGCGACCACCGGAAATCTCAAGTTCACTGGCGGCAATGCCCTCGGCAACAACGCTGGCGGCGCGAAAACCATGATCGTGAACAATGCCCTCACGGAGTTTTCCGGCGCCTTCACCAGCACAGATTCCACTGGCTCGCTGACCAAAAACGGTCCCGGCATCATGCTCCTCTCGGGCAACAGCACCTACCAGAAAGCCACCATCGTGAACGCCGGCACCCTGCTCGTCACCGGCAGCCTGCTCAATAGCCAGATCACCGTGAACAGCGGCGGCACCTTTGGCGGCACCGGTTCGGTGACCACCACCAACAAATCCTTCACGCTCCTCAGCGGCGGAAAACTGGACCCCGGCACCAATGGCAGCATTGGCCTCACCATCAATACCGGCACCAATACCTTCGACATCAGCGCCGGCGTCAGCGGGGCCAATACCGGAGCCCTGCTCTTCAATCTCGATGGCGTTTCCAGCAGCGACAAAATCTCTCTCTCTCTCGGCACGCTGAACATCGGCAGCGAATTGGATTTCAACGATTTCTCCTTCACCACGAGTGCCGGCTTTGGCCCGGGAACCTACACCTTGTTCGACCTCAACGACTCCTCCGCCACGCTCAGCGGAAGTCTGGCCCTTACCGGCCTCGACGGCACCGTCGGAGGCCTGGGCGCCACCCTGGCCGTCAGTGGAAATGACGTCGTCCTGCAAGTGGTTCCCGAGCCCGGCGCCGCCATCTCGCTCCTCGCAGGGCTGGCAGTCCTGAGCCTGCGCCCCCGCCGCCGGTGGCTCGCCTAAGCGCCCGTCTTTCCGAGGTCGCTTATTGGATGTTGGACATTGAGGGTTGGACGTTGGACGTTCCTCCAGGTTCGTCTCCCCCAAAAATCCCCAACTCCACCTTGACTTCCTCCACCGAAATAATAGGCTTCTCGTCCTTTTTCCATCGCTGCCATTCGGTGGGACACGTGAGTTTCCGAGAGGAGACGGCGTGAGGAAACACAACACAAAACAACATATGGTTCCTTGTCGGGACGGTGGCAGCTGTCCTTAATTCGCCCGAAGCCTCGGGCGGCGACGATACCGCAACAAGTCCAAATACCATGGCAGATATCAACGCAATCGTTGACCAACTCAGCGGCCTTACCGTTCTGGAAGTCGCTGACCTCGTGAAGCAACTCGAAGGCAAGTGGGGCGTTAGCGCCGCCGCTCCGGTCGCCGCCGCCGCCGCTCCCGCGGGCGGAGCCGGTGCCGCCGCCGCCGCTCCGGCGGAGGAAAAGACCGCCTTCGACATCGTCCTCAAGGACGCTGGCGCCAACAAGATCAACGTCATCAAGGAAGTCCGCGCCGCGGTTCCTGGCCTCGGCCTCGCCGAAGCCAAGGCCCTCGTCGAAGGCGCCCCGAAGACGGTCAAGGAAGGCGCCACCAAGGCCGAAGCCGACGACATCAAGAAGAAGCTCGAAGCCGCCGGCGCCAAGGTCGAGATCAAGTAAATCTCCGACCAGGAATCGTCCGTTCTTCACGAGCGACGCATCCTTTTACAAAACGCGCGGGAGCCTGTCTCCCGCGCGTTTTTCTTTGCCCTCATATCTCGCCCAGAGACCTCTGGTCCCTCAGGTCCCTTCCTCCACGACACACTCAGCCCCAACCACTTTCCATACGCGCGATGCCCCCCGTCTTTGCGATAGCATGACGCCGAGTCGTCGAATCTTCGCGACACCGCCATGCCCGATCATTTTCATCCCAGTTCCTGCAGCGCGCCTGGAAGTTTCGGCGTGAGCATCCCCGCTCACTCTCGTTCTTCTCACCGCCCCGCAGCACCACTTACTCATCGTCTCCTTGTCCACGCCTAGACCCGTCGTCCAACTACCGGCCGTTCCTCCACTGCCTGCCACCTCCCGCTCCCGGCGAGAACCAGATTGCGGGGCGGGGCCTGTTTTGCTCCCGTCGCCATTCTTCGTATGAGCGACTCCGCTTCCACTTCGGCCCAGAGCGCCACCGAGCTCCGCGCCGCCTGCCCCGTTGTCGCCATCGGCGCTTCCGCCGGCGGATTGGAAGCCTTCAAGAGCTTTTTCGCCAGCGTCCCGGCCGATTGCGGGCTCGCTTTCGTGCTCGTCCAGCACCTCTCCCCCGATCATCCCAGCATCATTTCCGAGCTCCTCGCTGCCGCCACGGCGATGCCCATCACGTCGGTGACCGAGCCGCGAAAAATTGAGCCCAATCACGTCTACGTGATCGCGCCCAATACGCTCCTGACCATCCGCCACTCCGTCCTCCGTCCGGAAACTCCTCGCGAGCCCGGCGGCCATCGCGCCCCCATCGATCTTTTCTTCCGCTCCGTTGCCGAGGACCAGGGCGAAAATGCCGTCGGCATCCTGCTCTCCGGCGCCGGCTCGGATGGCGCCGTCGGCATGCAGGTCATCAAACGTTACGGCGGCCTCACGCTCGTGCAAAGCCCCGAGACCTCCCGCTACGACTCCATGCCCCGCACGGCGATCGCTTCCGGCGTGGTGGACCACGTGCTGCCCGTCGAGGAAATGGCCGCCCGGCTGCTGGACTTCTTCTCCTACCGCGCCGAGTCCGTGCGCACGCTGGGGGTGGAGGGCATTTATGCGGACATCGTCGGGAGCCTCCCAAACATTTGCACCCTGCTCACCCGCAGCCTCGGGCACGATTTTTCGCGCTACAAGCAGTCGACCATGGTCCGCCGCATTCAGCGGCGCATGCAGATGCAGCGCCTCGCTCCCGCCGCGGCCTACCTCCATCTTTTGGAAAAGGACCCGAAGGAAATCGAGCAGCTCTTCAAGGACCTCCTCATCAGCGTCACGGAGTTTTTCCGCGACCGCGAAGCTTTCGATTCCCTCGCCCGGCGCGTCATTCCCAAGCTCTTCACGCCCGGCTCCGCCACCGGCACCATTCGTGTGTGGGTCTCGGGCTGCGCCACCGGCCAGGAAGCCTATTCCATCGCCATCCTCCTGCAGGAATACATGGCGCGAAACCATGTGGAGATGCCGGTGAAAATCTTCGCCACCGACATCGACGACGAAGCCCTCGATGCCGCGCGCCTTGGCATCTACGGCGAGGAAACCGCCGAGCAAGTCTCCTCCGAGCGGCTCGCCCGCTACTTCCAGCCGCACGACAGCGGCTACCAGATCCACAAGCAGATCCGGGAAATGTGCATCTTCTCCGCGCACAATGTCATCACGGATCCGCCCTTCTCCCGCATGGATCTGGTCTGCTGCCGGAACGTGCTGATTTATTTTGATACCAGCCTGCAACAGCGCGTCATCCCGCTGTTCCACTACGCTCTCAAGTCCGGCGGCTATCTCTTCCTCGGCTCCGCCGAAAGCCTCGGTACCCACGCGGACTCCTTCGGCGCCATCGACCAGCGGATGCGGATTTTTCAGGCCAAGCCCAGCGTGGCCACGCGGGCTGTCCGCCTGCCGCGCGTCGACGGCACGCGCTCCAATCGCATCGTCTCCGATTCCAGCATCAAGCTCCGCCTTGCCCGTGAGCGCGACGCCAAGGAACTCCACGAGCGCGCCGTGCTCGATTGGTATGCTCCTCCCAGCGTCCTTATCGATGCCAATGGCGAGGTGCTCCATTTCGTCCGCCGGACTTCGCGTTATCTCGAGCCGCCCGTCGGTTCGCCCAGTTTCAATCTCTTCGACATCGTGCGCGATACCCTGCGGACTCCGCTGCGCGCCGCCCTGAGCGAGGCCCGCGCCAGCGGCAGCGAGGCCATCCGCGAGCATTTGGAAGTGGAAGCGCAGCAGGAGGTGCAGCGCCTCTCGCTCTTGGTGCGGCCCCTCAAGGATGCCGAAAATCCCGTCGAGCGCTTCATCGTCATCTTTCGCGAAGAGGGTCCGCCGCGCGCCCGGGATGCCTCCACCCCCTCTCCCGCCCGCCAGGAGGTCGCGGACCACGAAGCCGTGCAGCACCTCGAGCGCGAGTTGCGTAACACCAAGGAAAGTTTGCAGGGCGCCATCGAGGAACTCGAAAACTCGAACGAGGAGTTGAAGTCCTCCAACGAGGAATTGATTTCCATCAACGAGGAATACCAGTCCGCCAACGAATCGCTCCAAACTTCCAAGGAAGAGCTCCAGTCGCTCAACGAAGAATTGGAGACCGTCAACGTAGAGCTGTCCAAAAAAGTGGAGGAATTGGATCGCGCCAATGCCGATCTGCAGAATCTCTTCGCCTCCACGCCCATCGCCACGCTGTTCCTCGATCAGCAACTGCGCATCAAGCGTTTCACGCCCACGGCCACGGAGTGGTTCAATTTGATCGACACCGACCTCGGCCGCTCGCTCCTCGATATCACCGCCAAATTCGACCTGCAGCCCTTGCTCGCTCAAATCGAGCGCGTGAACCGCGGGGAAACCCCGGCCACCGTGGAAATCCAGAAGGCCGACGGCGGACGCTGGTTCCTCGGCCGCGTCAACCGCTACCACGCCAATGACGGCAGCTACGACGGCGTCATCTTGCACTTCCTCAACGTCACCGACTTGAAGACCACGGAGGCCGCGCTTCGCTCCTCCCTCGAGGAAAACCAGCAACTCCACGAAATTGGCGTGGCCTTTGCCTCCGATCTCAATCTCGACAGCCTCCTGCAAAAAATCACCGACGTTGCCACCACGGTGACCCGTGCCGCCTTCGGCGCCTTTTTCTACAATGCGCTCAACGAGCACGGCGAATCGTACATGCTCTACACCATCTCGGGCGTGCCGCGCGAGGCCTTCGAGAAATTCCCCATGCCGCGCAACACCGCGGTCTTCGAACCGACCTTCCGCGGCACCGGCCCGCTGCGCTCCGACGATATCACCAAGGATCCGCGCTACGGCAAAAACGCCCCCCATCACGGCATGCCCACCGGCCATCTGCCGGTGGTGTCCTACCTCGCCGTGCCCGTAGTTTCTTCGCGCGGCGAAGTCATTGGCGGCCTTTTCTTCGGGCATGAAAAGCCGGGCATCTTCGATGCCCATGCGGAGCAGCTCGCCGTCGGCATCGCGGGACAAGCCGCCGTCGCGCTCGACAATGCCCGCATGGTGGAAGGCCTGCGCCGCAGCGCCCGCGCCCTGGAGACCAGCGAGAAACATTTCCGCGAGCTCGCCGACTCCATGCCGCAAATTATCTGGGCCTCGCGCCCCGACGGCTACACCGACTACTACAACCGCCGCTGGTACGAGTTCACCGGCTTTCAAGAGGGCCAGACCGGCGATGAAAGCTGGATGCCCATTCTTCACCCGGACGACCTCCAGCGCACCCTCGACACCTGGCGCGAATCCATCCGCACCGGCACGCTTTACGAGATTCGCTACCGGTTTCATGATCGCCAGACGGGCCGCTACCGCTGGCAACTCGCCCGCGCTCTGCCCATTCGCGACGATGCCGGCAATATCGTCCGCTGGTTCGGCACGTGCACGGACATCGACGATCTCGTCCACGCCGAGGACGCCCTCCGCGAGGCCGCCGAGCGCAAGGACGATTTCCTCGCCATGCTCGGCCACGAGCTGCGCAATCCCCTCGCTCCCGTGAAAACCGGCCTCGATATTCTCGATCTGCCGGACACCTCGAACGAGGACGGCGTCCGCCTGCGCGAGATGTTGCGCCGCCAGATCCGTCACCTTACCCGCATCGTCGACGATCTCCTCGACGTCGCCCGCATCTCCCGGGGCAAAGTGCTTCTGCGCAAGGAGCCCGTGGATCTCGGAGCGCTCGTCCAGACCGCCATCGCCGACTACCGCGTTTCCATCCAGTCCTCCGGCCTCAGTCTGCATCTCGAAATTCCCACCGACTCCGTCTGGATCGAAGGCGATTCCACCCGCGTGTGCCAGGTCATCTCCAATCTGCTGCAAAACGCCGCCAAGTTTTCCGATGCCGACGGACAGGTGCACGTCCGCCTCGAGCGGCACGAGGGCCGCGCCCGCCTCACCATCCGCGACACCGGCATGGGCATGGAGCCCGCCACCATCGCGCGCCTCTTCCAGCCCTTTAATCAGGCCGACAACAGCCTCGCCCGCAGCCGCGGCGGACTCGGTCTCGGCCTCGCTCTGGTCCGCGGTCTCGTGGAACTCCACGGCGGCACCGTCCGTGCCGAAAGCCCCGGCCTGGGCCACGGCTCCACCGTCACCGTGGAACTTCCCCTCACCGATTTGCGCCCCACCGGCGCCCACCACACTGCCGGCAACGGCGCCTCGTGCCGCCGCATCGTCATCATCGAAGACAACGCCGACGCCGCCTTCACCCTCGCCCACCTCCTGCGGCGCCGCGGCCACGAAGTCTTCACCGCCGCCCACGGCGCCGAAGGCATCGCCCTCGTGCAGACCCACCGCGCCGAAGTCCTCCTCTGCGACATCGGCCTCCCCGGCGAACTCGATGGCTACGCCGTCGCCCGCGCCGTCCGCTCCGTCATCCCCCCTCTCCCCATCCTCATGATCGCCCTCACCGGCTACGGCCGCGAACAAGACCAGCAACGCGCCAACGAAGCCGGCTTCACCTACCACCTCACCAAACCCATCGCCTTCGAAGAACTCGACTCCCTCCTTGCCGAGTGGAAGTTTTAGCGACTGCCAAACATGTCATTCCCGCGTTCCGCACGCGCGGTGAATACACGCGAGTGCGCGGTGAATCCCAACGGGATTCCCTATACTAGCGAATGGAGCGGAGCGATATAGCCAAACGCAAAGCGTTTGCCCGCAGGGCGGCACCGGAGGGTGCCGGCAACGGTTGGCCCGAGCTTGTCGAGGGCCTACCCTGGTACCCGCCCGCCAACACCAAGCCATCAACCCTGAAAGGGTTGCATTCCAGCTTCCAATGCACCTCCAACGGTGCGATAATGTACTCTGTCAAAACCAAATGAGCGAGGCTCCCCGCAAATGGTCAGTCCAACACTCCACCCCGCGCCACTCTGTCTCCCGCTCCCCGCCACAAAAAAAAAAAACGTAAAAAAGGCGGCAAAAAGCGGTCTCTACCCAAAAAAACCAAACCCCACCCCAAAACCTCAAATTTCCGGCACCATTGGGCCTATGAGGCCTATTGGGCCCATAGGCCCTGTTCACCCATATCCCCAAAATATATTTCAAAGACAACCGCCCCCCGAAACCCTATGCTCCCCACACCCATGAGCACGTTCCGCATCTCCCTTGCCCTCTTGCTTGGCGCCGCCTTCAGCGCGGCCGCCGCCCCCCTCCCCGCGGAACGCATTCGCGACAACGAACAGCGCCAGGAACAAATCAGCGGCGAAGCCCGCGAACTCGTCGGCGCCCTCGACGTGATGCTCGGTGAATACGAGCGCAACCACCTTTCCGGCGACGACGTCGCCATGGTCCGCAAGCTGCGCGGCTCCGTCGATCAACTCACCGTCGCCCAAATGCGCGAGGTTGTCGACCTGCTTCAGCAGGCCCGCGCCGTCAACGACCCCGGCGCCGCGGCCCGCACCGTCGCCGACGCCTTCACCGCGCAAAAGCAGGTCATCTCTAGCATCAACCGCATCCTCGCCGAACACGCCCGCGCCAACCAGGCCCGGGAAATCGCGCACCAGGTCGACGAACTGGCCGACCGCCAATCGCGCAACCTGCAAAACGGCATCGAGCTGGGTCGCATGACCGCCGGCGTGAAGCCGGAAAATTTCCAGGACCTGATGAATGCCCAACTGGAAACCCAGCGCGGCGAGCAGGCCGCCATTGCCGAGGATCTCAAGACCGCCCGCGAGCGCGTGGAAAAATTCGCCGCCGATCCCGCCAACGCCGACGTTGCTTCTACCTTTAAAGCCGGCGCGCAGCAGCTTCAGCGCATGGAGCCGCAGGCCCAAAACGCCGCCGAATCCTTGAAAGCCGCACAGCTTTTCAAAGCGGTGACCGATGAAAAATCGAGTCGCGACGAACTGCGCAAAATCGCCCGCCAGCTCGCTCCGCGGGAGCGCGGCCCCGAAGCTCTCCGCCGCGCCGAGCGCGAAGTGGCGTCCATGATTCGCGACCAGGAAGATCTCAAACAGGATACCGGGCAGCAAAAAGCTGAAGAGGATTTCGACAAGTGGATCGCCGACAAGATCGCCGAGATCGATCCGAACAAAACGCTCGAGGGAAAATTTCGGAACATGAGCCCGGAAGAGCGGAAGAAAAATCCGGAGCTGCGCGCCAAATTCGAAGCCGAACAACAAACCAAAGGCGCCCAGCTCGCCAAGATGGAAGACCAGCAGGGCGAAATCGCGAGCCGCAGCGACAATCTCGGCAGCGAACTCACGGAGGCCCAGCAGGCCGCTTCCGCCCTGCGCGAAGCCGCCGCCAAAATGCAGGAAGCCCGCAGCGCCATGCTCGAAGCCAACGCCCCGCAGGCGCAAAAGCAGCAGGACCAGGCGCTCGCCAAACTCAATGCCGCCCACGTGGAACTGCAAAAGAAAGCCGAGGAAGCCGAGATGCTTGCCGGCAACAGCGGCGACAAGATGAAGGACCTCGAACGCCTGCAACAAGCCGCTCAGGAAATTGCGAAGCAGGAACAGGCCATGGCTGCCAAACCCGATGCCGCCAAACAAGCCGAGCTCGCCCGCCGCGCTGAGCAAATTGCCCAGCGTGCCGCCGACCTCGCGCCCAAAGCGCAGCCCGCCGCGCAAGCCGGCGCCATGAATGCCCGCCAAAGCGAGCAGGCCATGCAGGCGAACCACGCGCCGCAGGCCCAGCAGCAAGCCCAGCAAGCCGCGCAAAATTTTGACAAAGCCGCGCAGCAAATCGCGCAAGCCCTCGCCCAGGCCCAGGCCGCCCAGCAGCAGGCGCAACAAGCCGCCGCAGCGCTGGCGGAGCTCGCCAAGATCATCGTCGCGGAACAAAAGGTGATGACCGATACCGCCAAAGCCGACGCGCTCACCCGCGCCAAGCAGCCCGGCAATTTCCGCGACCTCGTTCCGCAGCAAGCACAAGTCCAGCAGCAGACCGATTCCTTCCGCCAAACCCTCGGCGCCGACATGCTCGCCGCGACGCAAGCGCTCTCCGACGCCGCCACCGACATGGGCACCGCCCGCGCCCAGCTCGAAGGCTCCGCCGGTGCGCCGGCGATGGAAGCCGAAAAACAAGCGCTCGAAAAACTCTTCGCCGCCCAAACCGCCCTCGCGCAAAATCTCGCGCAAGCCCAGCAGCAGATGGGCGCGGAGATGACGCCCGAACAAATGGCCGCCGCCGCCAATGCACTCGCGCAGGCCATGCAGCAAGTGCAGCAGGGACAAAACAATCTCCAGCAAGCCGCCCAGCAAATGGGACAGCAAGCCGCCCAAAACGCCGCGCAGGCCGCCCAGCAAGCCGCCCAGGCGGCTCAACAGGCGGCCCAAGCCGCGCAGATGGCTCAGCAACAAGCGCAGCAAGCCGGTAATCAGCCCGCTGCCCAGCAGGCCGGACAAGCCGCGCAACAAGCCCAGCAGGCCGCGCAGGATGCCCAGCAAGCCGCCCAAGCCGCGCAACAGATGGCCAATCAAAACGGCCAGCCCGCCGCGCAGGCCGCACAGCAAGCAGCCCAGCAGGCCGGGCAAGCCGCTCAGGCGGCCCAGCAAGCCGCCCAAGCTGCCCAGATGGCCCAGGAGGCCGCGCAGCAAGGCCAGGAAGCGCCGGGCGCTTCACCGCAACAACAAGCCGGAAATCAGCAAGCCGCCCAACAGGCCGGACAAGCCGCTCAATCGGCCCAACAGGCCGCCCAGGCGGCGCAACAAGCACAGCAAATGGCCGCGCAAGCCGCCCAAATGGCCCAGCAAGGGGGTCAGCAAGGAGCCCAATCCATGCAGCAGGCCGCCCAGCAACTTTCGCAAGCCGCCCAGCAAGCCGCCCAAGCCGCCGGGGGACAGCCTTCACCCGGCGCCCAGCAAGCCGCGCAGCAAGCCGCGCAACAGCTCTCCCAGGCCGCACAACAGGCGATGAACGGACAGAACAGCGCCGCGCAACAATCCGCCCAGCAGGCCGCGCAGCAACTCGCTCAAGCCGCCGGCATGGCCGCCGCCCAGCAATCCGGCATCGCCCAGCAGCAAAACGGCCAGCCCATGCCCGGCATGCCCGGCCAGGGCCAAAAACCCGGCAAAGGTTCCGGCAAAGGCAAGAGCCAGCAAATGACCGATCAACCGTCCGAAGGCGCCGAAACCTACCAGCCCGGCGCCGCCGACGCCGTGCAACGCGCCGCCCGCCAGGCCGCGCTCAAAAAAGCCGGCTTCCTCGGCCTCCCCCCGCGCGAGCGCCAGGCCATCCAGCAATCCCTCGGCGAAAAATACCCCGAAGAATACGGCCCCATGGTCGAGCAATACCTCCTCAACCTCGCCAACGAATCCGGCAAAAAGTAGTCCTCAAGGAGCAGGGGTGCCCTCGCCCCGTGTCTCGTCGAAACTTCAAGAAGAGAAATCCGGTTACTCCTTCCGGTACGCCTCCGCAAATTCCCCGGGCGTGACTCCGAGCACGCGTTTGAAATGCCGCGCCATGTGGCTCTGATCGGCGAAGCCGCTTTCATTGGCAATCGCCGCCAGCGTCCACGTCCGCGCATGATCGCGCATGAGTTCCTGCGCCCGGTCCACGCGAAGCCGGATGAGATAGTCGTGCGGCGGATGCCCTGTCGCCAATTTGAATTGCCGCGCAAAATGAAACGGGCTTACCCCCGAAACTCCCGCCAGTTCCTCCAGAGTGAGCGCATCCGTGAGACGGCGCCGCATCAGTTCCACCGCGCGCAGCACCGCCACCGGTGGCGCCGGATCCGCGGGCTTCGAAGCGGGCAGCGACGCCAGATCGCGCAACAAGCGCACGGCCACCGCGCGCGCCAGCGCTTCGCCAACGATGGAGTTTCCGCCCTGGCACTCCAATTCTCGATGCAACTCCGGCATCAAGGCGCACGCGGGATGTTCCCGCGGCAGCTTGCGATAATTGCTCGCCACCGGGATCGTCGTCGAGGTGCCGAGTTCCGCCGCCACTTTCTCGAAAAACCACGGTTGAAACCCGAGCATCAGCAAATGCACATCGCCCGTCCATCGAAACGCCACCGGCTGCCCCGCGGGAGTGAAGCGACCCTCGCCCGGCCGGTAGCTCACCGTGTGCACTTCGCCATGAATGTTTACCTCGCTCTTCAGCGACTCGATGAACCAATAAAAAATGTGCTGCCGGATGCCGCCGGGATAATTCACCTCTCCCGTGACTCCATGCACCGCCGACTGCCGCTCGTGCAGGAGCAGCCCGGGCCAGCCCCGCGCGCGGCGGATGACCGTAATGGCCGCAGGCACGTAGGTCTCCATGTCGACTGGTGGCAGGACGGGCACTTTTTTCATTACGATGCATCGAGTGTAACGGCTGCCACGCATTTGGCGAGCATCAGGCAGCCCCGCTTCCGCGCGGGAGCTCATCGAAAATCCCGTCGCACTTTACTATTTCGCAAGAAGTAGGCACCACTGGCTCCGACACTACACCACCATGGCAATTTCTGCCCATTCCCGCGCGGAGGCTCTCATTGAGGCGCTTCCGTACATTCAAAAATTTCGGGGCCAGCTTTTCGTAATTAAATACGGCGGCAGCGCGATGGAGGACGACGACATCGTTGACCGCCTCCTGCGCGACATCGTTTTTCTCGAGGCCGTCGGCATCAATCCCGTCGTCATCCACGGCGGCGGCAAAGCGATTTCCCAGCGCATGCGCGACGCCGGCCAAAAGCCGCGCTTTGTGAATGGACTGCGCGTCACCGACGCCGAGGCCATCGGCATCGTGGAAGACGTCCTCGACAACCAAATCAACCCCGACATCGCGAACCGCATCACCCG
>OUNM010913498.1_pt1 | contig 35905 bp, 28 predicted proteins | sample 1769961 | NCBI WGS metagenome assembly OUNM01 (sample SAMEA3914820, study PRJEB12502) | metagenome | biome: forest; material: soil | place: USA | collected 2012-03-12 | depth 0.3 m | reverse complement strand
CCGCCGGCTTATGAGGCCCGCGAATTCATCGTTTACTTCGAGTTCGACAAGTCGGATCTGACTTCGGACGCGCAAGCGGTGGTTCAAGCGGCTGCTGACTACGCCAAGGGTGGCAACGCAGCTCGCATCGTGGTTGTCGGTCACACCGACACCTCGGGCTCGGCGGCTTACAACATCAAGCTGTCGGAACGTCGCGCCAAGACTGTGGCTGACGCTCTGGCTGGTCTCGGTGTCGATGCCTCCAAGATGGCTGTTGACTGGAAGGGTGAATCCGAACCGGCCGTTGCCACTGGCGACGGGGTCAAGGAACCGCTCAACCGTCGTGCGACTGTCGACATCACGTTCTAATTCGAACGCGTCGATTACAAAAATGCGAAGCCCGGTCTGTTTCAGGCCGGGCTTTTGCTTTGTCTGAAGGCGGGGAGGGAAGCTTTTCACAGCCATGCTGAAATCCGGCAGCCGTGATTCGGCCGAGAGGGATGGGGCGCGATATTTTTAAAAATCTCGCACTGCAATAAAATGATGCATATTTGCCACGGCCAATTCGCTACATATGGCCGCTTCACTACAGATTCATCACAAGATTTAGGTCATTTTCCTCGCCATATATCTATTTTCTCGCATTTGCTCGCGCTGACCCGCGATTTTTGCATCGCAGCAGGTGTGACAATATGGCCTCATCCGGTTTCTGATGTGACATGTGTCATCAAACCGTCGCAGAATTTGCTCAAAAAGTGGCGGAAAGCCGTCTAAAGAAATTATTAAGCCCCGGACACACGCCGTTGCGAACGGTCTCGTGATCTTTGTCTTGTGGGCATTCTGCGCGGTTTTTGTAATCTCTGTGAACCTGGAGAGGGGATACTCCGAATGAAATTGAACAAAACCACTATCTTGGCCGGTACGGCGCTCGCGAGCACTGCCGTTGCCACCTTCTTTGCCGGCAGCGCGTTCGCGCAGTCGACCGGTTCGCAAGCCGTTGAAGTCATCATCAAGGGCGGTGCGCGTTCGACGGGCGGCCTGGCGGTGCAAACCAATCAGGCGAAAGACCAGTCGATCGTCAATAAGGACTACATCTCGACGCAGATCGGCTCGTCGAACTTCGCCCAGGACATCAACCTGCTGCCGGGCGTCAACTACGGCAACGAAGACCCCACCGGCGTTCTGAGCAGCTCGGAATTCCGTATGCACGGCTTCGACGGCGCTCACGTCTCGATCACCGTCGACGGTACCCCGGTCAACGACACCGGCAACTACGCCGTTTATCCGGGTGAATATGCGGTCGCCGAATCGACCGACCACATCACCGTCAACCTGGGTCAGACCGAAGTCGATAGCCCTACGGCCTCGGCCATCGGCGGCACCGTCAACATCGTCTCGAAGCTCCCGGAAACCACCCCGAGCGTCTCAGCTTCGGGTGCGGTCGGCAGCTACAACTATGAGCGCCTGTATGGTGAAGTCCAAACCGGCGCGCTTGGGCCGACGGGCATCCGCTCCTACCTGAGCTTCAACGAAATCAAGTCCGACAAGTACAAGGGCGGTGGCGACATCACCCGTTGGGGCATCGACGGCCGCGTCTATCAGCCGCTCGACAACAACGGCTTCCTCGGCGTCTCCTTCACTTGGGCCTCGAACCGTCCGTACTTCTACTTCAGCGGTTCGCAAGCTCAGTTGGCGACGTACGGCCGTGATTTCGACTATAACACCAAGTGGATTCCCGAAACCGCGACGCCGGGCAAGGCCGACACCGTGCCGGTCACGCCAACCCTGGCAGGCCAACCGGACTATCAGGCCGGTGCTGAAACCAACTACTGGGCTCTGCACCCGAACCCCGTCGATTTCGGCGACATCCGCGGCCAGTCGAAGTTCAACTTCGGTGACAAGGCGACCCTGACGGTCGACCCGTACTTCTTCTACACGATCGCCAATGGCGGCGGCGGCACCAACGTTTCGGAATGCGATGCCCGTCTGGCGGGTTCGAGCTTCGGCACCACGGGTAGCTGCGGCACCGGCAAGGGTAACGGCGTCGATCTGAACCACGACGGTGACACGCTGGACACGGTTCTGCTCTATTCGCCGAGCAACACCCAGACGCACCGCTATGGCGTCAACTCGTCGCTGATCTATCGCTTCACCGATACGCAGACCCTGCAAGCGGCCTTCACCTACGACTATGGTCACCACCGCCAAACCGGCGAATACGACATGGTCAACCCGCTCAATGGCGACCCGGAAAACGTGTTCGGCGCCAAGCCGGGCTACGGCACCTGGATCCACGCTTTCGATGGCACCACCTTCCGCAAGCGTGACCGTCTGTCGCTGGCCAAGTTGAACCAGCTGTCGCTGAACTACATCGGCCGCTTCATGGACGACAAGCTGCACATCAATGTCGGTCTGCGCGATCCGCACTTCGAACGCGATCTCGATGAACGCTGCTTCGTTTACAATGGCAGCACCGAATACTGCATGGATGTGACCAACGCTGCTGCGAATGCCGCGATTGCCACCGACAATGCCGCCGCGACCCGTACCCCGGGCGCGAAGGCCGCCGCGATCTCGGCGCTCCTGGGTGTCACGGTCAACTACAGCTCCACTGGCGCTGCCAACATCCTGGCTCCGTTCAAGAAGACCTACCACTTCACCAAGGTCCTGCCGAACGTCGGCGCCAGCTATGACCTGAACGAGCACAACTCGGTTTACGTCACCTACGCTGCCGGCTTCTCGGCGCCGAAGACCGACGACCTCTACGTTTCGGTCCCGGAACTGGTGACGCCGGAAACTTCGGACCAATACGGTGCCGGTTGGCGCTTCAAGAACGGGCCGTTCGATCTCTCGACGAACCTGTGGGCCGCCAGCTGGAACAACCACATTGTTCAGTCCTATGATCCGAACGATCCGACGACCAGCATCGACCGGAACGTCGGTAAGGTGAAACTGTCCGGCCTCGACGTCGAAAGCGGCTGGCGCGTCACGTCGAACTTCAACCTCTACGGCTCGCTGGCTCTGACGCATAGTGAACTGGTGAACAACTACGTCGTTGGCTTCAGCACCGCTGGTGTCGCCAATTCCTACTACCTGCCCGTCAAGGGCAAGGAACTGGTCATGACGCCGGATCAAACGGCGGCTCTGCGTGGTACCTATCACACCGGCCCGTTCAGCATCAGCATGCAAGCCAAGTACACCGGCAAGCGCTACGTGTCGGATATGAACGACGCCTCGATCAAGGGTTATGTCGCGGCCGACTTCGATGCCTCGTACAAGCTCGACGGTATCGGCAAGGGCGCTTCGATCCAGCTGAACGTCTCGAACCTCTTCGGCGCCCAGTACTATGCTCGCGTGTCGACGGTTTCGGCCGCGGTCAACACCGCGGTTGCCAACACCGACCCGACCAAGGCGGCCGGGACCTTCTTCTCGAGCTCGCCGTTCTACTACGTGAACGCGCCGCGCACGGCCTTCATCACCTTCAAGGGCAAGTTCTAAGCGCCTTCGAAGTGATGCATTCTACGGAAGAGGCGGCTTCGGCCGCCTCTTTTTTTTTGCTTGGAGCGGATGGTTTTGGCTGAACCAAAACCATCCGCTCCAGACTTTTGCTTTCTCGCGCAATTTAACCGAAAAGTGGCGTCTACTTTATCGGATTGCGCTTTAGTTGCCGTGTTGCCCTTTTTCCAAAAGGGCTTAAAACCCGACGCCGATAGTTTCAGATACAGGACATGACATGACCCGACGCGTGCCGGCCGAATGGGAAGCGCACAAGGCGATGTGGCTGGGCTTCCCCAGCCATGAAAACCTGTGGCAGGACGACCTGATCCCGGCCCAGGCCGAAGTCGCAGCCCTTGCGCGCGCCCTGGCCGAACTGGGCGACGAGCGCGTCAAGCTGATGGTCATGGGGGAGGCGGCCCATGCCGCGGCCAAGGCTTCGCTGGGCGACGTCAAAAAAGTCGAGATCGTCGACGGCCGCTTCGGCGACATCTGGTTTCGCGACACCGGTCCGATCTATATCGCCGAAGACGATGCGTCGGAGCTGCATCATCCGGCGCCGGTCGGCTTCCGCAACAATGGCTGGGGCGGCAAGTACCAGCTGCCGCACGACGACGAGGTCGCCGGCCAGATCAGTCAAAGCGATGGCTTTGCCACGCATATCGAAGGCTTTATTCTCGAAGGCGGATCGATCGATCATGACGGCTTAGGCACGGTGCTGACGACGCGGCAATGCCTGCTCAATCCCAACCGCAATCCGGGCTGGACCGAGGCTGTGGCCGAACAGGCTCTGGCATCGTCGCTCGGCGTGCGCAAGGTCATCTGGCTCGACGATGGTCTGCTCAACGACCACACCGATGGTCATATCGACAATCTGGCGCGCTTCGTGGCACCGGGCGTGGTCGCCTGTCCGGTGGCGTTCGGCCGCGACGATCCCAATGCCGAAGTCTACGACCAGACCGCGCGCCTGCTGAGCACGCAGACCGATGCCCGTGGCCGGCCGCTGCAGATCGTGCGTATCCCGTCGCCGGGCATATTCTACGACGAGGACGACCAGATCATCCCGGCCTCGCATATGAACTTCCTTATCGCCAATGACTGCGTCGTCGTGCCGATCTACAAGGAACGCCCGGGCGAACTGGCGGTCGAGGCGCTGCAAAGCCTGTTCCCGGAACGCCAGGTGATCGGTCTGTCGTCGAAGGCGATTCTCACCGGCGGCGGCAGTTTTCACTGCATCAGCCAACAAGTCCCCCTCATTAAGGCCTGAGACCTTGCGCCGGCCCGTTGCAGGGCCCATCTCGCCTAGTCGCACCGGTTCGGGTGCCAGGATTTGGAGTTTCCCATGACCCGCACCGTCAAAGTCGCCGCGCTGCAGACCGCTTATGGCAGCGACATGACCGCCAATATCGCTAAAACCGACGCGCTGGTGCGTGAAGCGGCGGGCAAGGGCGCACAGATCGTGCTGCCGTCGGAGCTGTTCCAGGGCGAATATTTCTGCGTCTCGCAGGAAGAGCGTTGGTTTGCCACCGCCTATCCGTGGCGCGAGCATCCGGCGGTGCTGGCGATGCAAAAGCTGGCGCGAGAGCTAGACATCGTCATTCCGACCTCGATCTACGAGCGCGAAGGACCGCACTATTTCAACAGCCTGGTGATGATCGACGCCGGCGGCGAGCTGATGGGCGTCTATCGCAAAAGCCACATTCCCGACGGACCTGGCTATCAGGAAAAGTACTATTTCCGCCCTGGCGACACCGGCTTCAAGGTGTGGGACACCAGGTTCGCCCGCATAGGCGTCGGCATCTGCTGGGACCAGTGGTACCCGGAAGCGGCGCGCGCCATGGCCCTGCAAGGCGCGGAGATTCTGTTCTATCCGACGGCCATCGGTTCGGAACCGCACGATGCCGAACTCGATACCGCCGCACCTTGGCAGCGCATCATGCAGGGCCATGCGGTGGCCAATGTCATTCCGGTGATCGCTGCAAATCGTATCGGCACCGAAAGCCTGATTTCGCCGCAAAATGGTACCGGCCAGACCTTCTATGGTCACAGCTTCATCGCCAATCATCGCGGCGACAAGGTGGCTGAATTCGGCGCCAAGGAAGAGGGTGTGCTGGTGGCGGAATTCGATCTCGACTTCCTGCAGACCCACCGCGCCGCCTGGGGCTTTTTCCGCGATCGCCGGCCGGAGCTTTACCACGCCCTGGCGACCGGCCGGCCGGCTTAAAGCTTGTAAATTCGCGCTTCCCAGCCGCGCAAAGTGCTAGCATCTGGCGCTTCACTGGCTGAGTAATTGCTCCAACTGATAGCATGTGCGCCAGTATCCGGTAGCCGTTCGCATGGTTGTGCGTCTGCCGAAAAGTTCAGCGCAATCATAAACGACTCGTCCGCCGTGCGCCGCGTGAAGACGAAGAGGTGCGGATGGTCGGGCAGCAGGTCGGCGTAGTCGCCGTAAACCATTGCCGGATAAGCGTGACGCAGCGCGATCAGCTCGGCATAGCCACGATAGACTTCGTTGGTTTCGGCGGCGCGATCGGCATTGATCTCGGGAAAATTCGGATTGGCGGCCAGCCACGGCGTGCCCGTCGTGAAGCCGCCGTTCGGTGCTGATGACCATTGCATCGGCGTGCGCGAATGGTCGCGGCTGACCTTGTTCTGATTGGCCAGGAAAGCTTCCGGCGTAACGCGGCCGCTGTCGACCTCCTGCCGCCACATGCCCTTGACCCACAGGTCATCGAACTGAGCGATATCCGTGAAGGGATAGTTGGTCATACCGATCTCATCGCCCTGATAGATGAAGGGCGTGCCCTTCAACGTCAGCAGCAAGGCCGCCATCACCAAGGCCGACTTCTCCCGCCACTGCGGACGGTCGTCGCCATAGCGCGAGACAATGCGCGGATTGTCGTGGTTGGAGAAGAACGCGGTCGGCCAGCCGTGGGTGTCGAGCGCAGCGTCATGGCGGGCAAAGATCGCCTTGAAGTCGGGCAGGAACCACGACTTCCATTTGCCGTCGGCGCCGCGATCGATCTCGACGGTGTCGAACTGAAAGATCATGTCGAGTTCGCCGCGGCGATCGTCGACGAACAAGGGCGTTTGCGCCAAGGTCACGCCGAAGGCCTCGCCGACCGTCATGGTGTCATAGGGCTCAAGCGCCTCGCGCCGCATTTCCTGCAGGTAGTCGTGGACCCTCGGCCCATTGGCATAGAGGAATTGCGGCTTGGCGCGGATGTCTTCGGGCAGATCGGGCAGGCCCGGCACCTTGGAAATAAAGGGGATGACGTCCATGCGGAAGCCGTCGACGCCCTTATCCAGCCAAAAGCGCATCAGGTCGTAGACTTCGCCGCGCACCGCTGGATTGTCCCAGTTGAGATCGGGCTGCTTGGTGGCGAACAGGTGGAGGTAATAGTCGCCGGTCGCTTCGTCCTTTTGCCAGGCTGAGCCGGTGAAGATCGACGTCCAGTTGTTGGGCGGTCCATTCCCGTCGTCGGGGCGCCAGATGTAGTAGTCGCGATAGGGATTGTCGCGGGAGGTGCGCGATTCGGCGAACCAGACGTGCTCATCGGACGAGTGATTAACGACCAGATCGACGATTAGCCGAATGCCGGCGTCATGCAGCGTCGCCAGCAGTTCGTCGAAATCCGCCATGGTGCCGAACTCGGCCATGACCTGGCGATAGTCGCGGATGTCGTAACCGTTATCGGCATTGGGCGAATCGAAGTGCGGGCTCAGCCACACCACATCGACGCCTAGCCCTTTGATGTGCGGCACCTTATCGATAATGCCGCGCAGGTCGCCGATGCCGTCGCCATTGCTGTCCATGAACGAGCGCGGATAGATCTGATAGACCACCGCCTCCTTCCACCAACGCCTCGTATAGCCGTTGATGGTTTCGGTCATGGAAATTCCCCGTCTAGTGCCCCTTCACCCAAGAAGCGTAGGTATCGAGCGCCTTTTGCGGCGCCGTGTTGTACCATGCATAGCCGTTGCGGCGCTCCAGCGTCAATTCGCTCACCGCATCGTGCACGCTCTTGTCGCGGTCGCCGAATACCGGCTTGCCGGTCGAGATGCTGTAATAACGCGCCCACAGCGCCGGCGCGCCGGGTGAGGCGACGACATCGCGGCCGTGGTCGGTGCGCTGCCAGGCGATATCGTGCAGCTCAGCCTTCTGCAAATAGGCGATGCCGCCCTTGACCGCGGCGACGATGCGTGCCGACGGATGGGGCAGGGACATGAGATAGACCAGCAGGTCGGCGCTTTCTTCGGACGACAGCTCCGCAGGTTCGAAGTTGCGCGCCGCCACCGGCTTCAGCGTCAGAGGATCGTGCTGCTGACCCCACAAGGTAGGCTGTCCACCGATCTGGATTTGCGTATCGAGAATGCACGTGATCGCCGCCTGGGCCGAGGCGCCGGCATTTTGCCGCACGGCGTCTGGCACAAAGCTGTACTTGCCATCGGCGACGTCGCTCATCAGCTCGGCGGCCAAAGAGACGGCATTGTCGTTATAGGTGATGGCGTCGTGATAGCCGCCTTCCAGCGGCCACACCTGCGGCCAGCCGCCATTGGGGTATTGAGCATGAAACAGGTAGTCGAGCCCCTTGAGGAAGCTTGCGCGATAGGCATCGCCTTCGTGGCCGGGCGCCTGGGCGATGACGAGGCCGAGGTACCGCAACTCGGTTGAGGTGGCATTGTTGTCTAGCGTACCGACATAGTTCCAGTCGGGCTCGGCCGGCGTGTCGAAGTCGTCCGGCGCCAGGTATTTCGAGATATTGTTGGCGACATAGGGCTGTCCGGGTTGGCGCAGGGCACCGTCACGACGCTGGTTCTTGCCCCAGCCGCCGGCGGGGGTCTGATAGCTGACGATGACGTCGGCGACGTGGCGCGCGGAGGCTGAACCGTAGCTTTCGGGATATTGGTTGAGCGGCATGGTATCGCCGTGGCCTTCGAGTGGCGCGGCGGGCGCGGCCTCACCGGGCTTCAGTTCGGCGGCCAGGGCGGCCTTGTCAGCGGCGCGCTGGGCTTTCGACTGGTCGATATAGCTTTGCCACGCCGGTTGTGTCGCGGTGGGCAGTGTAGCGATCCGCGCCGGTGTCAAGGATTGGGCGGCGATGCTGTGGCCGACGACGCCGGCGAAAGCAGGCGCGCTAAAGACGGCAACAGCCGCGATGGCGGCAAAGAGGTAGCTGTGGCGTGGCATAGGTTTCGTCCCTGTTTGCGCTAACATCGCAGAAATGACACCGGTGGACAAGCGTCGATTGATCGGGTCACCTTATTGGCCTCTTGCATCCCCGATCAAAAATACGCATATAGGCCTCGAGGCGGCCGGACGAAGGCCTCGCCAATCTGGTCAGGGCCGGAAGGCAGCAGCCACAACGAATTCACCTTCGGGTCGGCCGTCTCACTTTTCCTTTAGCTCAATCGCCGCATGGCTCGCGCAAACGTGCGCGGCGCGCGGTCGCGCTTGCCAAGCCCAAGGGGCTTGGAGGGAAGAGCCAATCCTTGCCCACAGCCGATTCGGACGGTGCATCGAATCGCGGTTAGGTGCAGACGCGTGTTTGAAAACCTTTTATAGTTCTCCGTATGAGCGACCCCGCCGACGATCCGTTCTCCGATTTCCCCGCGTCCGATGCCGGCGAGGGTACCCCTGAGCGCGACATCGACACCGACGACATGTTTGGCGCGGAAGCCAGCGTGGCCGCCGCCACGGCGCCGGAAAAGGCCGAGGCCTATACCGTCCTTGCCCGCAAATACCGCCCGCGCACCTTCGAGGACCTGATCGGTCAAGAAGCCATGGTGCGCACCCTGACCAACGCCTTCGCCAGTCACCGCATCGCCCACGCCTTCATGCTGACGGGCGTCCGCGGGGTCGGCAAGACGACGACGGCGCGCCTCCTGGCCCGCGCGCTCGACTACGACAGCGACACCGTCCACGAACCGAGCATCGATCTGAAGGTCATGGGCCGCCACTGTCAGGCGATCATCGAAGGCCGTCACATCGACGTGCTCGAACTCGATGCCGCCTCGCGCACCGGGGTCGACGCCATGCGCGACCTGCTCGAATCGGTGCGCTACGCCCCGGTCGAGGCGCGCTACAAGGTCTACGTCATCGACGAAGTCCACATGCTGTCGACCGGCGCCTTCAACGCGCTGCTGAAGACGCTGGAAGAGCCGCCGCCCCACGCCAAGTTCATCTTCGCCACCACCGAAATCCGCAAGGTGCCGGTAACCATCCTGTCGCGCTGCCAACGCTTCGATCTGCGCCGCGTCGAGCCGGAAATCCTCGGGCCGCACCTGGAAAAGATCTGCGCCCTCGAAGGCGCCAAGATCGACCCCGAAGCCATCGCCCTGATCGCTCGCGCCGCCGAAGGCTCGGTGCGCGACAGCCTGTCCCTGCTCGACCAGGCTCTGGTCCAGGGCGAGTCGGGTGAGGTCGTCGGCCCCGACGTTGTTCGCGACATGCTGGGCCTGGCCGATCGCGGCGTCGTCATGGGCCTGTTCGAAAACATCATTTCCGGCCAGATGCGCGAGGCCCTGATGGCCTTTCGCACGCTCTATGGTTACGGCGCCGACCCGTCGCAAATCATGGGCGACCTGTTGAGCTTTTCGCACGCCACCTCGGTCGCCAAGGTGCTGGGCGCCGACGCCACGCGCCTGCCCAAGGCTCAGGCGATGCGCGTCACGGCGCTGGGTTCGCAGCTTTCGGCCGGCACCCTGTCGCGGCTGTGGACCTTGATGCTTAAGGCGTTCGAGGAAATCCGCCGCGCGCCGGACGCTGCCGCAGCGTTCGAGATGGCCCTGGTGCGGCTATGCTACGCCGCCGACTTGCCGGGTCCGGAAGTGCTGATGAAGCGCCTGCAAAGCGGCGAGCCCCTGACCGGACCGCAAGGGCCGGGCGGCGGCATGCCCATCGGTGGCGGTCATACGAGCGGCTTGGGCGGCACGGCTCAGGCCATTCGCCCGCAGCCGCAAACCCTGCCACAGCCGCAATCCTTCGGCGAAGTGCTGTCGCTGATCGAGCAGAAGCGCGACATCAGTCTGCGCGTCGACGTCGAACGCTTCGTGCGCCTGGTGGCATTCAAGCCCGGCGCCATCACCTTCGAACCGGCGGGCGATCTGCCGGCCGACTTCATCCGCAAGCTGTCGCTGCGGCTGAAGGAATGGACCGGTCAACGCTGGCTGATCGCCACCCAGACTGGTGGTGGCGCCGAAACCATTATCGAACAGCGCGACCGCGAACGCACGGCTTTCATGGCCAAGATGGAAGAGAACAGCTTCGTCAAGGCGCTGCGCGACGCGTTTCCGGGGGCCGATTTCACCTTCCGCCCCAAACCCAAGCCCGTGGTCGCCCTGCCCGAAGCCGGCGACGAAGCCAATGACGACAAGGATGACGAGTAATGGACTTCCAGCAGCTTATGAAGCAGGCCCAGCAGGTGCAAAAGTCGTTTGCCGATGCCCAGGCCAAGATGCAGGAAAGCGTCGTGCCGGGGTCTTCCGGCGCCGGCCTGGTGACGCTTGAGCTCAAGGGCACGGGTGAAATGCTGTCGCTGAAGATCGACGACAGCCTGCTGGCCCCGGGCGAAGGCGAAGTCCTGACCGACCTGATCATCGCCGCCCATCGTGACGCGCACCAGAAGCTCACCGACCTGAATCAAAAGCTGATGGCCGAAGCGGCCGGCCCGCTCGGCGCCAATGGCGGCCTGCCCAACATGCCGCGGTTCTTCTAGGCGTAGCGCGAAGTGGCGGCTGCCGGACCCGAAATCGAACGTTTGATGAGCCTGCTGGCCAAGCTGCCGGGTCTCGGACCGCGTTCGGCGCGGCGGGCGGCGCTGGCCCTGCTGAAGCGGCGCGAGCAATTGCTGGTGCCGCTGACGCGCGCCATGCAGGAGGCCGCCGACAAGGTCACGACCTGCGGCATCTGCGGCCAGTTGGCGACGCAAAATCCCTGTACGATCTGTTCCGATCCAGCGCGTGACGCGGCCATGATTTGCGTCGTCGAAGAAGACGGCGCGCTTTGGGCCATGGAGCGCGTCGGCGCCTATCACGGCCGTTATCATGTGCTTGGAGGCTTATTGTCGGCGCTCGACGGCGTACGCCCGGAAGATCTGCGTCTCGACAGCCTGGTTGAACGCGTGCGTGACGGCGATGTCCATGAAATCGTCATGGCCCTGCCGGCGACCGTCGAAGGCCAAACGACGGCGCATTACATCGCCGATCGCCTCAAGGGGCAGGGCAATCAAGTGGTAATTTCCCACCTGGCGCGCGGCGTACCGGTCGGCGGAGATCTCGACTGGCTGGACGATTCGACCATCGCGCACGCGTTTAAGAGCCGGCGATAGCCGCGTTTCGAGCGCCTACGCTGTCGCGGCCAGGGCCTGCTTCTTTTCGCGCTGCTTCATCAGCAGGTAAACGACGAGGCAGCCCAGGAGCCGGCTGATCACGGCGGCCGCCAGCGACACCCAGTTGAAGATGCCGGGCAGCGAGAAATTGGCGATGTACAGGAACGCGGCCGCATCGATCGGTCCGGAAATCCCGGCCGAAACAAATATACGCTTGGATAAAGGCAGCTTGGCGAAGGTGAACAGGGCCCAGTCGATGGTCTCGCTGATGGCGAAGGCACAGGCGCTGCCGAACGCAATCGTCGGGCTGGATGTATAGACCGACAGCACCAGACCGATGGCGAGAAAAACGAAGATCCAGTGGCTGACTTCGCGCTGGGCGAAGTCGCGCACCACCAGAACCAGTCCCGTGACCACGGTCATCGGATTCCAGTCACCGCCACCCGGCAGCTTGAAGGTATAGACGTGGTCGAAACACCAGTTGATGAACGGGATCAGGAACAGATAGAGGTAGGTCCAGGGTGTTGCCCCGGTAATTACGCGTCGTATAAATGTCCGCCCATCAATCATGAAAAGCCCTTTCGCCGCGCGAACTATGCGGGCGGCACCTTCGCCTGACAAGCGTCTTTTTGCTTGCCGGATTGGGGCAATCGCCCTAAGAACACTTCATGAACATGGAATCGTTAGCGCTTATCGTCCTGTTGATCGTCGCCGTCATCGGCTGCGTCGCCCTGTGGTTCGATGCCAGGCGTCTGCGGGCGCGCAATGACGACCTGTCAGCGCAATTGCTGCAGGCGACCGGCGAGCTGTCGCGGGTGACCGAGCGCGCGCGCGGCCTGGAAGAGGCGCGCACGGTGATGAGCGAGCAATTCCAGCTGGTTTCGCACCAGGCCATGGAGCAGTCGGCGCAGTCGCTGCTGAAACGCGCCGAGGAGAATTTCGTTGCTCGCGAACGCCTGGCGATGGAACGCATGGACGGTTCGGTCAAGCCGGTCACCGAACTGCTCGGCCGCTTCGAGGCCCAGGTCAAGGCAATGGAAGAAGCCCGCGCCACCGACACCGGCGGCCTGAAGCAGCAGATTTCCGACCTGCTGGCGGCGTCCGTCGCAACGCGCGAAGTGACGCAGAAACTGGCCGGCACGCTGCAACGCGGTGCCGGGGTCCAGGGGCGCTGGGGCGAGGAAGTGCTGCGCAATGTGTTGCAGGCCGCCGGCCTGTCGGCGCGCTTCGACTTCATCGAACAGTACAACCTCGACACCGATGAGGGCCGCCGTCGGCCCGACGTCGTCGTGCGCATGCCGGGCGATAACTCGAACGCCGTCTTCGTCATCGATGCCAAGGTCAATATGACCGCCTATCTCGATGCCGCCAATGCGGCCGACGAGGCGACGCGCGACATGCACATGAAGCGCCACGCTGCCGCCATGCGCACCCATATCCGCGACCTGTCGGCCAAGGCCTATTGGGATCAGTTCAAGGACCAGGTCTCGCCCGACTTCGTCGCCATGTTCGTGCCAGGCGATGGCCTACTGGCGGCCGCCCTGGAACACGCGCCCGAGCTGATGACAGAGGCCATGGACAAGAAGGTGATCATCGTCACGCCGACGACCCTGTTTGCCCTGTGCAAGGCCGTGGCCTATGGCTGGCGCGTCGAAGACCAGATGAAGAATGCCAACCACATCGCCGATCTTGGCCGCGAGCTCTATGCCCGGCTATCGGTGATGGGCGGCCATGTGTCGAGCCTGGGCGACTCGTTGGGCCGTGCCGTCGATCGCTACAATAGCTTCGTCGCCTCGCTGGAAACCAAGGTGTTGACCCAGGCGCGGCGCTTCGAGGAACTGCAGGTCGACCACGAAGGCAAGGAACTAGCCGAGCTGAAAAGCGTCGAATCCCAGCCCAGGGCGGCGCTGAAACTGGCGGCTTTGTCGGCGGCGCAAACCGAGACAGTGGACGCTGATTCTTGATTTTTCAATTCTCAGCGACTACATCTGCGCCATGGCCTTACGTGAAATTCTGACTGTCCCCGATCCCATCCTCAAGCAGGTGTCGAAAACCGTCGATGTCGTCGACGACGCGATGCGCGCCCTGATGGATGATATGCTTGAAACCATGTACGACGCGCCGGGCATCGGCCTGGCGGCGATCCAGATCGGCGAGCCGGTCCGGGTGATCGTCATGGACTTGCAGGAAAAACCCGAAGGCGCGGATCCCGAAGCCGAAGGCGTCAAAAACCCGCGTTTCTTCGTCAATCCGGAAATCGTCTGGGCCTCTGAAGAGACGGCGCCGTACGAAGAGGGCTGCCTCAGTGTGCCGGAAATCTACGACGAAGTGCTACGCCCGGCACGCGTGCGCCTGAAGTACCTCGATTACAACGGCAATGCGGTCGAGGAAGAGGCCGACGGCCTGTTCGCCACCTGCATCCAGCACGAGATGGACCACCTCAACGGCGTCCTGTTCATCGATCACCTGTCCAAGCTGAAGCGCGACCGCGCCGTCAGCAAGGTCAAGAAGATGAAGCGCGCCGCCTGAGGTAAGCAGGCTTAAGCTTGCTCACTTTGCAATTTGCAATTAGACCCTCGCGGCATTCAGTGTTGCGAGGGTTTTTCATATGCGCCTGGCCTTCATGGGCACGCCGGAATTTGCCGTCAAGGCGCTGGCCGAACTGGTGGCCAGTGGCCACGACATCGTCTGCGTCTATTCGCAACCGCCAGCGCCTAAGGGCCGCGGCCAGATGCTGTCGCCGTCGCCGGTCCATGCCTTTGCCGAAGGGTTGGGTCTTGAGGTGCGCACGCCGAAATCGATGAAGGCCGAAGACGCCATCGCCGAATTCGAAGCGCTCGACATCGATGCCTGCATCGTCGTCGCCTATGGCCAGATCCTGAAAAAAGCCGTGCTCGACCATCCCCGCCTTGGGTGTTTCAACCTGCACGCCTCGCTGCTGCCGCGCTGGCGTGGGGCGGCGCCGATCCAGCGCGCGGTCATGGCCGGCGACCGCTTCACCGGTGTCGAGGTCATGCGCATGAGCGAAGGCCTCGACGAAGGCCCGATCATCCTGACCGGCCGTGTCGAGATCAGCGACGACGATACCGCGGGTTCGGTGCATGACAAACTGGCCATCCTTGGCGCCTCGCTGTTGCCGACAGCTCTGGCGGCGATCGAGCGCGGCGGCGCCGTCGAACAGGAACAGGCGGGCGAGCCGAGTTACGCCCGAAAGATCACGCCGGAAGAGGCGCGCATCGACTGGTCGCGGCCGGCTCGCGAACTCGACTGGCACATTCGCGGCCTGTCGCCGTTCCCGGGCGCCTGGACGACGATGGACGCGGGCAAGGGGCCGCAGCGCCTGAAAGTGCTGATGTCGCGCCTGAGCGACGAACATTCCGGCGAAGTGCCGGGAACGCTTCTTCTCGGCGGGATGAAAATCGCCACGGGTGACGGCGTCGTCGAACTGCTGCGCGTGCAGCGTGAAGGCAAGGCCGCCCAGGACGCGTTTGAATTCCTCAACGGCTCGGGCCTGAGCGCCGGAGACCAACTGGTTTGACCCGCTACCGCCTTCAGGTCGAATATGACGGCCGCCCGTATAAGGGCTTTCAGGCTCAAGGCGCGCTGCCGACGGTGCAGGCCTCGATCGAGCGCGCCATCGCGGCGTTCAGCGGGCAATCCCTGCGCATTACCGCCGCCGGCCGCACCGATACCGGCGTCCACGCCTCAGGGCAGGTGGTTAGTTTCGACCTCGACAAGGCGTTTCCGGCCAAGACTGTGCGCGACGCCGTCAACGCCTTCCTGACGCCGGAGCCGATCGCCATTGTCGAGGCCGAGATCGCCGATGACGACTTTTCGGCACGCTTTTCGGCGACGGGGCGGATGTATCTTTATCGCATCCTCTGCCGCCGGGCGCCGCCGGCGCTGGAACAGGGGCGGGTGTGGCACGTCAAGAAGCCGCTCGATGCCGGCATCATGCATGAGGCGGCGCAGGTGCTGATCGGCACCCACGATTTCACCACCTTCCGCGACATCGAATGCCAGGCGAAATCACCGCTCAAGACGCTGGATATTGCCCGTGTGCGGCGCTTTGGCGACGAGATCCATCTGGTGTTCGCGGCGCGGTCCTTCCTGCATCGCCAAGTGCGTTCGATGACCGGGACCCTGGTCGAGGTCGGGCTTGGACGTTGGGATATTGACGATGTGCGGCAGGCTTTAGCCGCCGCCAATCGCGCGGCCTGCGGTCAGGTGGCGCCGGCGCACGGGCTATGCTTGACGCATGTCACCTACGAAGCTGAGCCAAACTTCGAGAAATACGCTTCGATCAAGGCCGAATAGGCGCGGGTCAGGGCCTGCAGGTCGGCGACGCTGACGCGTTCGTTGATCTGATGCATGGTCTGGCCGACGAGGCCGAATTCCAGCACCGGACACAGGGTGCGAATGAAGCGCGCGTCCGAAGTGCCTCCGGTGGTCGAGCGGTCGGTGTCGAGGCCGAACTGATCTTTGATCACTTCGGCAACGAGGTCGACGAACGGGCCGGGTTCGGTCAGGAAGGCCTCGCCCGAGATGCGCGTCGTGCAGTTGATCTCGGCGCCCGTTTTGGCACTATAGTCCGCGGCCAGCCCTTCCATCCACGCCTGCAACTGTGCGCCCGTATGCGCCGGATTGAAGCGGATATTGATACGCCCGACAGCCTTTTGCGGGATGACATTGGTCGCCGTATTGCCGGTGTCGATGGTGGTGATTTCGAGGTTCGACCGCGGAAACGCATGATAGCCGTTGTCGAGCACGCGGCCTTTGAGCGCGCTCATCAAATCGACCAGGACGGGCAGAGGATTGAGCGCGCGCTGCGGATAGGCGACGTGACCCTGCTTGCCGGCGACGGTGAAGGTAGCATTGATCGAGCCGCGGCGGCCGACCTTGATCATGTCGCCCAGCGTCTCGCTTGAGCTCGGCTCGCCGACGACGCAATGGTCGATGACTTCGCCCCGTGCGCGCAGCCAGTCGACGACGCGGCAGGTGCCGTCGACCGCATCGCCTTCCTCGTCACCGGTGATCAGGAAGGACAGGGAGCCCGGAACCTCGCCGACAGCGGCGACCGCTGCGATCCAGGCAGCGACGCCCCCTTTCATATCGACCGCACCGCGGCCGACGACAGCGCCATCGTGGATTTCAGCGCCGAACGGATCGTAGCGCCACAGGTTATGCGTTCCCGTGGGCACGACGTCTGTATGGCCGGCAAAGCACAGGTTCGGCCCAGTCGTACCCCGGCGGGCATAGAGGTTTTCGATGTCGCCGAAGGTGAGGCGATGGCAGGTGAAGCCGAGATCGGACAGAGCGCGTTCGACGATGTCCATGGCGCCTTCGTCGCGCGGGGTTACCGACGGACGGGTGATCAGCGCCTGGGTCAGGGCGACGACATCGAGATTTTGCGAGGTATTTTCGGCCATGCGCTCTGCTGTAAGGCCAGTTCGGGCCAGACGAAAGTCCGAATTTGCGCGGTGGCGCCTACTTCATGCCCCGGGTCGAGGTCAGGGCGGTGCGCAGCGGCATCAGGTCGTTGGTGCGCACCGGCGTCGCTTCGGTCTGGGCCAGGGCCTGCGACTTGGCGGCTGGGCCGTCGGACTCGAAGTGATACGGCGAGGTCTTCATCGCCAGCGCCTCGGCATTGCCGTTATCGTCGGTGCGCTTGACGTCTGCCATGGCGATCATGGTATCGATTTCACGCTTGCGATCGCGAAAGGCGATGATGTCACCGCCGCCCAGCGTCGCCGCTTCCGGGACCTTGGCGCTCTTCGGATCGATCGGCGTATTGTCCTTCCACACTTCGAAGTGCAGGTGCGGACCGGTCGAGCGGCCAGTCGTGCCGACATAGCCGATAATGTCGCCCTGGTGGACGACTTGGCCCGGATGGACGGCGATCGCCGACATGTGGCCGTAGCCGGTCTGCCATTCCTTGGAGTGGGCGATACGTACCCAACGGCCATAGCCGCCCCACCACTTGGCGTCCTGGACGACACCGTCGCCTGCGGCCAGGATCGGCGTACCGATCGGCGCGGCGAAGTCGATGCCGGTGTGCATCTTCATGAAGCCGAGAATCGGGTGGAAACGCATGCCGAAGCCGGACGAGACGCGCGCGCCGGACACCGGAGTGGCCAGCAGAAAGCCTTTGATATTCTTACCGTTTTCGTCGAAATACTCGACGCCCTTATCGCCCTTGGGCTGATAGGAGTAGAAGCGTTCGATGCCGCCCTTGGTCTCGATTTCGGCGTAGAGCAGATTGCCGGCCTCGACGGTGCGGCCGCTTTCGGTGACCTTGCGGTCGAACACCAGCTTGAAGGTATCGCCCGACTGGATGTCGCGCTCGAAGTCGATCTTGTGAGCGAACAGGTTCATCACCTGCTGCGCCAGGGATGGCGTGGCACCCAAAGCCAGGGCCGAGGTCGCCATGGAACCGTCGACCTGGCCGATGGCGACGCGGCGTTCGTCGCGCACGGCTTCTTCGAGCGAACGCAAGCGCATCTGGCCGTCGCGCGCTGTCGTCAGGGTCAATTGCTTGGCCCAGTCGGTGCGCACCGTCAGGCCCAGCAGCTGCGCCGGCTGGGTCGAGCCGTCGGCGGGCTTGGCGATGGCGGCTTCCAGCGTCTGACCGGCCTTGAGATTGGACATATTATAGGCGCTGGCCAACAGCTTGACGGCGGCGCGGGCCTCATCGGGGGCAACGCCGGTGCGGATGACCGCGGCCGTCAGGTCTTCGCCGCCACGCAGGGAGATCGGCACGTCTTCCGGCTGGCCATAGCCCGGACGGGCCGCGGCTTCGGCATAGGCCTGGGTTTCCAGCGCCATCGAAGCGCTCGGATCCATCGGCTGCACCGGGCTGGCCAGCGGCTGACACACGTGCCACACCAGAGTGCCAAGCGTCAGCGCCGTCACCGAGGCAAACGCCATCGGTGTCAGTCGGATCGGCTGCTTTCTGGGATCGAGTTGCGGCATTGCGCGGGAAAGTCCGGGGTTAAGCGATAGGATAAGCGGCAGGGGTAGGCGTCGTATCGGACCGGGGTCCGGAATTTTTCATTTTTCGGCGCTTTTGGGGGTTGCGCCGGGAAACGAACACTTACAAGACGTCGAGCGCTGATTTACGATGTCGGCGTCGCAAGGGCGACAGGCTTAACGCCTCAATTCGCCGCACCATGGTCTGAGTCTCGGATCTTGTAAAAGGCTCTGCATACTCCAAAAAAAGGCCAAAATGAGGCAGGTTTTCGGGCCGCGAACGGCACGATTTTCTGCCGGTTTTTAACCGTGTTCGGTTAAAAATCGCCTTAGGAAGTCTTAACAAAAGATTTACAAATGCGTTGCGAATCCGGGGCTTGGCGGAACGTCGTCATTGCGCCAAAGCCTCGTATAACAACGTTCAGTGCCCTGACAATCTGTGGATAAGGCGGCCGCGAACCGCTTATTGGGCCTGGAAATGCGGGCTTTCAGCGGGGTGTGCTTAAAAAACAAAGTGAATGTGTCCACAATTTTTCAATGAGTCTTTGGCATGATCGCTCTCCAATCAAGGGTGTAGCAGAAAGCTCAAGACCGTCGTGATGCGTGAGTCGCCCACGTTCGATAATGAAGATTTGTGGTTCCCGGCGCATCTCAGCGCCGGTGACAGCTTCACGCGTCCGGTGTCACCCGATGGCACGGCGACGATCACCGATGCGCCGTTCGACGATGGTATCGGCTTGCCGCGCCGTCGCACGCCGTCGACCGCGCGTCGCCGCCGCAGCACCGTGGGCGGAGTCAAGGCGTCGAGCTGGATCTGGCTGACCGTGTGGGGCGCCGCGGCGCTCGGCATCGCTACCTACGCCGCGCGCAAGGAAATCGCCACCGAACTGGTGCAAAGCTGGCTGAAAGGCCAGGGCGTCGCGGTGCAACTGCGCTTCGACACCCTGTCGCTCGGCCACGCCACCGGCTCGTTCGTCGTCGGTGATCAAGCCAAGCCCGACTTTGCCACCCGCCATTTCGATACCGACTATACGCTCAACCTGTTCGCGCGCGGCGGTCAGCCGCCGGCACGCCTGAAAAGCGTGCATCTCGATCAGGTCACGGCACACCTTACCTATAAAGACGGCCGCCTCAGTTTCGGCACTTTCGACCGGCTGCTCAGGGCGCCCGGTGAGGCACCCCGTGACGTCACCATCGACCACGCCACCGTGGCGGTCGACGGCGACTATGGTCATGTCGCCGGCACCGGCGGGGCGACCTTCCATGACGGCCGCTTAAGCTATCTGACGCTCAAACTGCCGCCGGCGCTTCTGAAGGGCACGAAGCTCGACGGTGACTTCGGCGGCAGCGACGTGCTGGTTCATGCCGTCACCGGCAATCAGTTGCAGGTCGAGACGCGACTGGAAGCGTCTCAACTTAACCTTCACGACGGCCAGGTCGTCGAAGGCGCTGCCCCCCACAGCGTGACGCTCGGCGACGCTCGTCTCAATGTCTCCGGGCGTCTGCCCTATGCCGAAGGGCACGTCTCCGGTCCGGTGAGCGCGACGGTCACGGTCGACGCGAAAACACTGGGCGGCAAGTCCATCGACGTCACCGGTTTGGCGGCGCGTGTCGTACTCGACGGCACCATCAAGGGCGGGGTTTATGGCGGCCGCACCGACATCAACGCCAGCGCCGGGCAATGGCGTCAGGCCGGGCACGATCTGCGCGATGTCACGATAAAAGCGCGTGGGCTCGACACTCATATTTCCATGCATGCAGTGACGGCGTCGGGCGCGGCGGATGTCGCCGCCGGCGCCTTGAGCCACGGCGGCACGAAAATACAGGGTGCGCGTCTTCACGCGTCCCATATGACGGTCAGCGCTGACGCCAATGGCATTCAGACCCATTTTGACGGTCAAGCTGACATTGGGCGCATCGCCGCGGGCGATCTGGCGCTTAATCAGGTCAGCGGCCCGACCAGCGGCGACATCCACAGCGATACCTCGGGCGGTTGGGAAGCCGATCTTCAAGGCGATGCGACCGGACAAGGCAGCTACACGGGATTGAGCGGACTGAGCCGCGGTCGCCGCGGTGGCGATCAATTGGCGGCGCTCGATCGTGGTCTCGATCATTTTGCCTTCCGTGCCAAGGGCGTGTCGCTGAGCGCAGGCGCCGGTGGTTACGAATGGCGCCTGGGTGCGCCGGCAACCGCCGATCTAGCCGGTGGCGGCACGGCGACTCTGACGCCGCTCAAGCCCCAACCGCTGATCAGCACGCGCGAGGCCGGTGGCTTTAACCTGGCCATCATTGGCACCGGTTTGCCGCACGTCACTTTGGCTGTGACCGGTATGCGGCCGACGGCGCGCGGTCTGAGCGGCAACTACGACTTCAACGGCGAGTTTTCGACGGCCGCCTTGAGCGGTTTCAAGCTCGATGCGCGCGGCCGCCTGTCGCTGGGCGCAGGCCTCGACGTCAGCCTGAGCCAACCGGCCGTGTTCAGCGCGCGCTCGGTGGATGCCGGCGTGGCGCTCGAACACCTGTCGGGCATTTTCGCCGCGGGTGACAACGTTCTGCACATCGATTCGGCCAACTGGACGCTCAATGGCAGTTTCCGCACCCTGTCGTTCGACGCGCCGACTCTGCGCCTGGCGATGAACGGCGGGCAGGGGCATTATAAGGCTACGGGTTCGGGTTTCGATCTGCGTCTCGACAGCGGCGCCGTCAGCGACACGCTGACAGGCGAGGCCCGGCGCTTCAACGCCGTCGTGCTGGGCGGCCAACTGAAGCGCGACGACGGCGCGCTGAGTGGCCATTTCACTGTGGCGACCCCGCGCAACGGCAAGCCGCAGCCGATTGGCGGTTTTGACGTCAGCGCCAATGACGTGCGCCTGCACAGCGCCGATCTAGACTTCGCCCCCGGCGGCTTGCAGCCGGCGGATCTGTCGCCGCAGGCCGACGGCCTGCGCAATGTCACCGGTCATGCCCGCTTCGACGGCGATATCCATTGGAATGGCCGCCAGACGGCATCGACGGGTACGCTCAAGCTCGACGGCCTGAGCTTCGGCGGCGCCATGGCGAGTGGCCGCAATCTCAATGGCACGATCGACTTTACCTCGCTTTCGCCGCTGCAAAGCCGGCCGGGGCAGGTGCTCAGCCTCGATCACCTCGATATCGGCCTGCCGCTCGATCAGGTCTCGTTGCCCGTCGAAGTCGAGGACGATCTTGTCGCCATCACCGACGGCCGCGCCGAAACGGCGGGCGGATCGATCCGCTTGGAAAGCGCCAGCCTGCCGTTATCGCGGCACTTGGCCGGGCAGGGGACCGTCGCCTTCGACGGCCTCGACTTCGGCAAGCTGATCGCGTCGACGCGCCTGGGGGGCTCATTGACGCTTGAGGGCAAGCTCAGCGGCCGCGTGCCGTTCGCCATCCTCGGTGGCCACGTCAACTTCGGCGGCGGCCGCATCCAGGCCGATGCGCCGGGCATGCTGGCCGTCACGCGCGCCGCCGTCACCGGCCTCTCTGCTGACGGCACCGTTACCGCCGAGGGCGAAGCGCATGCTGCCACCGTTCCAACCGGCAGCCAGCCCTTCGACGACCTGGCCTATCAGGCGCTGGAGCATCTGCGCTACGATTCGCTCGATGCCACGCTCGATGGCGATGTTGCCCATCTGCACCTGCGCGGCCAATCCGCCCCGCCGCAGCCGCAATCCCCTCGCATCAGCGTCGAAGACTATCTCAGCGGCGCCTGGGTCAAGAAGCCGCTAGCCCTGCCGTCCGGTACGCCGGTCGACCTGCATCTCGATGTATCGTTGGAGGGGTTGCGATGAGACAATTCACCCTGACCGCCATCGCCCTGGTTATCGCCGCCCTGGCCGGGTGCCAGTCCTCGGTCGGCGTCAAGGTCGCACTGGCACCCATCCACGCCCAGATCGGGGCGGTGACCACATCAGCTTCGCATTAAACTATACGTAACCACGATTGGCACAGCTTTCGCAGAGGCTGGCATCGAAAGCCCGCGCCGGTTCGGAATCGGCACAGGCCGCCTATGCGTTTAAAGTCGTGCGAGCCCCCGCCATGCAACCCAATCTGATCAAGCCCTTGACCTCGCTGCGCTTCTTCGCAGCCCTGTGGGTCGTACTCTATACCTACATCAAGGAACTGAACCTGCCGGTGCATTTCGGCCTGATCGACCATGGCTATCTCGGGGTCGACCTGTTCTTCATCCTGTCGGGCTTCATCCTGAGCTATGTCTATCTCGAAGGTTTCGGCAAGGGCGCGTTCAATTACGGCAGCTTTGTCGTCCACCGCCTGGCGCGAATCTATCCGCTGCACATCGCCACCCTGGTCTTTACCCTGGTGCTGGTCGCCGCCGCGGCGATCAAGGGCGTGACGCTGGACGCCAATGCCGGCAATCTGGCGGCCCTGCCGGCACATCTGCTGCTGATGCAGGGCTGGGGCGTGGCGCCGACGGCGTCGTTCAATCACCCCTCGTGGTCGATTTCGGCCGAATGGTTCGCCTATCTCAGCTTCCCCGGCGTCGCCTGGATGGCGTGGCGCCTGCGGGAACGGCCGATGCTGGCCGTATCGCTGGCGATTCTCTTGCTGACGATTCTCTACATCGGTTTCGAAGCAATCGCCGGGTTCAAGCTGACTCACGCCACTTTCCAATGGGGCGCGCTGCGCATCGTTCCGGCTTTCCTGCTTGGCTCTGCGCTCTATCTGGCGCATCGCGCCGGCGCCGTTTCGCGTCCCGCGGTCGCCATGGCCGGCGCCATGGCCGCCAGCCTGATCGTCATCGCCGCCAGCAGCTACTCACGCCCGGATGTCATAATTGTGATCGCCTGTGGGTTGCTCGTCCTGTCGATGTCCGGCCTCGGCCGCGACGGCAGCGGCATTCTGTCGAGCCGGATTTTGGTTTATCTCGGCGAGATTTCCTTCGCCACCTACATGATCTACGTGCCGTGGAAATGGATTTATCTGAGGTTTGCCAACACGTTATTGGGCACTGACCATCAGCCCCTGCCTTTTATCTGGTGGTTCGCTGGACTCCTGGCCCTGGTGCCGTTAAGTATGCTGGCACACCACCTGATCGAGGTTCCGGCCCGCCGTGTGGTACGCAACTTCGGGGAGAAGATTCTCGTGAGAATCGCCCCGAAATACGCCCGTCAAGGTTAATTTTTGACGGGACCCCTCCCGAAACAGCTTTGAAAATTAATTTTTACGTTGTATCCAGGTCACAGGAACAACAGCGCTTGGGTTATTTGCGTGAAGAAAGCTGTGACGGCCGTCTTGTGTGCCGCGTTATTTTTTAGTGTCGTCAGCCCCGTTTGGGCACATACAACGGCACATCAATCGGCACGGTCGGAGTCCCCTTCTTCGTCCTCTCCCTATCTACAATGCGTGACCTTTGTCCGTCAGGTGACGGGCATGCAGATCTTCGGCGACGCCTGGACCTGGTGGCAAAAGGCGACCGACAAGTATGACGAAGGTCATGCGCCGAAGCCCGGCGCGGTCCTGGTCTTCCGTTCGCAAGGCAAGATGAAGCTCGGCCACGTCGCCGTCGTCTCTCAGGTCATCACCGACCGCTATATTCAGGTCACCCACGCCAACTGGTCGCCGGTCGATGGTCACCGCGGCCGCGTCGAGACCAATGTCAACGTCCTCGACGTCTCCGAAAAGGGCGACTGGTCGAAGGTCAAGGTGTGGTACGGCCCGCTGAACGACCTCGGCACCACGGTCTATTCGACCTACGGCTTCATCTATCAGGCGGCGCAGAGCGGCCAGGACATGGGCCAGCAGCTCGTGGCCGCCGTCACCGGCGACCATGGCGACAAGAGCCAAGGCAACGACCAGATCAAGACGCAGCAGCAGGCCGCTCAAATCGCCATGGCCGAACAAGCCCCGGCCAGCCTGCCGGACGACCTCAAGGCAGCTCTGACGCCGGCCAACACCCGTGGCAGCGCCAAGGCGGTGCAGGCCAGCGCCCAGATCGGCGGCGCCTCGGCACAGCAACTGGTGGCGCAACTGAACGCGCCGCGCACGACGGTGACCTCGGCCGAGGCCCAGAGCCACGGCCACGAGACCCTGGCCCGCCCGTAAGGCTCAATCGAATCTCATATAAAGCGCCGGTGCAGAGGACTGCGCCGGCGTTTTTGCTTTCAGGCGTCGGGAGGCCGGGCTATCACCGATAGACAGATCCGTCGTGAGGGCCGCCTGCCGTGTTGATTCAGCACAAGAAAGACCAGACCAACACCGTCACGACCGAGGCGCCTAGTGCCGACGTGGTGTGGTGCGATCTCTACAATCCGACGCGCGAGGAAGAGCTCAGCCTGGAAGCGGCGCTTGGGCTCGAACTGCCGACGCGAGAGGACATGGCCGAGATCGAGAGTTCGTCGCGCCTCTATCTCGAAAACGGCGCCGCCTTCATGACGGCCCAGGTGGCGCATTTCAGCGGCCGCGACCGGCTGCACGCTGATCCGGTGACGTTTGCGCTGATCAAGAAGCGGCTGGTGACCATCCGCTATATCGATCCGGCCTCGTTCTCGATCATCTGCGACCACGCTGCCAAGCAGCCGACGATGATGGCCACGGGCCAGGCGACGTTTCTCAGCCTGCTCGACGTCATTATCGACCGTACCGCCGACCTGATCGAAAAGACCGAGGCGCGCATCGACGAGGTATCGCGTGAGGTTTTCCGCGCCAAGCGCGAGACCAAGCTCGAGGACGCGCTGCTCGATATCGGCGATGCCCAGAACGCCATCGCCCGCATCCGCGATTCGCTGGTCTCGCTGGCGCGCCTGACGGCATTCGCCCACAATCTCGATCCCGAGATCGTCGGGCTGAAGGACGGCGAGCTGATCGATTTTCGCGACCGGCTGCGCACTATGAGCCAGGACGTCGCCTCGCTGTCCGACCACGTCAGCTACATCACAGGCAACATGTCGTTCCTGCTCGATGCGGCGCTGGGCCTGATCAGCGTCGAGCAGAACAACGTCATGAAGCTGATTTCGGTGGTCTCGGTGATCTTCCTGCCGTTGACCCTGATCGCCTCGGTCTACGGCATGAATTTCGAGGACATGCCGTTCCTGCACGACAAGGGGGCGTTCTATGGGTGCATGGCGGCGATGGCGGTAACCGCCGGTGGACTACTGATCTGGCTACGGTCCAGGCGGTGGCTGTAACCCTCGACTATTCGCGCTCGGTCAGGGTGTAGTTGCAGCCCCGGTCGCGGACGTTTTCGAGCACGGTCTCGATCATCCGCGCCCGCGTCAGGTCGGCATCGCTGAGGTCGGCGTGGTTGAGCGTCGCCCGCGTCATGTCGGTACGGATCAGCCGGCCGCCACCGAGGTCGAGCGGGCCGAGATTGGCGCCTTCCAGACGCGCATGAGCAAGCTTTGCCCCCATCAGCTTGGCACCGCGCAAATCGGCGCCGCGCAGGTCGCAGCGGCGCAGGTCGGCATTGGCGAGGTTGGCGCCCTGAAGCTCGATCCCCTGCATGTCCATGCCGAAAAAGATGCTGCTTTCGGCGGCCAGCGTCGATAGGGCGCGTCGGCTCAGGCGCTTGACGAGGCGGAAATCGACGCCGGTAACGGTCTGGCGGGTGCCGCTGGCGCCACCGGTTCTGGCCCAGCTTTCGTGCTGGTCGAGGACTTCTTCCAGCGGATGATCGTCGATGAAGACGTTGATCGGCGCATCCAGCATGCCGGTGGTGTCGGCTTCGCGCAGGTTGCAGCCGCCAGTCGTGGCGTCTTCCATGACGGCATCGCGCATCGAGGCGCCGGCGACGTCGGCGCCCGACAAATCGGCACCCTTGAGCATGGCACCGTCGAGATTGGCCTTGCGCAGCTTGGCGTGCGACATGATGGCGCCGCTCAGATTGGCGTCGCGGAAATCGGTCGAGACGGCCATGGTCCCGGTCATCTTGGCGCCCGACAGGTCGGCGCCGGACAGGATGGCGTAGTCGAGCTCGCCCGGACGCTTCTCGTGCTTCATCAGGCGGTAGCCCTGCTTTTCGTCCTTGAAGGCGATCTGGCCTTCGCGCAGGTCGGCGCCCAGAAGCGAGGCCGCCGTCAGATTGGCGCCGCGCAGGCAGGCGCCGCGCAGGTCGGCGCGATCGAGGCAGGTGAAGCGCATATCGGCATTGCGCAGGTCGGCGCCGTAGAGATTGGCGCGGCTGAAATTGGCATCGCGCAGCGAGGCGCCGTAAAGGCGGGCACCGGTCAGGTTGGCGTCGGTCAGGTCGGCGCCTTCGAGCTTGATGTCGGTGAGATCGATATAGGACAGGTTGGCCAGCCGGCCGCCGGCTTTTCGCGCCTTGAACATCGCGTGCAGGTCAAGGATCTCCCGCAATGAGGCGGGATCGATGGGTTGCAGCGTCGCGGCGGACATGAGCTGATTCCGGATGATCGGAGGAGGAATCTCCTCCGCAAAGGGACGACCGGGCGGCCAATTCCCCTTCGTATCAAAAGGAATTAGCTGAGTCGCCGGCTTCCTGATACCCGGAAACGATTTCGGTTATGTGAAAAACGGCTCGTCTATGCGCAATTCGGCTATTCGGCCTGATAGGCGGTGTACATCCCTTCCACAGAATAATTATTCAGTTCGGAGGCGTGCCCTGGGCTTTTGTTTTGGGGTTCGACATACAGGTGGTCAGATCTTTATCTAATTCGGCTAGAGTAATCACAGATTTGTAATGATTGTAGTACTTCTCAAAGTCATCAAGTACTAATTTATCCACTATCCTTGCGTTTGCATCTGTATCGTCATTGGTGTCATCCAGAATGGCCGAAATGCCATTCGTTTGACTTGCCAATTGGCTTGATGCGGCACTTATATAGTAGTCGTATCTTTTTTTGCTTTTAGTGTTTACGGCAATAAAAACATACACAGCATGGCATACTTTGCTGGCCCGATAATTGGCGTCAGAATTTGATTCGGCAGCAACAAGCTTTTCCAAATCGGCTTTGGTGTAACTTCTGGCATAGGCTGCATTGGATGCGGATAATGCAATCAATGCACCGAGAGAAATTGCTTTTAAAACCTTTAGGTCCGTCGTTGAAGCTCGGAATTGTTTGTAGAAGGCCGGCATCTGAATAGTTCCCCCAAAGTAACAAAATAAAGCGCCAGCGTATGCGGATACGGAAGCGCTCATTGGGAAGAACGTTGCGCCGTCAACTGCATCATGGCGATGAAGCTTCAGCCACAATTGGGGCGCAGTCAATAAGGGTTATGCGTATCCGATTACCGGATAGCCTGCTCCGCCCGATTATTCGGCCTGGCAGGCGGCGCACAGGCCGCGGGCCTCGAGCGTAATGTGGTTCAGGCTGAAACCGGCCTTGGCGGCGCTTTGCTGGATGTCCGGCACATTGGGGATGGCGATTTCGACGCTCTGGCCGCAGCAATCGCACAGCAAAAAGCCGGCGGTGTGCTTCTCGTCGCGCGTGTCGCAGGCAACGAAGGCGTTCAGGCTCTCGATGCGATGAATCAGGCCCATCTGCTCCAGGAAGGAGAGGGCGCGGTAGACCGTCGGCGGCTTGGCGGCGCCATCGGGATGGAAGCGGTCGATGACGTCGTAGGCCTTGACCGGCGCATTGGCCTCGAGGATCAGCTCATAGGTGCGCAGGCGCGATGTCGTCATGCGCTCGCCGGCTTCCTGGCACAGGGTCTGGGCGTCGGCAAGGCGCTGGGCGCGGTCATCCGGCTGACTGGCGTGGTCGTGATCGTGGACGTGGTCGCAGGCGTGGCTCATGACCAGGAAGGTAAGCCTTGATGCGGCGTTTCGCAAGCGGTCGGGGAAAGGTCTTGCTGCGACATTGCAGCCGCGACATTACAACTTCGTAAGGATGTTATATTATTTCACTTTGGCGCTTGACGCGGCGAGTGTTATTAAATAACACAAGTGCATTGCAGCATAGACGCGGGAGTGAGGGCATGCGCCTTACGGTTAATTTCAGGCGAAACAAAGGCATCCTGCTGACAGGATTGTCATGTCTCGCCCTCGCGGCCGTTCTGGGCGCGTCCGCTGCGGCGGCGCAAACAACGGGCGATGACAAGCCGACCGAGGTCGTCATTCGCGCCAAGCGCCTGGATGCCGCCCAGGCGTCGATCCAGCCCGACGTCGGCGCGTCGAGCTATTCGGTCCCCGAAGCCATCGTCAAGGCCTTGCCGGGCGGCGACAATGCGTCTCTGTCCGACGTCATCCTGCAGGCGCCGGGCGTCACCCAGGACAGCTTCGGCCAGTTGCACATCCGCGGTGACCATGACGGTGTGCAATATCGCCTCAACGGCATCATCCTTCCGCAGGGCCTGTCGAGCTACGGCGAAGTGCTGAGCCCGCGCTATGCCCGCGGCATCGAGATGATCACCGGCGCGCTGCCGGCGCAATACGGCCTGCGCACCGCCGCCATCATCAACATCACTACCCAGACCGGCCTGAAGAACACCGGCACGGTATCGATCTATGGCGGCAGCCACGGCGACTACGAGCCGTCGATCAGCTATGGCGGCTCCAACGGCAACGACACCTATTTCGGCAGTTTGAGCTACAAGCAGACGCAGTTGGGCGTCGAAAGCCCGTACAATGTTTCGACGCCGCTGCACGACCGCACGGCCCAGGTCATGGGCTTCGGTTATTACGACCACATCATAAATGACGACAACCGCGTCTCGCTGATCGCCGGCGTGTCGGACCAGAGCTTCCAGTTGCCGAACACGCCGGGCCTGAACTCGGTCGATGATGGTTCAGGCTATACGGTCAATGGCGTGTCATCGTTTGCCAGCGACCACATGCAGTCGCACCAGAAGGAAACGACCAACTACGTCATCGGCTCCTTCCTGCACACCGCCGGTATCTTCACCGGCCAGGTTTCGGTCTTCGCCCGTACCTCGCAACTGGTCTACACGCCCGACTGGGACGCCGAGCTCGCCTTCAACGGCGTGGCGCAAGAGGCCAATAAGCGCGACACCTCGGTCGGTATCCAGGCCGAAGGCTCATGGATGATCAACAACTTTCACACCGTCCGCGCCGGCCTGATCGCCTCGACCGACCAGAGCAAGAGCGCCACGCTCAGCCACGTCTTCGACCTCGATTCAACCGGCGCCCAGACGTCGGATGTGCCGGTGGTCATCGCCGACAGCGGTGAGCAGACCTCCGACACGGTCAGCCTCTACGTCCAGGACGAATGGAAGCCGCTCGACCACGTGACGCTGAACTATGGCCTGCGTTACGACAAGCTGAAGTCCTACCGCACCGAGGACCAGCTGAGCCCGCGCATCAACTTCGTGTGGACGCCGACGGACTCAACGACGATCCATGGCGGCTATGCGCGCTATTTCACGCCGCCGCCCTATGAGCTGATCGCGTCGAACACCCAAAGTCTGTTCAAGGGGACGTCGTTCGACCTGTCGGGCCAGAATGATCTGCCCTATGCCCAGCGCGACAACTATTACGACATTGGCATCCAGCAGCATATCGGCAAGCGTATCACCATCGGCGTCGACACCTATGAGCGCGTCGCCCGCTACCTGATCGATGAGGGCCAGTTCGGCGCGCCGATCATTCTGACGCCGTTCAATTACAAGTACGGCCGCAACAAGGGCACGGAGTTCACCTTCGACTATGATAGCGGCCCGCTGACCGTTTACGGCAACCTGGCTATCTCCAAGGCTCAGGGCCGCGAAGTGGTGTCGTCGCAGTTCAATTTCGACCCGACCGTCGAACTGCCCTACATCGCCGACCACTTCATCTATGTCGACCACGACCAGACGACCTCGGCGTCGGCGGGGGTGACCTACAAGTTCGGCGACACCCACGTCTCCCTCGACAGCATCTATGGCTCGGGCCTGCGCACCGACGGTGCCAATGGCATCCCCAACGGTGCACGCCTGCCGGCCTATGTCCAAGTCAATCTGAGCTTCAGCCAGCATCTGACCTGGGCCGGCGGCATCGATGCGCGGCTCGACATCATCAACGCCGCCGACCGCGCCTACGAGATTCGCGATGGCTCGGGCGTCGGTGTCGGCGCACCGCAATGGGGCCCGCGTCGCGGTGTCTTCGTCGGTCTGAGCAAGGATTTCTAAGGGGCTAGTCTCGCGCACCACTGTGCCGTTCCGGCACAGGGATAGGGCTTCACCCGAATTGTGAAGCCCGCGATTCCCTAATTCTGTTACGCAGCTTGCCCCGTTGCGGGGCTTAGGCTACAAGCGGGGCTCATTTTTTCACCCCTTCCAAGTAACAAGCGACCCATGGCCCAAGAACCCAACGCAGACGCCACGCTCACCGGCAACGTCCTTTTCTACAAGAACCCGGAGCCGCTGAGCCCGGAAGCGCACGGCGCCATGGGGATCAGCGCGACGCCGCATCCGCATTCGTTCGTCGCTGAAACCAACGTCGTGCCGCTGACGGTCGCCGAATTCCCGGCCGCTTCGCTGAGTTACCCGATCGTCTTCATTGGCGACAACTTCATGCCGGTGGCGGCCATGGGCCTGTCGGCCGGCCAGAACGTGTTCGTGTCGAGCGACGGCAACTTCCGCTCGGACGCCTATCTGCCGGCCTTTGCCCGCCGCTATCCCTTCGTGTTCGCCAATGACGACCGTCAGGAACGCATGATCCTGTGCGTCGATACCCTGGCGCCGATGGTTCGCACCTCGAACCCGGACGTGCCGTTCTTCGAAAACGGCAAGGCCACGCCCTACGTCGAAAACGCCATGCAGTTCTGCTCGGACTTCGAACAAGAGCGCCGTCGCACCGAGTCGTTCGTCGGCCTGCTGCGCGAACTCGATCTGCTGAGCCCGCGTGAAACCCTGTACCGCCCGCAAAATCCGGACGGTTCGACCGGTGAGCCGCAAAAGATCGCCGAATACTTCGCCGTCGATGAAAAGAAGCTCGGTGAGCTGTCGGGCGAAAAGCTGGTCGAGCTGCGCGACAACGGCGCCCTGACCCACGTTTATGCCCACCTCAACTCGCTGCTCGCCTGGGACAAGCTGATTGCCCTGACCATCGAGCGCAACACCCCGGTCGGCACCGTCAACTAACTTGGGTTAGACCCAAAACGAAAAGCCCCGGAGCGATCCGGGGCTTTTTTGTTGCCGCGATGGCAAATCTTGTCAGGCTGCCGGCGATTTGGGCAGGCGCTGAAACACCGAGCGCGTCAGGCAGGAAAAGACCAGCCGGCCGGCTTCGTCGAGCAGGTCGTGCTGGGCGATGACCACACCCTTGGTGTCGCCCACCGCGTCCTTGCCCATCACCGTCATGCGGGCGCGCAGCAGTTCGCCCGGTGGCGGATTGCGCGACCAGCGCAGAGCGTCGACCGCCAGGCGCTTGGTTTGCGGCCAGTTGGCCGAGGCTTCGCCTTCCAGACGCGACCACAGCACGAAGATCAAGGCGTCGGGGACGCCTTCGGCCTTGTCCCAGCCCGGCGCATAGCTTTTGCAGAAGGCATCGAGCTCGGTTTCGGAAATTACCCCCGCGCCCAGCGAGGCGCCTTGACCGATCCACAAATCATCGAAGGCAGCGGGCATGGGCGTGACCTCAATCAGGCGGCAGAAGGGCTGGGTCTTACCCCGAGTTGGCCTTTTGCGCAAACGGAGTTTGGCGCGGGTGCGGCGCCGGTAAAATTCGTGTCACAGGGTGCGCGGATTTGTTGAATTTAAAGAATGACTGTGGTTTCTTCGCCGCACCGGAGTGCAGCCAGCCGATGAGTACCAGCGAGACCCCCAGCATTATCGAAGACGATGCCTATCAAGGCATCTATCACGGCCTTGGCGTGCGCGGGCCGGTGCTGGGTGTCGAGAATCACGACCGTCCCGACCGCTTTCACCTCGCCGATCTGCTGCGCAAGACGCGCGAGGCCAAGGGGCTGACCCTCGAGCAGGTCGCCGAGATCACTCGGGTGCGCCGCGCCTTCCTCGAAGCTCTGGAACAGGCGGCCTATGACGTGCTGCCGTCGCGCGCCTTCGCCGTCGGTCACGTCAAGGCCTATGCCAAGGCGCTGGGCCTCGACGAGGAAACCCTGGCCGACATGTTCAAGTATGAGATCGGCGATCCGTCGACGCGCCTGCAGGCGCCGTCTGGCGCCTCGCTCGAAGACGTCAAGCCGACCTATCGCCTCTATGTCAGCGCCGCGATGTGTCTGGTGGCGGCGATCGCCGTGTGGAACGTCGTTCAGCACAATCCCAATCTGTTCTCGTCGAAGGCCAACGATCCCGGCAATATCGAGAGCAAGCCGTGGTCGGCCGGCGTACCGATGATCCATGACGGCGTCATCTATGTCGCCCATTCGGCACCGGCGCCGAAGGACCAGGACATTCCGCCGCCCTACGTCACGCCCGGGCTGGAAGAGGGCTTCTCGTCGATCGCCGCCGCCGCCAACCACGCCGATGCGGCGCCCGTGCCGGTCCAGGACGTGTTGCAGGCGCGCAAGGCCTTCAATCCGCGCGGTGCCGTCTATGGCGCGCCGCCGGAAGCCTCCAGTGTCACCGTCCAGGCGACCAAGAGCGTCAATCTGATCGTCCATGGCGGTGACAACACCGTCTATTTCGCGCACGAACTGGGGGAGGGCGAGGCTTACCGGCTGCCTTCCAACAGCCAGCAGGATCTGAGCGTCGACGTCTCCGATCCGACGGGCATCGAGATATACTATAACGGCGAATATGCCGGTCAGATGGACGGCCCGACCTCGACCATCGGCCGGCTGAACCAGCGCGCAGCGCAGATGTCGTCGGCGCTCGATGCTCACCAGGCCCAGGCCGGCCAGATCAGCACGCTGTATAAGGCGCCGGCTCCGGCGCCGGAAAAGCCGCAGATCGCCGCCCATTCCGACGCGCCGATCCCCTATATGCCGGCGGCCAAGCCGTTGGCGCCGGCACCGGTAAAGCTGCCGCCTAAGGCCGCCAAGGCCGCGGCGGCTGCCAGCGCCGCCGAGGTCAAGACGGCTGAGAGCAAGGCTGTTGCGGCACCCAAGGCGGAAGCGTCGTCATCGGCGGCGCCGCAGCCCGCGCCGCCACCGGCCGACACGCCCGCGCCACAATAAAGCTCTATGCGGTCTCTTGTGTCGCGCCTTCGCAAGCGCGATATTGGACCTGTACATTGTACAATCTGGAATTCGATCATGGACACCCATCACCCCGCCGGCGATCACACCCACGTGCGTCCCTGGCGCACGATAGAACGCCGCAAGAGCCGCCAGATCATGGTCGGCAAGGTGGCGGTTGGCGGCGACGCCCCGATCACCGTGCAGTCGATGACCAATACCAAGACTTCGGACGCCGAGGCCACTATGGCGCAGATCCGCGCCCTGGAAGAGGCCGGCGCCGACATCGTCCGCGTCTCGTGCCCGGACGTTGAGTCGACCCAGGCGCTGAAGACCATCGTCAAGCACGCCAATGTGCCGATCGTCGCCGACATCCACTTCCACTACAAGCGCGCCATAGAAGCGGCCCAGGCCGGCGCCGCCTGTCTGCGCATCAATCCGGGCAATATCGGCTCGGCCGATCGCGTCCGCGAGGTCGTCCAGGCGGCCAAGGATTATGGCTGCTCGATGCGCATCGGCGTCAATGCCGGCTCGCTGGAAAAGGACCTGATGGAAAAGTACGGCGAGCCGTGCCCCGACGCCATGGTCGACAGCGCCCTGTTCCACGCCAATATCCTGCGTGACCACGACTTCCACGAGTTCAAGATTTCGGTGAAGGCGTCGGACGTGTTTTTGACGGTGGCCGCCTATCAGCAACTGGCCGATGCCATCGACTGCCCACTGCACATCGGTGTCACCGAGGCTGGGCCGCTGCGCACCGGCACCATCAAGTCGTCGATCGGCCTTGGCAACCTGTTGTGGGCCGGTATCGGCGACACCGTTCGCGTCTCGCTGGCCGCCGATCCGGTCGAGGAGATCAAGGTCGGCTTCGACCTGCTGAAGTCGCTCGGCCTGCGTCACCGCGGCGTCAACATCATCGCCTGCCCAAGCTGCGCCCGCCAGGGCTTCAACGTCATTGATACCGTGGTGCAACTCGAAGAACGCCTGGCGCACATCGCCAAGCCGATGTCGCTGTCTATCATCGGCTGCGTCGTCAACGGTCCGGGCGAAGCGCTTTATACCGATGTCGGCTTTACCGGCGGCGGGGCAGGGGCCGGGATGGTCTATCTCGGCGGCAAGCCCGACCACAAGCTGAGCAATGCCGACATGATCGAGCATATTGTAGAGCTGGTCGAAGCGCATGCGGAGAAGCTTTAACCTCTGAAATTCTCCAAATTGCCTAGCAATTTGGCAAGGCCGACTGGCCGCCCGAGCGAATGCGAGGAGCCATGCGGCGCTTGAGCTGAATTAAGCTCTTTTCAGTTCCGGCTCGCTGATCGTCAGCTTGCCTTCGAGGCGGCCCATCATGTCGCTGATGGTGTCGGTGCTGACCGGTTTCGAGAACAGGAAGCCCTGGATAATATTACAGCCGGTCTGACGCAGGATGGTCTTCTGCGCCCGGGTTTCGACGCCTTCGGCGACGATGTTGAGGTTGAGCGCCTTCGACAGTTTGACGATGGCGCGGATAACCGCCTCGGCTTCCGGATCGACGCCCAGGTTGGAGACGAACGAGCGGTCGATCTTGATCTTGTCGACCGGATAGCGGCTGAGATAGCCGAGCGACGAATAGCCGGTGCCGAAATCGTCGAGCGCGATGGTGAAGCCCATGTGGCGCAGGTCGCGCAGCACGATCTGAGTGCGATGGTCGTCGTTAAGCAGCACGCCTTCGGTGATTTCGATCTCGATCTGCGACGCGGGCACGGCGGCCTCGGCCAGCAGGGTCTTGATAGTCGACAGGAAATCTGGCGCGCGCAGTTGCGTCGCCGAGACATTGACCGCGACCTTCAGGCCCGGCCACGCCTTGGCGTCGTTCATGGCGCGGCGCATGACCAGGTAACCGAGATCGCCCATCAGGCCGCATTCCTCGGCCAGCGGGATGAAATAGGCCGGCGACACCGGACCGCGCACCGGATGGGTCCAGCGGCACAGGGCTTCGACGCCGACGATCTGGCCGAAATGATCGACCTGCGGCTGATAAACGACGTCGATGGTCTCGGCATTGATGGCTTCGCGCAGGCCGGCTTCCAGCGTCTTGCGCAGCTTGATGGTGGCGTCCATCTCGACTTCGAAGAAGGCGAACTG
>OUNM010133326.1_pt1 | contig 35978 bp, 28 predicted proteins | sample 1769961 | NCBI WGS metagenome assembly OUNM01 (sample SAMEA3914820, study PRJEB12502) | metagenome | biome: forest; material: soil | place: USA | collected 2012-03-12 | depth 0.3 m | reverse complement strand
CGCCTTGAAGGCTCATTGACTGGAATTTGCATCGGCAGCTGCCGAAGGGGCGTCCTGCGGCTGGCACCATGGCTGCTTCGCTAGCTTGCCTTTATCGAAGGCAGCAAACGCCGGGTCACGGTCGCACTCGCCTATTTCCGGCAGCATTAATCCACCAGTATTGAACGTCAGTGCCTGAGTGCCATTCTGATAGAAGGTCAACTCCATAATCGTCTTTTTGGCGTGCCGGATCTCCACCAAGGCATCGTAAGAATCGCCCAGCCAAACGGTATCGGTCGAGCCGTCGTTTGCGCCGTAACCGCGGTACCCTCCCGGCTCTTCGTCGTCGAATTTCGTTTGCACGCCCTCGTCCGTAATGATCTGACCATTTCCGACAAGCTCGACGAACACCTCAAGATCATTTTGGTGAAGTACCGGCGGCCGAACACACAGCCTCGCCCTCGTGTTCTTGTACGGGAAGCCAAGGCGGATTTGGTTGAGCGACAGCGTACACACCGTCTTCGTCACAACGCCCAATGCGCTTTTCTTGACGTCGTAGTGCCAGTTTCCCGGCAAGGCTTCTTTCTTTACCGGCGCGGCAATTGAGCCGCTAGCAGCAAAACATAATAGTGAACCAATTGCCGCCAATAATATCCGCATTCATCGCGCCCCATTAACCGCTAACGATGGAATTTTCCAACGATGCCGAGCCTACTCCAGATACGAAAACTCCACCAGCATTTGCGGTGCTTGGAACCGAACGCGTCCGCTCGGCTTTAGCAACTCAGCGCAATCCAGAGTCCTTGACGCGACGCGCGGGACTACATTAGGTAACCTGTGCACGGAGGGGTAAATGGACGCTAAACCACTATCATTGGGAAAAATTTTTGGGGAAAAGCAACGCTTCGTCGTGCCAGTCTACCAGCGTACATACGAATGGACCGTACAGCGCCAACTTGAACCTTTGTTCTCCCAGATAGAGGAAAAGGCGAAGGAGTACCTCGCGACCGGCAAGGTTGCCTTCTCGCATTACATGGGTGCGCTCCTCCTGATCCCGGACGGCGACCCGGTATTTGGAAAGGTCCAGGTCTTCAATGTCGTTGACGGCCAGCAGCGCCTCACCACTTTCCACATCTTGGTCGCGGCGCTCCACCGGCTCGCGCTCGAATTCGAATTTCTCGAAATCGCTAAGCAGCTCGCACAGCTGATCACCCTGGAAGAGGCCGCGTCTTTTTCAAGGCAGCCTACAGAACGCTATAAGCTCGAGCCCACAAAATACGATCGCCAGCTTTTCCGGGACCTGATCGACCTAGACCGCCCTGCCCTCCGTAAAAAATACCCGGACGAGTATTACAAAAACGGCAAGCCGTGGGATGGCGCGCGTAAACCGTTAGCGGCCTACCACTTCTTTCTTCGTGAGGCGGAGGAATTTCTTCGCGATGGCGTCGAAGGTCCGCTCGATGAAACGACACGGCCAATTGTCGAACGTCGGCTGCTCGCAATGTCGACCATCCTATACGAAGACTTCCGGCTCATTGTTATCACGCTTGCGCAGGACGATGATGCACAGGTTATCTTCGAGACATTGAACAGCGGCGGCGCGCCGCTGGCGGCTATGGATTTGGTCAGAAACGACGTATTTCACCGTGCCCTCCGCCAAGGCGCGAGCGAAGACGACATCGTTGACCAATGGTCGATTTTTGAAGATCCGTTTTGGAAAACCGAGTCGACGCAGGGCCGGATCAAAAAGCCCCGTATGGATTTCTTTCTCGCTCACGTATTATCCGCTGAGACGGGCAACGTGCCTCTGCTGAGCGAGCTCTTCGCCGAGTACAAGCACTTCGTCGCGAGCCGCGGGTTTCGGACGCCCCAGGAAGAACTTGCGGTCCTCACCAAATACGTGCCGATCTATAGAGACTTGGTTGATCCGCCGGCAGACGGCGAAATCGCTCGTCTCGCACGCCGCCTTGTCGTGTTCGACGTTTCCACGGCGTACCCATTGATCATGTCGATCGCAGTGTCTGACGCGCCAGACGAAGTCAAGGACCGCCTTTACCTTCTGACGGCGAGCTACGTCATTCGGCGGGCGCTCTGCGGCCTCACGCCAAAAAGCTACAACAGGACGTTCGTCGAGCTCGCCTTATGGCTCAAAACGACAGAGATTTCCGAGGAATGTTTCAGGGCATTCTTTAGAGACCATTCGGCAGAGACCTATAGGTTTCCCTCCGACGACGACCTGCGTGCCGCGGTTACCGGCCGGCCCGCATATGGCTGGATACAGAAACACCGCGTCCGCCTCATTCTGGAGGAGCTTGAGTTCGCGGCGCGCGACAGGTTCAGCATTTCGACCAAACTACCTGACGGCTTGTCGATCGAGCACATCATGCCACAGACCTGGGAGACCTATTATCCGCTCCCAAATGGTGAACTGTTCCGCGACGATCACCTGGCAGATGCCGCGACGAAGGCCGTCATCGACGCGCGGCGGCTCAGAGTCGACACGCTTCCAAATCTGACCCTCCTCACCCCTGCCGGCAACTCGTCGGCCGGCAATCAGCCTTTCGCCGACAAGCGTATCCGGCTCAATGACTCGCTGCTGAAGCTCAATGTAGATGCCGCTCTCGAAGATCATTGGGACGAAGGAGCCATTGCACGTCGTGCGCAAAAAATAATCCAGCTTGGATTGGCACTCTGGCCAGGCCTTCAGGCTCACGTAGCTCCGTGATGTTCAATCGCATCGCTTACTCGGATCTAAACGCTCGCCAGAAGGAAAACTATAATTTCCAAAAGGTTGCTGCGCGGCTCGCAGATTATGGCTTCAACTGTATCCGCGTAACCGACGATTGGCAGGGCGCCGATTTCATCGCCGCCAACATCGACGGTGAGCATTTCCTGAAGGTCCAGCTGAAGGGACGCCTGGTGGTCGATAAAAAGTATATCGGCAAAGGGATTTTCATCGCCTTTTTTCACGCCAATGAACTTTTTCTGTACGACCACGATACCTTGGTGAACCATATACTGTCATCGAACAAGATCGGCGCCGATAGCGAAACGTGGCACACCCGCGGATTTCGAAACTGGCCTACCCCACCGGCTTGGGCGCTGCGTTTCTTGGAGCAATTCCGGATAGCCGGCTGACTGTGCCGGTGAATTTGGACAGGAAGCCAAGAAAGCCCACTGGGCTTGGCGTTCAGCTCCTACTCCGGGGAGACTTAGCGCCAGCCATTTTCCCTTAAGCGAGATCGCATTGCGTGGCGATCCAACTGTATAGGTTGCGCACTGGCCGGTATGCCCATCGTAAGTATGGCACGCGCATCATATCCTCGGCCAGATGGCACGCTTGCTCAGAGCCTTGCGCTCCATATCACAGTATTTTTCGGGTTCGTTCATGCGGCGGCCTCGGCCTCTCGTACTTACGGCTATAGGATCGCCCCGTTCGCGCCTAGATGTCAATCGGACTGACCTTGCCGGCCTGGATCGAGGAAAAAAGCGGGGAGTCGCTAGAGGTCGCTAGTGGCCTTGTGCAGCTGGTCGAGTTACTTGCGGCGACGGGTCCGTGTTAAAACGGCAGAGAGATTATTTCCGCTTTCCGGGCTGGTCCGTCCTCGCTCATTCGACGCGGATAGCAGTATCGATCGTCCATTATCGGGTTATTGGCCGACACAATCGTACTGTCTTCGACGCTCGCTTTGAGGGACCGGAGATATGCAGCGCGAACCTCGGTAGAAAGCAAGGCGTAGTCGTCGCCGGCGATCAGGAGATTGTGGACGGGCGTGTGTTCGATCGGCACCTCGCTGGTATGGAAAAACGAAAGCGCGGGACCTGCTCGATTTAACAGATCGCCCAATCCTATCAGCATGTTGTGGTTTAACTTCCACAGAAAATCAGTGGGTCCATCAACGCCGCCCGCATCGAGATGAATGTCATGCCTGGATGCGAACATGTAGGGGTAGGTAACCAGGTCAACTAGGCAGATTGGATATCCGTCGAGCGTCCCGAAATCGCCGATCACGCGTTGATATCCTCCCGGCAGGTCCTTCCGAAAGCACTCGAGGAAATGGCCTTGCGGCAACTGTCCGTCGTGCGTTTTGCCTGCTACTTGTCCTCGCCACGTGTTCCGGACAGGCCTGCATTCATGGTCAACATCGACCGTGGCATTGACGACTCCATAAGGGGCGTACTCAGGCGTCAAGAAAAAGGCTTTAACGCCCAACTGGTCGACGTTGAGGTCAAGCACGGGCACTGCCGGATAAGCCTGAAGGGCTCTTGACTGTTCCGCGGCCAGGGGACGGACAGCACCTGGTGAAGGCGCTTTGGGTCCCCGCCCGCCGAATATTGCCCTGAGAATTTTCATGTGGCTTTCCAGGTTGGCCGGGGTGGTCAAATGCGACCTAGACGCCCGGGTCGCGCGGCCCGTATCTCACTTTTTTTCCGGCGCCGGCGGCGCGGCCGGCGTCGTGATCGAGGATCCGGCCAGAGCCGTCGCAATGAAGTTTGCCGCGCTGATCACCGTCTCGTTGGCAACGCTGTCGAGTTCGGGACTGTTCGTTGTCGACGAAGATCCAAAAAGCGCACCGTTGCTGAAGCCACCGCCTGCTAGGCCCCAGTTGGAACGTTCGCTTGTCGCGTTGAATGCCTGCTCCTGGACGACTTCGGTCGTTTTCGTATCGATCACACGAACATCGATCGTCATATTCGCGGTCGTCTTGGTGTTCTTGAAAGCCCCAACCACTGGTATCAGACCGCCGGCAACCTGATTGGATTTCACTTGGACGTTCACGGCCGTGATAGCGCCGGTCAGCATCCAGTCAACTGGCTTTGGCGCGAAGCTCATGCCCGTCAGTTCCGCTTCCTTTTTCAGCTCTTCAATGCTCTGGCGGTCCTGAACTACGAAGCATCCGGTTGCCTTCAGAGCCGACTCTAAAGCGTCGGTGCTGCCGGCGCCGAGATGGGACATGTCGATCATGGGCTGCCCATTCGCCATATTCGCCAAGGCCATCAACTGCCCCATTCTCGAATTATCGCCCTGGGCGGTTTGACCACAACCAGAGGCCTTACAGTCGAACGTGCCCACGAACAACGTCCCGACTTTCGACTGGCAATGCGGAACAAGGCTAGCCAGGTCCACTTGCCGCACAGTGGTCGCCGCTTCCGCCGCTCCAGCCGCAAAGATCAATGGAAGAACGACAGTCAGATTACGACACAACTTCATGGCAAGCCCTCTCCGCTTTGGATTCACGGCACGCAGGCTAGGGAGTGTTCGATATCCCACCTAGTGGAAATCTACCCCGCCAAGGGGCTCTTGATCGACCGGATGGGTCGCAGGTGCCTGGTTGACTGGTCGGCATTGCCTTCGCGAAGGTGCTCAACGACACGGGTTCCGGGGTCGCTGCGGTCTGTGACAGTTCCACGTATAGGCGTCTCTCCGAGCCTGTCCCCAAATAATTCGAACTCATCAGGCCTCGCAAGTTTTGCGACGAGCTGCCTGATTCCATTTGAAACTTGCGCCTAAAGGCTGCCGCCTCGGCGCACCCTCGCCTTCGTCTCCGGTGGAATCCATCTTGACATTAATTGGCCACATAGAACAGAACAGGAACATTCGTAAATAAAAGAGGTCCTTCAAATGGATGCCGCGGCGCGCAAGCAGAAGCTGAGCAAGCTCCGGGCCGAAATCTACCAGTTACAGGGGTACGGGTCGAAGGCCCACGCCTCGATCCCAATCGGCGTACCGGAAATAGACAATCGGCTGACGGGCAAAGGCCTGGCAGTTGGCACGATTCACGAAGTCTGCGGAGGTTCAATTGGTGCCTTGCACGGGGCCGCAGCGGCACACTTCTGCGCCATGATGGCCGCAAAGACGCGCGGCAAAATCTTCTGGTGCATGACCCGGTTCGACATCTACGCCCCTGCCCTGGCACAGGCTGGTCTCGATCTCGACAGGGTCGTGTTTTGCAAAGCCGGCTCTCAAGTCGAGCTGCTGGCCACGGCAGAGGAGGCTTTACGTCATCGGGGCGTCGGCGCAGTTGTCGCCGAGGTGTCACGGCTCGGCCTCACGGAAAGCCGACGGCTGAAGCTCGCCGCCGAGGCCTCAGGTGCCCTTGGCCTTTGCCTGCGGCGTTTCGAGCGCGCGGGCGACGTCGCTGGATTTGGGATGCCAAACGCGTGCGCGACGCGCTGGCGCGTCACCGCGGTCCCCGGCGAGACCCTGCCGGTCGAAGGGGTCGGCGCACCCCGCCTTCTCGTAGAAATCGTAAAATCGACCGCCGGCGCATCGGCGGACTTCCTGGTAGACGTAGATGCAAGCTCGGGCACTTTCACTGTTCCTGGCGACCTGGCCCACCGATCGCTATCGGCGCACCCTGGGCACCTCCGCGCCGTCGGCTGATGTCCCGCTGGCGGTGGCCGGCCGCGTAGGCTCGCGCCGGGTTATTACCGCGGCCGACGAATTCGCGCTTCAGCTCGGCGTACGTCGAGGCATGACAGTCACCGAGGTCGAGGCGCAATTCGACGGGATCACGATTGTTCCGGCCGATCCGGAGGCGGATGCGACGGCGTTGACGCGCTTGGCCGAATGGTGCTTGCGGATTTCTCCGGTCGTGGCGCCCGATCATCCGGACGGCTTGATCATAGATACGGCTGGCGCCGATCATCTGCTTGGCGGCGAAACGGCACTGCTGGAGACCGTGATCACCCGCCTGAACGACGCCGGCATCCACTGCCGCGCGGCGCTCGCCAACAGCTGGGGGGCCGCGCACGCACTGGCGCGATTTAGCCGCGCTTCGAAGGTCATTGCCGGCGATAATACCGCCGAACTACTCGCCCCGCTGCCCATCGCGGCGCTTCGCCTGAGCCCGCTGATCGTTTCGCAACTTGGCGATCTAGGCCTTCACGTGATCGGCGACCTGATCGGTAAGCCAACGGCCCCGCTGGCCCGTCGCTTTGGGCCGGTAATCGCGACCAGGCTGGACCAGGCACTTGGACACGCTCACGAGCGGATAGAGCCGGTACGCGACGCCGATCCGGTGCTTACTTCCCGGAAGTTCGCTGAGCCTATCGGCGCGCCCGAGACGATTGCCAAATATATCAAGCGCCTGACTGACGACCTGTGCCGGCAGATGCAAAACCGGCTTCTTGGCGCGCGCCGGGTCGATCTGCTGGCGCTGAGAGTCGACCATAAGGTCGAAGCCGTACGAATCCAGACCGCACAGCCGCTTCGCGATCCGGTCCGCCTCGCACGCTTGCTGTGTGACAAGATCGAGCAGATCGATCCCGGGTTCGGAATTGAAGAGCTGCAACTATGCGCAAGTGATGTCGAGGACCTGGTGTCAAAGCAGCTCGTCAGCGAGCTGGCGGAACAGGATGAAAGCGATATCGACGAACTCGTCGACGTCCTGGTCAATCGGCTCGGACCCGACAATGTCTTTCGTGCATCCGCCGTTCCGGGCGCGCTTCCTGAAAAAGCTGTCGCACAGCTAAGGCCCGACGCGAAGGGTTCCACCTTGTGGCGCCGCGATTGGCCGCGGCCGTTGCGGCTTCTTGAACGACCCGAGCGGATTGAGACGATGGCAGTTCTGCCCGACCAGCCGCCTGTTGCCGTGACCTATCGCGGCCAACGCATACGGGTGCGCGCGGGCGATGGCCCCGAGCGGATCTACCTGCCCTGGCTGCAGGCAGACAATCGCCACGCCGTTCGCGACTATTACAAGCTCGAACTCGAGACAGGGGAGCGAATTTGGGCGCTGCGTCACGGCGACGGGGAGGATCCCCGGACCGGAGACATGTCGTGGTGGCTCGCCGGATGGTTCGCATGACCTATGTCGAACTCCAGGTGACCAGCGATTATAGCTTCCACAGGGGCGCCAGCTCGCCGCTTGAGCTTTTCGAGCAGGCGAAGGCGCTCGGAATGGAGGCGCTGGCGCTGTGTGACCGCAACACCCTCATCAGCGCCGTACGCGGTTATATGGCAGAAAAGGAGACCGGGATTCGGCACATTGTCGGTTGCCGCCTCGACCTGGTTTGTGGATCCTCGATCCTGGTCTATCCGATGGACCGCGAGGGATATGGGCGTCTTTGTCGACTCCTGAGCCTTGGCAAGGCGCGCGCCGGTAAGGGACGCTGCGAGCTGCATTGGGAGGATCTGGCACCCTATTCCGAAGGCCTACTCGCAATCCTTGTTCCGGACCTGGCCGACGATACTAACGCGCTGGATTTGGCGCGTTTGAAACGCATCTACGGTAACCGAGCTTATATGGCACTGACCTTGCGCCGGCGCCCCAACGACGCGCTTCGGCTCTTCGATCTAACGAACCAGGCCGCGGGCGCCGGCGTATTGACCGTCGCCACGAACGACGTGCTTTTCCATGCGCCGGAGCGCCGGCTGCTGCAGGACGTCGTGACGGCGATCCGTCACCACTGCACTGTGGACGAACTCGGGGAGCGCATTGAGCCGTTCGCCGATCGGTATCTGAAGCCAGAGGCAGAAATGCTCCGCCTGTTTCGCCGGTACAAGGAAGCGGTCGGGCGATCGGCCGACATCGCCGCCCGGTGCACGTTCTCGATGGGTGATCTGAAATACCAATACCCCAAAGAACAACTTCGGCCGGATGTGCCGCCGCAGGAAGCGCTACGCCTCCACACCTGGGATGGCGTTAAGCGACGTTATCCGGACGGCTGCCCGGAAGAGGTCATTTACCAGATTAAGCGTGAACTTCGGATCATCGAGGAGCTGCAGCTGGCGCCCTACTTCCTCACGGTTCATTCGATCGTCAATTTCGCCCGCGACCGCGGAATCCTTTGTCAGGGCCGAGGGTCGGCCGCCAATTCCTGCGTGTGTTTTTGCCTCGGTATTACGAATGTCGACCCGGCACTAAACCAACTCTTGTTCGACCGATTCATCAGCGCCGATCGGGGCGAACCGCCCGATATCGACGTCGATTTTGAGCATTCTCGAAGGGAAGAGGTTATCCAGTGGCTCTACGACAGCTATGGCCGCGACCGTGCCGCCCTCACTTCGGTTATCACGCGCTATCGGCCGCGCTCTGCGATCGTTGATGTCGGCAAGGCGCTTGGCCTGCCTGAGGATTTGCTACGAACCATGTCCCGCAATTTGCGCGGCTGGGGACGCGGCGATCTATCGGTCGAGCAGTTCAATGAGATTAAACTCAATTTTAATGACAAGCGCCTGTCGCTGACACTGGAACTCGCCGAAGAACTCCTCGACCGCCCGCGCCATCTGTCTCAGCATCCGGGCGGCTTCGTTTTGACGGAAAATCGACTCGATGAAGTGGTGCCGATCGAGCCTGCTTCAATGGAAAAACGTCAAGTCATCGAGTGGGACAAGCACGATTTGGACGACATTCAAATTATGAAGGTCGACGTGTTAGCGCTCGGGGCCTTGACCATGACGTCGAAGGCTTTGGAGCTCATTCTACAACACAAGGGGCAGAATTTTGAGGTGGCGACGATTCCACCCGCCTGCCCTCAGACCTATAAAATGATCCGAGAGGCAGACACCGTCGGCGTTTTCCAAGTGGAAAGCCGGGCTCAAATGTCATTTTCGCCCAAGATTGCCGCGCGAAGCTTCTACGACCTGGTTATCCAGCTTGCCCTGGTTCGGCCGGGACCGATCCAAGGCATGATGATACATCCCTATCTGAGGCGACGCCGCGGCGACGAGCCGGTGACATATCCTCACCCGGCCCTTGAAGACATCCTGTCTCGCACCCTTGGAATACCCCTGTTCCAAGAACAGGCCATGGCCCTTTCGACCCAACTCGCCGGGCTGACGCCCGGGGAGGCAGATGCGATGCGCAGAAGCTTCAAACATCGGGGCGGAATCATGAAATTCAGGGACAAGCTCTTGAATGGCATGGCCGCCAATGGCGTCCCCGAAGAACATGCGCTACGGATCTTCCAACAGCTCGAAGGGTTCGGCGCGTACGGCTTTCCAGAATCGCACAGCGCATCGTTCGCGCTGATCACCTATGCGACCGCCTGGCTGAAGCGCTGGCACCCTGACGCCTTCGTTTGTGCGCTTCTCAATAGCCAGCCGATGGGGTTCTACGCGCCGGCCCAGGTCATCCAGTCGTTCTCGCGCGGCGGCGTTACGTTCCGGCCGGTGTGCGTCAATGCTTCCCGGTGGGATTGCACGCTTGAACCTACATCGCATGAGGGCAAATTCGCCGTTCGTCTTGGCTTGCGTCAAATCCGCGGCTTCTCCGCCATCCACGCTGCGCAGCTCGTCGCCGCCCGGTCTGAGCGGATGTTCAAGTCAATCGACGATGTGTGGCAGCGATCCGGTCTTCCGCCCGGCGCGCTGACGACCTTGGCCAATGCAGACGTCTTCCTGCCATCCCTTAACGTCGATCGGCGCCAGGCGCTGTGGGAGATAAAGGCCTACAGTGCCCCGCCGCTCCCCCTGTTCGCAGAAGCCGGCCGCGCGGCCGGCGATACGGTTCCGGAAGTCCAGGAAGCCGCCTTCCCTCTCGCGCGCATGAAGGACGGTGACCAGGTGGCGCATGACTATCAGGCGACCGGGTTTACCCTGCGCGACCACCCAATGAAGTTTCTGCGCTACGACATGGCGAAGAATGGCACCATGTCGACATCCGACGTCCACGCGGCGCGGGACAAGGCACATGTATTTGTCGCCGGCCTTGTGACAGCGCGGCAACGCCCCGGGTCCGCGAAAGGTGTCGTTTTTCTAACGATCGAGGATGAGGGCCCACGGCCGCTGTCCGCCATCATACCTGCGGAGGTCTATGAGCGTCAGCGTGCCGTTGTGAATGGCTCGAGCTTAATCCTGGTCAGCGGCCGCCTCCAGGTCGAAGGGGAAGTGCGGCACGTTATCGCCCGGCACGTAACGAACCTAAACGACCAACTCACATCGATCCCGTACCGCGACGCCGAAAGCCGCGATGCACCTGCACCGCCCGACTACAGCCAAGCAAAGGCCCTGCACCTAAAGTCGAGGAACTATCACTAGGCGAGCGTTGCGATCTTGACGCTTCGACCCCATTTTGCCAACCCACGTTGTGCGGCGCGGCGATTCCGAGGGCCCCGGGAAGCGCTTTCATCCTTCTCGCGCAAGTAGTTGGCATACCGCCTCGTATGCCCGGCGGGAGCCCTACACCACGACTGCCAGGGCGTGCCAATCGCGTTGACGATGACGGCGGGCCCAAACAGGGGTGTTCGATAAATACACCCCCGGGGTTAGGTCTCTTTTCACAAATAAGTTCATGAGATAACTAGCGTTTTGGGGCGAGATGTCATCTGCACTTGACGTTCGTTTACGATTTTTGTCACCTTGCATTGGACATTTCCGGGGAGATTTGCAGTGAAATTGAAGTCGAGTTCGGTCACCCGCCTTAAGTATGGCGTTAGTATCGTACTGGTTGCCGCCGTTACGACCGGCTCGCCCGGATTTACCAGCGCCGCCTTCGCAGCCGCGAAAGTGCAGGATTCTGGCCCGACAGAAGTCGTGGTCCAGGCCCAGCGACGCGAGCAAAGGCTCACCGACGTGCCAATGGCTGTGGAAGTCATAAGCACCAACCGGCTGGCTGAAGCGCACGTGACGACGGCAAAGGACATGCAAGTCCTGACACCTGGTCTCATCATCGACACGACCATATCGCCGAACCTTACGACTGCACGAATTCGCGGAATTGGAACCGTTGGCGATAACCCGGGTCTTGAGTCGTCGGTCGGCATTGTGGTCGATGGCGTTTATCGGTCCAGGAATAGCGCTGCCGTAAACGACGAAATAGATCTCGACCACGTCGAAGTCATCAAGGGCCCACAGGGGACACTTTACGGTAAGAACACGACGGCCGGGCTAATCAGCCTATTTTCCAAGAAGCCCTCGTTTACGCCCGGTGGCGAGTTATCCGCTGGCGCCGGCAATCATGCTGAAACCGACTATGCGCTGCGGTTGACCGGACCAATCGGAAACGACCACTCATTGGCAGGCAGCCTGTCCTTCAGCCACGAGCAACATGGCGGATATGACAAGGTCATCATCGCCCAAGGGCCGCGAACCGCCACGACCGACGACACCCTGAATTCAAACACCGCCAAGGCTCAGCTCTTGGCGCTTCCCAACGATGATTTATCAATCAGACTTATCGCTGATTATACCCGGTACAAAGGCGCATGCTGTCTCGCCGTGCAATCGCTCGATGGACCGACGGCCGCCATTCTCAATGCGCTCACAGGCGGCATGGGCGTCGCGCCGACGGCCGATATCACCCGGCGCACCGCCTACGCAAATCAGCCCGACGGGTTTATCAATCAAGACCAGGGCGTGACTATCCTCACCGATCTCAAGCTGGATCCAAACACCACCCTATCGTCGATCACCGGAGTTAGAAGTTCGGAGGTTTCCGCAGCCACGGATGTCGACTATTCCGGCGCTGACTTACTTTATCGTCGGCCAGGGGATTACAGCAACAATTTCAAAACCATGTCCGAAGAAGTTCGACTGCACCGATCCAGCGAACACTTCGATCAAATGGCTGGCTTTTACCTTTCCAATGAAGACCTCGATGCCCGAGACGGCATCACGATGGGACGGGACTACGAGACTTTTCTCAGCCTGTTATTATCCCGTGGCAAGAGCCCGACCTTCGTTTCGGCTTTGACGGGCCTGGCGCCGGGCACCAGCTTCGCCGCCGGATCTGGGTCCGAGGACGAATATATCCAGCACGACCAGTCGACGGCCGTCTATTACAATCTGGATTACAAGCCGGTGGACCGGGTCGAGCTCGTCGCAGGCGTCCGCTACACGGAGGACCGGAAGAAGTTCAGCGCACAGTATTCCAACAGCCCTGGCGACGTGGGATGTGGGAAAGCCTTGGCGCTGTATTCGGCACACGGCGGCGCCTGGCCGCTTCTCACGGCCGCCCAACAGCAACAGGCCCTCGGCGGCCTCTGCGTTTTCTGGGCGAACGCGGCCTTCAACGGCCTGACGCACAATCAATCGAAGGCCGAGTCGAACGTCTCCGGCACTGTGAAGGCGATCTATCATTTCGACAGGAACATGATGGCCTACGTCGCATGGTCGACGGGCTACAAGGCCGGTGGCTTCAACCTCGATCGCGCGACGACCGGCCTTACACCAGATGCCAGCCTGTACTTCCCGAAGGAAACGATCGAAGCCTTCGAGGCTGGATTCAATGCCTCCCTTTTCGATAGAACTGTCACGTTCAATGTTACTCCGTTCTACGAGCGTTTGCGCGACTTCCAGCTGAATGCGTTCCTTGGAACAGCATACGTCGTCGAAACCGTTCCAACGATGACGAGCAAAGGGGTCGATGCCGATGTGTACTGGACGACCCCGATCAAAGGGCTAACCATCACTGCCGGCGCCACCTACGCGGACACGCGCTACGGCAAATTCACAGCTGCGGATCTCGACAATCCGAGTCATCACCCAGCTCTGTCCCTGCTTCCGGGAAGCCAAGTTGGCCTTGCCGCTAAGACATCCGCCACCAGCACAGTGGCTTGGACCGGCGATATTGCGGGCCTGAAGAACACTGCGTCGATTTCGGTGAAGTACAGCGATCCTTATATCGCCGGTTCCGACCTCCTGCCAAATAAGCTGCAGAAAGGCTACACGCTTGCCAACGCCTCTTGGTACGTGACGCTGCCGGCGCACGGCGTCACCCTTTCGGTCTGGGTCAAAAATCTGACTAACCGGACGATCAAGGAGACGGTCATTGCCGCACCACTGCAAGGATCGGGTTTCCAGGCCACCCTGCAGCCGGGCGGATCGTATTATGCTCCGGCCCTGGACACCAACACGTACGCGGCCTTCCTTGCGGAGCCGAGGACATATGGGATAACGCTCTCGGCAAAGTTCTGATCAGGAAAGGCGGGCAATTAGCCCGCCTTTTCTGTTTGGTGGTCAATCGAACACCAGCCACTCTGATGCTCCGAATGGCTCCGAATGGATCGCACGACAAAATGACGGACAACGACTTGGGCGCCGGCGCCGAAATCATCGAGCTACAGGACCGAAGTGCGGCCGAGCTCGCGATCGAAGCTTTTGGACGCCTTGCAGATAATCACCACGGCGCGTACCGCGCCTTCATCGTTGGAGTTCACCGGCTCCTGACCGAACAAGACGGCAATCATCAAACTGCCATTCCCTTCGATTGCAGCGATTTAGCCGGCCTGGCCGACCGCCCGATCCAAGACCTCCATCGCCAAGTCGACCGCTATAATCGGGAAGAATCCATCAATTTTTGTGAGACGGAATTTTACGTCCAGATCACGCGTTATGGGCGCGGAAAGGCCTTTGCGGCCCAGGTCCTGCCGCGGGATGAACTGCTGCATCCGTTCGGAAGCTTCAGGCCGCCGGCGCATATCAAGTACCGGCGCGAAGCGGTGAAGTCCAAGAAGCTGCGAACGATGGACCGTTTCCAAATCACAGGCCGAATCTACGTCTTTATTTGCCTTTTGATCCTCGATGTGGCTGCGACGGCGATCTTAGCGTCGTCTGCCCGCCTGGTGAGCTATTCGCTGGTGTGGCCCGCGGTTTACACGATCTATCTGATTTACCGCGAGGCGTCTTTTGTCGTGAACCGGATACGGCTTATCCGCTCTGTCTATTCGCCGAAGGTCCAAGTCAAAACCCTTGTCTATAACGAGGACAAGACGATGCTTAAGGTCTCGAAGTTCCAGGTGAAAGCCCACTGCCCCATTTGTCGCGGCAGCATCAACCTTTCCCAAGGTGGCTCGGTCTATAATGGCCAAGTCGTCGGCCGCTGCGAGGCGGCGTTCCTATCGCATGTTTTCAGCTTCGATCCGACCACCAACACTGGCCACTATCTAAACTGAAAAAGGCAATCAAAGAAACGAACAAAGCTCCGGTCCTATGTCCGGGGCTTTTGATTACCGCGTGTGCGGGCGGGTTCGTGCCCGCTTCGACATAGACCGGCCTATTCACCGGAGCCCTACGACCACTCGCCTGGATGTCGACGAAACGATGCCTCGTCGCCGCCGACAACTGGCTTTCGCCTAGTCGGCGACACCAACATAAAGCCCGCAAGCTGAATTGTTCCATCCTCGATCTGCAAACCGCTGTCCGTAAAACTAATAACGCTCACGAACGGTGTGTCGAAGCGTCGCTGGCGACCAGGAACAAGCATAGCAAGGATTACATCGGCCGCGCCGACGCGGACCTTGGTGATGATTTGAACGTGCCACCAATCCTGCTCGTCGGGGCTGAGGTCGTAATTCGATGCCGTCCAGATTTCGCCCGGACGGACTCTGATTGCGTTCCCCTGTTCGAGCGCGAACTCCCGAATTCGCCAATTCGCTTCGTGTCCGGTGTATGGGCCCGGGTTGGCCACCTCGAACCCGGTCCGTCCGTCCACCGACGTTTTATTCGAACGGACCGATCTGGCGATACTGTCCTCGAACGTGCCATGTCGAGGCCTGAAGACGCCCATCATCCTGGAGGTAAGGCTAGACAAATCCAAGTTCGCCAAATCCGGCGGCCATCGCATGGACTTCGGCTCGCTGAAGGTTAAATCCGGCGCGCCGGGAGTATCGCCTGCTAAAATCGTCATGTCACTTGATCCCATATGTACTTGGCGAGGCCCGTTACCAACGGACGACGGCGGCAGTCTACTAAGCAGCCACAAGCTTGGCCGCCGGCCGGCTTCCCCCGGCCGCAGGCGCCTTATCCGCCTTCTTCCGCGCTTTTCTAACCATATCCTCATCGGCGATGATGAACGTTTTCGGCATGGTCACAACGAGCTGGCCTTCGTTGTTGATAATGGCATCGAGCTTTTTCTCCCCTTTGCATTTGGTTGTCGCGAGTTGGCGAATCGTGACCTCCAGCGGTGCCGCGTCGTCCGCGGCTCCGGCGATTTCCCAGCCGGTCGCACCCTCGTCCTTCCAGAGCTTGAGCAGATTGGGAGATTGGTCATTGTCGAGCATCAGCATCACGCGCCCGCCCGGCGCCAGTTCAAGCCGCTCAGCCAGCTTACGCTCGATCGACATAGATATGTGGGTCGACGTGAAACTCACTGTGACCGACTGGTCCAGTTCCTCATTGGTGACCAGGTGATAGAACGCCATATCGGAGGCTCCAAAGGTATATTGTCAAAGAGCCGGCGCTTCTCGCCGGCCATTGACGTAGGCTATGGGGTGTTCGATAGTCGCACCACTGAAATTGTTCCGGCTTTCCGTCGCGAGGATGTAGTGAGCCGCTGCCGCGTGAGTCATTTTGGCAACGGTTCGCATTAGTGTTCGCTTTCTAGTGGTTTTCGCTGTTCTTGCTTCGTTCCGCGTGTTATTTGAAGCCGTCTTCTTTTTCCTTCTCCGTGTGCTGCCATGACCGACAAGCAACTGACGCCGGAGGCGATCGACCTCCTGAACAGGCTGGCCCAGACGCAGCCGACGAACACCGTCATGGGCCTCAACATCACCCCTCAGGCAAAGCGCGCCCTCGAAATGCGCGTCAACCTGTGGGGTGCGATGTGGTTTGCCATTCCGAAGATCGCTCTTACGATTTTGGCTCTGGCCATGATTGGTTTGAACCTGCCGCGTCTGGTCACCAACGTCTATGAATTATTCGTCGACCGGCATGGTGGGTTCACGTTGGACAACTTTGCTCTGACTGAGCCCATCTTTTACGGCTACTGCCTTATGCGATTGGCTTTCGTCGCGTCCGGGACGTGGATTCTGGTCTTCACATTGCTCCAAAAGAAGAAGGCGGCTAACTAGGTTAGCCGCCTCAATCATTTTTTGTGCAGTCCGGGATCTGTTTCCTGGCCATCGGGCTGCCGCTTATCATGCCCACTGTTCGCCCAGTTTTCCCCTGCCCGAACGACTTCGCCAAGACCGTCGGGCATATTTTCCAGCACTCCCGTGACAATCGGCGCCCCGTGCTCAACCTTTCTGATCGTGTCTTTCGTGTCGTCCGTGATCTTTGGCTTGGTGTTGATGTCACCGCCAGTTGCCAGCTTACCGCTCTCGACGTTCGCGGCCGCCAAAGCGTGGAAGGCGCCCTGGCCTGACAATTCCGCGTGGGCCTGATCCGAAGTGCTCGTATGAAGTTGCATGGCGGCCGGCAGGTGCGGTTCTGACCGCCGCTGATCGTTCGCCGGCGCTGGTGTGCCCTGGGTGCGGCCATCGCGGTGAGCACCGTGGTCGTCGTTAAGCGACGCTCGATCGTGCGCCCCATGACTATTGTCGTGAACGGCGCCTCCGCGCTTAGTGGCGGGACGCGCCGGATTGGCAGGATCCAGGCCCAGCGCCTGGTCGACTTTTCGGTCGAGCGAGGCATGATCGGGCTGCAATGAGGTCCCAAGAACGCCTTCAGCCGCTTTGACCTGGTTGGACATCGGCGGCGGGGCGAGAGGCGAGGACATTGCCCGCTCGAAGCCAGAAATTTCATTGTCGGCCAGGCCCTTCATGAACTCGGCGCCGTATTTTTGGAAAGCCTCGCGGCCTTCAGGCGAGGACTGGTGGAGGATTTCGCCGAAGAGACTGGAATCCCGGCCGACCTTGTCGCCAATGAAATTGAAAAGCGCCGTCGTCTGGTCGCTCGTCATGTTATTGACGCCCTGCATGTAGTTGCTCGCTTCCTGTTGCGTGCGGTGGCTAATGCCCTGCAGCCAGGTTGCGGTATCGTTCCGGGCTTTCTGCGAGGAAAAGGACGCGGACGTTACATTTCGCTTGCCGGCGAAGTTCGATGTCGTGTTGTCGAACTGCTGAAGCGCCCGATCGCTAGCGACCTGGCTTGCGGTATGATTGAAGCTGTCCTGCAGGCTGGTAGCCCAATTCGAACGCTCATTGGCGGAATGCGAATCCTGTCCCCCATGTGACCCAGTTTTTGAAGCCGAGCCCGAAACACCCGCTTTCGCGCCTATGCCAGCCTCCTGCAAGCCGAGAGTGCCGTCTGCGCTCACCCCGGCCGTGCCGGCGAGCAGTTGGCTGTAGAACTCCTGCTTGCCCTTCTCCGTCGTGATCCCGTGCTCCTGGAGCGTCTGATCAACGTGGGATTTCAGATCGCTGATGGACTGCTGATGGTCGTGAGAGAAGCTGGACAAAGTGTTCGTTCCGGACTGGTTGCCGGAGAACACCTCTCGCATCGCAGTGTCCGTTTGACTCTTGCCGACCTGGTAGCTCGACTGAATATTCTGCGATGCCTCCATCATTGTCGACGCAGACCTGTTCAGGGTCTCGCCATATGTCTTCGACATGTTGGCGCCAATGGCCCCCGTGCTCAGTGCGGCCTGATCGGTTTCCGATCCGTCCGCCCACCGCGTCCGCGTGATCCCGTTGCCCGTGACCGTCGTCGATCTGGCTTCATCGAAATACGGGCTCGTTATGTGCTGGTGGGCATTCACGTCGTCATAGCTGTGGTTCGCAATGGCCGTGTTTCCGAGAGACCAGTTACCCGTTGTCATACTCGCGGACGCCGATTCTGCGCCCGACCGGAAATTGCCAAGGAGCGCTTCACCCTGGGCGCCGACTGACATCGCGCCCTTCGTGACCAGCCCGGCCAGGACGGGGATCATCAGCATCATCGATCCCGCGAGCGAGCACACGTCCTGATTTGCCTTGGCCAAAGCATCGAGCGTCAGGGCCGTCACGGCATGACCGCCCCCGTTTAGGTAAGTCGCCTGCATCCCGTGGTTTACCGCATTCCACATCATGATTTTGTGTAGGATGACGTACATCGGGCCCCAGAGCTGCAAATAGAAAAAGCCCGAGAGATAGCCCCTGGCCATCTGGGGGCCTAGTTTCGGAAGCAAAAACAAGGGGAAGATTGCTGGAAAGATTCCGATAAAGAGCAGCTCGATGACGATTTTCAGATCGACGACCGCTTTCTCCGCCACTTCGCCAAAGAGGTTCTGCGTATTTTGCGTCTGCAGCTCGGCCATGGTGGCGCCGAGGACCCCGTTCGGATCTCCTCCATAGCCGTTGAGTGAATCCTGCATCATGTTCCGTGTCACGGATTGCCGGATTATGTTCAATGCATCCTGGGACGAGCCTATCGCCGTCGCGACCGCGGCGCTCACGTCGTTTTCCTGTGTCGACAGGTCGGCGTCCGCCGTGTTGTTGGACAATGACGAATAAAGCATCTTCTGCACGTTCGTATTGTCCGCCGCCATGTCGTTGTTCAAATCGGACGCATCGTCAGTGCACTTTTTGAGAACGTTCGTCCCGTCAGCGCTCATGTACGGAACCAGGCGCGCCGGATTGGCTGTCGCGGTCAGGGTTTGCCACATGTCCTGAGAATTCGACAGGGTGTCGATAGGAACCGTTCCGTCCTGAATGTCATAGAACGCACAGTTCTGCATATAGGCAGTGAGGTTTTGGGCCACCAACTGATTCATCGGACGCAGTTGGTTGATCTTTGCGAACATTTTCGCTCCAAAAACCATACCGTGCGTGGAGTACTGCAGGTCGGCGGGATCGCCGAACGAGGTCTCAGTCAATTTAATCATGCGGTCGCCAATTTGGCTGATCATCGCCGCCGACGCGCCAACGCCAAGTGGAACATTTGCCACCTCGGCGTAGACCGCGGCGGGATTGAGGCGGTCCGTCACGTGCACGGTAACTTTTGGCACCCAAAGCACGCCGTAGATCACGACGGCAAAGATGTACCACTTGAGAATGGCACCTACGTTGAAGTCCGTAATTGCCTTCACGATGCCCATGCAAAGTCCGAGCACAAGCGCCAGACGAAGGAGGGAGTCCATCGCGTTGGCGCCGCTCATCAGCGCGACAGCGTTGAACACGTCGCGATAAATATCGCCGCCACCATATGCGTAGAATTCCCAGTTCATGGCTTACCCCGGCTTCTTGGAGGTGACGTAGAGGATGGATTGTCCGAGGCGACTTTGCGTGTTCGCTGCGAGCGCCTTCTCCATTGTCGCCGATCGCTCAATTAGCGCCTGTGTCGCCAGGACCCGCTGTTGGGCCAAGACCTGCTTTTTATCCAGGCTATCGGTGACGTAATGGAGGTTCTGGTTCCAGGTGTTCAGCGAGGTTGGGTCCATGCCCTGAAGGGCCAGCGCCTGCTGCTGAACTTGACCGATGTTCTGCTTGATCCAGCCTATAAGAATGTCCTGGGCTATGGCTTCGCTGTACTGGGACATTTCTTGTTGCGCCATCAGCCCGTTTTGGGCGACCTCGACCGAGGCGATCTTATAGAGAGGTATCGTCGACAGCCCCAGGAGGTTCACCTCGTCGGCCGTCAGCTGCTGCTTGTTGACGATCTTCGTCACCATGTCGTTGATCAGCGCGTCCACCTTTGTCTTCAGCCCGGTGACGTTCGCCGTATCGCCGTAAGCGGTGAAATTGAGACACGCCGGGTCGGCCGGATCGCATTTGTGAATTGGCAGCGAGGTCGTGCCATCCAACAGCGCATCGATATAGGCGTCGTTGTCGGCCTTCGGCTCCGTCGGCATGATGTTAGGCGCGAGTTTACCTGTGCCGTCGTCCTTGAATGTAATGACGAACGTTCCGGTTAGCGTCATCATCAGCTCAGATAGCTGTTTGTCCCCGGCGAATATCGGGTTCTTCTGGATGGCCTCCCAAGCGATATTCCGGTTGGTCGGCTGTTGCTGTGCGGCGGGCGTGCCCGCCGCGTTGTTGACCTGGGTCTCGGCTTGGCCGCCGAAGCCGCAGGCGGCACGAGCGGCCGCCTCGTCGACGTAGGCGCTGCTGGCCAGGCCAAGCGAGATACAATTCTTGAGGGTGGATTGCGGTAACCAGTCGACCACGTCGTTGATCGCCGTCTGGGCCATCGCACAGCTGTTTTGCGACTGTATCGTTGCCGACCGCACCAGGTCGTACATATGTTCGATCTCGTTCCCCAGCAACTCGCTGAGCGTCTTGACGGCCATCTGGAACAGGAGCCCGACCGCGTTCTGCGCGACTGCCTTGAACATCGCGACGATCTGGTCCGAATTGATCAGGCTGAAAGATCCGCCGAAGATATCGATCCCGCCGCATCCGCCTTTGACGGTCGGCAAAGCGACGCTGCTGATGGCGTAGTTTTGAATGGGTGTCCGGTAGCTGTAATTGCCGAGGCTATAATATCCAGCTTCCTGCCCCTGGTACGCCGAAGGACCTCGCCCGTTCGAGCTCGACAGGCTGTTCGACCAGAAGCTGTTCATGTTGCCGTTGACGTCCGCCATCGCCGGCGCCACGCCGCCGAACAGGTAGGCGATCAGCGTCAAAAGGTAGATCAGTTTACGCATCATCCCCTCCTAAAAATCCTTGCCGGTTTCAGTGGCCAAGGTGACAAAGAGCCGGTCCGCCAATTCATCTTGAGTCAGTACGCCGGCGCCGAGATAGGTCACGCATCCCGTGCTGTTCAGACACGGCCGCAGCTTCAATTTTTTGCCGTCCGTTACGGTCACCGATACGTCGGCCTCGGACCCGTCTCGGTTCAACGTTGGCGACTGGTAGATGACGTACGACGGCGTGACCGGGTTATTCAAATTCATGGCCGCGAGCTGGCCATGATCGACCTTGAAGTCGGGGAATTCCGGGTTGGGCTTGCCGTCCGTCGAAATGGCTTGAACCGTTACGCCATACCGACGGCCGAACGCGGCGATAATCGGACTCGCCGATCGGCACGGCGCGCAGTCGCCGCGGTAGATGTAATAGATCCCGATTTGGTCGTGCGCCCCTCTGAAGAACAGGTCGCGGTCCGTCATCCGGGTGTTCAGCCAGTCGGTCTTTGCCTGTTCGCCCACCGGCCGCTGTAGCGTGTAATCGAGGCTTGGGTCCGACCAAACGATCCGTCTGATCGCATCGGCAAACGTTCCGGACTTGTCCATCGTCGCCTGCTGGTACGCATAGTAGCGCCGCAGATTTTGCTCCGACGGATTCCACACAGCGATTTGCCGCGCCTTCTCCATGTTGTCGCGGAAAAGCTTTGCCGCGGCCAAATCCTTTTCGTCCTGACTTTGCGCGGCTGCGCCGCCGGCCTTGTTCGCCTGAAGCTGTTGCGGATCCGGCTGTGGGTCGGCGCAATAGAACCAGGTGCCCAAGGATCGGTCGCAATAGTCGCTATGCCCGCCGTTCTCCGTCCGCTGGCCGGCCGGTTCGGCGCTGCCGTCGACAGATTGTATGGCCGGCTGACCGGGGCCTGATAGAGACGCTCCATCGGGCTTCAAGTCGCCATTGCTGTTCAGGAGGTTCGCAATTTCCGGAATGCTCTGTGGCCCGGATTGCGCCGGCCCCTCATATTGCGGCAATCCGGTATCAGAGGCCTGGGCATCTTGAGCGACTGCGAAGGCGGGGTCTGTTGCCGAACACAGCGCAAGAATTGAAACCAAAAGAGTGGCCTTTCGAACCATCATGTTACCTCACTTCGTCGACGACTTGTTCGAGGCCATCGTGTTCAACGAGGCCGTGATGGCGGCAACTGTAGAAGTCGGATCACCGTTCGATAAAGTCCCGAGTTTTTCATTGTAGAAGTCGGAAAAATCTACGTTCGTCAGGTCCAATTGCTGGAACTGCTCGACGCTAAAACCGCCGCAGTGCGGGCCTTTTGCGTCACCCCACGGGAGGTTCAGTTGCTGGTGGCCGGCTTCTTGGATAATGCGCGCGAGCGTGCTGCCATAGCAGCAATAGGTCATCTTCTTTTCGGTGCAGACGCCGAACAGCGACTTATTCGAGCAGTAGGTCCCGACATAGTGGCACGCCTTCGTGTCCGTCTGTTCCTGATAGAGCTTCTTCTCGTCAGCCGAACACGACACCAGATTGCCGAGCAACATGCCGCTGTCCTTGCAACAGTTGTAGAGTCCGAAAATGCCTTTCTTGCAGCGCAGGTCCGAGCCCTGGAAGATCGTTATCGCGCCCGAGCTCGTGTAACTATCGGCGCCGCTCTTGGCGGAGTTGATCGCCGCCATGGCCTGTTGAAAATTATTTTGCGGATCGTCCTGGGCCTGGATGGTTTGCGATCCGTTCACCCAGCTCGCGGAGCAGGATTGGGTCGTTTGGCCCGGGCTGGTTGTGACACAATCGTACTGGCTTTCGACCATCGAGCAACCGGAGAGATTAGAGGAACCGTTGTCGAGACAGGTCTGGCCTGTGAGCGTGCAGCCAGCGGCCGGCGTGCAATCGGACTGTGTCCGGCTGGACGTCTCGCAGACATAGGACTCGGTCTCCTGCCAGCAATCGGCCGTCACTGGAATGCCGTCGACCGTCTTGGTGCTTCCGGCCTCGCTGCACACGGTCCCTTGCTTGACGCATGTGGAATTCGACGCGGCCGTGCAAGCCGGACTATACTGGAAGCTGCCGCCGGTTACCGTTTTGATGAGGTTCTGGTAGGGATCGGCTTCGGGTATGTCGGCCGAACAGTCGTAGGTCAGTGTCGACGTCTGGCACCCGTTGATCCCCTCCTGCCGCGAACATGCGTACGAAGTCACCTGGATGGCGCAGGCATTTGGGCCCGAGGCCTGGCAGGATGTCGTCGGGGTGCAGGTCCATCCGGAACCGGATGGCGGCGAAGCGGTGCAGCTGTTCACCGAAGACCACCCGTCGCAGGTATATGTGGACGTCACCTGGTCGCAGAACTGATCGGTTTTGCCCATGGCCGCGAGCTGCGCCGGCGTATAATTGGTCATGTGGGCGCACGCCGTGCCCGACACATGGCAAGATGTGTTCGATGCCAGCGCCTGGCACTGGGAGCTGTCCGTGCTGAGACTGATCGATTGCGCAGGATCCGCCGCCGGCACGTCGCCTGAACAGCTATAGGTTCGCTGTTCCGTCTGGCAACCGCCGACCCCATCCGACTTGCTCCACGAGTGCTGCGTCTCGGTGATGGCGCAGCTGTCGGGTCCAGACGCGTGGCAAACGTTATTGGTGGTATCAGTCCAGCCGGGCCCGGTCGGAGCGTTTCCGGTGCAGTAGTTTACGAATGACGTATTATCGCATGTATAGCTGACTGTCGTCGTTGAGCACGTGCCTGCCGGCAGGCCGAGCGCCGAAGCCACGGCCGGATCCATAGTCGTCGCGCACGTGCTTGAAGATTGCTGGCAAGCGGAATTTGTCGCAAGCGAGTTGCACGCCGATAAGTCTACGCCCTGGTCGGTATAGACGGTGTTTGTCGAGCTCGGTGAGTTTGATCCAGTGGGAGCGTCGCAGACATAGGTCCGCATGTCGGAGCGGCACCAGATGTTGTACATCATGCCCGTGCAGTTTTGGTTTGTCTCATGGCACGAACTGCTATTGCGATAGGCCTCGCAAGCATTGTTGATATCGCCCTGGTAGGCGATGCCCGAAGCACCGCTGACCACGACGTCGCACATGTAAAGGTAGTTGCTGCCGCCGTTAAACGTTTCCCCGTCGGCGCAATGACTGGCATATTTGGCTTGGATATAGCCACAGCCATAGTCAGTCTGGACGGTGCCATTATGCGAGTAGCCATAAACGCACTCGATAATGTGCGTCATATTATTGACGTTCGGGACGCTGGCAAACTTGTCGAAAAACTCCGACCGATCGCAAACGTAGGTATATTGCGTCGACGTCCCGACATTGTGGCTAGTCGTGCACGTCGGATTCGACGGCGTGTGTTGGGTGCCGACGAAGCACGAATAATTGTCGGTTTCGCTCGTGGCGCCCAGCGTGCAGGTCGCGCCTGTCTGGCTACAAACGCCGCTGGAGGCGAGTGCCGAGCAAGCGGCGTCGGGCACCAGCTGCGATTGCCCGTCGACCCAATTTGCGTTGCAGGCGTAGGTATAGCTGGAAGCCGATGTATTAGACGTGCAGCTGGGTTGTGTCGGCGTATATTGCTGGCCTGTCGAGCAGCTATAGTTATAGGTGCCCGTCGTCGAGCCCGTCGTGCATGATTGCGATTGAAGGGAGCACTGGTTTTTCCCGGCGAGCGTCGTGCATCGCCCGTCGGGCACGAGCGCGCCCTGGCCGTCTACCCAGTTGGACGTGCACTGGTAGATATAGTCTTCTTTGATGGTCGGAGTGTATTGCAGCGTGCAGGTTTGTCCCGCGTCGGTCACCTGCTTACCGGTATCGCAGGTATAATTCGAATGCGTCGTCACTGTATTTGTCGACGTCGTACAGGCTGTCGTTGACCCAGTACCCGTGGTCGAGCCGGCCGTACCCTCGGGGTTATTTTGGACGCCCAAGGCGTTCTGGACCCACGCCGTGTTGGCGTCGATCGCGTTGTTAGCCTTGTAGCTATTGTTGCTGTTGATAATCGGCGTGAGGGAAGAGTTGTCCTGCTGGGTCGCGCCGTATTGCTGGAGCTGCGTTACGCTGTCACCCGCATGAGCTTGCAGGTCGGGCGCGTCGCCCTGATAGCCAGGTAGGTTGGCGGATATTTCGCTGCTCGATGCAACGGCCGCCGTCGTGTTGATGGTGCTCTGGAAATCCGAAATGGACGGCGCCGTATAGGTTTGCGCGCCAGCCACAGTACTGATCGTCAATGCCGCAAGCAGTGCCCAGATCCCAACGCGGCGCATGGTCAATCCTCCAAGCGGTGCAAAGCCGCCTGTGCCGCGAGGGGAGCGGCATCGCCATGGTCGCTGAGCTGCTTCAGCGCGTATTCCAGAGTCACGTTGCCCCGCAATATGTCGTGGGGCACGTCTGGGCGCTGACAATCAAGGCCTTCGTCACACCCACTGACCTGGTTTGGCGCCGCGATAAAAGCGGGCACGCGCTCGACGTGGTACTGTTCGAAGACGCGCGGATCGATCGCGACGCCCTCAAGCTCCCCTTGCGAGAAGATGGACTTCATCAAGATGATCGTTTGCTTGAACGAGCCGTGGACGGGTCCCTGGATGACGACTTGCACGCCGGCCTTGTGCGCATCACGCACGAGAGCGCGGAGCGCCGGTACCGGCATCGATAAGCTCACAGCCGCATAAACGACGCCGTCTTTGTCGGATACCTGAGGATCGAGACTGTCTGCGCTCAGCGCCTGACCGAACGTGCCCTGCCCGATCTCGTTCAGGCCCTGCCGGATGCGGTCGCGATTTCCTTGCGTCAGAGCTTGGGCTTGCGCCTTATAAGCGTCGACCTTCTGCTGGGTCGAGCCGGACATATCGCCCATCTGGGCTCGCATTTCATCTGACCGCTTTGTCGCCTGATTGACCAAATCCTCGACAGTCGGCTGCTGGGTCTGGGCGATCGCTATCGCCGCCAAGCCGCCGGCGAAAGCCAGTCCGGCAAAGCCGAGTGCGAGCGTCGTCGCCTTCTTGGACAGTCGGAGATTAAAGCGCACAGCAGTTCCTTTTCCGCCAAATGATGAACCCCATGTCTTCCCCGACCACGGGAACGACCTTGTTCATTTCGTAGGTCACCGTTTGCTTTCCGATCGACGCGCAGGCCTGGCCGTCTTTGTGGGCGACTGGAAAGACCTCCTGGATCCGATACTGAAGCTTATCCATGGTCGGTTCCGGGATTGGAGCGCAGATGCTCAGGTTTCCTCGGGTTCCCATTGCGAGGAACTCCCGGTGCATTTTCGCGAGGAAGCGGTCCGTGACCTGCAGGGCGCCCGGCAGGGGCCCATACTCGCCGGTAACCTGCCCCGACATGGGGTAAAGGCTGCCCTGACACCCGGCGCACCAAAACAGCTGCTGGAGCGGCAGGCCGGTCGTGGACGAGGCCACGCAGTCCGCCGCGCAAGCCATAACGGCAATGGGATTTGCGAACAGAAAGACTTCCGGATTGATGATCGCGGCCAGCTCGTCGTCGTTCCACAACGGATCGAATTCCGTGATGTACGCGATATCGAAAGAGTCCTGCTCCATGCAAAGGAAGTCGGTCAGAACCCCAAGCCAGCTCAGCAATGGATAGACGTAATAGTGGACGTGGTAGCTGGTACGATCGCCTTGCCGGCCGTTACCATTGACCTGCGTCTTCTTCTGGCTGAATGGCACCGGGAGCTTGATACCGCCCAAATTGACAAAACAGAACGGTTTCTGAGTCACATCCTCGAGCCGCGCCGGCTCCCAGTAACCGACTTCAAGGCCAACCCGAGGGATGGGCGTGCCACAAAGGCAAATGGGGGACGACGGGTTGGCAGGGTCCGCGCGCGAACCCTGAAACAGCTTTGCGCCGCCTATCGACAGAGGAAACATGCAGTCCCAGCAGGGGCCTGTGATCGGATTGACGAACCTGCCGTCGCATTTGCCCGTGCTGTCGGCATAGGTCGGCGTCGACCCGAAGGCGAGGATCGATGTCCCCAGAGCGAAGACGAGATAAAACAAGCGTCTCAAGGCGTTACCTCCGAGATTCGAAGCAGATTGTTTTCGCGAATAACGGTCGCCGGCACCTGGGTTATCCCGAATTTCCTGGTCAGGATGCCTTGCTGGTCGAAGTAGAACATCGTGGTGTTCTTGCGGTTGAGGTCGATCGCCGAACCGTTGGTCAGGATCAGGCGCACCCGTTCTGCGCCGAGTTTTCGCTTTTCGGCCATCGCGAACTTAACCTGCGCGGGATCCTTACCGTTGATGAAGACCAGGACCTCGTTGTAGGACGGCACGCGTTCCAACGGATTGATCTTGTCTCCCTTGTGGGCAAAGACCTGCCCGTTTTGGTCGGCGTAATCCTGTGGAACGATGATGCTAGGATCGTAGAGCCAGGTCCTCGGCTTCGTGGTATCGGTGACCCCAAGCACGGCCGGCGGGTTGATGATCTTTTTCTGGGCGCGCTCAGCGAAATCGTGGTTCAGCCGATCGAGGGACCCATCCGCTTGCGCCGCATGAAGTTTCTTGGACATCATTTTGAGCAGATCGAGCTCGATAATGTCGAACGTAGTCCCCTGAGTACCGAGGTCGTGGGCTATTGTGACCGTCGGCAGCAGCGCTGCGGCCGCGGCCGCTAGGACCACCACGAGGTTATGATGGGTTCGCATCACATCACCGGCTGGGCTTTGCCGATCAACCGCTTTTGGTCGATCAGGCCGATGACCGCATAGCGGCTGTCGAGGCTGTCCTTATTCGGGGCCGACATGAAGTAGTGCCCCGCCGGAATAACACCGCCGTGGGACATCACGGCCACTTGGCCGCTTTGGCTGTGCGTCTTGGCCACGCCGACGCTGTGGCCGTTGATGAAGAACTCCCGATCCTTAATGGTGACGACGTCCCCAGGCACGCCGAGGACGTGCTTCACGAACAGCGAATTGGCCGGATAATACGGGTTCGGCGGGCAGAAGAATTGAAAGTAATCCCCGCGCTGGGGCGTTTTGACATCCTTGTCGACCGAAAAGGCCCAGAACGGGAGCGATTCCGTTTCGTTGAAGCCGAACGACCAATGACGGCTGAAGGCGTCACCGGCCCTGTCGATCAGGACCGTCGCGATGAGGGCCCAGCCGATATAGACCGCCTTCATTTTGGCCCAGGTTTTCTTCTTCGGCGCCTTCGGCGCTGGCGTCTCACTGGACATGGAAAGGACTGACATCGCCGCCCCCCGCAACTGGTTGACCGTTCTTCTTCAGAGCGCTGTCGATAATCGGGGTCAGCTCCGGGGTCAGGTCCCTTGTCTCCCCTGCCAGGACGCATTCACGCGCGAGGATGAGCATGTGTTGCTTTGCGCTCATCTCCTTGACGGCCTGTTCGGCGGACGCCATGAAGATGTTCGTCTGCAGCTTCACAACCTCGGGCGTTGCCGTCGGGTCGTTGGCAAAGCGCTCCTCGTAGCCCCGAGCAAGGGAGGTCACCGATACGGTGGCCATCACCGGTGCCTTCTCCTTTTCCGTCTTCAGATACAACGCTCCGACCGCGAACAGGTTGAGGACGAGCATGAAGACCGCGATCTCAGTCATCGTCAGGTGAAAGCCAAGGCGTCTGCCCTTCGAAGGGGTAGCGTTTGGAGCCCCGAAAACGGCATGGTCCGCGGGGGGCACGGGCTGAGGAGCCGGCGCAGCGGCTTCGGAATTTTGGTGAGCACTATTCATCAGACCACCTTCACTTTCTTGCTTCGGGCGACGACGACGGCCGCCAGAAGAACGAGATAGATGCCCGCCATGACGCTCAGAGCGGTGTTCCTAGCCGCCGCGGTTGCGGTCTCCAGGTGTTTCAGAAAAAGACCCCATTCATGGGCGGCGCTATCTACCCGAAAGCCGAACATGGCCACGCTCAGGAGCATGAAAATCGCAAAGGCGATCGCAAGGCTCTCCAGATGATGCGGGATTTTGCGTGGCTGGAATTGCACCAGGACCGTCTGGGCGAACGGCGTGAAGCCGGCGGCCACCAATTGTTGTCTATCCAGCATCTGCCAACCCCACTTCGCGATAGTATTTCCTGATGAATTTCGCCCGCTTGCCATCCGGCATACGCATGTAGGCTTCCGTGATCTTGCGGATCGGCTCGATGCGCATAAGAACGCGGGCCGAGTTCAACTCGTGCTCGTCGATGACTCGCTCGGGCGTTTCGTCGAAAGCCACCTGGCGCACCGCTTCAGCGACAGGTACGCCGTCCGCCACAAGCCTCTCCATCTTCGCCATGGTGTCGGCGTTCGTGGAGTAGAGCGTTGCCGTATAGGGATCGACGGTCAGCCGTCCGAGCGATTTCCACATCGGCCCACGGATGAACGCCTCCGAATAGACGCCCGTGATCGTCTTCAACGAGCGCATCACCCGCATGTCGGCTTCGCTGGCCTGCAGAATGCCTTCTTTCTCAAAGGCGTTCAGGGCCTCTTCCTTGAGGCGCATGATGATGTTCCAGTCGCTGTTGGCGATACAGGCCTGGCCACCGGCGGTTCGTTGGTAGTCGGACAGCTGCTGGGTACCCGTGATAAGGGCGCCGCCTTCTTTTCTGACCCGTCGAGCAAAGCCCTCAATGAACGGGCCGGCGGCGCCGTCTCCCAACAGCTGCCAGGCCTCGTCGATGAACAGGGCCTTTTTCAGGGAACGGCCGCCATGTTTCATGCGTTGTCGGATCAGCATCAGCAGACCGAGGATGATGCAGGCCCGAAGATCTTTCTTGCTTTCGATGGGCGACAGTTCGAAAACCGTGAACGGGTTCACAATCTTCATCGTGCATTCGCCGTTGTAGAAGGAATGGTACGGCCCTCCGTCGCAATAGGCCGACATCGAGAGCTTAAGATTGGCCCCCATGGTCCCATAATCTTCAGCCAGGCGGTCTGCCACGTCGCTTATGCCGGCGATCCGTCCCAGCTTCTGCCAAACGTCCGTCACGGCCTTGCCGATGGCGCCGACCTCTTCGCTGGTGGCGTCGCGGTCGCCGCGGGCCATCTGGAGTACAAGCTGCGAAATGTTCTCGATGCACTCGGCGAGGTATTCCTGGTCCTGCTCAGCTTGTTCGTGGTTGAACATCGAGAACGGGTTGAGGCAAAGGCCGGAATTCAGATCGAACTCGACATATTCGCCTTGCTGAATTTTACATGTGTTTTCGAAGCTGCGACCGTCATCGAGCGCGATAATGTGCGCCCCGGACCCCCGCAAAGCACCGGCCATTTCCTGCATGAAGAAGGATTTACCCGAGCCGGACGAACCGATAACGGAGACGTTGTGGTTACCGCCGCCGGCGCCATCTTCGGCGTTCGCGAAGGGGGACCAAAAGTACGGCTGTCCTTTGCGGGTCAAAAGGAGCATGTGCGGCGTCCGGCCACCGCCAAACTCACCCTGCAGAGGCGCAAGCAACGCCATGCAGGACGTCGGCAGGACCCGAAGACGCTTCAGCTTATCCCAATCATTATTGCGCCCCTGTCCCATCGACAAAGGCAAGCACGCTAGAAGCGTATCGAGGTGTAGCGGATCATAGCGCTCGATGCGAAAGCCCGCGGCCGTAAACACCCCACGAAGTGCGCGCTCAGCGCGCTCGCCATCGCCTTCCGGCGTGGTCGAGACGACGAGCATGGCCATGTCCGAGAGCTTGACGCCTCGGTTCATCTCGGCGTTCACGTGCTCCCAATCCTTCGCGGACTTTAAGATCGAAGGGATCAGTTTTCCGGTCGTACCCGCCTGCTGGTTCGCGCGGATCGACTTCATCTCGGTGAAGGATTTCGTCTTTTCGTAGGACCAGGGAGCGAAATATAGACAGGTCAGCGTGCTTCCCTGAGGCTGCAGCTGGGCATTAAAATTGTCGCCGACGAGGGCCGCGACGATCTCCTGCGAGGAGTTCTCTGGAAACTTCTCGACCCCGAATGTGCGAATTTCGAATGTCTCGGTCTTGGCGCTCTCATAGAGGTTTGGTCCTGTCTTCCCGTACCTGTCGCCGTCATTGTAAGCCGTCGTCAGGATGCGATCGCGAAACACGTTGACCGTCGTGTCCTTGCGCATAACCTGCTCGCGTATGGTGCGGTTCGTATCGTAAGGGTCCGACCGGATGTCCAGGTTCGTTGTCGGGTTGAGTACAGCTCTCAGGAAATCGAGAAGGTCGTTCGGCTTGATCACCCTGATGGCGCCGCCAAGCGAACGATAGGTGCCGTCGATCACCTGGTAGATCTCGCGCAGGGCCTGGCCGGCGGGTCCTTCCGTTTCGCCTTTCATTTCAAACGCCAGAAACACCCGGTAGTCGCGAACGAACATCGGCTCGCTCTTGCAGAGCGTCGACCAAACGCCTCGTTTCAGGTGCTCGCGCCGATGGGCGGCGAGCTCCTCGAAGATTCCGCCGCCGGCGGCGCGAGCGCTGCACCACGTATCCAGGATATGGCCGATCTTTGGACTCGACCAGTTGAGGATCTGGACGAAGACGTTGTCAGGAAGACCGTCGCTGAAGATCTGCGAGAGGATCTCGTGTCGCGATTCATTCAGCGAACCCAAAGGGGTCACTTCCAGGATCAGGCCGCATGTGGACTCGTTTTGATAGAGCTGGTTGACCGAGTCCCAGCCGAGATACGGCAGGCGTGCCATCATCATCGGCGGCAGCTCGTGGGACAACGGGTTCACCGTGGTCGGCAAGTCATCGCCAAGGACAGGGCGGATCTTGTTGTACAAGCCCGTCTTGATGCCGCCCGCAACAAGTTTGATGTTCTCGAGTTTCATAATGCCAGCCTGACCTTAGGAACTGCTACGACCGGTGATGGTGACGGCGGCGATGCGTGACGTGGCGATCCGCGGCCTGGCGATCCGGGATTGGCGCCATTTTCAGGGGTGCTTCAGCGGGCTTCGCCGCCGACCCCGCTATCGCGCCAGGTGCGTCCGACGAAGGCTTTGACAGGGGCTGTTCCGCCGAGGCTGTCGGTTGGCCAGGTTGTGAGACCACGTACGCGACGGGCGCCACCGGCGCAGGCGCGAGCGCAGCCTGCGGCGGCACCGTTGAAGAGCCGTCCGAACTCGGCGCCGTTGACGGAGCGCTTTGCAGTGAGGCTTGAGCAGGCGGTGCGTGGGTTGTATCGGCCGGCAGGCGCGTCCCGGGCGCAGGCTCGGACTGAACCGCCTCCGGCGGCACAACCCACCAGTTTGCCTTGCGCATCACCGCGTATACGACCGTGCGGTCATGATAGTCACCCTGCTGGTCGACCCACGGTGCGACAATGATGCGCATCGTTTGATCGCTTTCGCGGCGGGGCGCGTCTTCTCGCGTCGTCGACGTCGGGAGGCTCTTATCCCACCAAGCCGCGGGTTGAGCTCCAAAGATCTCGGTCTGCACGTCTGATCGGGAGGCGCGCTTAGTCGAAGTCGGCACCTCCTCGTTGTCGATTTGCGAAATGGTCGAGCAAGTGGTGTTGCCGACGGCGCGGCAGGCCCAGCTCTGTTGGGTGCTCGGATTGCTGGCGCAAGCCGAAAGCAAGAACGGCAGCGCAAGTAGGCACAAATACTTTTTCATGACTTGGCGCTCCCGAAAGCGATCAGGCGATCGATCGGCAGGTAGCCGGTATTAACGGTGCCATCGGCCCGGACGATTGTCGGTGTTCCAGAAACCCCGTGTGCGCGGGCAAACTCGGTGTTTTTTTCGACCGCGGCTGCCGCCTTTGCGCAATCGCCCTTGACCTTGATTGCTCCGCCCTGGAAGGCGGTGGCCGAAGCCTGAACGCGGTCGTCCGAACAGAGCACCAACTTGGCCTTGTCCGTGCTGTCGGGCGCCAACAGTCCGATCGGGAATTCGGTGACTTCGATGTTGGAGATGCTGGCGAGGTCAGTGAACATCGACCGGCACCAATGGCAATTGTAGTCGCTAAACACCTTCAACTTGATCGGCGCACCGGGATTATGAACAACCGCTCCGCTAAGTGGCAGATCGACATCCATCTTCGTCGGCGCGGCCTGGGAGGGCACCTGCTGGACATTGCCGGCGCCGGAGCCAGCAACCGCGCCAACGGCTTGTATGGGCCCGTCCCCCGTGATTTTCGATGTGGCGGTGTCCAGCGCGGCCAGTTCCTTGAGGCGGTCGTCGGTGAGGTCGCGCTTTTTCACCATATCGAGCATGGAGCCGACCAGGATGTAATGGCCGTCTTTCGTCGTGTAGAACACGTTCTTGCCGATCGTGACTTCGCACAGGCCCTTGACTTCTGTCTGACAGTCGACGGACGAAATCGTCGATTTCGGAAACTCCTTCGCGAGCGTCGCTTTGAGACCATCGACGCTAGCGAATGCGGGTTCAGCAGAAAGCATGTGCAGGGATAGGATTAGGCCCCCGGTGCCGGCAGTAAGGCAGAAGGCGACGCCCGCTTTCATCAAGACTTTTTTCGAAAAAATCATTGGTTCGATCCTTTGTTCGAGGCTCGAAAGCCTTCGATGAAGACAATTTCGACATCGATGCCAGTCGGCATTTCGATGACCGGTTGGTATTGTTCGGCGCGCTGGATGTAGTATTGCGCCAGCATACTGGCGCCGTTCCCGATGCCGGACCCCAGGGCGGCCTGCCCGACCTGCGAACCTGAGAGGGGCGCCGTCGACACGGACTGAGTTCCATCGGCGCCAGTCGACACGCCGCTGATGGTGCGCTGGACGTTCATTGACATCGCTTGGCCGAGCCCCTGCAGGGTACCGGCGACAAACGCCCTGTTGGCATAATCGCCCTCGCGGCTGACAACCCGCCCACGAACGCCCGCCTTGCCCTTGAAGGAAACGTACCCCTCGATCTTCTCCGTCATGTACTTGTTAGGGCCCACCGGGCACGTGATGCGCTGAAGCTTGATGTAGACCTTCTCGCTGCTCAGTTCGGCATAGGCAGCGCCATTGACCGTGCAGCCTTTGAGGTCGGTCGATTGGAACTTGCCGTCGGCGCCTACGCCCACCGCGGGACCCTCCAGGCGCAGCAGTACGGGCTTTGGATCCTGAGCGTTATTCACGCCCGTAGTGCTGTCGACCCCAACCAGAACCTTCGCAGGCGCGTAGGAATTGGGAGCGACAAAATCACGGCTGTCGTAGATCGTTAGATCGTCGATCGCCGGGCCTTTTTTCCCACCGGTCGGGCCGGCCTGGCCGGTCGGAGCCGCACCCGCCCCTGCCCCGTTATCGGCGGCGCCCGGGCTCGCAGGCTGGAAATAGCTGACCTTGATTTCGCGTTTTGCCGTCGGCGCCTCTGTCGTTCCCATCGCGCCATTGGCGCCTGGGGCGGCCCCCGTTCTTTGGGCGATTGCGTCGCGAGCGGCTGTGTAAAGCGGCGATGCCGGGGCCGGGGCATTGGGGAAGGCCCCGGCATCACCTAACGGGAGCCGCGCAGAGCCGGTCAGCGAGCCGCGTGGTCCACGTGTTCCTTGGACGGGTTGTTGAGGGGCAACGCCCGGGTTTTGGGCCAACTGATTTTTCAGTCCCAGGTTCTCATTGCTCAGATCCGCATTCGTCTGGGACTGCTGCTGAAGTTTCACCTTCAAGTCGGCGTTTTCCGCTGCCAGCGTGACGTTTTCGGATTGAGGCGATATCTTTGCGGGCGCCGCCGCGGAGGCCGTCGCCAAATTCCGCTGCTGTTCGACCTGCGTGACCTGAGTAGTTTTCTGACCCGGCTCCGGCTTCATGAACATGAAGAAGATCATGATTACGCCGACTATGCAGGCTGCGATTACGAGGAAGAGATAGCGCACACCCTGGGCCGTCTTGGCCTTTTTGTTGGGGTCGCTGGCGACCTCCGCGGCTGATTTAGGTATTGGATCGTTGATGCTCACTTGCTCTCCTCCACGATATAGACGAGGGCTTCCTGACCAGGCTGAACGATCTCGTTCGTGACTCCGGCCGCCAGGACATTCTTCACAAGGAACTGTTCCGACGTGAGTTCTTGTGGAACCGTCGAATGGTTGGTGATGCTGAGCACCGTGCCCGTCAGGCCATCGACGTGGTAGAATCCGACCGTCCGGATTCGGAAGTGCTTCGTGTCGGTTCCCTGGTCGCTGACAGGACGGTAAGTGACCCCGTCGACCGGCAGCCCGTTGAACATGACCTTTTCGAAGGCAACGATAGTCTCGGTGTACCCATTCGACTTTGCTACGCCCGGCGCCGAGTTCTGTGCGGACTTGTGTCGTTCCTCAAGAATTTCCACCGAAGACGGATCAATGTTGGTCGGGTGCAAAAGCGCCTGAACGACCTCCCCTGACGCCGTCGTCAGGAAGACAGAGTAGGTTCTACCGACTGCGTCACCGTCGAACCCAACGTAGACGTCACCGGTCGTACTGTCGCTTTGCGTGATGAGTTGAGGGCCATTCGGGTCGCTCATCGACCGGATAGCGACAATCTTGTCGTCCCGGACGAAAAGCCGCGACATCTGCGAGGCGGAAACATCGACCGAGACGGAGCCGTTTTTGACGGCAGCCGGGTCGGCAAGCGCCATTGGCGCAGAAGCGGCCAAGCCGACGGCCGCAAATCCGATTATCCGGGAATGAAATCCGAGATTCTTCATGACCTATTTTCCTGGGGATGGGGGCGCCGCGGTTTCGGCCGCCGGCTTCACGGTCTCGCCCATTGCCTGCTTCGGATCGATTTCCTTGATTGCCAGCAGGCGGACGAGCGTTCCGTTTTTCGAGAACGTGAGGGCGTAGACCTTGTATTGATCGTCAACGATCTTATCCCCCTGAACGATCTTCAGGTGCCCGCGGACTTCGGCGTACAGGCGCTGCGCGTCGGTGTAGAAGTCGTCGGGATAAAAGGTCTGGGATTG
>OUNM010098881.1_pt1 | contig 36068 bp, 31 predicted proteins | sample 1769961 | NCBI WGS metagenome assembly OUNM01 (sample SAMEA3914820, study PRJEB12502) | metagenome | biome: forest; material: soil | place: USA | collected 2012-03-12 | depth 0.3 m | reverse complement strand
TCTTTCCTTAATTAAATTCCGCCTGAGGGAGCAAATCCTGAAAAAGATTGGTCAACGAATTTTTTGTCAACGGCTTATTCAAAATGTATTTGCAATTGAGGGATTTCAATTTGTCGATGTCCGATGTGCGCAAGGAAGTGGTCAGGCCGATCAAATTTACTTTGTCCTTGTTTGGGAAATTGAGGGTATGGTACGTTTCCAGGAACTCGATCCCGTTGATAACAGGCATGTTCATGTCGATAAACATCAGTTCCGGGCATTCTTTCCCATCTTCCAGCTCTTTTTGCAGAAAATGCAAGGCAGATTCTCCGTCTTGGAAAATATGGATCGTATCGAAGGAACCTAATTTTTTAAGCAACCGCTCATTGAGGAAATTATTGATCTTATCATCGTCGATCAACATGACATTCGCAGGTAATTTGTCCATTCTAGTTAATTCAAAGTAGAGAATATGATTGTATTTAATATACCTTCCAGGTGGAAGATTCATGTTTTTTTACCATTTGTTCCACGATGATCCGGGCATGGATCCTCGAATTTTCAATAAACCAGGAATGAGTGGCCATGCCGCCACAAATGACACCTGCCAAATAGATCCCCGGCCTGTTCGTCTCCATTGTGATAGGATCATGATGCGGGGTTTTGTTTTCATCTTCCCCCATCTTGATGCCCATTTTCTCGAGAAATGTAAAATCGGGTTGATACCCTGTTAAGGCCAATACAAAATCATTCGCCAACGTTTTTTCACCTTGGGGAGTGCGCAACCCGACTTCTCCTTGCCCAACATAGGTTACCGTGGTATTAAAAAAGGCACGGATAGAGCCTTCCTTGATCCGGTTTTCGATATCCGGCTTCACCCAATACTTGACATGGTCGCTGATGTTTTCCCCTCTGACGGCCATAGTCACGTCGGCCCCTTTCCGATAGGTCTCCAAGGCGGCATCTACGGCAGAATTGGAAGCTCCTACCACGAGCACTTTTTGGCCCGCATAGGGATGCGGCTCCTTGTAATAGTGACGCACTTTTGGCAATTCTTCTCCTAATACCCCCATTCTATTGGGAATATCATAAAAGCCAGTGGCAAGGATCACCGTATTGGCCAAGAGTGTTTCCTTTGATGTGTGCACCGCATACCCTTCGAGGTATTCTTCTATTTCGATCACCTCCGTATACAAGGACATTTTCAATTCCCAATGCAGTGCCACCCTTCGGTAATATTCCAATGCCTCGGACCTTGTCGGTTTGGGATGGTGCGAGACAAACGGCACACCTCCGATTTCCAATCGCTCTGACGTGGAAAAAAAGGTCATATTCAGTGGGTAATTGTAGATGGAATTTACCAGGCAGCCTTTGTCGATGATGTAATGGGAAAAGCCCGCTTTTTTAGCTTCTATGCCGCAAGCTAGTCCAATCGGTCCTGCCCCCACGATTAACACGTCCACGCACTTATTTTCCATCCATTTCCTCTACTTTGCTCAAAATAATCATATTGAAGGCAAAAAACCAGCATCTGATAAAAAAAACGAAGGCTGCTACGCAACATGATGGCCATTCGCCCTACTCGTTTTTAATTGAATGACTTGGGTTTCGCTCCCTTCGGCCATTTGCTTGAATCTGCGTAAGTCTTCTCTTATAATATCTTCAAACACATCGTTCAGCAATTTGGAAACCGCCTTGCCTACCTTGCCGGCAGGAGGGCTATACGTAATGGTGACGTGCAATTGGGTGGCTTGTCCCCCATCTACTTCCTCAAAGATTACTTTCCCAGAATTTTCGATAACAGAATCTTCCAATGAATGCCAAGAGAGCTCCTCTCCTTTCCTGTCCACCAAGATTTCTGCTTCCCATTCGATAGTCCCCACCCCTCCCGGGATTTTGGCCGCCCAATGCGAGCGTCCCGTACCTGTTACCTTCACAAAAGCCAAGTGCTTCATGAATAGGGGAAGATTTTCCAAATTTCGCCATAATGTATAGGCTTCGTAAGGCGAACAATTAATGGGGATGGAAGTACGGATATTCAATACTTTGGCCCTCACGGTAAGTGCGTCCGTAATCGTACAATAGCCCACAGCCCCCCTGTATATAAGATACCCACCGCTTATCAGGCGAAGCAACGAGTTCACAGGAGAAAAACCGGCTTCTTTAAGGGCCGTCACCATTAAGTACGTTCCTCCTGCAACAGACGCTACCCGTTGCACTACGCCGATATTTGGAAGATGGGATTCTTCTTTGTTGTAATGTGCTGTGGCCTCCATAGTCGTTTTCCAAATTGATTCATTCAATTTATACCAAAAAAACCGTGCTAGCACATGGAAACTCGCGGGGCAAAAGCACATTTTTCTTGTTTCAGGGTATAAAAAAGGCGGCATAGTCCAAAAAAATCCGTCGAAAGACCAAAACATGTCGGAAAAAGGAGATGATTTTCAAGTTCTTAAAAACTGATCTCTATATTTGCCTGCTACACCTTCCTCTTGTTTGAAACATGTTGGCAAGGCTTTTTTATTTTGACTCATCCAGTATCACCGCATGAAGCTAAAACAACTCAGGGATTCTCTTTTAAAAGGAGACTTAGGCGATTTCCTAAGTTCTGAAAAAAATCTACAGGCTCCTCCTTCCGAAATCGCCCGCATCCTGTCTTCTATTCACGGAGAAGACGTGATCGCCGTTTTCAATGCCTTGCCCAACAATGTCCAACTTTCCATTTTTCGTTACATGGACCTTTTGGTCCAAAAGAAAATCATTTCCGGCGTTTCCAAAGAGCGGGCGTCCAAAATCCTGAACAGCTTAAATTCGGACGACCGTATTGCTTTTTTTGCTTCTCTACGTGGGCATCATGTGGCACGCTACTTGGACTATCTGGACGAAACAAACAAGAAATCCACGCACGATTACCTTGGCTATCCTACACAAAGCGTCGCCAGGCTCATCAACACGAATTTTGCCTCCCTCCCTCTTCACATGACGGTAGCAGAAGCCGGCGAATACCTCCGAAACAATTTCAAGGATGTGGAAACCATCAACGTAGCCTACATTGTGGACCATGATGGGAAATTGGTGGATGACATTCCCATCAAACGGCTTGTGTTGAGCGATCAGCACAAGAAAATGGAAGACATCATGGACGGCTTTTGTGCCAAGCTCCACATAGAAGATGGTGCCGATGACGCGGTGGACGTATTTCACCTGCACGGACTGGATACGCTCCCAGTTACGACCAAGGACAATACATTGCTCGGCATTGTCACTGTAGACGATGTCATGAAAGTGGCCGAACGACGGAGCACGCGTGAAATGCAACGCTTCGGGGGGTCCGAATCGCTGGAATATCCATATGTGAAAACGCCTTTCTTTTCCCTTATCCAAAAAAGGGCCGGTTGGCTGATTATCCTTTTCGTGGGGGAAATGCTTACTGCCACCGCTATGGGCTATTTCGAGCACGAAATAGCCAAAGCAGTGGTATTGGCACTTTTCGTTCCCTTGATCATCTCAAGCGGAGGCAACAGCGGCTCTCAAGCAGCTACCCTGATCATCCGTGCCTTGGCCGTGAAGGAATTGACCATCCGCGATTGGTGGTATGTGCTTCGCCGGGAATTTCTTTCCGGCATCACCTTAGGTCTCACTTTGGGGGCGATCGGATTTCTCCGTATTACCCTTTGGCAAAAAATGGGCTGGTACGATTACGGCCCCCATTGGGCATTGATCGGCATCACCATTTTCTTCTCCCTCATCGGTATCTTGATCTGGGGGACATTGAGCGGTTCCATGATCCCCATTTTATTAAAATCCATCAAACAAGACCCTGCGGCTTCTTCCGCCCCTTTTGTCGCCACCCTGGTAGACGTCACCGGATTGGTGATCTATTTCACCATTGCGGCCATCATTTTAAAAGGCAGTTTGTTGTAGCTCAATCCTTCTGCATGGAGTTAAAAAGTGTTCACCACATTGCCATTATTTGTTCGGATTATGCCCGGTCCAAATGGTTCTACACGGAAGTATTGGGTCTTGGCATCATCCGGGAAGTATACCGGGAAGATCGGCAATCGTACAAACTCGATTTGGCTTTGCAGGACACGTATATCATCGAACTCTTTTCCTTCCCCGAACCTCCTGCACGGCCGACACAGCCAGAGGCCAGGGGATTGCGCCACTTGGCCTTTGAAGTGGAAGACATTGAAAACGCGGTAAAAGAGTTGCAACTACATGGGATCGCGACAGAACCGATCCGAATTGATCCTTACACTCAAAAAAAATTCACATTTTTTGCCGATCCGGATGGATTGCCGCTTGAATTGTATGAGGCATAATCCCTGCCTTTTAAAAATAAAAAAGCTTTGTGATGCCTTGTGATTTTTTTTCTGCCTCTACCCTTACGTAATGACCAAAGGTGCTTCCTAATCGGCTCGTACTAACCGCTCTATGTACCACTCTTTTTTAGACGTGTTAGAGGCAACAATTTGGTGATCTTTTTTATGTACCTACATTCAAAATAATTTCTAAGTTTGTGCCCGCTACGATGGTTTTACCTGGCCATTCTTTTTAAAAATTTACGTATGAAAAAACTCATTTCTGCTTTAACAACCGCTTCTGTGCTGTCTTTGACAATTACGCTCCATGCACAAACCTTAAAAGTACCTGCTCCTAGCTCTTCTCAAGTCCTCAAACAAGGGTTTGGAATCGGAGAAGTGACAATCGACTACTCCCGTCCTAGCGCAAAAGGACGTGTTATATTCGGCGATTTGGTTCCTTTTGGCAAAATTTGGCGGACGGGCGCCAATGCAGCGACAAAATTGACTTTTTCGGAAGATGTGACCGTTGACGGGAAACCTGTTACGGCTGGCACCTATGCACTTTATTCTATCCCTGCCAAAGATGCCTGGGAAATTATCCTTTACAAAGACCTTACCTTGGGAGGAAATGTAGGAGAATACAAAGCAGAAAATGAATTGATGCGTTTCAAAGCAAGTACATCGGTATACCCTCTTTTCGTGGAAACCTTTACTATCGACGTGACGAACGTGACTCCGAAAACAGCCTCTATCGAACTTCGTTGGGAAAAAACGGCTGTATCGTTCAAAATTGCGAGCGACTTTGATGCCAAAGTGATGAAAAACATCGAAACGGCGGTCATCGAGGACAAGCGTCCTTATTTTCAAGCAGCCAACTATTACTATGAAAACGACAAAGACCTGAACAAGGCATTGGAATGGGTGAACAAGGCCATCGAACAAAATCCAAAAGGATTTTTTATCGTGCACTTGAAGGCCAAAATCCTTTTAAAACAAAAAGATTTTAAAGGAGCTATCGCGGCTGCCGAACAATCCCTCGCATTGTCGAAAGAAGCTAAAAACGACGACTTCATCAAAATGAACGAAAAATTGATCGAAGAAGCCAAAAAAGGAAAATAGTACAGTGATTATTTTATCGAAAAGGCCCTTTGCAAAAGCGAAGGGCCTTTTTTGCTTTCTCAGCTTTTTTCTTTTCCCAGATCATGCCCACCCAAAGGCGAAATAACCTGAAACAATTGGGCCAACCCCATCACCAATCCGCACCCCACTACGTTCAGCCACAAAAAAGCCATCACATCGTTCCACCATACGGCCACGACGCAAGCTTCCGCTACAATGGCTGCATAGAAGATCGCCCTACTTTCCACGTGCTTCATGTAAAATGCGACGAGGAAAATCCCCAAAATGGTGCCATAAAACAAGGAGCCCAAGATATTAACGGCTTCGATCAAATTCCCCAATTTATGTGCGTACAAAGCCACGATGATGCAAAAGATGCCCCATCCTAGAGTTGAGAGCCTGGAAACAAGTAAATAATTGCCGTCCCCGGCTTCTTTTGCCACATATCGCTTGTAAAAATCCACTACCGTCGTGGAAGCGAGGGAATTTAAACCACTCGCCGTAGAACCCATGGAGGCCAAAAAAATGATCGCGACCAATAAGCCCACCATACCTTTCGGAAAATAATGGGTCACAAAACTTAGAAAGACATAATTACTGTCATTTGTGTCCGCTTTCCCATTGTGCTGGGCCATGAGGGATGTCGCCTTTTTCCGGATGGCTAGCACCTTTTTCTCCTCTGCTTGTACCTGTGCCCTGGCTTCATCTACTGCTAAAGCCTGTTCTTTGTGCAAAACGTGGACCAATCTGGACACTTTTTCCCTCTTTTCCAGTTGTGCTGTTTCATATTCCTTTTCCAGTTCTTGATATTGGGTTCTGAATGGACTATTTACCATCTTTTCCACTTCTACCTGATTAAAAAAAAGAGGGGGGGTATGGTATTGATAAAAGGTAAATACCAACGTCCCGATGAGAAGGATGAGAAACTGCATCGGAATTTTAACCATTCCATTCATAAGAAGTCCCAACCTGCTTTCGGAGATGGATTTCCCTGTCAAATAGCGCCCCACTTGGGATTGGTCGGTGCCAAAATAAGAGAGCTGGAGAAAAAAGCCTCCTATGAGCCCTGACCATAGCGTGTAGCGGTTGTTCCAGTCAAAATGGGTATCGATGGCATTTAATTTGCCCATTTTGCCTGCAATGTGTAAGGCTTCCGAAAAGCCTACCTCGGTAGGGAGCAAATGTACCACCATGTAGGCCGCCATAAACAGCCCGGTGAAAATAATGCTCATCTGGAACAGTTGCGTATAGGAAACCGCCTTCGTTCCTCCGTACACCGTATAGGAAATGACCAAAATGCCTACCAGCACGGTGGTATACACGATGTCGATGTGGAGAATGGCAGAAAGAATGATAGAGGGCGCATAAATCGTGATGCCTGTGGAAAGCCCCCGTTGCAATAAAAATAAAAAGGCGGTCAATGCACGCGTCCGGCTGTCGAACCGTTTTTCCAGATATTCATAGGCCGTGAATACATTCAATCTCTGAAAAATGGGAATGAAAGTGATGCACAACACGACCATGGCCAAAGGCAGGCCAAAATAAAATTGGATAAAACGCAGCCCATCGGTATATGCCTGCCCTGGGGCAGAAATAAACGTAATGGCACTGGCTTGGGTGGCCATGACAGACAATCCCACATGGTACCAAGGCAATTGTTTGTCGGCCAACAAAAATCCTTCGATGTTCTTTGTTCCCCTGCTTTTCCAAATGCCGTAGGACACGATGAAAAGCAAGGTCGCGCACAATACCCCCCAATCTATCGCGCTCATTGAAAATGGAAGGTAAAGAGGTACAACAAAAAAATCATCGCCAGCAGGGAGAGAATAGTTCCGGCATACAATTGATTCCAATTTTTGCCTATCGGCGGCTTTTCCTCTTCCATGTTTATTTATTAGGCGGCAGGCTGAGCAAGTTCACCAGGAGGCGATAGGCCCCTGGCACTCCGGCAGGCAATTCCCGAAAGAAAGCCAATCCTGTATAGACAAAATTCCCTTTTCCATATTTTGCCGCAATCAAGCTTCCTTCCAGCGGCTTTTCTCCCGGATCCTGCATAGAAAGCAGTTTTTCATATTTTCCATCTATTTCTGTAGCGAAATAAATCCCTCGTTCCTGTATCCAGCCATCGAAATCGCGTGCGGTGATGAAATTAGGAAATTGAAGGGCCGAATGCGTCGGATTCAAGAATTTTACCTCTGCCTTTTCGTCCGTTGTCCTTTCCCGGCTGATGGTAAAAGGATAAGGGCCTATTTTGGCAATCACGGGCCCAATCCGGTTATTGGTGTTGTACTGCACGACGAGATTTCCCCCATTGTTCACATACTCCATTAATTTAGCATAATGGCCCTGCAACGTGGTAACAGTATTATAGGCTCTTACCCCGGTTAAAATGGCATGGTAACGCGCCAGGTTTTCCGTGGCAAGCTGCTCGTCGGACAAGACATGGACGTCGTAGCCGATCTGTGTCAAACAAGCCGGCACATCGTCGCCCGCTCCCGGAATATACCCGATAACGGTACCTGCTTTTTTCACGTCCACCCGTACAAGGCCTGCTTCTGCATCCGTTAAGATAAATTGATAGGGAATGTGGTCATATTCGATGCGCCGGATCGAAGAAGTATACTGTATTCCCCTCACGGTCAGTGATGCGCTCAAGGTGCCATCTTTTGCCCTCGGACTCGGAGAAAGAGTAGCCTCTATCTTTACCTCTTCCCCTTTCGCAGGAAGGCTGAATTCACTGTTTGAATAGGAAATGTCCCATCCTTCCGGAACGTTCACCGTTAAGTTAGCTTTCAGGTCAGGCGCATATGATTTTACCGTGAATTGGATCTTTCGTGGCAGGTTCTCGCTAAACACGAACACTTTTTCAGAAATATTCACAGTGGCCGGAGGCAATACTTCCCAAGGACGGTACACTTCGCCTTTCACGGGATCTGTCGACTTGTAGCAGATACCGCGTTCCACAGACAACGGAAGGCCTTCGATTTCCAAATCGAAAATCACCTTTCCAGCAGGCCCGTTTTCCGGTTTCCCGATCCAAGTCCTCCCTTTGACTTGGAACAACCCCACCCCATGCTTCTGATTCAGCCAATACGGATTGGAATAGGGCCATTCCATGGGCAATGTTTCTCTGTGTTTGTATGTGTATAATTCATTGGTAGCAAGGGGAAGTGCCAAGGATGTATCGGACAACCCCAGATAACGGAGCCTCAGCAATTTGACATCCAATTTATTGCGTTTTACTATTTGGCTGGTGACGTTCACGGGGAATCCCGGCACGGCACTGTACTCGGAAGCGGTCGTTTCCAGCCAAAGTCCGGAACAAGCCAACAAAAGTTCTTCGGTCTGTGCCAATTTTAATTTTTTCCAATAGGCGATATAAAGATCTTGTTCATTCAATTGCTGCAATTGCTTGTACAAGGAGATTAACACCGGGACTATTTTTTCGGGTGCTTGCGGATCGAATGCCCTTTGGCAAATGTCCAATTCTTTTTGAATCTTCGACGAGTTCGGAAGACGGTTCCAGCTTAGGTCGATGCCCTCCAACACGTCGTTTTGAGCCGGTTGGCCTTTTAGGAATTTAAAATATTCCAATGAATTTCCTCTGGTCCGGGCAGATCCGAAGCCTTGACTTTTGTGCATGGAACGGCTTTCTGCGGCAATTTCCCCATATCCTTTGCCGAGAAGGGGATTGTATACATCCAATACCATTTTCAATTGTTCGGGAGAGGTGGTATTATTTCCTCCAAAATTGAATGTGTTCCAAAAAAGACGTGGTGTCTTCCATGTCTGTGTAAATGCCAATTGCTCCGGGAAACGGCTCGGATCTGCCGCTGCATCAAATGCCTCTCCGGCCAAGATGGCAGAAGCCGTATGGTGGCCATGGCCCCCTTCTCCTGTGGTAGGAAAACGGCAAATGATAACATCCGGCTTAAAATTGCGGATCGTCCACACGACGTCGGCCAATACGCTGTCCTTGTTCCAAATCGAAAAAGTTTCTTCAGGGGTTTTAGAATACCCAAAATCATTTGCCCGTGTAAAGAACTGTTCTGCCCCGTCTATGCGCCTTGCCGCAAGCAGTTCCTGCGTACGGATCAATCCAAGCGGATCTCCTTGTTCCTTCCCGATCAAATTCTGACCGCCGTCTCCACGGGTGAGGGACAAATAGCCTGTCCTGACTTTTCTTTCTTTGGCGAAATAGGCCAATAGGCGGGTATTTTCATCATCTGGATGTGCCGCAATATACAGAACGGACCCGATCGTGTTGAGCTTTTTGAGCCCCATCAAAATATCGGATGTACTGGTGGTAGTAGGCTGGGCGGCCAAAGGAAATAGATCCAAGAAAAGGACTGGAAAGAACAGGCAAAAACGACGCATTTTGATACGAAAGGATTGGAGCGCAATTTAACTATGTTCTTGAATGATTGGCATCCTTCTTCCGATGTGTAATGAAAACTTCTTTTATTAAAAATGTTCTCCAGCCAAAGAACAGCCGCTTTGATGCAATTCCATGTTTATGTTCAGCGTGCATTCCTCATGAAACAGCATCAAAATATCCCGAATTCCGTTTAAACAATTTAATAAAGGGGGAATGGGAAAATCTGCCCTTTCTCCTGAACTTAGCAGCTGAATATGAAAGCAGGGATCAAGCATTTACCGTCTTCCTTAAAAAGGGCCTTTTTCCTCCTTCGGAAAAGCAATCCGATGATATTGGCGGCGTCCACTGCATTTTTTACCACGTTCTCCCTTCCTCCTATCATCATTATCCTCGTAAGCGTGCTCAGCTTGTATTTCAAAAGCGAGACAATCAGCGCAGAACTGTTCCAAAGCATTCAAGACATTTTGGGCTCCAATGTAGAAGAACAAATCAAGGCAATCGTACGCAATTTCCGCATTGTGGAAGGCAATGTTTGGATTGCGACAGGGGGCTTTTTGTTTTTCATCTTCGTGGCCACTACCCTTCTTATCGTCGTGCAGGACTCGATCCATATCTTGTGGCGGATTACCCGAACTTCTACGAAAGGGCTTCGCTCTACGGGATTCGAGCGGTTCAAAGCATTCACGTTGATTCTTTCCATCGGAATCTTATTCTTGGTCTCGCTTTTGTTCGACACTTCCTTTATTCTTTTGAGGAATCACGTTCCCCACGTTTTTCACTCCCAAGACCTGCTTCCTATCCGTGTTTTTCATACGTTCTTTTCCCTTGTCGTGATCATGGCCTGGCTTACCCTTGTCTTCCAAGTATTGCCAGATGCGTATGTTTCCTGGAGAGTGTCCATTCCCAGCGGGATGATCACGGGGTTGCTTTTTACCATAGGAAAAGTAATTCTGGCCAGGTTCCTGCTCCATGGGCAGATCCCGGTCATTTTCGGCGCCTCCGCCTCTTTTGCCATGATTTTGCTCTTCATCTTTTATTCTTCCTTTATCTTTTACTTTGGGGCATGTTTTACGTATGTGTATGGGAAAGCAATCGGATTTCCCATACGACCCGGAAAACATGCGGCTCTTTTTGAAGAAAAAGTAGTCGTACCAACACAGCATTAACAACAGCAATAATGAATTCTAGTAGAAATTTGGAAAAGTACTCTTCCAGTGTGGCCAATTATGCCGATTTCCTGCCTACGTTTGCCCACCGCCGAAACGAGGCATTTCCTCTATCGGAGGAAGGGCAGACACTCGCTGCCTTTTCGGCCAACATCAAAGAAAAAATCGCGCAAATGAAAGGAACAGTCCGAGCAAATATCCATCCCGGCGACAGGGTAAAAATCGTATTGAAAAAAGATCAAAAAACCGGCCTCCTCACCGAGGGGGTGGTACAAGACATTTTAACCAGTGCCCCAAAACACCACCGCGGCATCAAAGTACGGCTGGAAGACGGCCAAATCGGACGTGTGCAAGAGATTTTAGAATGAGTTATTTTTTTGCCTTCTTTGCCTGAAACAAATTGCTATGCTCTGCCATCACGTTTTATTCTGGCTAAAAACCGAAACTACCGAAGACAAAAAAAATGCTTTTCACAAAGGATTGGAATCTTTGATAAAAGTAGAGACGATCAAAACCCTTCATATCGGCACGCCAGCTCCCATCAAAAGGGCGGTGGTGGACGACAGCTATACCTTCTCCCTCTTGATTTTTTTTGAAGACCTGCCCGGTCACGATGCCTACCAAGTGCATCCTGTACACAAGGCATTCTTGGATGAATTCAGGGTCTTGTTCGAAAAAGTGGTCATTTACGACGCGGACTAGAAAGTTGGCAACTCTTGCTGCTGCGCCATGGTTTGCTTCCATCTTTCTTAAAAAGAGGCTTTTTCTTCCCTGCGCTACTTCCGTTTTTCGTAGTATGAACGGAAGAGGCCTTTTTGCTTTTCAAAAGCATCTATTTGCTTGATAAAAGCATTTTGCAAAGTCTTCGGGTGAAAATGAAAAGTCTTCCTGCCCTTTAAAAGCGATTTTCGTCATCATAATTCAAGACACAGAAGGATGAAAAAACAAATCATACTCACAGCACTTATAGTTGCAAGTTTCCAATGGGGACACGCCCAAGATTTCATCACCCGAAACGGCAACAAACTAACGGAAGGCGCAGGAGGCCCTGAAATCTACCTTCGCGGCATGTGCTTCGGAAATGAGGTATGGGACAATGTGGTCATCCCCAGCAACCATCACAAAGAAGTCGATTTTGCCAGAGTCCGGAAAATGGGAATGAATGTGATCCGTTTTTACATGAACTACCTCACCTTTGAGGCCGATGCCAGCCCGTATACCTACAAACCGCAGGGCTTTGCTTGGCTGGACACCAATATCGTATGGGCCAGAAAACACGGCATTTACCTTATCCTCAATATCCACGTTCCTCAAGGAGGATACCAATCCAATTGCGGCGGGAACAACTTATGGAAAATACCCTCCAACCAGGACCGATTGGTAGCCTTATGGAAAGCCATCGCCCAGCGGTATGCAAATGAAGCCCAGATTGCAGGTTTCGACTTGTTGAACGAACCAGAACCTACCGATTCTATTGCCCAATGGACGAGGCTTGAACAACGGATCATCGACAGCGTTCGGAAGGTAGACAATAACCACTTGATCTTTTCCGAAAAAAACATCGCCCTCAATTGCGATTACAGCAAGACCGATTTCAACAGGTTGAACGAAGAAAAGCTGGTCTATTCCATCCATACCTACGATCCTTATGAGTATACCACCCAACTTCAGGACTGGGCCGGCACGGGAGATGGAGGCAAATATCCCGACGAATCTGTGATAGCGGCTCCTGCCGATTTGGCCTGGGCGACAGGTCAATACAACAACCTCAAACTCCCGACAGGGAATTCTGCCTGGAGGCTTTACAAAGGAGCCCCCTTCAGCGTTGATTCCGACACGCTCATCATTGGAAAACCTGTATTTTATGGCCATAATTTGAACAAAGGAAAGGCCTATTATGACGAGATCGTAGTCAATGAAGTGGATGTGAAAGGGAACATTGTCCAGCAAGTAGCCAGTTTGGATATCAAGGACTTGACCTCCCTTGCCTATTGGAGTTCCAACGGATCGGGCAAAATGCAGTTGGAGCATACGGGACCGCACGATAGCACTTCTTTTTCCATCACTGGAACAACTGATTATGCCACCGTCACCGCATATACCCATATTTTCAAAGTCCAAAAAGGAAAACGATATACGGCAAGCGGCTGGATGAAAGGAGACAGCATCCCTACCGGTACCACTTGTTCAATCGCTATGGAATTCTATTATTCGCCATCTGGGCAACCTGCCTATGGAAGGGATTATGAATACCTGAAAAATCAAGTCCTTGCCTTCAGCAAATTTCCAAGAGAACAGGGGTATCCGATTTATTACGGTGAATTTGGCGTAGTACGTGAGGCGTTTCAAAATGGGAAAGGCGGCGAACTTTGGGTGGCTGACATGATCCGCATTTTCGATAGCTTGGACATTCATTGGACCTACCATGTGTATCGGGAATCCGGTTTTGGGCTGTATGATGGTGTGAGCGGAAATGTGGACACTACTACTGTAACGGAGAGTCTCAAAGAAACATTCGAAAAATATTTCGGGATCATCAGCGGGTTGGAAGACGACCAATTGGAAGTGGCCTCACTTTCCCGGATTTATCCGAATCCGTTCAAAACCACCTTTTCTTTAGAAAATACTTCTGGGAAAGAATTGCTGTTGGAAGTAATGGACGGCATGGGGAGGAAGGTGCAAGAGCAACAGGTAGGCCCTCAATCCACTGTTTTGATGGGAGAAAGTTTCTCACCGGGCATGTACTATCTCCGCCTCCAAGGAAGCACTCAAAGCACTTCGTACAAATTGCTGAAAGAATAACCTCTCTTCTCCATCCTACTTGTAAGCGAAAACGCGGGGATATCCCCGCGTTTTCGCTTTTATGCTCATCTCGACTGCCTATCTTGTCCTCTTCTTGAACTATGTTTTGAGGCAGAAATGTTGTGAAGAAATGAAGCAGATCTCCCTCAGCATTTTAGACCAAAGCCTGATCCCAAAAGGCGGCCAAGCAGTGCAAGCCCTCCAAAATACGATCGAGTTGGCCAAACGGGCAGAAGAATGGGGCTACCACCGGTTTTGGGTTTCAGAACACCATAATCTGCCCTCCGTGGCAGGTGCAGCCCCGGAAGTATTCATCGCCCGATTGGCCAACGAAACAACACGTCTGCGGATCGGGTCCGGAGGCATTATGCTGCCCAATCACAGTGCATTGAAAATGGCGGAGAATTTCCGCCTGCTGGAAGCATTGTACCCCGGCAGAATCGATTTTGGAATCGGAAGGGCTCCCGGAGGTGACCGCATCACTGCCTCTTTTCTCAATCCGTCGAACGATTTCAGCGAACAAAGTTACCTTCGGCAGCTGGACCATCTGCAGATCTTTTTCCAAGACGAGGCAGGAACTGAATACGGGAAAATGATCGCTGTCCCCCAAATCCAAACCGTCCCTGCCCAATGGATCTTAAGTTCAAGCGGAGGCAGCAGTAAAATTGCCGCCCGCTATGGAATGGGACTGGCCGTGGCACGTTTTATCAGCGGGAATGTATCGGGCGATGTTGTAAAAACGTATCAAGACCGCTTTGCACCTTCTGCTCTATTTCCAACTCCTCGTGTCATCCTATCCTTGGTCGTGCTGTGTGCCGATACGGAAGAAAAAGCCTTTCAACTGCAAAAGTCGGTCGACTATCAGTTCATTCAAATTAGCAAGGGTAACTTTGAAGGGATTTCATCCTATGAAGCCATTGCCGACTACCGGTTCTCTCCCCAAGAAATCGAAGCCTTGCGCGTCCACCAAGGTAGAGTAGTAGTGGGCACTCCTCCTCAGGTATACAAAAAGCTATCAGCCCTTGTGGAAGAATTCCAAGCCGATGAAATCATGGCGGTGGCATGGGCTGCAGAATTCAAAGATAGGGTTCGTTCATTTGAATTATTGGCAGAAATATTCCATGGCAATAAGACGCCGGCTTTCCCCAAAAACGAGGCGGAAACGGCATCCTGTTAGGTGCTACATTTTTGTAGCTTTGCTACATAAACCGTAAGAGTGAAGATTGTCATAGGTTCCGTGCTCAAGCCGTTGGACGATGTTCGTCACTATCATAAGCTGGGGCTGAGTCTAGCGAAAATCTCGAATGCAAACCTCTTCATCGCCGCACGTGCTACACCCTATCAAGCGGATTCAAAAAGGGAAAATATTTGTTTTCATGCTATTTCTCCTGTTCAACCACGGTTCATTCAAAGGCTGTTAGCCCCTTTTAAATTCGGAGTATACCTACTTAAAGTAAAACCTGCTATAATTATTGCATGTACGCATGAATTACTGATAGTTATCATTCTTTACCGAATAATATTTGGCGCAAAAATCCTTTACGATGTCCAAGAAAACTATGCCCTTAATCTCCAAGAGAACAAACGATTTCCTTCTTGGCTGACCCAGCTTTTGTCTTATTGGATCCGTGCGAAGGAGCGGCTATGCACCTCTCTCGTGTCCCAATTTTGGTTGGCTGAGACGTGTTATTTGGAAGAAATGCCTTTTATGAGGCCAAAAGCAACAGTATTTGAAAATAAAAGCCTTTTTTTCGGTCCTCCCAAAGACCTTTTCCCCGCCTCATTGCCTCTTATCCGCCTGCTATTTTCAGGGACCATTGCAAAAGAAAATGGCATTTTTGAGGCTGTCCAGCTAGCAGTGGGGTTGCATGCCATCGACGCGCGCTACCAGCTTCACATCATAGGCTGTTGCCACAATGCGTCCGTGGAAAAGGAAATCCGTCTCGTAGTTTCCCCTTATTCAGAATTTATACATTTGAAAATCAGTTCTATACCTTTCGGATACGAAGCAATACAAGAAACTATTGCGGCCTCTCATATCGGACTTGTCCCCTATCGGCCCCAACGTAATTTTAGAGATAAAATACCTACCAAGTTGTACGAATATACAGCAGCCAGCCTTGGGATAGTGCTTCAAGACAATTCTATATGGACCCAATTTTGTGCGCCTTTTCAAAATGCATTATCCATTGATTTCCAACAAATTGATGCTATGAAAATCCATACAGGCATACAAAACTTGCGCCTGATGCCTGCTACAAATTCCGACCAATCCTTCTTTTGGGTATCAGAGGAAGAAAAGTTGCGGGAGGCCGTCCAAGCTTTGAACATCCAGTAGCGCCATATTTTATCTAAATTTTTTTTTCGATCAGCCTAAAGATCATATCTTTGCTTAAGATGATCCCGCACAACATCTCTTTCACCGAAGAAAACTACATCAAGGCTATTTTCCATCTTTCCGGGAATGGGGAAAAGGAAGTCTTCACCAATGACATCTCTGACTACCTGAAGACCAAGCCTGCCTCTGTGACAGACATGTATCGGAAATTGGCCCAAAAAGAACTGATCCATCACGTCAAGTACCAAGGCGTGACGATGACGGCGTTGGGGAAAAAAGCTGCGTTGCACATTATCCGGAAGCACCGTTTGTGGGAAGTCTTTTTGGTGGAAAAATTGCATTTCAGTTGGGACGAGGTCCATGAAGTCGCAGAGCAGCTAGAACACATCCAATCTCCCCTACTCACCAAACGTCTGGATGAATTTTTAGGTTTTCCGCAATACGATCCCCATGGAGATCCCATCCCGAACGAGCATGGAGAAATGAGCCTTTTCAAGAAAAAAACGCTGGACGAAGCCCAAATAGGCGAAAAAGGAGCCGTGGTGGGCGTCCAAGACACATCGGCCGTTTTTCTGAAATACCTGGACAAGATCGGAGTCCGCATCAAAAGTTACATCGAATTATTGGACCGGGTGGAATACGACGGATCTTTGGAAATTGTCGTAGACCGGGAAAGAAGGTCTGTTATTTCTCAACAGGTGGCCAAAAACATCTTCATTTCATGCTGACAATGAAACAGATCGTCTTTTCGCTCCTTTTTTGCTCCTGCTGTTTCTTTTTGTCTTGCCAGCACTCTGACCTCCCTCCGAATGGGAAATATAAAATCGTGACGACCACCGGCCATATTGCCGATATGGTACGGAACATCGTGGGAGACAATGCGGAAGTCGTAGCTTTGATGGGACCTGGCGTAGACCCGCATTTGTACAAAGCTTCGTTGCGCGACCTGAAAGAACTGAGTTCGGCCGATATCATCTTTTATAGCGGCTTGCACTTGGAAGGAAAAATGGGGGACATCTTCCACAAACTGAGCCGGACCAAGCATGTAGTGGCTGTAAGCGACGGGATTCCCGGAGACCAATTGCTTCTTGCCGATGCGGAAAAGCACGTCCCGGATCCCCACATTTGGTTTGACGTGCGCCTTTGGAGGTATTGCTTGCAAAAAGCCTTGGCGTCCCTGATCAAATACGACCCCGCACACCAAGAAGAATTCAAGCAAAGGGCCGTGGCATACGACAAAAAATTGGAAGAGCTGCACAAAGACGTGTTGCGCGACATCCACTCCATTCCTGCCAAACAACGCGTGTTGGTAACGGCCCACGATGCTTTCGGCTATTTTGGAAGGGCCTACGGCATTGAAGTCATCGGATTGCAAGGCATCTCCACACTTTCCGAATATGGCCTGAACGAGATCACCTCCCTGACCAAGCTCCTCACCTCGCGCCACATCCCTTCCATTTTTATGGAAACTTCTGTCTCCGAAAAGGCGATACACTCCGTCATTGAAGGCTGCCGGCAAAAAGGACACGAAGTCAAAATCGGGGGGAGCCTTTATTCAGACGCCTTAGGCGATCCTGCCACACCAGAAGGCACCTATATCGGTATGTTCCGGCACAATGTCAAATTGATTAAGGAAGGATTGCAGTAGTGTCTATAGTATTTATTCTTTTATCCTATTTTTCAAATCCATCCGCCCATGAAGAATCCTGATTATTTCTATTTCGCTGCTCGATATACTGCGGTAGAATAAGATATGCCTATGCAACGAATAGCCCAACAAATCGGGTAGCACTTCCTCATATTTCTTTCCCAGTTGAGGATTATCGGCAAGTGTTTGACAAGCAGTTATCAAAAGTTGATAATAATGATCGGCCTGTTTCTCAGACCAAGTTTCGTAGGTGTATTCCCAAATTTCCGATAAATCGTCTACTGCTTTGCGAGTAAAATAAAATCGACCCATTTACCTTTTTCCTGCTTTTAATGCCTCGAGGTGTTGCAATGGATGAAAATCATGCGCTATTCCGCTCTCGATCCCTTCCTGAATGCTGTTCCTTAGTACAGTCACCTTATTCTCTTCTTCTTCCAACATGCGCAATGCGGCTCGAATCACTTCACTGGCATTTTTGTAACGCCCTTCCTTTATCTTCGCTTCAACGAAACGCTCGAAGTAATTTCCTAGGGATACGGAGGTGTTGTTTCTCATAAAGAAGTTCTTTTTACTAAATTACCAATTTTTGGTATCAAAACAAGGTTGTCAGCCTAAATCTTACGCATGGCTACTTCCCCCTCATTTTAACTTGCTTTTCTTTTCTTTCGCCCACTTAGGTATTGACAGCATACATAGAATTATGTAATTTTGAAAATCTTGTATATTTCTTTCAGCTCTTACCCAGAAAAGTAAAGCCCAATCTAAAGCACCTTTTTCATTTTCAACCTTGGCTCAAAAAGCCTTTGATTTTTGCGACTCTTTTTCCCTTACTGATTTTCCATCTTTCACCTTAACCCTTTTTGTGTATGTCTCATGTAACTGGAACTGTCCAAACCCTTGCCACGCCCACCCAACTCGGACCGGATTCGGGCCAAATGCCCACTTCTCCCAATACCTGGAGTTTGGATTTTGCCTATGCCCCTGCCCCCACAGGGACCAAATTGATCCTCCTCCATTTTATCAATGTGAGCTTGCCGGCCAACAACCGACTAGAAGTAGACCTAGGATACGGGACGGACGTCTTTACTTCTGCCGACGGCGCCAGTTTCTGGACGCGGCCCATTAACGTCTATGCCTTGTCCGGAGGCACAGTCCCCATCCGTTACATCACAGATGGGGCCAGCACAGGAAGTGCCACCGTGGACCAGTACGGGCGGGGGGAACGGCACAATGGGCAACAAGACCCCTCCAGTATTTCCAATTGCGATCCTTTTTTGAAAGACGCTTTTTATACCGAGCCGATCTACGACCCTTTTTGGTTTGGAACTCCCCCGCCCCATTGGGAAAATGTGGCTTGTGTGAGCGCCCCCGGCGACGTACGGACGCAAGTGGCGAAAAGCGTCGGGATGATCATCTCGGTAGAGGACGGCCTTCTTTCTACCTGTTCGGTCACCCTCGTCGATGTAGACAAGGTCATTTGTGCCGGCCACTGCCATACGCCCGAACAGGCCCTTTCCAGTTCGATCATCTTTGGCTACGAGGTCAATTGCGATGGATCGAGACTCCCTGGGTACCAACCGACGGTCGTAAAAGTCAAGCAATCCATTAGTGGGCAATTCGTTTTGCCTGTCGATTACAGTTTGTTGCAATTGGCAACTGCTCCAGCCGGCATCCCGATCGTGCAGATGCGGCACGACGTGCCTGCTCCGGGCGAACAGGTATTCGGGATCCACCATCCCAATGGTGCCGTAAAAAAACTGTCGATTCCCCACCCTAATTTTGTCCAAGTAATGTCCAGCAATGCCAATGGCATCGTGGTGCCTTCCCAGCTTTCCGTTTCCGGTGGCAGTTCCGGATCGGGTTTATTCGATTTGGCTGGCAGGATCACTGGGGTCCTTTCCAATGGAAGCGATGTCACCTTGAGCTATTACCCCACGGCCTCCATTTTAAAACTATTGGCTCCTACCCCACCCCCTGCCATCACCAAAGACGTCATGGTCGTGTTCGACAAATCAGGCAGCATGTGGGAACAAGACGCTGCGGGCAGAACCAAGATCGATGCCGCCAAGGATGCCCTTTCTTTGTTTGTCCAACTTATTAAACCCAACGTGGGAAACCGCATCGGATTGGTCACATTCAGTACGGATGCAACCAATCCGGTCGATTTTCCCATTGCCTCTGTCAATTCTGCCACCCAGACAATGTTGGTAGGAACCGCACCTTACAATGGCGGCCTCATATCGGGCATCATACCTGACGGGGCCACCAGCATCGGCGAAGGCCTGGATGCGGCAAGGCTTCAATTTCCCAGTGCGACACCCGGGGGAAACGGACGCGCCATTTTACTTATGACAGATGGGATGGAAAATACGCCCCGATACATCAGCCAAGTGACGGACGCGCTCGACGGAATCGACATACATGCCATCGGATTCGGAACAGAGGCCAACTTAAATGGGGATTTGCTCACCGACCTAACCCAACATCATAACGGATTGTTTACAAGGGCAGAAACCGGCTTAAGCCTAGAGAAGTTCTTCTCCCATGCCTTCGGAAACATTTTCGAGGAAGGAATCCTACTGGACCCAGAATTTGTCTTGGACGCCAACGTCTTCGATGGTCCTGCCCAATCCTTTACAGTGTGCGGGGAGGAAATGATTACGGCCGTCGTAGGTTGGGATAGTTCCGATACTCCTCTTTACATTGAAGTGACCACGCCATTGGGGGCTGCTATCACCAGTTCTACCGCAGGAATTGAAAGTGCCACAGGCCTCCGCTGGACCTTTTTGCGGATCTCCTTGCCCTATTTTGCCGAAAGGGACGGGCTATGGAAAGTAAAAGTATTCCGTCCCAGAGGCGGGGGAGAATTTCCGGCACCCGCCCCCCTTGTCCGGTATTTCATCAATGTGGTTCCTTCCGGTGGGCCTCGTCTGGTTTTGATCAAAAATGCGCCTCGTTTTTACACAGGAGACGTAGTCAATCCGCTTGTCGCGTTGCGGTATAAAAATGGAAGCTGGCCGGAAAATGTATCCGTCAAAATAACCGTGAGTGGCCCTTCCCTCAGTGCCGGCACCCTCTTGAGCCGACAAAAACTCGTGCAACCCTTCGTGAAAAATGGGGATACGATTCCTAGCATCCAAGCTACCTTGATACAACTGGAAAAGGCTGCGGGCAAACCCGTAATCACCTATGCGGAACAACACTTCCAATTAAAGGATGACGTGGCGAGCACGAAAGGGACGTTTGAAGAAGCCGCCCTTTTTGGCACCGAATTCAATGATCTGCTCAAAATAGAAGGAAATTATACGTTCCACTTTGTCGCGCATTACGGAGAAGGCTGTTCCGGTACCCGCGAGCTCTTCTGGACTGTAAAAGCAAAAATTGGGATAGATGGGACAAAAAGCCCTATTCGGGTCGATACGGGCAAAACCAACCCGGATGGAAGCAAGGACGTTACCCTCACGTTTACGCCCATGGATCCCTATGGCAACTATTTGGGTCCTGGGCAATTAGGAGAAGTGGGCGGCTTTACCGGCCTAGAGGGCACTACTTTAAACCCTGTCGTGAAAGACAATGGAGATGGAAGCTATACTTGGACGGGAACCTGGCAACCGACAAAAGGAGATGCCCCAGGCTTGGTGGTACAGCAACCAGGGAAGCCACCTGTCGTGATCGTAGGCGGACACGGCAAAAACAACCCGGAAGTAGACTGCAAGAAATGGAAGTGGGGATTCTGGCTGTTCCTTTTCTTGTTCCTTCTGTTGCTGTTGCTCCTCATCTGGTGCTGCTGTTAACCCATTCATCCAAAACAGATCGGTATTGGGCACTATTTCCAGCAAAAAGGGCTCAATACCGATTATAGCCGACGAGATCTCGTTATCTTCGTCCTGCAATCCAGAAGATAGCCATGTCATCATTTAAAATTTTTATCGTGGAGGATGAAAAGCTGTATGCGACCATGCTCCAATACCATTTGTCTTTAAACCCGGACTATGAAGTGTCCATTTTTTTGGATGGAGAAAGCCTTTTGAAACAACTTCACCAACGGCCTGATGTCATCACCCTCGACTATTCTCTGCCCGATACCAAAGCAGACCGATTGCTCAAACAAATCAAGCAGGCCTGGCCCGAAACACGTGTCGTGATCGTTTCCGGCCAAGAAGATCTGACCGTCGCCGTGGATCTCTTGAAAGAAGGCGCCTATGATTACATCGTAAAGAATGACGATACCAAGACACGCCTTTGGAACACGATCAAGAATATCCGGGAACTGGCAGGGCTAAAAAAAGAAATCAGCGAGCTGAAAACGGAGATCGGGAAAAAATACGATGTCGGAAAAGAAATCAAAGGCAACAGTGCTGTCTTGCAAAAGGTATTCAGCCTGATAGAAAAGGCCGCTTCCACCAATATTACCGTTTCTATCTCCGGCGAAACCGGTACGGGCAAAGAATTGGTAGCAAAAGCCATCCATTACCATTCCACCCGGAAAAATCATCCCTATGTGGCAGTGAATGTGGCCGCAATCCCCAAAGATCTGATCGAAAGCGAATTGTTTGGACATGAAAAAGGATCTTTTACAGGGGCCATTACGAGGCGGCTGGGAAAATTTGAGGAAGCAGACAAAGGAACGCTCTTCCTGGATGAAATAGGAGAATTGGACATCAACCTGCAGGCAAAACTATTGCGGGTATTGCAAGAAAAAGAGATCGTGCGCGTCGGAAGCAATACGCCTATTAAAACAGACATGCGGCTCGTGGTAGCGACACACAAAAACTTGGCAGAAGAAGTGCGAAAAGGCAATTTTAGGGAAGATCTGTATTACCGGCTACTCGGCTTACCGATTTTTCTTCCTCCACTTCGGGAAAGAGGCCACGATGTCCTTATCTTGGCCAAACATTTTTTGGACCAATTTTGCAAAGAAAACCAACTCGATGCCAAAACCGTTTCCTCCCAAGCAAAAGAACACTTGCTGAAATATTCTTTCCCAGGCAACATCCGGGAACTGAAATCGGTGATCGAATTGGCTGCCGTGCTATCGGACGGAGCGGAAATACGCATGGAAGACCTCACCTTTCATCCGACTCACCTTCAAGAGGACTTGTTTTCGGAGGAATTGAGCATGGAAGAATACGAAAATAAAATCATCTTGCATTTCCTGAAAAAGTACAACAACAACGTCATCTTGACCGCACAAAAACTAAGGATCGGGAAATCCACGATTTACAGGCTTTTGCAAGAAAATAAACAAGACAAGGTGGACTCCAAGTAAGCTCCCATGTACCGCTCATGAACACCTTCCCAAATATTGGACCAAAAAAATTCCCATTCCCCAACTCAAATAAAATTCCTATTCGCTTCGAAAATTTCTCCTCGATCCCGCAATTAAGGTTAAATTTGCAAGTCCATTTGATATGTAACTTGAAAAGCACTACAAAGCTCACCCGTAAAGAAATGGCGGCATTGGAAGAGGCCGCCCTCGCCCAACAAAAAAAAGACATAAGAAGAATCCGTAACATTGTTCCGGACACTTGGAAAAAAATCGAGACCTGGGGAAGAGAGTCCGGCCACCTGTCGCAGCATTTGCAATCTTATTGTTTTACCATTTCCGGAAGTGTGCGAAAAAACATGGATTTGGCCCCCTTGGAGATTTCCAACGGAATCAAGATCTTGGACATCGTGACTGAGCACGCAGCAGATCTTTTGGCGCTTCCGTCACCCGTTTCGGAAGGCAATAGGCCTGCGCTCATCAAGTTAGAAGCCTCCTTGGAAGTGATTTCGCAGGCAGTCTTGTGGGACAAGAAGAACAAAAAATTAAAACCTATTTCGTACACTTTCCTGGCCGACTTGGCTTCCGGCAAAAAGCAACTGAACGATCAAAACAAGCGCATCGCTTCCATGAACTTGGACATACTGCAAAAATGCGGCTTCCAATTCAAAAAAGAAGTAAAGAACGATACTTCCGAAAATACACCAGATACTCCTCTTCTTTAGAACTGCTGTTCCCTCAAAAAACGAAAGCCATTTCCGACAAAGTCAGAAATGGCTTTTTTGATTTACCAATTCTAATCCAAGTTAGGAAGGTTAAGGAATGGCTACCTTTTTTGTCAATAGTTGATTATTTGTCTCAAATTTTAACACGTACAGGCCGCTTTTTTGAATGACAAAAGAAGCTTCCGTCCCTTTTTTGATATTCTCTTGCGCCAACACTATGCCATTTACATTTACGATCTGGAATGATCCGTCGCTCGGTGAATTAGAAACGATCACGTCATGATCGCGTACGGAAATAGAGGCCCCATTTTGGAACCATGTCCTCGTCTCGATGCCGGTAGGTGCATTGGGGTTTGTCAAATAAAGACTCAAATCATGCACGCGTACAATCTGTTCATAGGAACTGACTTTCAGCATGACATTGGTAGTATCCACGGTATTGTCAGTATAGACATTGCCTGCTTTTCCCACATCTGACACATCCAAAACGCTCATCCAAGTACTTCCTCCGTCTACGGAATACGAAACGGTGGCGTGCCGAGCGCTGCTTGTCCCTGAAAGATTGATGTCGAATGAATAAATATACGGCAATGCCGAGGTGATCAACGAACCTCCCTCGACCGTCACGTCGGCCAGCACATTTTTGTTCAACGACACATAGCCGGCCGATACGCCAGGCGTAATGGCAACAGCGGGACTAGTCGCCGTGCCATAATGTCCCTTTGGCAAGCAATTGGGGGCTACCCCGCCGTTCACGATGGTATAGTCGATGCTGACATTGCCATATGTCTCCTTGTACGTCAGATTGGGTTGCGGAGCATTGACAAAGCTACCTGATTCGCACGTGCCCAGCGTGGAGTCCGGATTTGCTTTCCAGCCCGCCATGGCCCATGTCTGAAAATTCTCTACCACCTCCTGTGCGTTGGCGGAAATGAAGGCTCCCAACAGCAAGGGAACCAGCGTGCATGTGTGTAAAAATTTGAACATAGTATTTAGGATAGTTAATGGTTTGTGTTCGATGCTACGATTGGGCATTCAAAAAGTAATCAGAGATAAGTCACTGTTTTACAAAACTTTTCAAAAAACAGATCAAAATATCTTCCGAGAACGTTCTCGGTCGTACTTCTGAAAAAATTGTCGAAAACAGCTGTTTACTTTTCTCGGGAGCCGACCGTAGCTAGCCAAACACCACCTTAAAACTCCCAAAAGATGACCCCAAAATACCGCCTCGGCAGTCAAACGGACAACAAGAAAAACGGTCCTTGTACACCTTTGGATGCAGCCTCCAAAAATGGGGCCTATCACTCATTTTTTCATCCGCACTCCATTTGAAACGCACGTCAAAAAACGATCCAGTACCGGAAACATGTCAAATTTTTATCACCAATTACCAAAAGCTTAAACACATGAGATTTTTATTCACAACAACGTGCCTGCTGTTGCTTGCATGGTCCTCTTGGGCGCAAACACGGGTAGTAAAAGGACAAATCGTGGCCGCCAACGACACCTTGATCGGAGCGGTAGTAAAACAAAAAGGGACAAACAACGGAACCGCTACTGACGATCGGGGAAAGTTTGCGCTTTCCATCCCTGATACTGGAAATGTCACCCTCGTGGTCTCTTATGTAGGATTTACGGAAAAGGAAATCCAAGTGGGTGATCAAGCTTTTCTCAATATCAATTTGGAAGAAGATGCCAAAGTGGTGGACGAAGTGGTCGTGGTAGGCTATGGCACGGTCAAAAAAAGCGACTTGACCGGATCGGTCGTGACCGTAAAACCGGAAGAACTCGCCAAAGTCCCGACATCCAATGTCATGGAATCGGCACAAGGGAAAGTGACCGGGGTGGACATTACGCGCACAAGCGGTTCTGCGGGAGCCACTCCCAATGTCACCATCCGGGGTAATCGTTCCATCACGGCCTCCAACGGCCCGCTTTACATTGTAGACGGTGTACAGTATTCCAACATCCAAGACATCAACTCGAATGACGTGCAAAGTATGGAGGTATTGAAAGACGCCTCTTCTACAGCCATTTATGGATCCCGTGGATCCAATGGTGTAATCATCATCACCACCAAAAGAGGCACTGCCGACAAACCACGCATCTACTTGAATGCCTATACCGGTTTCTCGAAAGCAGAGAATTTTCCGGAAGCATTTTCGGCAAGCAAATTTGAAGACCTCAAAAGAGCTGCGTACGCTGCCGCCCATAACAATACCTCCGGAACTGATGCGCAAGTTTTCACCAATGCCAATCCGGATGGCACGACAGAACTGCAATATGTGCAAAACGGATCGTCAACGAATTATGTGAAAGATTTGATCCACAATGGATTGCAGCAAGACATCAACATCGGTTTTGCAGGAGGTACCGAAAAGCTCAAAGCCTATTTTTCCTTGGATTATTACCGGGAAAAAGGCGTGTTGAAGTTCGACGAAATGAAACGCTATACCGGAAGGTTGAATTTAGATTACCAAGTCAACAAATTCATCAAAGTAGGTACCCAGTCGCAATTTACCCATTACGATCAGAGCAAACGCTTTAATCCCATGACCAAGGCCTATGCCGTGACGCCGATCGGTCCTGCACGCGACTCTTCCGGTAATTTGATTTTAATGCCCCTTAATTTGGCCCAGCCCAACCCTCTTGCAGACGAGCAGCCCAATGCGTTTTCCAACATTGTCACGACCAACCGCCTTTTCCCTACGATTTATGCGGAAGTCTCGCCTTTGAAAGGATTGACCCTGCGTGGAAACATGATGTTTTCGTTGGACAATGTGGAAGATGCTGCTTTTTATTCCGCCAACTCCGTACAGCAGATTCCAAAAGCCAAAATTTCTACCTCCAGCATCACGAACAAGCAAAACTCGAACAAAGACTGGCAGTTCATTGTCAATTACAATAAGACCTTGAAAGAAGCACATTCTTTCACCTTTACAGCACTATCGGAGCTTTTGGAATACAAACAGGACACATCCGCTTCATCAGGTTCCGGCCAAATTGCCGACTACCAATTGTACTATAATTTAGGAAGCAATGGGACCCAGCAGATTGCCAGTGGATATAAAAAATCCAACCTTGTTTCCTACGCCGGCAGGATCAATTATGCTTTTAAAGGAAAATATTTGTTGACGGCCACTGGACGTACCGATGGGGCTTCCGTGCTGAGTGCCGGCCACCAATGGGACTTCTTCCCTTCTGTGGCAGGTGCCTGGAGAATCGCCGAAGAAAAATTCCTTAAAAATCAGCGCCTTTTCAGTGAAATCAAACTACGAGGCAGCTATGGGGTAGCGGGAAATTATTCTGTGAACCCCTATTCTTCCCAAACAACGGTGAGGGTGGTACCTTATTCCTATGACGATGCCAATAGCGTACCCGCCTACGCCTACAGCACACAAGTAGGCAATCCCAACCTAAAATGGGAAAAATCCGGTACCGCAGATATCGGATTGGACATCGGGGTCCTCCAAAACCGTTTCATATTCTCCGGCGATGTCTATGTGACCAACACCAAAAACTTGCTTTTGAACCGTTTGTTGCCCACTTCTACAGGTGTCACCACTGTAGTGGACAACGTGGGAAAAACACGCAACAAAGGGATTGAGTTAAGCCTTACCTCCAATAACCTGCAACAAAAGGCCATCACATGGAGTACGACGTTCACCTTCATGAAAAACAAAGAGGAAATCACGGAACTTACCGGAGGGGTCAATACTTTAAACATCGGAACCACGACCACCCCTCAATATTTAGTGGTAGGATCTGCCGTTACCAGTTACTACGATTACGAGAAAGTAGGCATTTGGCAGCTGAATCAGGCCGACGAGGCCGCCAAATACGGCCAAAAACCGGGCGATATCCACTTAGCAGACTTGAACGGCGATGGAAAGATCACCACCGACGACAGAAAGGTCGTGGGGTCGGGGGTTCCGAAATGGAGCGGCGGGATCAACAACAACCTAAGCTACAAAGGGTTTGATCTAAGCTTTTATTTCTATGCCAGGATGGGACAAACCATCAACTTGAGGAACGGTGGAAACTTGTATGACCCGCAAGGGGTCAACAACAGCATCGAGGTAGGAAATTCTAGTTTCTGGACACCCAGCAATCCCACCAATGATTTGCCAAGTCCCAACCAAGGCACTACCTACAGCACGGTGGTCGGGTACTCCACGTTAGGCTATTACGACGGGTCCTTCATCAAACTACGGAGCGTGAACCTTAGTTATACCCTTCCTGCCAAATGGGCACAAAGAATCAACGTGAAGAGCGCAAAAGTCTACGCAACAGGCAAAAATCTGCTCTTGCTCTATTCCAAAATCAAACACTACGATCCTGAAATGAACGGCAGTTTCAGTGGCCCCCTTGTAAGGCTGTACACCTTTGGAATCAATCTTGAATTCTAATCCACATTTTTTAAAACAACACGATATGAAACGTTTCCTATTCAAAAAATATACGGTACTGGGTGCAGTGATTTCTGCCCTTGCCCTCTTATCCTGCAATAAAAAACTAAAGGAATACAACCCTTCCGGCGTCACGGCCGAAAACCTGTACACCACTCCATCCGGTTTCGAAAGTTTGGTGAACGCATGCTATGCCTATCAAAAAGATTGGTACGGCAAACAAATGGGTTATGCATTATCGGAAGTGGGAACCGACCTATGGGTTTCCGGCTCTTCAGACTTGTATCCTGAACTGGGCTCTTATCGGAATCTTCAAGGAACCAGCCAAGCCATCATTGTCGAATGGCAAAAAATGTATGCCGCAGTCAACATGTGCAACGTGGGGATTGACGGCGTAGGAAAATCGGGACTTTCTGCCACATTGCAAACGACCCGTACAGCAGAACTTAAGTTTTTAAGGGCATTCTACTATTGGCACATCGTGGAAAACTGGGGGGCTGTCAATTTTACCATCGAGCCTACTGAAGGAGCCGTTACGACCGCCAACAAAACCCCCATCGAGACTTTCTACGCCCAGGTCTTCGACGACCTGAATTTTGCCGTCGCCAATCTTCCCGTCACGACCTCGGACTACGGACGCGTGACGAAATATGCCGCACAAGCATTCCTGGCCCGTATGTATTTGTCCAGGGGAGAATACCAAAATGCCGTGGACAATGCATTGGCAGTTGCCCAAAACGGTGGGTATTCGCTATTGCCCAACTTCGCCGATCTGTGGAACATGAGCAATCTCCGAAACAAAGAGGTGATCTATGCGGTCAATTACAACACTTATACCTCTCCTACTTCTCCCATTTTGGACATTACCGGCAATCCGAATTTTCCCGATGCCGACGGAATCCTGAACCAGTATGGAGGCAACAACGGCCACCTTTTCTTCTTGATGCAATACGACAATTCCAGGGGAATGACGAGGGATGTGGCGAATGGCCGGCCTTTCAGGAGATGGGCCCCCACCCTTTTCTTTTTGAATCTCTTCGACGAAACCAAGGACAAACGCTTTGCTGGTTCGTTCCAATCGCTTTGGAAGGCCAACACGGTGGCCAAAGCGGTGAATCCGAGACCTACAGATCCCTATCCCCATGTCAGCTTAGTGGCTATGGCCATCGGAGATACCGCCATCTATGTCACGAAAAACGAATATCCAGACCAATACCGGAACACGCATAGCTATAAAGACACCGTCAACCAAACAGGCGGATCTTACAACAACAAAGGCCATTTCTTTGTGTATGACAAAAGCGACGTATACGACACCACCAAAAATGGAAGATTAAAAGACCTGGACCATTGGATGTCTCTCACCAAGTTCATGGATCCGACACGGAGCGATCCACAGGTGGCCTATAGTTCCCGCGACGTGTTCGTTATCCGTCTGGCGGAAGTCTATTTGATTCTGGCAGAAGCTTACATGCAATTGGGCGATCAAAGCAACGCCCTCCTGTATCTGAACAAAGTAAGGGAAAGGGCCGGCGTCGACGACGCCACAGCAAGCGACCTTACCCTCGATTACATTCTCGACGAGCGGGCACGTGAGCTTGCCGGTGAACAATTGCGTTGGTTTGACCTAAAACGCACGGGAAAACTCTATGATCGGGTACAGGCACACAATCCGGACGCGGCCTTAAACATGCAACCCTACCACGTCCTTCGTCCTATTCCACAGGGACAGATCGACGCCGTGACCAACAAAAGCGAATTCACGCAAAACCCAGGGTACCAATAGCAACATATGCAGGGAGATTCAGGCAAAACGAATTCTCCCTGCCTTTCCGCACCTCACTTCAACTGAAATCTTATGCGCAACATATTCTTAGTGATTATTATGATGAGTATCGTACAGACCATCGCCATCGCCCAACAAAAAAGTGAGACAAAAGAAGTAGAGGCCGCCGTGGAAGAACTTCGTGCCGCTATGATAAGCGGCGACAAAAAAGCCTTGGAAGACATCTCGGCAGAAGAACTCAGTTATGGGCATTCTGGTGGACATGTGGAGAATCAAGCCGAATTCGTGGACAAGATCGCCAGCGGCAAATCCGATTTTGTCACGATAGACCTCAGCAACCAACAGATCCAACTGGTGGACAATGTCGCCATCGTGCGGCACGACCTCACTGCCACTACAAATGACAATGGGAAAGCGGGAAATGTACACCTCCATGTGCTTTCGGTTTGGCTAAAACGAAATGGAAAATGGAAAATGGTGGCCAGACAAGCCGTGAAATTGACCCATTAGCCTTCCGCCCATACAAACATTGTTCCCACCATCTATTAAAATAGCCATGAGGCTCGGAAAAAAACATTGGATCGCAAGCACTTTTCTTCTTATGTCTGCCGCTTTTGCGGAAAACACCAAGGTCACTGTTTACCTCATCGGCGATTCGACGATGTCCGTAAAAGAAACAAAAGCATATCCGGAAACCGGTTGGGGAATGCCCTTCGCCTATTTCTTCGATTCCAGCGTCGTGGTGGACAATCGGGCCAAAAATGGACGGAGTACACGGACATTTATCGAAGAAAACCGTTGGCAACCTGTCGTAGACAATTTAAAACCGGGCGACTATGTGCTGATCCAGTTCGGCCACAACGATGAAGTAAAAACCAAGAAAAGCTATACGACAGAAAGCGAATTCAAATCGTACCTGCACAAATACGTTTCCGACACAAAAAGCAAAAAAGCAACCCCCATTCTCATCACCCCCACAGCAAGAAGGTATTTCGACACCAACGGGGTTTTTACGGGAACACACGAGCCTTATTCCGAAGCCGTTCGGACGGTGGCCAAGGAGCAACAGATTCCCTGTGTGGACCTTGACAAAAAAAGCCAAGAGTTGCTCAAAAAGATGGGAGCCGAGCACTCTACCTTACTGTACAACCATTTAGAACCAGGAGAGCACCCCAATTATCCTACAGGGAAACGGGATAATACCCATTTCAATGAATTGGGTGCCAGGAAAATGGCAGAATTGGTCTTGGAATCGCTCCATGCCCTCAACGTCCCGCTTGTGGAACACGTGGTAAAGCCCAATTCCGCAAAAGAGTGGAAATTCTCTTCTGTCATAGAACCCGTCTTCAAGAAAGATACATTTTCCATCCTCCGTTATGGCGCAGTGCGAGACGGGATTACCTTAAATACCCAAAGCATCCAAGCCGCCATCTTGGATTGTCATACGAAAGGAGGAGGCGTAGTACTGATTCCCAATGGGTTGTGGAGTACCGCCCCATTGGAACTGAAAAGCAACGTGAATTTGCATTTGGCAGAAAATGCCACCTTGCTTTTTACCTTGGACAAAAGCAAGTATGAATTGGTGGCCAGCAACTGGGAAGGGCAGCCAGCGGTCCGGAACCAATCTCCCCTATGGGCGAATCAGGCCGAAAACATCGCCATTACAGGGAAAGGGATCATTGATGGCAATGGGGACGGGTGGCGGCAAGTAAAAAAGGACAAATTGACCACGACACAGTGGGCCAAGTTGATCAAATCCGGAGGAATTGTGTCGGAAGACGGAAAAACATGGTATCCATCCGAACAATTTATGCAAGGCTCCAAATTAGAAAAACCCGGAGTACTCTTGAACGGAAAAACGGTGGAAGATTTCCGTCGCTACAAAGATTTCTTCCGACCCAATTTAATGGTCCTCACTTCATGCAAAAAAATCTTGCTGGATGGGCCCACATTTCAAAATTCGGCCGCATGGTGTTTGCATCCGCTCCTTTGCGAAGACCTCACGGTCCGCAACGTGCAAGTGAAAAACCCTTGGTATGCCCAAAACGGGGATGGGATCGATGTGGAGAGCTGTACCAATGTGTTGGTCGAAAATAGTGTATTCGACGTGGGCGACGACGGCATTTGCTTGAAATCGGGCCGTGACGAGGAAGGCAGGAAAAGAGGCGTCCCCACCCGTAACGTGACGATCCGGGCTTGTGACGTGTACCATGCACATGGCGGAGTGGTGGTAGGCAGCGAGATGAGCGGAGGAGTACAACACGTTTTCGTGGAAAATTGCACGTTCATCGGCACCGACATCGGACTGCGTTTCAAAACCACCCGAGGCAGGGGCGGACTCGTCGAGGATATTTTCATCCAAAACATCAACATGCGGGACATCGCCGGAGAAGCGATCCTCTTGGACATGTATTACATGGCGAAAGACCCTGTCCCTCTTTTGGGAGAACAAGTGGAAGCTCCCAAAGTCCAAACCTTTCCTGTCACAGAAGAAACTCCCCAGTTCCGGAATTTTACCATCGAAAATGTCGTATGCCAAGGAGCCGAAAAAGCGCTCTTTATCCGGGGGCTGCCCGAAATGAATATCCAAGATCTGCGTTTCCAGAATTTGGTCATTCAATCCAAAAAAGGAGTAGAAATATCAGAAGGTCAGAACATTATATTAAAAGACATCACCCTGTTGACGGGCGAAAGCTCCCCTGTGGTGGACATTCTAAATTCGAGCAAACTTGTTTTTGACAGTCTCCAGTTTACTCCAAAAGCAGCCTTGCTCTTCAATGTCAAAGGGATTAAAAGCAAGGAAATCCTGATCAAGAAAACGGATACTTCCAAAGCGGTGAATTCGGCCATGTTTTCCCAGGGAGCAAACATGAAATCAATCGAAATAAAATAAGCATCATTTGTTTGGCGCGAAGAAAGGAAGAATGAAGACTCGGCGATACCTATTTTTTCTATTGCTCTTTGGCTGGTACTATACCATGGGCCAAGAAATCCCCTTGTCCCAACAAATGGCCGCCACCGTGATGGAATTGTGGCCCGATTCTATGGCAGTAAAGGCAGACAAGCCTGCCTCTTGGAACTATGAACAAGGCGTGGTGTTGGAAGGATTCCAAGGAATTTGGAAAAACACGGCAGACCCCCGCTATTTCCGTTACATCAAAAAAAGCATCGATTTTTATGTCACCTCAAGTGGCGATTTACGCACCTATAAAAAGGGCGAATACAATATCGACCACATCAAAACCGGCCGGTCGCTCCTTTTCCTATACAAAGGAACGGGCGATTTCAACTACTTCAAAGCCGCCCAGCTCCTTCGTGCCCAGTTAAAAAACCATCCCCGCAATGCGATGGGAGGTTTCTGGCACAAACAAATCTATCCCCATCAAATGTGGTTGGACGGGCTGTACATGGCCGAACCCTTTTATGCGGAATATGCTGCCACTTTCCAAGAACAGGCGGCGTTCGATGACATCGCCCTCCAATTTATCCTTCTTGAGAAAAAAGCCCGGGACAAGAAGACCGGACTGCTTTACCACGGATGGGACGCATCGAAAAGCCAGAAATGGGCCGATTCGAGCACAGGATGTTCCCCCAATTTCTGGGGCAGAGCCATGGGTTGGTATGGAATGGCCTTGGTGGATGTCCTAGATCATTTTCCAAAAAACCACCCTAAATACGATTCGCTTCTCTACATCCTGCAACGCTACGCCGCTGCCGTCCAAAAAGTACAGGATCCTCGTTCCGGCCTTTGGTACCAAATTCTGGACAAGCCTATCGAGAAGGGCAATTACGTGGAATCTTCCGCTTCCTGCATGTTCGTGTATACGTTCGCTAAGGGAGCCCGAAAAGGGTATTTACCAGCCCTCTATGCCGCTTTGGCCCAAAAAGGATACGAGGGAATCAAAAAAACATTTGTAGAAAAGAGAGGCGAAGGGAAAATCAACCTCACAGGAACCGTAAGTGTGGCCGGATTGGGCGGCAATCCGTATCGGGACGGAAGCGTTGCCTATTACCTAGGAGAAAAAGTCGTCTCCAACGACCCCAAAGGAATCGGGGCTTTCTTATTGGCTTCCAACGAGATGGAAATGATTCCTACTTTGTCCAATGGAAAAGGCAAAACTGTTCTTCTGGACTACTATTTCAACCACGAAACACGCACCGATTCCACTGGGATAGACTTTCCGCATCATTATGTGTGGGAGCAGGAAGAACAAAACGGTTTTTCGTTTTTAGGCCATGTATTCGAAAAAAATGGCGTCACTACGCTTCTATCCGAACAAGAGCCCACCCCAGCGCTCCTTAAGAAAGTCGACATCTACATCCTCGTGGATCCGGACAATGCCAAAGAAACACCCCATCCTCATTTTATAGAAAAAAAACATGTCGACGCAGTCGTAGAATGGGTAAAAAACGGAGGTGTCCTCCTCCTATTTGCCAACGATACAGGACATGCCGAGCTCAAAGGATTGAATGTATTGGGAGCCGCATTTGGCCTGCATTTCAATGACCGGAGCCGCAATATGGTCCAAGGCAAACAGTATGAAACAGGGGCGGTCCATATCCCTGTCCACCATCCCATCTTTCCCCACGTCCAAAAAGTCTACCTAAAAGAAATCTCCACGTTGGATGTGGCACTTCCGGCAAAATCAAGTGTGCTGGAAGGTCAGGACATCGTCATGGCAACGGCCAAAATAGGAAAAGGAACCGTGTTTGCGGTGGGCGACCCTTGGCTCTACAATGAATATGTGGACGGACGGAAACTACCCGCCGAGTACGAAAACTACCAAGCAGCCGAAGACTTGGTACAATGGGCGCTCAAACAATGTCCGAAAAAGTAGCATGAAGAACCTGCATCCGCTTCTTCTTTTCTTCCTTTTGTGCATTTCCATTTTAGGGAAGGCACAAAAAAGACGCATCACCGTTTCACAAGACGGAAAAGGCGACTTTACGACTGTGCAAGGAGCACTAGCAAGCCTGAGCGATTCTTCTTCCCAAACACGGGTCATTTTTATCCGCAACGGGACCTATCGTGAAAAGCTCTACATCGAAAAACACAATATTCAACTCCAAGGAGAAGAGCGGGCAAAGGTATGCATTACCTACCCACAGGCGAGGGAAGCCTGGCGCTGCGAACACGCCGACGATTGGGGAGTGGCCACGCTCAACATCGACGGCAACGACATTACCCTTCAAAACTTGACCGTGGTCAACAGCTTTGGATTTGATTTCGAGGGAGAAAACACGATCTCCTGTCCGTTGGACACTGTGAACCCACAAAAGAGAATCGCGCAAACAGGCCACCAAATGGCGGTCCGTACGATGAAGGCGACGCGCTTTAAGGCAATCAATTGCACGTTTCGTTCGTATGCCGGCGATACTATGAGTCCTTGGAACGTTCGGCAAGGCTTGTTCTATTTTAAGGATTGCCTTATGGAAGGCGGCGTGGACCTGTATTGCCCCCGAGGTTGGGCCTACGCGGAAAACTGCACCTTCGTTGCCACCAAAGGAAATGCCTGTATCTGGCATGACGGCTCGCAGCAGGAAGATTCCAAAACAGTCCTGAATCATTGTTTTTTCGACGGATATGCCGGATTCCAATTGGGCAGGTACCACCGCGACGCCCAGTTCTACTTATTCTACTGCCAATTTTCACAACATATGGCAGACCAACCTATTTACCGTGTCCCTACCCAAAACACCCTTCGCTGGGGTCATCGGGTCTATTACTACGATTGCCATAAGATCGGGAAAGAATATGCTTGGTATGCCGACAATATCGCGTCGGCACCCCAGCCTGTCAATCCGCTTCATATCGGCCCCGAATGGGTGTTCGGCACCCGATGGAACCCTTTAGAAAATTAATCCAGTATGCGTTTATCCAGCACCACCTTATCGAGCATCCCCGCAAACCAAACGTTGGTGATCCCTCCCCTCTCCTCCCTTGCCCTTCCCGAAAAGGTGGTCATGTTTGGCACAGGCGTGTTATTGCGCGGCCTACCGAATTACTTCATCGACAAAGCCAATCGTCAAGGGATCTTTCAAGGACGGATCGTCGTCGTGAAGTCGACAGGCAAAGGCACAACAGATGCATTTGCAGAACAAAACGGCCTCTATACCTTGTGCGTCCGAGGCATCGAAAATGGCC
>OUNM010005544.1_pt1 | contig 36258 bp, 27 predicted proteins | sample 1769961 | NCBI WGS metagenome assembly OUNM01 (sample SAMEA3914820, study PRJEB12502) | metagenome | biome: forest; material: soil | place: USA | collected 2012-03-12 | depth 0.3 m | reverse complement strand
GTAGATGAGCACATTGCGGCAGAGCACGAGATCGAACGTACCTAGATTCGCGGCCGCTGCGTCGTCCAACAGATTGAGCTGCCTGTAATCGATGCTTGCAATGACCGACCGCACGACCTGCGCTCGCTGACCTTCGCGCACGATCGCGGCGCTGCTCAGGCGAGCCAGCAGGTCCGAGAACCCTGCCGGGGTGGGGTTCGGCGGCAGCGCGCGAAGCGAGCGATTGCCGTAATTTCCCTCGCGCGCCTTCGCGATCGCCCGTGCGCTCACGTCCGTGGCCACGATCTCGGTGCGGTCGCGGATGCCCGCCTCGTCCAGCAGGAGGGTCAGGGATACTGCCTCCTCGCCGGTCGCGCAGGCCGCCGACCAGACGCGTGCTCGTCCCGTTCTCGCGACCGCCGGCAGGAGCGCATGCGTGACACCGGCACGGAGCGCGTCGAGCTCGCGGAAGAAGTACGTCTCGCCCACCACGAGCGCGTCGGCGAGCGCATCCACCTCCGCGGCCGCCGCCGCGTCGTACCGGAGGAAGTAGTAGTAATCGAGCGCGCTCTCGAACCCGGCCTCGCGAGCACGTGTCATCACCTTGTCGCTGAACAGCTCGAGATCCTCGGCGCCGTAATGCATGCCGATGCGCTCTTCGACGAGCGCGCTGAAGATCGCGAAGAGCTGCGGAGAGAGCGTGTTGGTCATCAGATCGTGCGAGCGCTCGGATCAGGCTCGCGTGACGGCGGCGCAGATCCGGCGCACGTCCGCATCGGGATCGTCGGCGCCGGCGCGAACGAGCGCCTCGCGCGCCTCGGTGGTGCCGATGGCCGCGAGCGCAGCGGCGGCCGCGCGACGCGCATGAACGTTCTCGAACGAGAGCGCCGATGCGAGCGCCGCCTGGCTGCTGGGCCGCCTCATGCGCGTGAGCGCAGCCACGAGCAGAGGCGCACGCTCGGCATCCGCCGACTCGAGCGCCGCGAGGACACCGTCGACGCGCTCGTCGGCCGCCACCGCGAGCGCCTCGAGCGCACGGTCGCGCACGATCGGGTTCGCGAGCTGGTCGAGAAGCGCGTTCGTCGCATCCGCGCCGGGGCGCGTGGAGAGATAACCGATCGCCGCGCTGCGCACCGCGTCGTCCGGGTCCGACGCCGCGTGCGCGAGCGTCGGCACGACGTCGGGTCCGTCGAACTCGGAGAGCGCGCCGATGGCGACGAGGCGCGTGGCCGAGTCCTGGGCGGCAGCGGCCTCGCGAAGCAGCGGGATCGACTCGGCGCGCTTCGCGATGCCGAGCCCGAGCAGCGCTGCGCGGCGCATGTCGGCATCTTCGGCGCGCGCGGCTGCGGCAAGCGCCTCGCCAGCGCGAGGATCGCGCAAGTGGGCGAGCGCCTCCACAGCGGCAACGCGGACTTGCCCGCTCGGATCCTGCATCAGATCGACGATGGCCTCGGCGGCAGCGTTCACCTTCAAGCGTCCGAGCGACTGACAGGCGTAGTAGCGGACCCACGCATCGGCATCGCCGAGACCTCTCCGGAGCGCGTCCACCGTGCTCGGCTCGCTCGAGGTCTGACCGAGCGCGCGCATGACGGCGGCGCGCGTGCGCGGCGCCTCGTGCGTCGCGCAAGAGAGGAGCGCGACGGTGCCCTTCGGGTCGTCGACGAGCGGAAGACCGTAAATCGCGGCCTCTCGTATCTTCTCGTCGTCGTCCCTCATGGCTGCGATGAGGACGTCGAGGCCCTCCGGATAGCCGAAGTACGAGATGATGCGGAGCGCGGCGCGACGCGTCCGTGTGTCGTCCGACATCGCTTGCTCGAGCGCGAGACGCTTCGTCTCGAGGCTGCCGAGCGACTGGATGGCGGCGGCCGCGCCCTGGGACACGCGTCCGTCGCGATCGCCGATGAGGCGAAAGAGCGACGACACCGCTGCGGGATTGCCGAGCCGCGCGAGCGCCTCACACGCTCGGACGCGTACGTCGGGGTCCGCGTCGTCGAGACAGAGCAACAGGTCGTCGATGCTGCCCGCGGTGTATCCGATGAGCGGCAAGAGCCGAAGCCGTCGCGCGCTGTCGCCGTCGTGCAGCGCGGCGAGGAGATGCGACGTGGCGCGGGCGCCGAGCCTGCGCAGCGCGTCGCCGGCGGCCGGTCCGACGGGAGCCTCGAGCATGAGCATCTCGACGAGATGCGCGATCGCGCCGTCGTCACCGAGCCAGCCGAAGACGCGTGCGATCGCGACGAGCTCCGACGGCCCGACGCCGGCCATCGACTCGATGACACGGCTGCTCGCGAGCGCAGCGTCGACCGCCTGCGGGAGCGCGCGCCGTATCGCGTCGTTCTCGCCAAAGCGTGCTTCGTAGCGCTCGCGAAGCTCGGCGAGCGCGGCGGTGGCGGTGCGCACGAGCGCGGCCGACGGCTTGACGAGGAGAGCGGCGAGAGGCGCGACGGCGCTCTCGTGCCCCGTACGGCCGAGCGCGCGTGCTGCTTCGGGCGCATAGAGCGGATCGCCGAGGAGCGCGGTCAGCGACGCGACCGCGCGCGCATCGCCCGTTCGACCGAGCGCATCGATCGCCGGAAATGTGCGGAAAAAATCGCGTGCCTCGACCGCCGCGACGAGCGCATCGACGGTGTCGACGCCACCGATTCGACCAAGCGCCTCGATGGATCCGACCGCGACGTTGGCGTCCTCGTGCGTCGCGAGCTTCGCGAGCAGCGGGACCGCCTGGCGCGTACGCCGCCGCCCGAGGACCTGGACAGCGTCGCACACGACGGCCGGCGGCACCTTGCTGCCGGCGAGCGACATCATCTTCTCGTCGACGTTGCCGCGCGATGCGACGAGCGCGTCGACTGCAGCCGCGAGCCGCCCCTCGTGCTCACGTCGCGAGAGAAGGATGTGGCCGAGACCCTCGACGGCCGCATCTTCGACGCTCGCCAGCGCCGCGATCACGGCGCGACGCACGGCCCAGCTCGGGTCGGTGAGGAGCTCGAGCAACGGGTCGACGCCATCCGCGCCCGATCGCGCGAGCGCTTCGATGCGCGCCACGCGAGCGCGATCCTCGGGCGACAACACCAGGTTGGTCGGCGCCGTCGTCGTTGCGCTCACGTCGTTCCCTCTTTGGCGCCGATCTCGTCGTCTTGCTCGTCGAGCACGTCGCGCATCTCCTCGGCGTGATGTGCGAGCTGCCGCAGCTCGACGGTGATCTGCGACGCGTTCCGGGCGTGCTGTCCGGTGGCCGACGCGATGAGTCGCGTGCGCTGGCGCAAGTCGTCGGCGGCGCGCGCGATCTGCTCGGTCGATGCCACCTGCTCGCTGCTCGCCTTCGCGAGCGCCGCCGTCGTCTCGAGCTGCTTCGTCGTGCCGCTCGCCACCGCCGCGATCTGCTGGCCCTGCTCTTCGAGACCACGCGCGGTCTGGCGCGCGATGCGGCGGACCTCGTCGCCGCGCTGTACGAGGTTCGTCGTGGCCTTCGACTGCTCCTGCGTGGCGTTGGTCAGCTCGGCGGCCGACTTGGCGATCTGGCGGGCCGCGAGCTCGAGCTGCTTCGTGCCTTTGCTCTGCTCGGCGAGCGCCTTCGCGGTCTGTGTCGTCTGCTTTCGCACGTCGTCGATCGCGCGCGCGACCTCCGCGGCGCCCTTGGCCTGCTCGGCGAGACCGCTCACGCTGCGCTTCGTGGCGTCGGCGACCTCTTGACCGAGCACGCCCATGGCGGTGGTCGTCTTGACCTGGTCGGAGAGCGACGCGCTCGTCTGCTGGACCGCGCCTCGGGCCTGCACGACCGCCTTGGTGAGCTGCGTTGCCGCTGCCGCTTGCTCCTGAGATGCGCGCGCCACCTGCTCGACGCCCGCCGACACGATCGCGTTCGCCTTGACGATGTCCCGCATCGCCCGGGCTTGCTCGACGGTCGCCTGCGTCGTCTGCTTGGCGCTCGTGCGGATCTGCGCGGCGCCTTGCGCGAGCTGCTGCGAGGCCACGGTCTGCTCGGACGCGGCGGTGACCACGGTGCGCGTCTGCGCCGACACCTGCGCGATGCTCTGCGCGAGCGTCTGCGTCGCCGCGACCTGCCCGCGCATCGAATGCGAGACCTCGCGCACGGTACCGCCGAGCCCTTCGACACCGTCGAGGATGCTGGCGAGCGCGCGCTCTGCTGCCGTGGCGAGCTCGGCGCCCTCGTCCGCCATCTTCGCTCCGTCGGTCGTCGACGTGACCGCGTCACGAACGGTGTTCTGCAGGCCGCGCACGATCTTCGCGATCTCGGTGCTCGCGGCGCCGGCGCGATCGGACAGCGCGCGGATCTCCTCGGCGACGACGGCGAAGCCGCGTCCGTGCTCGCCGGCGCGGGCCGCTTCGATGCTCGCGTTGAGCGAGAGCAGGTTGGTGCGGTCGGCGATGAGGTTGATGGTCGCGACGATGTCGCCGATCTCCTCGGCGCGACGTCCCATCTCCTTCATGACCGTCGACGAGTCGGAGATCGACTGCCGGATCTTCCCGAAGCCGGCGATCGACTTCGCGACGGTGGCACCGCCCTCTCGCGCGGCAGTGGAGACACGGTCGGCCTTGGCACGCGCGTCCTCGGTGAGCTCCGCGACCTTCTTGGTCGACGCGTCGAGCTCGGCAGCCGCGCTCGCGCTCGTCGCGGCGAGCTGCGTGATGTGCTCCGCGCTCTTCGCGATCGACGCTGCGGATCGCGCGATCTGCTCGATCGACGTCGCCGCCGTCTCGATCGTCACCGCGTTCTTCTCGGCAGCGGCAGCGACCTGCTCGATGGCCGCGGCGACGCTGTTGACGTTGTTGCCGCTGTCGCGCATCGACGTCTCGAGCTGGCGGGCCTGCTCGGCGACGACGCGGTTGGAGCGCGCGAGCTCCTCGACCGTCGCGGCCGTCTCCTCGACGGAGGTGGCGAGGTCGGTGGCGCTCGCAGCGAGCTGCGTCATCGACTTGTCGGTGTTCACGACGCTGGTCGCGAGGTTGGCGACGCGCTCACCGACCGCCTGCGCGTCGGCCGCGAGGCTCGCGATGCCCTTCGCCATCTGCTCGACGGTCGCGGCGACCTCCTCGATGGACGAGGCGTTCGACTGCCCGCGCTGCGTCATGTCCGAGACCGACGCGCTCATCTCCGTCGCGGTGGCGAGCAGCTCTTCGCTCGATGCGGCGAGGTCCTCGGCGTTGAGGCTCACGGCCTTGATGGAACGCGCCATCTCCTCGAGCGTCGCCGCCGTTCCGTCGCTCTCGTCGGCGAGCTGGGCGCCGAGCCGGCGCGATACCTCGAACGACGCGGCGGTCGCGCCGAGCGAGCCCGCGTTGACCTCCATGCTCCGTGCGAGCGCGGCGGTGCCGTCGTTGATCTCCCGCTGCGAGCGAGCGAGCGTCTGCGCCGACGTCGCGGTCTGATCGATCGCGACCGCCATGGCCTCGATACTGGCGCGAACCTCGTCCGTCGAACGCGCCTGGGCCTCCGACAGCGAAGTCACACGCTCCGTGCTGCCCTCGATGGCGGAGACGAGCTTCGACTGACGCCTCGATCCGGCGACGGATCGGTCCTTCGTTCGCAGCTCGCGAACGCTGCGCGGGTTGCCGTTCTCCTCAGACATCGAGTGGCTCCTCTCCAATCACCTTCGCGAAATCGAGCACCATCACCGTGCGGTCGCCGAGCTGGGCAACGGCTCTGACGAAGCCCTTCGAGCCGTCGTCCACGAGGCGCGGGGGAGCCTTCATCTGCGAAGGCGTCATGCGTACTACCTCACGGGCGCTGTCCACCACGAGCGCGACCGTCCGGTCACCTTGCTCTCCGACCACGACGCGCGTCTCGAGCGAGCGCTCCTTCGGGGGCAATCCGAAGCGCGTGCGCAGGTCGATGACGGGGACGACGCGACCGCGGAGCTGGATGATCCCGGCCACGAACGCAGGCGCACCGGGCACGACCGTCGCGCCCGTGTACGACTCCATCTGGAGCACGACGTCCGCAGGCAGCGCGTAGATCGTTTCGTCCAGCTTGAACAGGACGTGCAGGATCGGCGTCTCGGTCGCCGTGACGGCGCGCTCGTTCGACGCGGCCGTCCCGGCGGGGACGAGGGCGGTGTCCTTCATCATGCGGCTGCTCCTCGCGCTCGGCCGAGCTGAGCGCTGAGACCGATCAGATCGAGGACGAGCGTCGCGCGGCCGTCGCCGAGGTCGGTCGAGCCCGAGATACCGATCACGGTGACGAGCGGATCGACGAGCGGACGGACCACGGTCTCTTGCTGCCCGAGCACGCGATCGATCGCGAATGCCACCGGATCCTCGTGCCCGCGACGAACGACGAGCGCCTGCGCAGTGTCGATCGGCGCGGTGCCGGGCCTGCCGAACAGGCCGAGCGCGCGCGCGAGATCGACGACGGGCACCGTCTCGCCGCGTCGCGCGAAGAAGCGAGTGTCGCGATTGTTCGCGCGCGGTCCGTGGACGATGCGCGCCGGATCGAGATCGATGATCTCCTCGACGACCGGAACCGGCACGACGAAGCGCTCGCCGCCGCAGCGAAGCATGAACGAGTCCACGATCGCGATCGTCAGCGGAACGCGGATCACGAACGTGGTGCCGAGGCCGGGCTTGGTCTCCAGCAGCAGCTCGCCGCCGAGGCCGTCGACCACGATCTTGCGGACGATGTCCATGCCGACTCCGCGGCCGCTCGTCGTGTCCACCTCGTCGCGCGTCGAGAGGCCGGGCTGGCACAGCATGTCGAGGAGCGCGCTGTCTTCGCTGGGGACCTCGCGCCCCGCCTTCGCGGCGACGCGCGCGCGATCGACGCCGCGGCCGTCGTCCTCGATTCGGATCTCGATCTGTCGATTGTTGCGCGACGACGACGTGACGGTGATCGTCGCGTGCTCGGGCTTGCCGGCGCGCGCGCGCTCGGCGGGCGTCTCGACGCCGTGGTCGACGGAGTTGCGGAGCAGGTGCACGAGAGCCGGGAAAATGCGCTCCGCGACGGTCTTGTCGAGCTCGGCGCCGCCGCCTTCGAGCGAGAGGCGCACCAGCTTGCCAGTGCTGCGACCGAGGCCGCGGATGACGAGCGGCAGCCGGTCGAGGACAGTCGAGATCGGGATCATACGAACGCGGAGGATCGCGGCGCGGAGATCGCGCAGCTGCCGCGCGTTGTCGACGAGGATCCCGTCGAGGTCGCGCGTGTCGGCGCCGGACTCGCGGAGCCTGCTCGCGGCGCGGGCGAGACGAGAGCGCGTCACGATGAGCCCGGAGAGCTTCTCGATCGTGTCGTCGATGCGAGCGACGTCGACACGCAGCACGCCGGGTCGCTGCGCGTCGACGTGGGAGGCGTCTTCGCTGGGCGGCGGCGTGAAGCGATCGCCATCGCCGGCAGCGCCCACGGACGCAGCGCGCTTCGACGTCGGCCCGAGCGGCAGGCTCCGCGCGGCGAGGATCTCGTGCACGTCGTCCGCGGGGACGGCGGCCGCCTCCGCGACGGCGTCGAGGGTTGCATCCGTGACGAGCACGACCACGAACAAGAGCCCGCCCGGCGCCGCCTCGCTGGCGGGCCTCGACATCGGCAACACGCGGACGATCTCGCCGATCGCATTGAGCCGTTCGCGCAGCGTGGTGATGGTGAGACCGCGCTCCGCCTTCGCGGGGGCGGGCGCGAAATCGACTCGGACGGCGTGACGGCCCGCGTCCGCGGCCTGGGACAGCTGCTCGCGTTCGGACGCGGTGAGCTTGGCGTCGACCTCGGGATCGATCGGCACCTCGCCCGAACCGACCGGAACGCCGAGATCGATCGCCTCCGTCTCGGCCTCGACTGCTTCGAGCGCTTCGAGCGTGCCGCGCGTCGCTTCGGCGACGGGTTGATCGTTCGCGACGGCACGTACGCGCGATTCGATGGCGCGCGTCCCCGCGATCATTGCCTCGAGCGCGCGATCGCCGAGGACACCGCCCGCGCGATCGGCCGCGCGCAGCACGCTCTCCATGCGATGCGAGATGTTCACGATGGGCTCGACGCCGACCATCGCGCTCAGGCCCTTGATGGTGTGGAGGAGCCTCATCAGGTCGCGCAGCTCGCGCGGCGACGGCTTGCCCTCACGGTTTGCGGCGTCGACCGCCATCAACGCGGTGTTTATCGCAGCGAGATGCTCGTCGACCTCCGCGAGGTACGCCGCGCGGAACTCCCGGAGGTCGACCTGCACGGATTAGCCCGGTCCCCTCAGCATGGACCGGACCTCGGCGAGAATGACGTCGGGCGCGAACGGCTTCGTCATGTAGCGGGAAGCACCCGCCGCGAGGACGGCCGTGCGCGAGCTCTCTTCGCCGCGCGTCGTCACGATCAAAATCGGCAGCTCCCGGAGCTTGTCCTGGCTGCGAACGAACTCGACGACCTCGAGACCGCCGATGTCCGGCATGTTCAAATCGAGGACGAGGAGGTCGAACGACTTGAGCGAGAGGCGCTCGATCGCCTCGAGCCCGCTCGCCGCATGGGTGATCGTCAGGCTGGGCTCGGGCCGCAGACACGCCGCAATCATGTCGCGCATCACCTTGCTGTCGTCGACGACGAGGACTTCGGGCACGTTGAACCTATAGACCCTCGAACCCTATTCGCGGTGTTCTTCGTGTCAACGAGAGACGCTGCCGGCGCAGGGTTCGGGCGAGCGGAACCGTTGCGCGGGCCTGCGGCACGGTGCCTCGTCCATCCTGCTGCGGCGGTGATATGCGTCATACAGCCATTCCGATGCCGAAAGCTGCGAACGAAGGGGGCCGCGTCTGGGTCCTCGAAGACAGCGCCCTCGAAGCCGAGATGGTGCGAAGAGCGCTCGCCGCCGCGCATCACGACGTGGAGATGTTCACCGACGGCTCGGTGGTGCTGGAGCGTGCGGCCTCGACGCAGACGCCGGACGTGGTGGTCCTCGACTGGCAGCTGCCGGGCGTGAGCGGCGTCGAGGTGTGCCGCGTCCTTCGCGCCACGCACGACGCCATGTCGTTGCCGATCCTCATGCTCACGTCGCACGGTCACAAGGACGCCGTGCTCGAAGCGCTGGCCGCCGGCGCCAACGACTACGTCACGAAGCCGTACGACATGCCCGAGGTGATCGCACGCGTCTCGACGCTGGTGCGAACGAGCCACCTCCAGCGCGCGCAGAAGAGGCGAGCCAGTCACCTCGCGCTCTCCGCCGACATCGGCGCGGCGCTCACGACGGGGAAGAACCTCCTCGAGATCGCCGAGCGCTGCTGCGATGCGATTCATACGCACCTCGGCGGCGTCGCCATCGAGATCTGGACGACGCGCGCAGCGGAGCTGTCACTCTTCGCGACGCGGACGTGGGCCGGGACGCACGTCCCGGAGCCCGTCGTACGTGCCGTCGCCGCGCACCAGCAGCCGCTGCTCACCGACGACGTGAAGGCGCATCCGGAGCTCGGCCGCCACGACTGCGGCAAGGCGAAGGGCTTTGCGGCGGTTCCGCTCGTCGTCCGAGGAGAGAGCGTCGGCGTCCTCGCGTTCTGCACGTCGCACCCGCTGAGCGATGCGCTCGGCGTGCTCGGGACCGTCGCCGATCTCCTGGCGCTCGGGATCGCGCGCTCCCGCGTCGAGGAAGAGCGTGCCGTGCTCTTCGATCGCGAGCGGAACACGCGCGCCGAGGCCGAGGCCGCGAACCGGAGCAAGGACGAGTTCCTCGCGATGGTCTCGCACGAGCTCCGGACGCCGCTGAACGCCATCACGGGGTGGACCTCCATGCTGCTCGCCGGGGGCCTGGACGCGGCGCGCGCGAAGCGTGCGCTCGAGACCATCGAGCGCAGCGCCCGATCGCAAGCGCAGCTCATCGACGATCTCCTCGACATCAGCCGCATCGTCTCCGGAAAGCTTCGCGTGAACGTGGGCAGCGTCGACGTGCCGTCGGTCGCCGAGATGGCGCTCGAATCGGTACGCCTCGCGGCCGACTCGAAGGGCGTGAGCCTCGAGGCTGTCGTCGATTCCGCGGCCGGTCAGCTCACGGGCGATGCCGATCGCATTCAGCAGATCATCTGGAACCTGCTGTCGAACGCCATCAAGTTCACGCCGAGGGGCGGGACCGTGAAGCTCGCCGTGACGCGCGAGGAGCGCGGGATCGTCATCGCCGTGGATGACACCGGGCAGGGGATTCCCCCTGAGTTCCTGCCGTACGTGTTCGAGCGCTTCAAGCAGATCGACGGGACGATGACGCGCGCGAAGGGCGGTCTCGGTCTCGGCCTCGCCATCGTGAAGCATCTCATCGAGCTCCACGGCGGCACGATCGAGGTCCACAGCGAGGGGCTCGGCAAGGGCGCGTCCTTCCGCGCGGTGCTCCCCGGCGCCGGCCCGCAGCGCGACTCGGGGGTCGACCCCGGGCCGACGTTCTCTTCGTCGCGGCCGATGTTCGATCGCCCGCGCGAGCTCGAAGGCCTCCGCGTTCTCGTCCTCGACGACGAGGCGGACGCTCGCGACCTCATCAAGACGCTTCTCGAATCATGTAAGATGCACGTAACGGTCGCGTCGTACGCCGCGGATGCGTTCGAGGTGGTGCGCAGCGGATCGGTCGACGTGGTCCTGTCGGACATCGCCATGCCCGTCGAGGACGGCCTCTCGTTCATCAAGCGCGTGCGCGCGTTGCCGCGGGACGAAGGCGGCCGCCTTCCGGCGGTAGCGCTCACGGCGTACGCGCGACTCGAGGATCGAACGCGCGCGCTTCGAGCGGGATTCAACAGCCACGTCGCGAAGCCGGTCGAGGCGTCGGAGCTGCTCGCCGTGATCGCGAGCCTCGTGCGTCGCTGAATCAGGCTCGAATCACGATCGAATCAGGCTCGAATCAGGACGGAGCGTTCTCCCACGGCTTCATCACCCAGCCGCCGAAGATGGTGCTGCGATCGAGCAAGATGAGGAGGCCCGCCGCGATGAGCTCTTCGACCGCGAGGCAGATCTCGTCGAGCGCCTCGCGCATCTCGGTCGCGCCGGCGTACCGCTCGCGCGCCTTGTAGCGATTGCGCCAGACGAGCTCGACACTGTCGAGCGTCTCGCGGGCCGTGCTGGAGCAGCCGTCGACGAGGCAGGCGTAGACCAGGCGAGCGGCATCGCTCAGCCGCGTCAGCCTTGGATGCGCCCACTGGATCTCCTGGATGCGTGACACGCCCAGCTGATCGGTGGTCGCGATCACTTGCTCGGTTTCGTTACGACGGTTCACGGGGCACCTCGTCCGCGGCTGCGGCGTCCTTTCGGTTCGGCGGGTTTCCATGGCCACTGCAACCTCTGTGCGACGCACATTCACAGCACGGCCTTAGTGACGACGACACGTCGTTTACGGGCGAAGACCGTGATCCCGAGTGGCCGAGCTCGCGCGCCGTAGCGCAGCACCGTGTCGTCGATGCACGCGACCACGGCGGTGGTGTTAGAGTCCGCTCGTGCCTGCCTTCGCCGACCGAGACCTGCGCGACTGGTCCGCGCTGCTCGACCGTCTCCGGCCGGTCGTTGGAAAGGCGCCCACGCTCGAGACCGCTGCCGGCATGGTGGCCAGTCAGCTCTTCGCGACCTTCGAAGAGACCACGGCGCTCGCGCGGATCTACGTCGTCGTGCCGTATCGCGGTCTCGCCCCGTCGGTCGCCGCGTTCGTCGACCAGCTCGCGGCGAAGACCGGTCAGAGCGAGCACATCCATCCGGAGACCCCGGTCCTCACGCTGCTCGCGACGCACGGCACGAAGCCGGAATGGTGCGATCGCACGAAGTCGAAGGGCCACGTCGGCATCCCGCTCGTCTCCGGGGAGTTCGTGCAGGCGATCCCGATGGTGGCGCGACTCCTCAAGGAGCTCGGCGTCGACCTGGCGTGGCTCGATGTGGCCACGGACGTGAACGCGCGCCGTCTGCTGGGCGGTTTCAACGGCGTCTTCTTCGTCGACGACGCCGCCACCGCGAGGGACAACCTCGGTCGCGCGATCATCCCGGCGCAGGACTTCGTCGAAGATCAGGGCATCAAGACCGTCTTCGGAATGGGCGGCTTCTACCCGGACAACACGCTCGTCGTGCTCATCGTCTTCGCGCGCGAGACGCTCGAGCGGAGCCAGGTCGAGCGTTTCACGTCGCTCATCTCGCTGCTCAAAGGCGAAACGTTCGGCACCGTTCGCGCGCGTAAGATTTTCGCGTCCTGACCTCCTGACCGCCTGACCGCCTGACCGCCTGACACGACGCGTTGGGCGCGCGCGTCGGGCGTGGCGTCGGCACGTGAAGTGCTTCTTGGTTCCGCAGGCACCGTGAACGAACGCTCTCCCACAGGCCCGTCCGTGGATCCGTCTCTTCCGCCGCCCTCGCTGGACCTCCGACGTCCCGAGGCTACGCACCGTCTCGCCGGTGTCCGCGTGCTCGTCGTCGAGGACGAGCCCGACACGCGCGAGCTCGTCGCGTCGGTCCTCGAGCGCCTCGGCGCGAACGTGACGGCGTGCGCGAGCGCCGAAGAAGCGCTGGCAAAGCTCGATGGTTTCGGCCCACACATCGTCGTCAGCGATCTGTCGCTGCCAGGCGTCGACGGGTGGGAGATGATCCGCCGCGTGCGCGCGCTGCCGATCGGGCGCACGCTGCCGGCGCTGGCGCTCTCGGCGAACGCATCGCTCGAAGATGCGGGCCGCGCGCTGGACGCCGGCTTCGACGTCCATCTCGCGAAGCCGATCAGCCGCGAGGAGCTGGTCGCGGCAGTTTTGAGCGTGGTCGATGTAAGACGCTGCTGAATGCCTCACCGTCGCGCGCGACGCAGCGTGTCGCTCGCCCAGCTTCGAAGCTCGGAGCTGACGTCGTGGGGTGTGTGGTCGGCCTCCACCCAGCGCAGCGGGACGCCGGCGCGTGCCGCATGCTCTTCGACGACCTCGCGGTCCCACGAGCGGATGGTGGTGCCGACGACGAGCATCGCGCGCGGATGCGCCTGCAGCGCGACGCATGCCGCCTGCAGATGCTTCACTTCGGCGCGCGCGAGGCGTAGCTCCGTCGCGACGCGCTCGCACTCGGCGGCGACGTCGGCAGGGAGCGCGTAGAGGATCACGGCCGGCGGACCCGAAGCGACGGACGTGTGGGCCGGCGCGCCGAGGGGTTTGCGCGAAGGGCGCGTGTGCAGGTAGTCCGGAGCCGCCGGGCCGGGGGGTGACGAGGGGGGATCGTTCCAGCTCACGGCCGAGATGCGATGCAAGAGGCGGGCGCGTCGTGTCGCAGCACGCTCACCCGCTCGAACGCGAAATCGCCGCATAAAACAGGCATTCGGTGAGCGGCAATCTGCCGCGTGGACAGAGGTTCTCACGGTCACGCTCGCGCTGTGGCGTGATGCGCGACCACGCCGCCCCGGCCCGCGCGGAGTCGTGCCGCAGGCGACGCGCGCGCCGTCAGCGCATCAGCGCATGCGAAGACGCGCCGCGTCGCCGACCAGCTCGACGAGCTCCGTGGGATCGATCGGCTTGGCCATGTGGAAGTCGAAGCCGGCGCCGAGCGCATTCTCGATGAGCTCGGCTCCCGAGTAGCCGCTGACGGCGATGAGGACGGTGACGCCCTTCGCGCGGCCACGCACCTCACGCGCGAGGTCGAGACCGTTGCGGCCCGGCAACGCGATGTCGCTGAGAAGCACGTCGGGCGGCGCCGTATCGAAGGCGCGGAGCGCGCTCTCGACGTCGACCGCCGTCGTCACGATCGCGCCCCGGTGGCGGAGGATGGCGGCCATGAGGTCTCGGCTGTCTTCCTCGTCCTCGACGACGAGCACGCGCACGCCTTCGAGCGCTCCGCTCGTGACGCGACGAGAGGTCGACGAGACCGGCGCGGCCGCAGCCGACGACTCGCTGCGCTCGGCGGAGCCAGACGCGTAGGCATCGGCGAGCGGCAAGACGAGCGTGAACCGCGCGCCGCGTCCGGGGCCCTCGCTCTCGGCGAGCACGCGACCGCCGTGTATCTGAGCGCACTGGTGCACGATGTAGAGGCCGAGTCCGATACGGTCGGTGGTCGCCGAGTAATCGACGCTGCGAGAAGGGTCGAACAGCTGCGGCAGCAGCGACGGTGCGATTCCCTGTCCGCTGTCGCTGACGGAGATGCGCGCTTCGGTCTTGGTGTGGTCGAGCTCGACGACGATCCGTCCGCCGCTCGGCGGCGTGAACTGGAGGGCATTCGTCAGCAGATGGCTCACGGCGTGCGCGAGTCGGCGACGATCGCCGGCGACGATGAGGCGCTCCGTGCCGAGCGCGGTGACCAGCTCGATGCCGCGGTCTCGTGCCGCCTCGACGGTGCCCTCGACCGCGTGCCGAACGACCTCGTCGAGGACGACCGGCGTGCTTTCGACCTGCGCGTTGCCGCCGTCACGCGAGATGTCGAACAGCTCCTCGACGAGCCGTAGCTGCACGAACGCGTTCCGTTCGATCGTGGCGAGCGCGCGGTCGCGCGCCGCGTGATCGAGCGGCTCGCGGCGGAGGAGCTGCGTCCAGCCGACCACCGCGTTGAGCGGAGCGCGAAGGTCGTGCGAGAGGACGGAGAGAAAGCGATCCTTCGCGACGTGCTCCTGCTCCAGCCGCGTGCGCAGGCGCCGCTCGCGCGCGAGCATGTCCTCCATGTCGCGATTGGCGCGCGCGATGTCTGCGTCGTGCGCCGAGCGCGCGGCGACCTTGGCCTCGTGGTTGGCTCCGGCGAGCGCGACTCGCGCCTCGTGGTCGGCCTGGACGCTGCGCGCGAACCACAGGATCGCGCTCTCTTCGGCGAGCGTCACCGCCTTCACGGTGTGCCACTCCGGGCCGCTGTTGCGCCGGTTGAACCGTAGCTCCAGCTCGATCGACGGCTTCGATCGCAGCGCGCTGACCGCCTCGCGCAGCATGCGCGCATCGGCGGCGTCGGCGAGGAGCGCGAGCGGCTTGCCCTGGAGAAACCGCCCTTCGACCTCCAGCATGCGCGCCGCCGCGGCGTTGACGTCGCGGATGGAGCCGAGGTTGTCGGTCACGAAGTAGCTGTCCGGCGTGAGATCGAACAGCTTTCGATATCGTTCGCGCTCGGTGTGGATGCGAGCGGTCGCACCGCCGAGCTCGTCGAGCTGGGCTCGCAGCTCCTCGTTCGCGACGGCGAGCTCCTCTTGATGAACGCGCAGCTCCTCGAGAGCCTCGCGCAACGTCGCCGGGTCCTGCGCCAGGTCCGAGCTGGGGCCCTGCAGCTTCGCCGTGCGCGCGCGGGCCGCAGCGAGCGATTTACCGAGCTCGCGCACGTTCTCCTCGAACGACGCGACGCCGCGAGGGCGAGCCTTGACCGTCATGACCTGGCCTCGTCGACGACGATCGTAACTCCTTTTCGGCTGTTGTCGCCCGTGAGCGGCGTGACGGTCACGTCGCATCGGAGCGCCTTGCCGCGGCGCGTGGTGCAGTCCACGGTGCGCTTGGCCTCTTCACCGGTCGAAAGGCTCGTGCGGATCGTGGACGCGAGCTGATCGATCGGCAGCCCGATGTCGATCGTCATGAACGGCTTGCCCTGCACCTCGTCGGCGCGGACGCCCCAGAGGTCCTCCATCTTCGGATTCCAGGCGCGGACGACCAGCTCGCGATCGAGCACCGCGATTCCGGAGTGCAGGCTGCCGAGGATCGAGCCGAAGAACGTGCTCAGGTCGAGGAGCTCTTCGCCGCGCTGGCGGAGCTCTTCGTTCATGGCCTGCAGCTCCTCGTTGGTCGACTGGAGCTCCTCGTTCATCGTCTCGAGCTCCTCGTTGGTCGACTGGAGCTCCTCGTTCGTGGTCTCCAGCTCCTCGACCGTCGACTGGAGCTCCTCGTTCGTGGTCTCGAGCTCCTCGCTCGTCGACTGGAGCTCCTCGCTCGCGGTCTCCAGCTCGGCGTTCGTCTTCCGGAGCGCCGCCTGGAGCTCGTGCGCTGCCGTCACGTCGGAGAAGCTGAGCTGCGTGCCGATCACGTTGCCGCCGTCCGCGAGCAGCGGGACGATCTCGATGTCGAGGAACGTCCGCTCGCCGCTGCCGAGGACGCGCTCCACCTCCGGCAAGCGCAGCGGCCGCCGCTCCTTGCGGACGCGATCGAGCCCGGAGCGCAGCTCGGCAGGGCGATACGACACCTCGAGCTCGTGGAACGGCTTGCCGAGGTCCTGCGGCGTGAGCGAGAAGAGATGCCCTGCGCGATGGTTCACGAGCGCGACGCGTGCCTCGCTATCGAGCACGATCTGCGCGAGCGGCGCTCGCTCGAACGCAGCGCGATAGAGGCGCATCCGCTCGACGGTCGCGTCGTCCTCCGTGCGGACCCGCTTCTCGCCCGCCGCGCCGGCGTCACGCGCCCGCCCCTTCGTGCGGCCGAAGATCCGCAGCTTCATGTCGATCGGCGTGAAGAGGTTCGCGTGCGTCAGCAGCATCTCGGCCTTACCGAGGAAGAGGATGCCGTCGTCGTTGAGCGCGAAATGGAGCCGATTCAGGATCCGCGTCTGCGTCTCGGCGTTGAAATACATCAACGTGTTGCGGCACGAGATGAGGTCGACGCGCGAAATGGGTGCATCATGCACGAGATCATGACGACCGAAGATCACCGCCCGTCGGAGGTCCTTGTTGAACGCGAAGGAGCTTCCGATGCGGGTGAAGTACTTCTCGACGAGCTCCGGCGGGACGCTCTCGATTGCCTTGGGTGAGCACATCCCGAGCCGCGCTTCGGCGAGCGCCTCTTCGTCGACGTCGGTGGCGTAGATCTTCACGCGCTCGGCGCACGCCTGCTCTCCGAGGATCTCCGAGAACATCATCGCCAGCGTGTACGGCTCCTCGCCGGACGCGCACCCCGTGCACCACACGCGGATGGCCGAGCCGGGCGGCCGCTTCGCGAGCCGCTCCTCGACGTGATGGCGGAGCGAGGCCCACGCCGGCGCGTCGCGGAAGAACGCCGTGACGTTGATGAGGATGGTGTTGAAGAGCTGCGGGAACTCGTCCGGACGGACCTCGAGATAGTCGACGTACTCGGGATACGTCGCGATGCCGAGCAGGGTCATGCGACGGCGGATGCGCCGCGCGAGCGTGGTTCGTTTGTAGCCGGTGAAGTCGAAGCCGCGATTGCGATGCAGGTAGTCGAGCATCGCCTCGAGCCCCGGCGCGTCGGACTCGTCCGCGGTTGCGACACCACCGCCGTCACTCGTCTTCTCGGTCTCGGTCAGCTCGTCGTCTTCCTCGGTCACGGCAACCTAGACTCAACGCTGCCTGGCGGCGCGGTCAAGCTCCTTTGGCGGCAGGGAGCGTTTGTTGTCTCTCGGTCTCCGGGTCCTCGCCGGCGTCCACCTCGTCGGCGTCATAGGCGTCCAGCCGGCCTCGCTCCAGCACGGCGCGGACGACCTGCGCGCGACCGTTCACCTCGGCGTGTTTTCGCTCGTAGCGCGAGGCGAGCAGAGGCAATCCCTGGCGGCGCGCGCGGTCGGCGAGGCGGCGCGAGAGGCTCGCGCTCTCTTCGAGCGCTCGATAGGCCACCCAGATGGCGTCATCCAGGCTAAGCGACTGCGCCGCGAACAGACCTCGTGACGTGTACTCGTGACCGACGTGGCAGCGATAGTGCTCGGTGCTGCCGACCGGCCTCAACCAGAGCGCGCCATGACACTCCGGGCACGTCATTCCCGAGATCACCCCCTCCGGATCGTCGGAGGTCACGGGCTCGAGCTCCTGCTCGTCGTCGAGCTCGCAATCTCCGTCTTCGAGCCGTTCGTCGTTCTCGGTGCTCGTGAACATCCCCCGCTCCATCCCCGACCCCATCGCGCCCTCCGTCCTTAGATCGGGCACCTCGGTTCCGGCGAGCTCGACCAGTGCGATCGGTATCTCCGACGCGGCCAGCACGCGATCCACCGTCGTGAGCTGGAGCACGCTGCTGGGCATTCCGGGATAGAGCGCGTCGTCGGGATCCTGGACGATCGCGACGCCGCCCGCGCTCTTGATGTCGAGCATCCCTGCTGCGCCGTCGTCGAGCGCGCCGGAGAGGATGACGCCGATCACGCGGTTCTTCATCGAGCTCGCGGCGGTCTGAAACAGCGGGTCCACGGCCGGCCGATGACTGTTGACCTGTGGCCCGCGCGAGAGACGGATGCGCTCGCCGCGCACGGTCAGATGATGATCGGGCGGCGCGATCGTGATCGTTCCCTTCACGATCGCGCCGTCGCCGCGCGCGTGAGCCACCGGGAGCCGGCTGACCCGCGAGAGGATGCGCGGGAGCTCGCTCTGGGCGTGCGGGGGAACGTGCAGAACGACGAGGATCGCGGCGGGCAGATCGGCAGGAAGCCCTGCCACGACGGTCTTCAGCGCCTCGATCCCGCCGGCCGAGGCGCCGATGACGATGAGGTCCCGTTTTGACGTCGGTTTCATTGCAACGTGTAGAGGAACGCCGTGATGTCGCGTGCCGACTGTGGATGCATGATCCACTCCCGCATGTTGTCGGGCTGTTCCGCAGCGCGCCGTGCGTGGCGACGTCATCCTTGCAGCCGCCGAGCGCGAGCGCGCCAGAGAGTGCTGCGATCAGCGGCGCTGCGCCCACCACGTGTACTCGACCAGTTCGTCGTTGGATTAGGGGAGCCCGGCCGGATCCGCGCGGACCCGCAGCACCTTCGGCTCCGGACCAGGCGGGCGCGCGTCGGCGGCGACGGGCACCGGCAGCGTCATCGCGATGGCCGTCACCACGGCGACCAGGAACAGCGAGAAGAGAACGGGCTTGGTGATCATGGTCGGCTCGATCGGCAGCGATGGTGACCTCATCGTCGTCGGGACGGCGCAAGCAATGCGCATGCCCCGCCCCCGATGTGTCGTGACACGAGACATCGACGACGCGCCGCTCTGCGGCCGCGCGTTCACGGATCGCTGAGATCGCGTGGAATAGGTGCGATCAGCGGGCTGAGCGATGCGCGATCGGCAGCGTGACGGTGAACGTCGAGCCCTCGCCGACCTTGCTCTCGCACGCGATCCGGCCGCCGTGCAGCTCGACGATCCGCCGCGTGATGTAGAGACCGAGCCCGAGGCCCTCGATGCGCTGGGCGCGGCGCGTGCGGCGATATTTCTCGAAGATGTACGGCCGTTCTTCGGGGAGTATGCCCTCGCCGCGATCGATCACGTCGATCACGAGCTCGTCGTTCACGGCGCGCGCGCGCAGCGTCACGTCCTCGTCCGAGTACTTCAACGCGTTCGTGACGAGGTTGAGCAGCGCGCGTTCCATCTTCGGCTTGTCGACCTCGATGGGCGGCAGGTCTCGATCGAGCTCGAAGCGGATGCGACCGCGGGAGTGAGCATCGGCGGCGCTCTCGTAGATGGTCTCGGCGAGCGTCGCGATGTCGACCCGAGCGAACGAGAGCGGAACGTTCGCGGCCTCGAGCTTCGTCGTTCGATAGAGATCGTCGATCATGCCCGAGAGACGCCTGGTCACGCGCAGGATCGTCTCGGCGCGTGCGTTGACGCGCGGGAGGTCGATGCCCTCGAGCGCCTCGATGAGGAGCTCCGCGCTGCCGAGCAGCGCCTGGAGCGGGCTCCGGATGTCGTGCGAGACGAGAGAGACGAACTCGCCGCGCGTCTCTTCGAGCTTCCGCAGCTCGGTGACGTCCCGGAACACGTTGATGGCGAGCGCGGTGCCGTTCGCGTCGCGCACGGACGATCCGCTGAACACGAGGCGACATCGCTCGGAAGGAGCGCGCACGTGCAGGAGCTCCCAGTCGACGAAGCTGTCGCCCGCGAGCGCGCGTCGCGCGGGGTGGCACTCCGGGGGCAATGGCGCGCCATCGAGGTACGTGAGCTCGCAATGAGCGAAGAAGTCGTCCTCTGCGCCGTTCTCCATGTCGAGCAGCTTCCGACCGACGTCGTTCACGAGAATGACGCGCCCGCTGCCGTCGAAGACGGCGACGCCCTCGCTGAGGTTGGCGACGAGCGCGTTCCAGCGCTCCGTCTCACCGCGCGCGCGCTCGGCGGCCTCTTGCTCGCGGAGGCCGGAGATCAAGAGCGCCTCGTTCGCTTGCTGCACGTCCGCGGCGATGCGCTCCTTCGTGACGCGCGCGACCACGGCGTCGGTGGTGTCCACGAGATGAACGAAGAGCCCGAGCTCGTGCGTGTCGTTCTCGACGGGGCTCGCGAGCGCGGTCACGAAGCGTGAGCGATCGCCGTCGACCGCGATGTCACTCGCGACGTTCGGATTTCCGCTCTCGAGCACCATGTCGAGGAATGTCCGGAGCACGTCGACCGCGTGGCCGTGGAACAGCTCCGCGAGCGGACGGCCGGCGACGCAGTCGTACGGCAGCCCTACCAGCGTGCAGAACGCTGCGTTCGCGTGGCGCACCTCGTGCGCGCTTCCGCTCGTGAACACGGTCGCGAGAGGCGCCTCGGCGCCGGGCAGCGCGCGCGACGACGCGGGATGGACAATCCAGGTCGGCTTCTCGGCGGTGCTCTCTCGTTGTGATTGCACGTCTTCCCCCACGTGGTGCGCGGCGCAACGGCGCCACCCGATCGTTTTATTCGTGCACCCCCTCAACGCAAGTGGGTACGCACCGCCGCGCTGCGTTTCCCGTGGCACGCAGTCACGTCGCGGGGAGGGATCCGACCGGGCGATAAGTGACGACCTCGCCCTCCATCGAAGCGACGGCGTACGCGAGCACGACGAGGCGCCGCAGGGCCGGCGCGAGCTCGACGACCGTGATCCCGAGCTCGCCGGCAATGGCCTCGGCGCCAGCGGGGCCGAGCTTCGTCATCGCGGCGAGGATCCGCGCGTCCTCCGCCGTCAGCTCGGCCGCCTCGAGGCGAAGGATGTCGCTCCGCGGCGTCGCGGCACCGGTGAGAACGCCCTCGTATTCGCGGAGGCGCGCGGTGACCACGAGCCCACGATTCGTGATCTCGTAGCCGCGTAGCTCGCGGCTGTGCTCGCTGCGCCGCATCTTCACGACCGCGACCACCTTCTCGAGGAGCCCGTCGATCTCGACGTAGCGCAGGAGGACGATGTTCTCCGTCAGGAACGAGATGGCGTGCGGGCTGAAGCTCAGCTCGTGGAAGTGCTCGGTGACCTCGACGATCATGAGCGTGGTCACGCGCTCGCTCGTGAGCGCGCCGACCATGCGATAGAGCGCGTCGCGGAAGTCCTCGCGGAAATTCGGGGCGAGCGCGAGCTCGAAGCCGGTGAGCGAATCGATGACGAAACGCCGCGCGTCGTTGGCGTCGATGGCCTCGCGCAGGTTGAGCAGCGTCTCGTCGACCGACAGATCGAGCGGGTGCAGGTAGACGAGCTTCAGCTTGCCGCTGTCGATCGCGCTCGTGAGGTCGAAGCCGAGCTCCTTCGCGCGCTGGATGTAGTCGTCCGGATGCTCCTCGAACACGGCGATCACGCCGGGCTCGCCTCGCTTCAATCCCTCGGCGATGAACTGCGTACCCAAGAGCGTCTTGCCGACGCCGGTGGGGCCTGCGACGAGCGTGGAGTCGCCGCACGGGATGCCGCCCCGCAACATCTCATCGAGCGTGGGAATGCCCGTCGAGAGGCGCGCGACCGAGTAGGGCCGCCGATCGTGGACGGGCCGGCGCATGGCGCGCGGGAAGACGCGGATGCCGTCGTCGGAGATCCGGAACGTGTGAATGCCCGGCGTGGGCGCGGCGCCGCGCATCTTCTTGATCTGGAGCCGCCGCACGACCGAGTTCCGATCACGGCTCTGGAACATCCAGATCAGCCCGTCGCACACCGTGAAGACGGGGTTCGCCTGCACGTCCTCCTCCGAGTACTCGCCGAGCAGGAAGGTCGTGGCCTGCCACGACGTGAGGTGCATGGCGAGCTGCTGGAGAAAGGCCTTGACGTCGTAGCCGCGCTCCGCCGACGGCGACGGGATCACGCTACGGAAGGAATCGACGACGACGATCGCGGGGCTCGTGTCGTTGACGACCTTGATGACGCCCGCGAGAAGACCGTCGAGATCGCCGCGCTGCACCTCCGCGGCGAGGTCGACGAAGCGGATCGCCGAGCCCACCTTGCTGACGTCGAAGAACCCGAGCTGCTGCTGGTAACGCAGCATCTTGATCGGCGGCTCGCCGAGAGCGGTGAAGTAGAGCGCCGGCCGATCGACGGTGGCGTTGGCGAACAGGAGCTGGTGGACGAGCGTCGTCTTTCCGGAGCCGGGCTCGCCGGCGATGATGTTGAACGAGTACTCGGGAATGCCTCCGCCGAGGACGTCGTCGAGCCCCGGAACTCCGGTCGTCAGTCGTGTGAGCCGCACGGGCTTTTCCTGAGCCATCACTCGCTCTCCTTGGTCCCGCTGGAGGTCCCGCCGGAGCTCGCACGGACAGCCAAGATGTTCGTCCAGACCTGGTTGACTTGTCGCAGCGTCAACGGTTCTCCGATGAAGGTGCAGAGGAGGCCGAGCAGCGTCGCAAGCAGGGCCGCGCCGCCGTCGAGGGTGCGTCCCTCTCCGACGATCGCGGCTTGTTCATGGAGCTGCTCGACCGAAAAAGGGGACGCGATGACGAGGTTTCCGAGCCAATCGTGCTCGCGCTTCGCGAGGTGAATGGCGCGTCGGAGGAGCGCCGCGAAGCCAGCGGCTCCGACGAGCGAGACCATCGCGTCATGGAGCTTGCGGAGCGCAGCCTCGACCGCCAGCCACGCTTCGGCGTGCGCTTCCTTCTCTTGCGTGACGATCGCGCGCGCAAGCTTGTCGAGATTCGGATTCATCGCACTGGGCAGACGATGGAGAGACGACGCAGCGGCGATCGTGGGTCGATCCATCGATCGCGTACCCGGGACCTCCCCCCTCGTCAACGTGACGATTGGGCGACATCGTAGTGGCCGTTGTGCGGCGTTGCGCCCCCCTGGCGGAAAGTGCATTTTGTGTCGTGAGCCTCGCCGTTCATCGAGGTAGGAGACCGGCACCATGAACAGCGCAGCAGCTCCCGATCTGCGGCGGATCCTCGTGGTCGACGACGAGCACGAGGTCGCGGCGACCATGGCGGACGCGCTGAGCGACGACCTCTGGCACTGCCAGATCGCGACCAGCGGCGAAGGCGCGCTCGAGGCCGCCCGCGCCCACGCGTTCGACGTCGTGCTCAGCGACGTCGGCATGCCCGGCATGGATGGCATCGAGCTCATGGCGCGGCTTCGGCACGTGCATGCCGACTTGCCCGTGGTGCTGATCACCGCGCGAGGCTCCATCCCGAGCGCAGTGGCGGCCGTTCGCGGCGGCGCAGCCCATTATCTGACCAAGCCTTGCAACACGAACGAGCTGCGCCGAACGGTGCGCGGCGCAGCGCAGAGCCGACCAAGCCTGCGCGTGTGTCGGTGGCCGTCCGAGTCGCGTTGTCAGCCCGGCGGCATCGGCGAGCTGCTCGGCGAGAGCGCTGCGATGCGCGCGCTCCACGATCGCGTCGCGCTCGCGGCGCAGGCGTCGTCGCCCGTGCTCGTCATGGGCGAGACCGGCACGGGCAAGGAGCTCGTCGCGCGTGCGATTCACGTCGCCGGCCCGCGCTCGGCGCGTCCGTTCGTGACGGTGAACACCGCGGCCATCCCGGCGGCGCTCCTCGAGAGCGAGATGTTCGGGCACGTGCGCGGCGCGTTCACGGGCGCGAGTCAGTCGCATCGCGGGGTCCTCGACGAGGCCGACGGCGGCACGCTCTTCCTCGACGAGATCGGCGACATGCCGCTCACCCTCCAGGCGAAGCTGCTGCGCGTGCTCCAGTCCGGCGAGGTGCGCCCGGTGGGCAGCGAGCGCGTGCGTCACGTGGACGTGCGCATCGTGGCGGCCACGCATCGCGATCTGCCGGAGCTCGTTCGGCAGGGGCAATTCCGGAGCGATCTGTTCTACAGGCTCGACGTGATCCGCGTGACCGTGCCGCCGTTGCGGGCGCGCTCGACGGACATCGCGCAGCTCGCGCGCACGTTCCTGGAGCGGGCGCGCAAGCGGGCGCCGCAGTCGCGCGTCGCGTCGCTGAGCGACGAGACGATCGCGATGCTCTCGTCGCTCGAGTGGCCGGGCAACGTCCGCGAGCTCGAGAACGCGATCGAGCGGCTCGCGATCCTCGTGCAAGAAGAGACCGTGGAACCGCGGCACCTCGCGTTGATCGGCGACGACCTGATGCCGTCGCGCATCGAGCGCCGCGCGCCGGTGCTGGGCCGCCTCGACGACGTCGTGCGCCGTCACGTCGACATGGTGCTTGCGAGCACGGACGGCAACAAGGCGCAGGCGGCAAAGATCCTCGGCATCGACCTGTCGACGCTCTACCGCTGGCAGCAGAAGAAGACGATGCGCTGATTCCGAGTGGCGGGCGCCTCAGGCGCCGATCTCTTCACGGATCAAGTCGTCGATCTCGCGCCACGTCAGGCCCGCCATGCGACGCAGGTCACTGATGATGTCGGCGGCAAGGCGCCTCCGCGACGGGACGACGACGGCTCTCGAGCCGCGCTCCAGGATCGTCGCGCCGGCCGACGCTCGGTAGATGACGAACCCAGCGCGCGTCAAAGCGCGCACGAACGTGTCGGACGAGATCGACGGCATCAATCTCCGGGCCTACGCAACCGGCGCGCCGTGCGAACCGCCGCCTAACTGCGCGGCTGCGCGATCCGTGCATCTTGCAAATCGCCCGATCGCGAACGCTCCGACATCGGAAATTCGCAAACCGCCGCGATGGTGCGTCGCGTCAATCCCGCGCCGACTGCGCCACCTTCGCGAGCTTCGCCACCAGCGCCACCAGCGGCTCCGGCGCGACCGGCTTGCCGACATGCTCGTCGAACCCCGCCGCCAGCGCCTTGGCCTTGTCCTCACCCCGCGTATACGCGGATAGCGCGATCGCCGGCGTCTTGCCGCCCGCGCTCGCGTCGAGCTCGCGCACGCGGCGAATGAAGCCGAAGCCGTCCTCGTTCGGCATGCCGAGATCGCTGATCAGCACGTCCGGCTTCGACGCACGCAGCGCGTCGAACGCCTCGGCCGCGGTCGTTGCGCTCGTGGCCCTCGCGCCGGCGAGCTCGAGCACCGTGAGCAGCAGATCGCGCGCATCCGGGTCGTCGTCGACGACGAGGACGTTCACCTCGTGCAGCGAGCCGCGCGGCGGCGCGATCGACGCCGCGTCCGCGCGCGGCGATCGCGCAGCCACCTCGTCGTTCGGTTGAACGGCGCGGATCGGGAGCGTCACCGAGAACGTCGCGCCCTTGCCGGCGCCTTCGCTCGTGACGCGGACGTGGCCACCGTGCAGCTCCACGATGTGCCTGACGATCGCGAGGCCGAGGCCGAGGCCGCCGACCCGCCGCGTCGTCGAGCCGTCGGCTTGCTTGAATCGATCGAAGACGAACGGCATGAACGACGGTGCGATGCCTCGCCCCGTGTCTGCGACCGTCAGCTCGAACCGCGAGCCTTCACGCGCGATGGTCAGCGTGACCGTGCCTCCCGCGTCCGTGAATTTTACCGCGTTCGAGAGCAGGTTCCACACCACCTGCTGGAGACGCTCGGGATCGGCGACGAGGATGCAAGGCTCGGCCGGTGCGTCGAGATCGATCACGATCCTCTTGGCGATCGCCGACGGACGCACCACCTCGATCGAGTCGCGAGCGACCTTGGCGAGGTCCACGGGCTGGAGCTCGAGGCGCAGCTTGCCGGTGATGATCCGCGAGACATCCAGGATGTCGTCGATGATCTTCGCCTGCGCGCGCGCGTTGCGATGGATGACGGCGATGCCCTTCGACGACGTGGTGTCGGCGGTCTTGTCGTCGAGCATTGCCGCCCAGCCGAGGATGGCGTTGAGCGGCGTGCGCAGCTCGTGCGAGACCGTCGCGAGGAACTCGTCCTTGGCGCGGCTGGCCTCCTCGGCGCGCACGGCCGCTGCCTGCGCCTGCGCATAGAGCATCGCGTTGTCGATGCCGGTGCCAGCGCGCCGCGCGAGCTCCTCGGCGAGCGCCACGTCCTCTTCGTCGAATCTCTTCGCGCCGTCGGACGACACGAGCGTGATGGCGCCGGAGACGCGATCTCGGACGCGGATGGGCACGCAGATGAGCGACTTCATCTGGAGGGCGCGCAGGTGCGCGAGGTGCTCTGCGTCCTTTGCGCCCTTCACGAGCGCATCGTCCTCGATGGTGGCGTAGAGCAGAGGCTTTCCCGTCCGAATGACGTGCCACACACCGCCGTCGCCCGAGGGATCGGGCGGGTACTTCGCCTCGTAGTCGCGCGCCATTGCGACCTTCTCGGGATCGACGTGCGCGACCGCGACGTCTCGCAACGTCCCTTCGTGCTCACCCTCTCCGAGCAGCTTGATCGAGCACCAGTCCGCGATCCCGGGCACGAGGAGACGCGCGAGCGTCGTGAGCATCTCCTGGTAATCGAGCGACGACGAGAGCGCGGCGCTCGCGCGCGCGAGGTATCGCTCGCCCTCCTCGCGTCGGTGCTCGCTCGTCACGTCGTGCCAGAGCGTGACGGCGAGCTCGGGCCGACCGTCGGCGCCCACGACCGCGCTGGAGCGGATCACATTCCACGTCTCGCGGCCGTTCTGCCGGTGTCGCACGCGAAGCTGCGCGCTCGCGGTCGTCGTCGTGCCGGAGAGCACCTTGCGCCCCGGCATCTCCTCGTGCGGAAACGGATGGCCCGCTTCGTCGAACATCTCGTAGCGGCCCAGGAGCTCCCGCGCCCCCATGCCCACGACCTCGTCGGCGCTGGCGAATCCGCCCATCGTCGCGGCGGCCGCGTTCGCGAGGATCACCTTTCCATCGCGGTCCTGCACGATGATTCCATCGCTGACCGCGGCGAAGATGACCTCGAGGCGCGCGCTCAGCGCACGATAGCGTTCGCGCTCCACGCGGATGCGCGACTCGGCTTCTTCCGCGGCGGCGCGCGCCGTCTGCTCGCGTATCAGCTCTCGCGCGGTCTCGTCGGCAGCGCGACGGATCGTGAGATCGCGCGTGACCTTCGCGAAGCCGACGAGCTCGCCCTTCGCCGAGCGAACGGGCGTGAGGACGACGTTCGCCCAGAACTTCGTACCGTCCTTCTTGACGCGCCAGCCCTCTTCTTCGAAGCGCCCGGTCGTGCGCGCGATCTCGAGCTCGCGCTCGGGGGCGCCGTCCTGTTGCTGCTCGGGCGTGAAGAAGACGCCGAAGTACTTTCCGCCGATCTCCGCGTGCGAGTATCCCTTGAGCCGCTCCGCGCCGGAGTTCCACGTCGAGACGTGGCCCGTCGCATCGAGCATGTAGATCGCGTAGTCGGTGACGCCCTCGACGAGGAGGCGAAAGCGCTCCTCGGAGCGGCGAACCTCTTCCTCGGCGGCGCGGCGGGTCGTGAGGTCGCGCGTCACCTTCGCGAAGCCGCGGAGCTTTCCGCTGGCGTCGAAGAGCGCGGTGATGACGACGTTGGCCCAGAAGAGCGTGCCGTCCTTCCGGACGCGCCATCCTTCGTCCTCGAGACGACCTTGCGCGACGGCGACCTCGAGCTCCCACGCGGGCTTGCCCCTCGCGACGTCCTCCTCCGGATAGAACGTGGAGAAGTGCTTTCCGATGATCTCGTCTGCGGCGTAGCCCTTGATGCGCTCGGCGCCGCGATTCCACGACGCGATGTGGCCCGTGGGATCGAGCAAGAAGACGCCGTAGTCGACGATGCTCTCGACGAGCAGTCGGTAGTCTTCGAGCGACGTGGTCGCGAATGCGACTTTCTCCGGCCGTTCTGCCGACAAGCTGATCCCTGACGTGCGGCGGCAATCGCCGGCTCCGCTCAGGATAGCGCAGGTCGGCCGCGCGGCGGGTATTCCGGGCTCGTGCGGTCGCGCTGCCGCGGCTGCGCGGCGTGCTGTCGCGTCAGCGCTTGCCGCCGGAAATGGCGACGCCCCAGGGCCCTTTTTCCACGGGGATTCGCCTCGTGACGACACCCCGCGCGACGTCGACGACGGCGACGTCGGGCACCGCGGCGACGTAGAGCTTCGTGCCGTCCGGTGTAATGGCGATGCCCCACGGACGCGCGCCCACCGCGTCGATGCTGCGCTCGAGACGGCGCGACGGCACGTCGATCACCGCCACGCTGCCCTCGCGTCCGTTCGCGACGTAGGCGTGCGTGCCGTCGGGCGAGATCGCGACGCCCATCGGTTTCACGCCCGTCTTGCCGGTGCGGATCTGCCCGACGTCGGCACGGCTCGCCGTGTCGATCACGTGCACGATGCCGCCGAGCTCCGCGGTAACGAGCGCTTGCGAACCGTCTGCGTTGAACGCCACCGCGCGCGGACGCATGCCGGTGGGAATGCGCGCGACGAGCTCGCCGCTCCCGGTGCGGAGGATGTCGAGCTCGCCGGCGGCCTCGCTCGTGACGTACACGAAGCGGCCGTCCGGTGAGAGCGTCACGCCCTCCGGCTCGCCGCCGACCTTGGACGTGCGAAGCACCTTCGCGCTCGGGACGTCGACGATGCTGACCTCCGCGGACTCCTCGTTCGAGACGTAGAGCGTCCTGCCGTCCGTGCTGACGTCGAAGGCCTCGGGATCCCGTCCCGCCGGCAGCATGCGCACGACGGCGCTGCGTTCGATGTCGACCACCGCGATGCCCTCGGCAGCATCGTCGCGAGGTGCATCGCGGTCGTCGAAGGTGGCCACGCGAGGTCCGGGCGGAGACTTCGGTGACCCGCTCAGCGCCACGTAAAGGAGCTTGCCGTCTGCGGAGACACGAACACCGCGCGGGCGTTTTCCGACGTGCACCGTGGCCGTGACCTCGTCACGCGCGGCGTCGATCACCGTCACGGAGCCGGAGTCCTCGTTCGTCACGAACACGCGCAGCGGTGATTCCGGCTTTCGGCGACACGACGTGGTCGTCATGAGAGCGGCGCCGAAAGCGGCGACGAACGTGACCCGCGCGAGGACGGACGAACGAGAGGTCATGGTCCGCGCGACGCGAGCAAGCGACATGCCGGTCGCTCGACCTCGCACGGCGTGTGTACGTTCACACCGCAGCGATCATCGCCACTTCTGTTGCCATCGATAGAGCGTCGACAGATCGACACCGAGGATCTTCGCGGCGCGCCCCTTGTGACCACCGGTGTGCGCGAGGACGCGGTCGACGTGATCGCGCACGAGATCGTCGATGGAGCAGTGCTCGCCGGCCTTCAGCGTGGGGCGCTCGCCTCCCGGCATGTCCTCGTACGTCGCGGGGATCAGCTCCGCACCGACGAGCGAGAGGTGGTACGGCTCGGCGACCTCGGTCGTGACGAGCACGGCGAGCCGCTCGATCGTGCCCTGCAACTCGCGCACGTTACCCGCCCAGTGCGCGCTCGAGAGCAGCGTCAGCAGCTCGTCGCTGAGCGAGCGGAGTCGCGAGTGAGGAGCTCGGTCGCGCGCGCGCGCGAGGAACGTGGTCGCGAGCTGGGGAATGTCGCTCTTCCGCGCACGGAGCGGCGGCACGGTGATGTTGATGACGTTGAGCCGATAATAGAGGTCGTCGCGGAACTGACCGGCCTTCACTAGCTCCGACAGATTCCGGTGCGTCGCAGCGATCACGCGGACGTCGACGCTGTCGAATCGCCCGCTTCCGACGGCGCGCACCTCACCGTTCTGCAGGACGCGTAGGAGCTTCGCCTGCAGCCCGAGCGGCATGTCGCCGATCTCGTCGAGGAACAGCGTGCCGCCGCTCGCTTCGTTGAAGAGGCCGCGATGCGCCTGGGTTGCGCCGGTGAAGGCGCCGCGCACGTGTCCGAACATCTCGCTCTCGAGGAGGGCCTCGGGAACGGCGGCCGCGTTGATCGTCACGAACGGCCGACCTGCGCGCGGGCTGCATTTGTGGATGGCGTGCGCGACGAGCTCCTTGCCGGTGCCGGTCTCGCCGACCACGAGCACGGGTGAGCTCGCCGCCGCGACGCGCTCGATCTTCTCGCGGAGGCGTCCCATCTCCGGGCTGGTCCCGACGAGCTCGCTCGTCGCGAGCGATGGCGAGACTCGCGTGACCATGCCGGGCAGGTGATGGCGATGCGCCGACACGGCGTCGTCCACGAGACGTCGCAGCTCACTGCCGTCGAAGGGCTTGACGAGGTACTGGAATGCGCCGCGCTTCACGGCGTCGACGGCGCCGTCGATCGATCCGAGCGCGGTCATGAGGACGACCGGGAGCGACGGCTGGATGCGGCGCATGTGGCCGAGGAGCTCGAGGCCGTCCATCCCAGGCATGCGAATGTCGCTCACGGCGGCGTCGAACAGCCCGCGGCGGCAGGCCGCGAGCGCAGCGTCCGCGCTGGATGCGACCTCGCACTTGATGCGGTCGCCGGCGAGGAGATCGGCGACCGCCATCACCACATCCTCGTCGTCGTCGACGACTAGTACTCGACGCTCGCTCATGGCCAGCTCGTCCTCGCGGATCCGTCGCTGCTCGGCATCGCGCTGGTCGTCGCTTGCGAGATGCATACCGGCTCCTCAAAACGAAAGCGCGAAGGCCATCGAACCGTGAACGAGGCGAGCCATCGTCCGCGGCCCCAGGCAATTCCCGAGCCCGCCGCTTTCGGCGCCTCACGTCCCGTCTCGTCGCCTCTCTTCGGCGCGGCGCGCCAACGGAACCGCGAGCTCCCGGGCCGATGTGCGGCCGGAGACCCCTTGCGATCTCCGGTACGCTTGGCCTTTTGCGAGAATCTCGATTCCCGTTTTGCGGCTTCCTCAGTTCGAGAAACCGAGCCGCTCGCCGCACACGATATCGAGAGCCACGACCGGCGACACGACGGCCATGGCGAGGGCCGCATTGCCACGCTTCGGGTTCTTCGACGAGAGCGCCGCGCCGAGCGTTGCGACGTCGAGCGCATCCCCCGCGATGCGCGCCCAGATCCACGGGCCCTTGCGCTCCATCGCGAGCAGACCGATGCCCGCCGCGATCTCGCGCGCGCCGAAGACGCGCAAGAGCGTCTCGCTCCTCATGCCGAGCGCCTTCGCGAGCGGCTTCGCGGCGATGATCTCGGTGAGCCCGAGCGCGATGCCGAACCACCCGAGACCATTCGCCCACTTGCGCGTATTCATCGTGACCTCCTTTGTTGCCCTTCGCGATAGAGTGCGACGCGCGTGCCATCTCGTCCGGCCCCGTATCTCGTCACCGTCGCGCTCGTGGGGCTGCTCACGGGCGTGAAGCTCGCGTTGCCGACGATCGGCGGGCCGACTCCGTTCCTCCTGTACGTGTTCGGCGTCGTCGTCGCGGCCTGGTATGGCGACCGCCGCACGGGAGCGCTCGCGATCGCGCTCGGTGCGCTCGCGGCGAACTACTTCTTCCTCGGGACGCGCGGCGAGCTGTCGGTCGCGCCGCTTTACCTCTTCCAGACCGGCGTGTTCGCCGTCGAAGGCGCAGCGCTCGTCGCGGTCGTCTCGCTCATCCGTAAGGAGCGCGCGCGCACGGCGGTCGCGAGCGCGCGGGTCACAGGCCTCCAGGCGCTCACGAACGGTCTCGCTGGCGCGCGTACTCCCGAGGAGGTCGGCTCCGTCGTCGTGAGCCAGGGGGTGGAAGTGCTGGGCGCACGGAGCGGCGCGATGACCCGCGCGGACTTCGACGGCGCCAACGTGCTGTTCGGCTCCGAGGAGGCGCGCCATGACCAAGAGCTCGAGCGTGCGCTCGCGGCCGCGGCCGCGTCCGGAGAAAAGGTCGTCTCGAAGCGACGCATCGCGCTCCCGCTGCGCGTCGAGGAGCGCCGCCTCGGAGCGATCGGCTTCGCCTTTCTCGCCGATCGCGACCTCGATGCGACGGAGCGCGGGCTCCTCGACACCATGGCGGCGCAGGCGTCGCAGGCCCTCGATCGCGCGGAGAGCTTCACACGCGAGGTGTGGCTCCGGCGTCGCCTCGAGATCCTCGCCGGGGTGTCCGCCGATCTCGCCGCGACCACCACGCGCGAGGAGGTCGCGAACGTCGTCGTCGCGCGCGGCACCGTCGCGATGAGCGCGGATACCTGCACGCTCTACGTCCTCTCCGACGACGGGAGCAGCCTCGATCTGATCGGCTCGTCGGGCGTCGCGGAGAAGGTGCTCGCGACCGTCGAGACCATCGAGGCCGATGCCGCCAACCCGACGTGGGCGGCGTTCGAATCACGCAAGGCGATGTGGGTCGAGACGGCGGCCGAGTACGCCGACAAGATCCCACGCCTCTCGAGCATCGAGGCCGAAGGGCCGCGCGTGCAGGCGTTCTGGAGCGTTCCGCTCATCGTCGAGGGCCGCGCGGTCGGGCTCCTCGGGATGGGCTATTTCGAGGCGCGCACGTTCACGACGCAGAAGCGGTCGTTCGTCGAGACGTTCACGCAGCACTGCGCGCAGGCTCTGCTCCGCGCGCAGCGCCTCGATGCCGAACGATACGCGCGCCTCGTCGCCGAAGAGGCCCGCGCGAGCATCGAGCGGGAAGAGCAGCGGCGCGCGCTCGTCGCGGAGGCGACCGCCGCGCTCGCCGCGACGCTCGACTACAAGGTGACGCTGACGCGCCTCACGACTCTCCTCGTTCCGAAGCTCGCCGACTGGTGCGCGATCGAGATGATCGACGAGAACGGCAAGTCCGATCAGCTCGCCGTCGCTCACAGCGAGCCGAAGATGGTCGATTACGCGTGGGAGCTGCGCCGGCGCTATCCGCCGCCGCCGAACGCAACCACCGGTGTGCCGAACGTCCTTCGTACCGGCGTCTCCGAGATCTACCCGGAGATCTCCGACGAGATGATCGTCGCCGGCGCGATCGACGAGGAGCACCTTCGTATCTCGCGCGAGCTGAAGCTGCGCTCGGCAATCGTGGTGCCGCTCGTCGCGCGTGGGACGACGCTCGGCGCAATCACGATGGTGTACGCCGAGTCCGGACGAAGGTACACGGGCGCCGACCTCGCGCTCGCCGAGGAGATCGCACGTCGCGCCGCGATCAGCGTCGACAACGCGCGTCTCTATGGCGCGGAGCAACGTGCGCGCGCCGCGGCGGACGACGCAAACCGCTTGAAGGACGAGTTCCTCGCGACGGTCAGCCACGAGCTCCGAACGCCGCTCAACGCGATCCTCGGCTGGGCGCGCATGGTCAACAGCGGCGCGGTCGAAGAGCCCGGGAAGAAGGCGCGCGCGACCGAGATCATCGAGCGCAACGCCGTGGCGATGACGCAGCTCATCGAGGACCTGCTCGACGTATCGCGCATCATCAGCGGGAAAATGCGGCTCGAGATCGAGTCGGTCGATCTGGGAAAGGTGGTCGAGGCCGCCATCGAGTCGATCCGTCCGGCGGCGCTGGCGAAGGAGATCTCGCTGCGGCCGATCATCGAGCCGGCGCCCGGGCCGCTGCTCGGCGATCCGAATCGATTGCAGCAAGTGGTGTGGAACCTCCTCAGCAACGCCGTGAAGTTCACGCAGCGCCGAGGACGCGTCGAGATCGTGGTCCGTCGCAACGGATCGTCGGTGGAGGTGACCGTGCGGGACGACGGCGCCGGCATCGATCCGGCGTTCGCGCCGTACGTGTTCGATCGCTTTCGTCAGGCCGACGGCACGATCACGCGGTCGCACGGCGGCCTCGGTCTCGGTCTCGCCATCACGCGGCAGCTCGTGGAGATGCACGGCGGCAGCATCGTCGCGGCGAGCGAAGGCCTCGGTCGTGGCGCCACGTTCACGGTGACGCTCCCCATCACCGCGATGCATCCGCTCACCGACGGCAAGACGGCGCTCGCGGCGGGCGGCAGGTCGTCGTCGAGCGGTGCGGGCGCGGGTGCCGGCGGTGCTGGCGGGAGTGAGGTGGTGGACGGCGCGGGCGGCGAGGGAGGACCCGAGCTCGACGGCCTTCGCGTCCTCGCGGTCGACGACGACGAGGACTCGCGACGGCTCATCCACGCCGTCCTCGAGAAGGCGGGCGCACTCGTGACGCTCGCCTCCAGCGTCGAAGAGGCACTGGAGGCGTTCGACCGCGAGATCCCGAACGTCGTCGTGTCGGACGTCGGAATGCCGGGTCAGGACGGCCTCGAGCTGATCCGCCGGATTCGCGCGCGACCGGCGGATCGCGGAGGCAAGGTGCCCGCCGCGGCGCTCACCGCGTATGCACGCGCGGGCGATCGCACGCGCGTGCTCAGCGCCGGCTTCTCGATGCATCTCCCGAAGCCGATCGAGCCCGAGGAGCTGATCGCCGTCGTGGTGAGCCTCGCGCGGTTCTCGCGCTGAGCGCGGTGAGCAGCGCCGATCAGCTGGCGCGAACGGCGATCTTTCGCGGGCGCTTCGCCGCCGACTTCGGCAGATGGACGCGCAGCACGCCGTGCGCAAGCTCCGCTTCGATCTTGTCGGCGTCGATGCCGTCCGGCATCGCGAACGCGCGGCGGTAATCGCCGACGCGATATTCCTCGGCGAGCAGGCTGCCCTGCGGCTCCTGCGTCTGGGGCTTGCCGCGATGTGCCTCGATGCGGAGCTCACCGCTCTCGAAGCGGACGTCGAGGCCGTCCTTCGCGACGCCGGGGATGTCGGCGACGACGAGATACTCGTGTGCATTCTCGAAGACGTCGACGCGCGGCCTGGTGGTGGGCTGCTGCGCCTGCTGGTCGTTGCGGTTTGCGAGCTCGTTGCTGTTCATGATCGTTCCTCCTGAAGTCTGGTTCTCTCTTGGTGCTCGCGTCGGCTTTTCAGCTCGAAGCGCGGACCGCGATCTGGCGCGGGCGCACCTCGGGAGCCTTGGCGAGGGTGATGGTGAGCACGCCGTCCTTCACGGTCGCGCTCGTCTTCTCGATGTCGATCTTCACGGGCAGGGCGACGCTGCGCGCGAACTGGAGCTCGGGGCGCTCGCGGCGGTGGACGGCGTAACCCTCGGGGGCGGGCGCCTTGCGCTCGCCGCTCACGGTGAGGACGTTGTCGTGGAACGTCACCTCGAAGTCCTTTTCGGAGAGCCCCGGCACGTCGGCCGTGACGACGAGGTTTGCGCCCGCATCGAGCAGGTTGAAACGCGGCCAGGTCGCGGCGGAGAGCGCCTGCGTCGGTGCTCCGGCGGTGCTCCAGGTGCCGTCGTAATCGCTCCACACGCGGTCCATCTGCCGGCGGAGCTCGTCCAGTACGTCGAACGTTCGATCGAGCCCATTCATTCGCGAGAACATGATTGTCGACCTCCTTCGAACGGCGCGCGCGGGACGCACGCGGCGTTCGGAAATGGCAATGGCTGTAGCTCCGAGGGCCTGCTGCGCGCGCAGAGGAGCGCGAGCCGGGCCGGCCGAGCCTCCAGACGCGGGCAATTTGTGCTCTCCGGAGCTGTCGTCAAGGGGGGAGCGCTGGGCCATTAATTGCCGCGGCGACCGGCCGTTTCCTCCTCTCGTGAAGAACATGATCATCCAGGGACGCAGCATCATTCGACCGGGATCCGAGGAGGAGGCGGGCTCGATCCCGATCCTGGCCGAGGATCGGCGGCGGCATCCGCGGTACTCGCTGAGCCTCGCCATCACGATGCAGGGCGACAACAACTTCTACGCCGGCTTGTCGGAGGACATCTCCGAGGGCGGCGTCTTCATCGCGACGTTCCATGTGCTGCCGATCGGCACGCCGGTGGAGCTCTCGTTCACGCTCCCGAATGCGGAGGAGCCGCTCCACGTCTCCGGCGTCGTGCAGTGGCTGCGAGGCCCGGACGCGACGGCGGCGTCGGAGAACATCTTCGGCGCGGGCCGCGAGCTCCCGGGCGTGATGCCGGGCCTGGGCATCCGCTTCCACGCGCTCGACGCGGCGACGCGCCAGACCATCCGCGACTTCATGCAGCGCCGCCGCCCGGTCTTCTTCGACGCGTGAGCGCTAAGGCGCTACCGGCGGCGGCGGCCGCGTGCTCGATCGCTCCGGGCTGCCAATCGCCATGAACTGCCCGGACTGCACGTCGTAGTCGAAGACCTGACCCTTCGCGATGCTGAAGACCCAGCCCGCCATCGTGAGCGTGCCCGCATCGAGGCGACGAGCGACGAAGTCGAACGAGCGGAGGTTCTCGAGCTGAACCAGCACGTTCTCCTCGATGGCCGCGGTGACGCGTTCCTCGCCCGTGAGATGGCCGTAGCGCTCCTCGATGAGCTGCGGGATGCGCGCCGACTCCGCGAGCCACCGCTTCACGAACGGCAGATGCTGGACGCGCTCCGGATGAAGGATCGCGTCGATGGCGCCACACTGCGTGTGCCCGCAGACGATGACATGTCCGATCTCGAGCACCTCGATCGCGTACTGGATCGCCGCCGAGACGCCTCCGAGGACGCCGCGCCCCACCGACGGAACGATGTTGCCGACGTTCCTCACGATGAAGAGATCGCCGGGCGAAGCCGACGTGATCAGGTTGGGCACGACGCGCGAATCGCAGCAGGTGATGAAGAGCACCTCGGGCCGCTGCCCTTCGCTGAGCTTCTCGAACAGACGCTTATTTCGCGCGAAATAGTTCGCCTGAAATTGGTGAACGCCCGCTTCGAGCTTCTGCATGGGGGCGCACTCTAGCGG